>Ga0080005_108501_pt1 | contig 12131 bp, 16 predicted proteins | sample JossMetagenome_2_FD_69208 | JGI IMG/M metagenome (GOLD analysis project Ga0080005, IMG submission 69208) | Hot spring sediment microbial communities from Joseph's Coat, Yellowstone National Park, USA - JC3_ASED (SPADES assembly) (version 2) | ecosystem: Environmental > Aquatic > Thermal springs >... | reverse complement strand
TTCAGAGACCCCAGTCCTAATCACCCACGGGGTTGGGGGATCACCCACCAGGCGTCTTCGCCCTAATGTGGTAGGTACCTGGTTTTGTTTCTTTAATCTCCATCTCCGTATCGCCATTGGTTAGGAAGTAGGCATTTAATGCATGTTTGAGTAGTGATGCAAGTAGTTCATCTTTTATCTCCGTGCCATCAATCTCCACGCTAGTGTCATTAATATAAACTCTTGTTTCCTGGCCTCCTTGCAATATTATGTAAGATGCAACATGCTCGTCATAGTAGTCCCTGGTTATTGCGACTTCCTCATCACTTGGTCCTAATAGGAAGTCAAAAGCGTGTCTTAAGAACGTGACAAGGGGCTTGCTCTTTATGATTGTGCCGTTCATCTCAATCTCATTCTCGTTCTTGAACTCTATATTCAACTCGCGAAGCATGGCGTATCTATGGCCGGGGCTGGCTTTAATTAGGATTGCGCCAGCTGGTGGTCCTATGTATAATACAACCAGGACAAGTGGGTTGGGGGTTGGGGTTTTATTTCGTGATCACCTTTGAAACAGCCTCCTCGAAACTCGCCACGTCCCAGACGCTGAACACGTTACCACGCTCCTTGAGGGTATTAACCCAATTATAATTGGGTGGCTCCTCATTAATGAGTATCAGGAACACCCTATCAGCAATGCTCCTAAACCTGCCTAGTAATTCCTCGTTCGACACTTCTGTAATACCATCACTAATAATCAAGTGCTTCCTATCGCCATTGCGTTTTAGTATTTCCTCCAGCACTGGCTCAATGTTAGTACCACCATCGGCCCTAACTGTCAAGAGTGTCCTAACAATCTCCGCCTTATCGACCTCGAACAATTCAGTGTCAAAGAGGTACACGCGCCCTACATTCCTCTTCAACACCGCCAAACCAAGCCCAGCCGCGAGGGCTATCTTTTGGACCCGCTCCCTTCCACGCCTAATGTACTCATCCATTGACCCGCTCTTGTCAATGTACACGTCAAACTCAAACCCCGTTGCACGCTCAAGGACCTGGAGCGATGACGTGGCCAGCTTCCACGCGAAGAGAGCCCTACCCACACGCCTAACCCTCTCGTCCTCGGCACCAAGAAGCCCCAACTCGCTTGGTAATACATCACTCAGGTTATTACCAAAACCCACACCAGCCACGCCACCCCACCTAGAGACAACACTCTCCTTCGTGAGAACCCTAACCCTATCCTCAAAACGCTTCATGACCCTCAAAACACTATTGAGCAGGGCAACCCTAGCCCTGAACTCGTCTGGGTCTTTTAAGTATGAGAGCATTGAAAGCCCCTCCAGGGCAAAACCACTCCCACCACTCCCACCACCCACGCCCATCTCGGACAATACACCCTCAACGCTAGTCTTCAAATTCACGTACTCCTGAACCCTCCCAAACGTGTTGGAGAGAGCCCTATCAATCAAGTCATCAACACTTCCGCCAATCGCCTTCTCAATCGCATCCTGGATAGCCCCCTCAACCTGTCCTTGCCCCTGTCCTTGGCCCTGCCCTCCCAGTTGTTTTTTCAACTCCTCCTGAACCTTCTCAAGGTTTGAGCCCTTCCACTCCTTAAGGACCTCCCCAAGGAAGTTCAACCCAGCGATCAGGCTCAACTCCAGTTTACCATTGGTCATTCTATTAACCTTGAAAAAGTCCTCGCTCTTGACGGCGCGTTTTATAATAAAATGCCACACGGGGGCGCTTGGATTATTCTTCTTCAGGCTTCTTTGTACTGTAACATAGTTCCTCAGGAACATTAGTAATACATCATACAATTGGTAGAGGTGTGGCTTTGCCCTTTGGATCCTCTCTACCATGTCCCTCAATTCTATAATGTAATTATAATACCTACGATAATCGCCTGGCTTGAAAATCTCGGGCGTGAATGCTTGTTTATAAAGCCTATACTTTTTGAACAACTCATCGCCAGCGTCTTGGCTCACTGCCTCCTGGGGCATACGGGAACCCACAGTTAGTGTGGTTAATTAGAGTGGGGGTTGGGGAGTGGGGGTTGGTTTTTCAGGCAATGACTGCCGTGCCCTCCCAGCGCAGTATTCTCTGGTACAACTCCCTCGCCTCCCTCACAATTGCCTCCATCTCCGCCCTCGTGAAGTCGTCCTTCGCCATCTTATTCACATTAGTATTGCGGAGTAATTCCTCAAGTATTTTCTTCGCCTCTGTAATGTTCTCAACGGTCTTCGACATAATCAATTCCTTAGCCCTCTCCAACTCATCCCTCAGCCTCCCAATCTCACCAAGGGCCTCGTTGATGACGTTCTTAATTGTCATGACATCCTCTGGCTTCCTAGCGAGGAAGGGCAGTACCTTGTGGATACCGTAGGCAACGGCTCCAAAATTAATACCGTTTGGGGAGAGGCCCTCAAGTACAATATATGATGCATATATTTTCGGTAATTTTGAAATCAATGTCCTATCACTAATTGGGACTCCCTTCGCACGGAGTGTTTGGATAAGTGGCACGCCCCTTTCATTATATATGTCAATTAACTTCCCACCAAGCTCCTTAAACCCAACAGTCTTGAGTAATTGTATGGTGTACTCATTAAGTACCCTAACATCATCCATTGATGCGATTGGGCCCAATTGTTTCTGGTCCCCTGCCCAAACAGTCTTGAGGGCGTTTTCTATCTTGTCATCATCGCTCAACCAATCCGTGAACACCCTTATTGGGAACCTATCATAGAGTGCCTGTAATTCATCCTCTTCAGGAGGCTTATTGCTTGTTCCAAAGACAATCCATGCCTTAACTGGTATTGCCTTGCCGGTTTGGGAGTCGAATATAACCCTCTCATTAAGCATTGAGAGTAGGGCGTTGAGGACGGCACTTGATGCGTTGAATATCTCATCAAGTAGTATAATATCCGAGCTTATGATTGGCGTCCAAACCCTCTCAAAACGCCCCTGTATTAGCGCCGGTATGCTTGGCGGGCCGAAGAGTTCGTCATATGGTGTGTTCTTGTGTAGTTGGTAGAAGTAGTACGTGGCGTTCAAAAGCCTGCTCAGTTGGAATATTGAATTGGTCTTCCCAGTCCCCGGTCGTCCAATCAATACAACATTCTCGCCACTGATCATGCCGAGTATTATGGCGTCAATCATGTCATCCTGCCCAATAATCAATGACTTGAGCGTGTTCCTGACACTCAACAACCTCTCACGGGCTGTTAGGACGCGTTCTTGGCTTGGAGTGAGGCTCGCGGGCATACAAACAACCCAGCTGGGTGTGGTCTTAATTAGGATTAGGATTGCGGGGAAATGGGGGTTGGGGGTTCAGGAACCACTAATTTTCCCATAGTACTCCCTAAACACCTCAAGCAGTTTCTCAAGGAAGTCCTTATCCCTCATGAGGGCCTCAACCCTCCTCTGCCTCCCCTCCCTCTCTGCCTCCTCAATCTTCTCCTCAAGCCTGTCCAAGTCCTCACGAATCCTACCAATCGCCTCCTCCAGGACGCCCCTCGCGTCCTCTGGCTCTAGATAAACCCTCACAGGCCTTACAAAGTACCTCTTTAGCACCATCGGGTCTGTAATACCGAACTCCATGAGTTTTTTAACAACATACTCACCAACACGCCTAGCCTCGCTAGCCCCCTCCTCACTCACGGCGACCCAGCCGAAGTCCTCTAGGTATGTGAAGTGCCTCTTTAGGTGTGTGTAAACGTACTTCCTAACCTGCCTAATCCTCTCCGCCAGCTTCGCCTTCTCACCAACCCAACTCCTAACCTCCACAATCCTCTTCTCGCCATTACCATCACCCGTTGTGGAGCGGGTTATTGACTGTACAAGGTACTCGCTTGGCAATTGCATTGCCAAGAGGTAGATGGGGACCAGGGCATTCCTACTAACACTAGCCTCGCTACCCCCAGCACCCTGCCCGCCGGTCTCGCCAGCACCACCAGCCCCACCAAGTGGTGGGGCTTCAATGGTGAGTGTTAATTCACTGGGTGGGGTGAGTTCAATATCAACTGTCTCCTGTGCCTCGCCACTATTACTATCATCAACACCAGGCACTAGGATTTTTGAAACAATCATCCCAACCAACCCAACAAGCCCCTGGGATGGCACGGGCACCTTAACCCTCAACATGTAATCACCACCAGCCTCAAACGTGAAAACCCTCTCCTGTAATTTACCCGGTAGGTTCATTCTAACCCTCTCAAGAACCTCAACAGCCCTCCTCGGGTCTATCTTAGAGTCGAAGAAGAACGCCCAACCCGACCCAATTAAATCCTCATCACCACCAAGTGAGAAGTTTATCCTCTTGACGGTCATAAAGGCTGAGGCAATGCCAGCCTTTGTGAGGGCTTCCCAAACCTTTTCTGCAATGACACCCTTCTCCTCAACCTCACTACCCCCGCTGAAGTCGGGTTCTACCTTGTAAACAAGCTTTACGCACATTCCGCCCTCATTATATGTTACATAGTACTCGTTAGTGTCAGTGTTTAGGCAGAGGAAGAGCCTTCCTCCCTTCCTCTCCATGTTTGCCCTGTAGATTAATTCCTCGGCAATGGCTTGTAGCCTGCCTGGTTCAAGTGCCTGTTGGGGGGTCATACGGGATGCACCAGCTGGGGTGTCTAATTAGAATGCAAACACTATCGAAACCGATATCGGGCATTAATACCAAATATTAATAATAGAATAGGGAGTTGGGGGTTAGAATGGGAATTGGCTAAAGCGTAATGAAAAGACCAGCAATGTGCTTAATGACCAACGCTGTCCTATAATAATACACGGGCGGTATTACCACATCACCCCCAACAGTCCTACCCAGCTTGAGTAACTCATCAAACAAGGCACTGAGAGATGCTGGAAAGTGAACCAGGAACTCCCTGAGCAGTACAGGGCTCGGTGGTATTACATATGTTGAGACTAACCACATTGAGACTGGCTTGTAATCCCACGTGGCGAAAAACACTGCCTCATACTGCCTACCACCACCATCAGCGATGGTCATTACCCTACCAAACTCCTTGAGGGTCTTGAATGCACTATCAACATGCTTATTACAAACCCTCACGAGGGGTGGTAGCCTCGGGGGCCATTCCGTGAGTAGCATGTAGGATTCAAGGCACCTGCCTCGCTTGACCACTGCCGTGTCCTCGTGCGTGTTCCCGAGGGACATGCAATAAGCACCAGCTGGTGGTTGGATAATTAGGATAGTGGTTTTAACCACTAGATGGGATTGAGGTTAAAGCCGTAAACCCTCCCCAACAATTCAACAATAGCCCCTATGGTATAGGGTAGGGATGGCGTGAACCCCATGCCACTAACACGCTTGTAAGCCTCACAAGCCTTGTCACTACTCGGGCACTCAACACGCCTGTAACCACTGGGCGAGCTGGGGTCCACAACCCCGCACTCCACCGCCTCACCATCATCATTGAAGGCAAGGAACAACGAGCCCTCTACAGCATCAACGCACTGGCCAGGCACTAACACATGCCTCTCGGCATCTAGGACGTTTCTGAGTACCATGGTCTCAGGCACTATTGGCGGTTCAATCCTCTCCTCATCATAGACAACAAGGGCGTGGACTACATAAGTCTTTAAAACATTAGGCGGGCTACAGACCCTGGCGGAGCCACTACTGCTTGCTTCCCAGAGGGTTTTCCCACCACTCATTTCCCAGGCATACATACGAGATGGGGTTGGGTTTGTTTTTAATTAGGAAAGAGCCAAACCTGAGTCCAGTCTTTTAAGCAGGGCAATGGCAACGGCTGTAATGTAGGGTGTTACAACGCCCGATCCCCCGCCATTCATCATCCTAATGACACCCCACACCTCCTCATCACTAGGGCACTCCAAACGCTTGATGTTACAGAAGCCGGGGTGCACGATCCCGCACTCGATAATGCGTAACTCACCCTTGTCATGCCACGCCCTGATGACTATCGAGCCGACCCTAGCCCTGGTGCACTCGTTTGGTTTGAGAACCAGTTTCTCAATAATAATGAGTCTTGGGGTTGATGAGGGTTTTTCAGTGTTGGTTTTAATAATATGATAGAGGTTGATTGATTGTGCTAGGTAAACAATGCCCTCCTTATCCGCATTATTGCAAAAATCAACCTCGCATGTACTAACGGGTCTCGTGATGACTTTAACACCCTCACCCTCCCCAGTGGGCATACGAGTGCTGGGGGTTGGGGCTTATAATTAGGAGTGCCTTAGTCTAATTGTCATGAACAGGCTTGTGAGAGCCCCAATTATTATGTACGTGGCAAACGCGGTTGTTACTAGCCAAGTGGGTTGGGTGTGGGTTATCCCGAGGGCAAATGGGTCTATGACGAGCCACATGATTAGCCCCTGGGCGAGGGCTCCTACGCCATATGGTATTATGGCGAGGATTGTGGCTACCTCATAGAGTGCTATTAACGCGAGCATTGCGAACACGCCAGTCAAACCGTGGTACACGAAGTACCCCAGTGCAATGTATAGGGCGTCCAGCATTACGCCCAATCGTGACAGTGCCCTCATGAGCTCGGTGATTACTTCCTCCCTCGCTACCCCTCTTACCTTCCTCACTACCTCCTGGAGCACGATGTGCACAATCAAGTGGGTGTTAATAAGAAGGGGGTTGGGGTTTCAAGCGTGAACCAGCTGGGCTTGCCTCTGGACAAGGGCGAGCCACTCATTAAATGGTAACCACCTCCCCATCCACTTAACCCACTCACCGGTTAGGAAACCCACACCATCAACAAGCATTGGGCACTTGATGGATGAGGCGTATTGGACAAGGAATTCACCAACACCGTTCCTAACCACGGCAATGATTATTGAACCGCACATATCATCATCACTGTAAACAACACGACCTCCGAGTTTTGTAACAATAATTAGGAAGTCCTCGCGAGCCATGGCAGGTTTCAACACCCACGATGGGCTTAATTAGTAAACAATCCCCACGGTAAGCCACGGTTCCTTTACAAAAATCAAGTAATCCTTTACAATCATCAAAATACATCATCCCTACACCTCCCCACCTCCCACACCTCCCAGGGGTGGGGACCCCCCGGGGTCTTGTTTTCTAATTATTCATAATGACAAATACGAGTACTGCCTATACAATCAACCATACTAATATTGTGTTTTTACAACTGTAGAACCATTATCGAGTACCGTGTAACTGAGCCCCCGGCCCCCCTGGGGGCTGGGAGGTGTGGGAGGTGGGGAGGTGTGGCACGGTCCACACTAGTAGTTTGTAAAAACCACCGAAACCCCACCGTGTGCTTCACGAGACAAGCCAGGCATGACCTCTCACGAGAGCACCGAAGACTACCGAGGAGGCATGATTCACCATTTGCATCACGACTTCACCATAAAGTCTCGCGGTGCATTGGGCAGTCTAAATCGTGCCCCCTGTGGGGTTATGATAAAGTCGTAAGCACCGTGGGTCTTATGATTGCTTGTGCTTCCTCGATGCCCCACGTTCTTCACGTGGGGTTGAGAGTACACGTCCAGTCAATTCCTCCACGAAGGAAACAGCACTCCTCACAACATCCTCACCACTCAACCAAGCCCAGCACTCAATATTATTGTGCAACCCACTACTCGTCATGTTCGCCGAGCCAACACCCACAAGGCTCCTCTCTGGGATAATGACCATCTTCGCGTGTAGGTTAGTGCCCTTGGGAAGGATTACAAGGTCAATCAAAGCCCTCCTGGTCTCCACCGTCCTCGGCAACCCAAGCACCAGCAGGACAATCCCAGCCAAGATGCCAAACACCCCCACGACCGCTGTAATCAATAGCATGCCAATACTAATGAGAAGGAGGACGGCGCCGGTTATTGCAACAGCCCTGTTACCGGGTTTTCTTGTCTCCACTGTCTCGTAGAGTATTGGCAAAGCCCTCGTGTGGCTTTGGTTCTCAGTGTCGTCGGTCGTGACTAGGGTGATTTTCGCTCCATTCTTTGCCAGGCTTGTTAGGAGCCTGGCTGTCTCGGGGCTTAGCCAGGGTGTGATTACTATGGCTTGTGACCCCCCGTTCAACTCCCCAAGTATGAAGTCCCCCAAGCCCCTGCCACACTTGAGTGTCATTCCTACTAGTAATAACAGCACTGGGTTTATTAGCACATCACGAGGCGACCTAATTTGGGGGTTACCAGCTGGTTGCCCCCGTATGCCCCACAAAGTACGCATTCCAATCCTAGACCTAGAAAGGTGGTTAAAGAATCATGAGGAACTAGTTACAAGAGAACTAGAATTATACCTGGGCAGGAAGGTCCTCTACTGGAGTTTCGCCTACGTGACTGGTGAGGACAACTACCCATTCGTTGATGAATTCGTTGGCCCCTACTGGCCAGTCATCAGGGCGCGCGTTGTTGTTGATGGGGTCAGGGACGTGGCGTTAATAAAGTTGAGGCGTGTAATGACTGCTTTTGGTATTGGTTACCTGGGGCTCATTAGGCAGGCTTGAGAAACCAACCCCCAACCCCATTTTTCCCAACTAATCAAGGTATTCTAAAAACACCACCCGTGGGCGGTGCCAGGGTGACCATACACGTCCCAAGGAGAATGCGTGATGACCTGGAGAGGCTGGCTAGGGATAGGGGTGTTAGCCTCGGGGAGTTGGTTAGGCAAGCCATTAGTGAATTACTCGCGAGGGCTAGGGAGGGCTCGCTTGTGGTGGGGAATGATACGGACGAGCCACTCCACAGGCGTGTTGCCGAGGCGGTCGCCGAGCTCGTTAGTAGGGTGGACAAGCCTGGCGTCATACCGAGGGATGACGTGAACGCCTTCCTCACGAGGCATGGCTTGTCAAGCAGGAGTGCCAGGGTCTTTTTCAGGCAGGTGCTACGCTACGAGCTCGCCGAGAGGGGCTTCAGGCTTATTGTCCTGAGTAGTGGCACCCTGGTTATCACGAGGCCTGCCGAGCCCAAGCCTAGCTAATTACCTCTGGTGTGTTGGTTACACCAACCCATATGACCTTCAGGGACAAGCCTCGCCCTTCCAGGACGGAGTCCTTCGGAGGTAGGTTTATAACCCCCAGTCTTGCTGGGTTGCTTAGTAACCCCCGTAGAGGGGGTAACAATCGAGACCCCCAGGGTGGAAACCCTGCCCTAAAGGGTGGGGAGGGGGTCATGAAGGTCATGATCCCCAGGGAAATGCGTGATGAGTTGAAGAGGCTGGCTAGGGAGAGGCATGTTACGATTTCAGAACTCGTCCAGGAGGCTATTGAGGGGTTGCTCAGGGGCCTCAGGAATGGTTTGGCTAGGCAGAGTGGTGTTAGTGAGGAGGTGGTTAGGAGGGCTGTTGTGGAATTCGCTAACCAGGTTGGTAGGGTTGGGGTTGTTGAGAGGGGTGATTTCGAGGCTTTCCTGGCGAAGAGGGGTATTACTGGCAGGTGGGCTAGGGACTTGTTCAAGAGGGAGTTGAGGAGTGAGCTCGCGAGGAGGGGCTACGGGTTGGTAATCATTGGTGGCGGTGACCTCTTCATAACAAGGGCGAGGGTTCAATCCAAAGACCAGTCCTCAAGGTAGTGACCACCAGCTGGTGTTGCCGTTTGATTATTAATGCGAGTGGTCAAGTATTGGTTAGGTACCCAGCCAGGAGGGTTACCCACAGGGCATTAACCATCCTAGTCAAGCCACAGGGTGAGACTGACCTGGTTGATTATGCGGTTTATATTCAATACATTGCCAGGCGGAACCCAAATGCAATGATTTATGCCGTACTGCCAAGCACGGTGGACCCAATCAACAATGTCCTACTCCTGTCGAGGTACTACTTGGTGCTTAGGAAGAGGCTCGTTGGGGTGGTGCCCAGGAACTTGGTGCTCCTCATCACGCCTGTTGGGGCTTTGGTTGAGGAGTGGTTTGTGTCTGGTGGTTTTACCAGGTTTAGTTACTGGCTTCAGTATAAGGTAATGTATTATAATTATAATAGGATTACAAACACTGGGTTTCATATCCCATGCAACCCACTGCCCCTGGGGAGAAAACTCGTTTATTGCCAAAAACACCAGCTGGAGTGTGTAGGGGGCATTAGGGAGTTTATCAATAGGGTTCACAGTGAGTTGGGGGTTGGGGTGCCGGTTCTCCTAATGGGTTGTCCGGAATGGGTGTTGGAAAAGGGCACGCGTGTTTTTGACTTGGGTGTTTTCCTCTAAGTCCTATCGCCTACTCCCAGTATTGAGTATTCTCACCAAATCAACACCGGCCTTGGCTAGGTCAATCGCGCACTTTAGTGTGTAGAGGTACACATTGTATGTATTACTGGCTATGCTCCTAGTGCTTAGGAATGCCCTAACATCATCAACGCCCGCACTCGCTAGTTGTTTACCACCCGCCCCGAGCCAGTTAATGAATTCTAGAACAAGCCCCCTGTGGTCCTTCACCCACCTCAACTTCCTCCTTAACTTATCATCAACAGCCCCCGCCTTCGCCACGTACCCCGTGTTCCTCACGGCACTCTCCACGAGCAACCACGTGTCCCTGAAGGACTTCAGGAGGTACTTGATAACCTCCTCCTCACTATACGGCAGGCTCCTCGACACCCTACCCAACCACCTAGCCAAGTCCTCGTCCAACTTCACACAAACCACGCGTTCCTTGCCAGTCATAACAAGCCACCCCCAAGCTCCCTAACCCTATCCTCAACCTCCCCAGCAAGGCTTACAACCGCTTCCTTCAATTCCGCGTTACCCTCAATAACCGCGTTAAGCGGTATCCTCTGCCTCCTAGGCGTGTGTGGCAACCTAGACAGTAGGTAATCACTATAGACCCTAGTCCTAAAGAACAGGCTTGGGTAGGCATACCCAGCAACCGGGTGGATGCCCCTAATGAACCTGCGTAACGCCCCCTCAACCCTTGTTATCGTCTCCTCCTTATAACGCCTTGTTATGTTATTAAGCACAATGCCCAGGAGCCATGGTGGCCCCTTTACCATGCTCTTCCTGAGCCTGTAAACGCTTGGTAGTACATTCCCAATGAGCATTTTTATACCGTATAGTGAGAGTTCCTCTAGGCTTGTTGGTATTATTACATAATCACTCGCGTAGAGCCCCCACATTGTTGGGGCGAAGGGTTCTGGTGCCGTGTCAATGAGCACGTAGTCGAAGCCCTGTAGTTCCTCACTCCCCTCCTCAAGCCTCCTAAAAAGCATTAGTGGGTCCATGAGTGGTGCCTGCCCGCTCATTAGGTCTATTGAGTAGGATGGTTTCGAGGGTATTATGAACAGTCTAACACCGCTCTCGAACCTAACCTCGTGCGTCCTCGCCTCGCTTATTCCATACCTCACTAGGTCTAGTGAGCCTCCATCAAGCCCGTCTAATAACTCGACTGGTATGAAGAATGAGGAGAGGTGGGACTGTGGGTCCATGTCAATAAGTAGGACTTTCTTGCCTATTATTGCTAGTCCATAACCAAGTAGTGCCGTGATTGTTGATTTCCCAGCACCGCCCTTCAGGTTTGCTATTGTAATTATGCGGGGCATGTGGGTCGGGTATTGCCTGGGCTGGGGGTTAATAAGAACGTATATTACCATTGGTGATGAAGCGATTTGCTTATTAACTCAACCCTAGCAATCCCTATTGGTTACCCCGGGTTTCCAAGACCCGTAGGGCAAGGAACCCCTGGCGACAGGGCGGGAGCCACTACGGTGAGCGGGCCCAGGGAGACCGTCGAGAAGGAGACGGCGGGACGCGAAACCACTGGAAGTAAAGGAATATAACCCGCCGCCTCCGGAGAGACGGCCGGTCAACGCCTTAGTATGAGTAGCTACGGGATCTTACAGTATTGAGTGTTGTAAGCTTCATGCGTGTATTCTCAGGGGGTTCATAATCATGGGTTAATCGTGGGTCGAGAAAACACCTTTCATAAGTGTTTTTGTATATACTATGGCATGACTATGGTGTTTCCTGCTAAATGCTTAAAAATTCCCTGATTAATGCCGTGTTCGTGTCAATGCAGGCGAGGAGTGTTAGGGCTAGGATATACTCAATAAGGAGAGGGTCCATTGGGTATGTTAGAGATGCCATAGTCATTGTACCAGGGGTAGAAACAGTGATGGATGCAGCGAAGTTCGTTGGAGCAAGGGCTGTTTGGAGATCTAGGACCGGGGCTGAGATAATTGGTAGTGTATTGAAGGTGTGGGG
>Ga0080005_105824_pt1 | contig 12163 bp, 14 predicted proteins | sample JossMetagenome_2_FD_69208 | JGI IMG/M metagenome (GOLD analysis project Ga0080005, IMG submission 69208) | Hot spring sediment microbial communities from Joseph's Coat, Yellowstone National Park, USA - JC3_ASED (SPADES assembly) (version 2) | ecosystem: Environmental > Aquatic > Thermal springs >... | reverse complement strand
TTCCAAAGATATAGAGCCAAGCCTGGTAAGAACTGGTAGAGGAGCATTAGTATACACAGACTTTGAGACTCCCCCGAGTGGTTGGACAAGTAAGGGAGGTAATTGGAGCATTGTTTCCGGAGGTTACAAAGGCAATGCACTCCAGGGAACAGACGATAACAAGAACAAGGGTATAGGCGGAGCATCGCAGTACTACTCTACCACAAGCTTCTCCTCCTACACCTCACTATGGGTCTCAACAAAAGTAAGACTCATTAGCGGAGCTGGAAGTGCTGGCATCTACCTGATTTCATCAAACCTAAACAGGCTATATGCAATAGAAATAACTAGTGCGGGAACTGTGCAGGTTCGTAGCTACAATACTGATGTTAAAGGCAGTTGGAAGATCCTAGGCTCTAAACAAATAACAAACTTTAATCCAAGTAACTGGTACGTAATAGTAGTGAGCTACACGGTAGGAAAACAAGTATCATTTAATGTATATGTCTATGATACTACAGGGACTCAAGTTGCTACCCTACAAGCTACAAGTACAAGAAGGGTGTTTAAACCTACATACATAGGTGTGGGCGTTGATGACGTTACAGCGCTTTTCGATGACTTCATAGTCTCGACTACAGACCCAAGCTATGTTACCGTCACGAGCTTGCCTGCAGCCAACTACAATGTTACTGTCTATGACAGCTCCGGGCAACTTGTTGGGAGTGCAACATCTGATAAATCTGGTACTGCCCAGATTAATGTTGTTACGGATATTGTTGTTGGTACAGGCACTGATGGCTCTATAAAGATTTACTCCGGCAGTAACTTGGTTTTGAGCTATACTGCATTCGATAACATACTCGGTGGAGACACGTACAAGTATGTCCCAAGTGTGTACACAGCTACGTTTTCTGATAATGCATGGCTAAGCAATGTTATAGAGCTTTTCCAGGGGAACTTAACGCTTAGCTTCACAACAAATACAAGTATTACCCTATACATTAGCATCAATGGTGTGCAGGTCTATAACGGAAGCTTTACAGCGGGAAGCTATAGCCTTGTAGTGCCTCTGCCCAGCAATCTGCTTGGATCCACAAGCACGTTCAACATAACCCTATACATTGTGTCGAGCTATCCATTCACAGTTACTGTGCAGAGCCTTGGTGTAACAGTTTTTGGTTACTTCAGCGACTTTGTAGAGAAGGCTTTGCTTGTTGGCACAGGGACAAATATTTACTTTTATAATGTTACTGTGTATCAGCAGAGCCTTACACCGAGCTACACAGTAAACGCCTTCACATTGTTCTTGGGACGAGCCGCTATAACGTATGACTCTAGCCAGTACATACTCTACATGGTTAACGCTAGCGGCATATACTCCTGGAACCCATTGGGCTGGAGCTTCATAGATAATGCATGTAATGCTACGTCTGTTGGTACCAGGGCAGAGCTGGTGAATGACAGCATTGTTGTGTTGCCCATGGTGCTTAGCAGCACAAGCTATGTATGTATATATGATCTTACAGCCGCCAATGTCACGTTTTACGCTTTACCAGCTGGTTACAGACCATATAACTACACATCATCAGCTGTGGTCAAGGACTCAGTAGTGTTTACAGTACTGGATAGCAGTGGTAGGGTCACACTACTAATGTTTAACACAACAACGCTTAGCTTTAGGGTACTGAGCACCATCCCATTCTACTGCTTAGCGGGTCTAGCAACTGATGGTTCAAGAATCTATGTAGTGCCTTGCGGCTTTTGGAGCACTGCTATAAGCAGTGATGATTCTAGGGGTATAGCTGTATGGGTCTACGACATAGGGACAGGTATGTCAGCATTAGCTGTAGTCCGCAACACTACAGCTGTTAACCTGCTGGGCTATAGTGATAGGGTTGAGGTGGACACGGATCAAGGCATTCTCCTAGCTGTAGACATGAGCTACCTGCACATCATAGATCTTCAATACCTCCAAATAGTTAAGAAAACAACTGTTTACAGCACATAGAGCCCTTCTCTAATCATCTTGTTATCAAGCCGCTGAATCCACTAATAGTTGAGAGGATTCCTAGCAATGTTTGAGTATCAACTTATTTTTCCTCGCCTGTTTCCAGAGTTTAGAAGTGCTTAAATAGGTTATAAGAGTTGAAAGCACTACTCTGTTACCTCGATTCCTCTAGCCCTTAGTGAATCTGCAAGGTTCTGTACCCTGGTAAGGGCTATAGCTATTGATGCTATTACTACCTGTAACCAGTATCTCAATCCTGATGAGCCCTTTGCTTTGTAAACTGTTGCTATATCGATGACTTCTCTAAGTAGTGATGAGAATACTATTAGTAATAGGTAGAGTGTTAGTATTCTCTTAACTACTGAGGTTCTTGTTGTTGCAAATACGAAGATAAATGTTGATAGTGTTGATGCTGCAGTGAGAGTGAACATAGTTACTGACTCTATGCTGCCTCTGAATATTATTGCTGATGCTAGAAGGGTTGTGTAGAGGAGTAGAGTAGAGATAGCTATGTATGCTACTGTTAGTTTAAGCCCTAGTGCTAGGAGTAGGAGTAGTATTGAGGCTATGAAGAGTAGGGTTATTCTCTCCGAAGAAAGTAGTGGAATAGTTATTGAGGCTATTAATAGCACTAGCTTTATGTAGAGAGCAGGTCTTGTTGATAGAATTCTTGCTGCTCTACATCTATAGTCAAGGATTTCTAGAGCTACAGAGAGAAGCACATATATCACCTTTTGAGATAAGCCCCGCCTTCCTAAGAACATCGTCTGGGAGATCATCCCACCTACCCATAGCCACAACCCTGCCACCGTTTAGCACTAGGAATGTATCAGGCTTTATCAGAGAGGCGTAGAAGATTTCATGCAGAGCTACAATAATTGTTTTGTTTCTGCTTCTCTCATACTCAACAAGCTTCATGACTGCCTCTATACCATCCCTATCTAGGTATGTAAAGGGCTCGTCGAGGAGCCATATAGGCTGGTCAGCAACTAGTATAGAGGCTATCGACACCCTCTTAGCCTCACCACCACTGAGGGTTGCAGGGTCCCTATTCATAAGCTCTCTTGGCACAAGTTGTTCAGCAACCTTCCAGTCACCCTCAACACCTAGGGAGTTCAGTATAGCCCTTATCTCGTCCTCAACCGTTGCCTCTATAAAGCCGTAGTATGGGTTTTGCCAGCAGTAGCCAACAAGCCTTGATAACTCTCTCCTCCTCATATCCTTGACACTCCTATTAAAAACCCTTATCTCACCCTCAAACCTCACCAGCCCCGCTATGGCTCTGAGCAAAGTTGTCTTACCAGCGCCATTCCTACCCAGCACAATGTGAACACCGGGCTCAAATACTGTTGAAATCCTCTTCAGAACCTCTCTATCACCAAACCTGACAACAACTTCTCTAAGCTCAACAGAATGCATCTTACCTCAGCTACTCATATACTTGGCTCAACAATGTACTCCGTCTTGTCAGGTATCCCTGCTTCTCTAAATGCTTTAGCCCTATTGATACAGCTTTCACACTTACCACAATGCTTCTCATAGCTTAGGTAGCAACTCCAAGTTTCGTAAACTAGGTCATCTACAAGCTCATAGCAAATCTTTAGAAGCTCTGGCTTTGCCAGCCCCTCTCTCGATGGCGACCATATCTCCAAGTCCCTAGCATTCCTAAAGTGACACAGCCGAAGTGCTACTTCTAATGTCTGTACACATCCTGGTGTACAATCAGGGTAGTTAAAGTCCTTAATAATAGGATTATACGTTGCGTCACTTAGCTGAGCACCATAAATTACGTAAGCTCTGTACCCCGTTAACTCCCTGATTGTATAGGCATAGGCAGAAGCTATTGACAACATAACCACATTCCTAATCGGAACCACAACAGAGGGCTTGTACTCTCTACTAACTTCAACAGATTCATCAGTTAGCTGTGTTCCTCTCCAAAGCACCCCCAGAAAACCCACATCAACAATCCTATGCTCTATAATCTTGCCCCAGCCACGAGCCTCAGCCAACTCATTAAGCTTCTTAACAAGCTTCTTAGCAACCTCAATCTCTTTAGCCCCTTTCTGACCATAGTTAAACGTTAAGACATATGCATTACAACCTCTGCTAAGCCACAAAGACAGGTAGCACATACTATCAGGACCTCCACTAACCACAGCAACAACATTGCAAGGTTTGACAATATCTGGCTTCAAAACAATATCACCAAACATCAATACATCAAGTTTAACAGAGAAAAGTGAAAAGCTTAGCTGCTGCAACGCCCTTCGTAGCTGTTTCTAGTTTCATATAGGTTTATAAGGGTTGTTGATCCTCCCCCTATTTGGGAGATGCCTCGAGATGCGGGTGTATCGCGAAGACCCAAGAGAGGTGGGTTTGAGGAGGAATCGGATGCGGGGGTTACCCCACAGCAGTGACCCAGAGAAAGCGGTGAAGGGGGAGCTGTGAGCAGGGGTCACCCCGAGCGGGCGGAGCCCTGTGATATGGATCCCGATGAAAAGGGGTTCTGAGGGCTGTGAAGCCAAGGATAGAGGGCTTAATATCAAACAATGTAACGATATCTGCATCTGAGAAAGCTGTGTAATCCCCTCTAGTGATAGAATCTACCAGTATAACTGCTACAGCTCTTTTCTCCAAGGCTTTCTCAGCGTATTCTCTAAGCTTCTTAATTACATAATCGTAGTTAAGCTTGAAAACCTTCACTTCTACAGAACTCGATGATTTTACGTGCATACTCTATCACCCTCCTAGCCTTGCTTTCGGTATATTAATCCGTAAGAGCATCTTCGGGATAGATATTAGGGTGTCTCGAAGCTATATAATGTCTATATCGATAAGCTCTTTCGGGGGTTTAAAATCTTCAGGAAGGCTATAGAAGTCTAGAGGCAGAGTGCCCATACCTCAAGACCTAGCTTCTGGTAAAGAGCTTTAATAGCTTTCTCAGCTGCTTGATGAGCTGCAAAACAAGTCTATTCGTAGTCTCCTAACCTAAGGGGTTTCTCAGCATGTTCAAGATCTTTAAGAGCTTGTTTAAACTGGTTGAAAGCTCGTGAAACCATTGAACTCCTTAGTGTATAGTGTTGATATGGTTAATAAGTTGTTAAGCTAAGGATCTTCATTACGATAGTTTAAAGAATCTTTTCGACATATAGATTAGGGTTGTGTGGTAAGGTATGAAGATTTTAGATAAAGATTATAGAGATTACATAGAGACTATAGAGTCTTACAACATTATTGCTGAAGGGTATAGGTTCTGGAGATCAAGACCTTGGTCTATTACGAAGGTTGTTAGAGGAAGAGTTGTTCTAGATGCTGGTTCAGGTCCGTGTATCAATGGTGTTGATGCTGCTTATAGGAGTAGAGGTTATGTTATATGTTTAGATATATCGAAATCTATGATCTATATAGCTAGAGAAGTGCTGAAGAGAAGAGGGGTTCTAGGAGACGCTATTGTTGGGGATGCTATTAGAATGCCTATTAGGAGTAATTCTATAGACTCCGTTATAGCTATAGCTCTTGTCCACCATCTACCCAAAGAATTTGCTCAGGAATTCTTCAACGAAGTGTATCGAGCTTTAAAACATAGAGGAATGGTGTTGACAACTATCTGGTTCTGGAAACAGAAGAGATTCTTGTTGAAGACAATAGCTAACTATATAAAAACGTTAGGAGGTTTACTAGGATATCCAAGAAAATACATTGTTTACTGGAGAACGAGGAGAAGGAAATTCAAAAGAGTATACTATCTCTACACAGAAAAAGAGTTTACAAACTTCGTCACAAAAAATAACCTAAGAATCATCTCCAAAGGAGCTATAGGCTACCTTAGGAAGAGAAGCGATAACCTATACATCATAGCTATCAAAATATAATCTTATTATTAGCTATACAGAATTATTAACAACTCTCAACCATAGATACAGGGAGGTTCGTAGTGGGTATTGATAGAGAACGTATAAAGAAGCTTATCTCTGAGATAAGGAACGCGATCTCATTTATATCTATATGCTCAGAGAAATCTTTTGAAGAACTCACGGACTCCGATAAATATGCTATACGTTACAACATCATTGTTATTGCTGAAGCAGTATCAGCTATAGCTCTACATATATGTAGAAATATCTATGGTTTAGAACCTGAAACACCTACACATGCTCTTAAACTTCTTGCTGATAGAAGTTTTATACAACGTAGTCTATCTGAAGAGCTGGTGAAGATCATTAGGCTGAGGAATCTTCTTGTTCATAGGTACTGGGTTATAGATGATAAGGTTATATACGATGCTGTTAAGAAGAATTTTAGATATGTTGAAGAGTTTATCGAGAGGGTTTCGCTGTTTGTCGGAAGTATTTGAGGAGAGGTTCAGGTATTATAGGTTTAGTAAGAATGAGAAAGAGGTTTTGTTGAAGAAGATTAAGGAGTTTTTATCGAGATACGATATAGATCTAGCTATTGTTTTTGGGAGTTTTGTTGAAGGGGATGTTTTTAGGGATATTGATATAGCTATCTATAGCTATGCTATGGATTTAGATAAGTTTTTGAAAATTAATTCCGAGCTCGAGTTAGAGCTTGGCATACCTGTAGATATTGTCCCTCTAGATCAGTTAAACCCCATCTTTAGGCTAAAGATTTTGAGGAAAGGTTTAGTTGTTGTTGAGAAACCTGGTGTATTTGAGTACTTCTTTATGTTGACATGCGATGAGCTAGAGGTTATGAGGATAGCTTTAAATGAATCTCTACCTCGATGTACTTAGATCACTAGTTGTAAAACTATTGAAAAGATTTAGCTAGCTTAATTATGCTAGGATTTGCTCTATTACTGCGATCTCTCTTTTATCCAGTTCACTATCTCTGTTATAACTCTTGTTTTCGATATGTATGTAGAGAACACATGCCCTCCTTCATCGAGTAGTATCAACTTCTTATCCTGGATCTTCAGCTTCTCGAAGAATTCTGTTGATTGTGTATATGGAACTACTTGATCGTCTTTAGCATGGATTATGAGGATAGGGATGCTTATTTCATCGGCTAACTCGATAGCATTATACTTACCCATATCCTCTAAAGCATCTACTCTTATCCTGAAAGGTCCAAAAATGTAAATGTAGTAGTAGTTATCTATTCTCTGCATCATCTTCCTTATATCTCTCCCAGGTTCTCTAAATCTTAGAGCAGGTGCAAGAAGCACCACACCAGAGAGTTTCTCCCCATAGCTAGTTGCTAACCTTACAGCTATATGACCACCCATACTGAGACCTATTAGGAACACTTTCTTCGGGTTGAAGCTGTTTAAAACATACTTTAGAGCATTTTCGGCATCTTCCAGAGCATATTCAAACCTGAATTCTTCGAAATCTAGAGGTGAATCACCATGACATCTATAGTCAAACCTAAACACAGCTACCCCAGCTTTACACAAAGCTCTTGCAATATCTACAAAAAGTCTATTAGCTTCAACTTTATTCCCTGTGAAACCATGGAGCATTAAAACCATTGAGCTAAAACCTGTAAACGGTATATGGATGAAAGCTGATAACTCATACCCAGCACTTGAAAATGTGAAAGGTTTTTCAAAACAGGTCATAGGGATCTCCCTGAGAATATCTAGATCGGGAAAATATATTCTTTCCGGGGATAGCTATAGGTATCGTTATTTTCATAAATAGTTATATGTATTTACACATATAGAGATTCTATAAATGTGGTGTTTTTGTGGGTGTGGATATATCTAAGGTACTTGAAGAACTGGCCCAGCTTCCTCTAGAGCCCATGATAACGCTTCTTTCAAGTCTTCACTATCGTAAAGCTCGTCATGTGGGCTGTCTCAGTCTTTATATTCATTGTATAGCATCTACCACTAATGATTAAAACTCTCAAGACCACTACACATAATCTCCAAGCTCCCGAGACCTGCAGGGCTTTGAGCCACTAGGCGACTAGCGGTGAGCCGCTGCGGTGAGAGGACTTAGGGAGATCGTTGAGAAGTAGATGGCGGGGAGCTGAAACCAATGAATATGAGAGGCTATGAACCGCTATCTACCAAGAAACGGTTTCAGACTCTTCATCACCGTACATAGATAATTCTCTTTCCCTTCTTAATCTCCTAGAGATTCTTGCTAGCTTAGGTATGAGCTGCTGAAACCATCAAGGAAAATCTGTGAGCTTCTCTCCTAAGAGCTGGCCCAAAATCATACCACTTAGGAGGCTCTACATCAACAAGTCTAAGAGATGCTTTGAGTAAGAGCTCAACTGCTTCCTGGGACTGCCTAATGACGTAGGGGTAGTTCTTATTCTCAAAAGCTTCTTTAGCATGCTTAATTCTTTTCTGTGCTTGTCTAATGTAGGACCTTGCCATAGCACCATTGTTCAGATCTCTATCACCTCACCAGGTCTATACTCCTTCTTCAATACCCAGTACCAGAGCTTGCCAACCCTCTTCCTCTCAGTACCTAAAGTCTTCAACTTCTCAGCAATTTCATCAAGAACTTTCTTAAAGAAATCATTCCTGTTAAAAACAATTACAGCATATATAACCATGTCTAGGCATATAGGTCTGTACTTCTCAGCCTCCTCAACATCTAGAATAATTGGTGAGAAATCTACGTATATATCCCTGGACCAGAGCTCCTCAACAAAAGGCTCAATCACCTCTTCAGCCTTCTCAAAAAGCTCAAGCCTCTTAAACCTAGATCTGGGCAGATCCCTAGCAACTATAAGTATATTCACATCAACATCGCTCCTAGCTTCACCACGAGCAATACAACTGAAGATAGCTATAGATACTAGCCTACCTATTACTAAAGACTTGCTGAAGTATATTAACAAGCTTTGTAATAAGGGTTCTATATGGTTCAGTTAAGTTCTCTACACCTATCCTATAACTCGGTAACTCCATTACTTATTACCCAAGGTCTAGCTAGCCACAGTAACCACTGTATATCTCATTAGCCTCTATACCCAGCTTCTTCAACAACTTTTTGGTAATGCCACGTTTCTTCTCATAGCTATAGATGTATGGACTCATAAGGTATATGGCTTCTGGCTTAGCATCGAGCTCTATAAGACCCTTGTATATAGCGTCGTAATCCCTTAAACAGCTCTCACCATAATCACTAGTTTCAATTCTCAGCTTATCTCTTTCTAGCCTAGCTTTAAGCTTGGCATCCCCTTTCCTAGCTTCTAGAATACTACCCCTAACAACAGTTTCAAAACCTAGATCCTTCAAAAGCTTTTCAAACTCGCTTAAGCTAATCAATCTCCTTAACATGAGTATTGTTAAGAAGCACATGGCACTATCACTATAGTAAACAATCTTTTGCAGGCCCTATATGCTTTACAACCTTAGAACAACCTCTACCTCCTCCCTACTAAGAGACTTCTTAAACACCTCCAAACCATTTTCAATGCCATGAAGTACGGATGTGATCAAAGGCTTTACAGCTCCAGATTTGAGCATCTCTACAGACCTCCTAAACTCTCTGAAAGTACCACACCTAGTACCAATAATTCTGAGCTCCTTAACAACGGCTTTAGTCATATTAGCTTTGAATAGGGCTCCTGGCGTTGACTTGAGGTGTATTACTCCCCTAGGTCTAGTAATCCCAATGGCTAGCTCAAGACCTTCAGTACTTCCACTATCTTCAAAAACCATGTCGAAGCCTAGACCTTCAAGTGTATACCTAGCTACATACTCCCTAACCTCATCAACATAGATAATATCCACATTAAGCTTCTTAAAGTATGTAACCTTTGGGCTACCCCTCCTAGTAACAACAATGGGTTGAAGACCCACGTTGAGCAGCACTTGTGTTACTAAGTAAGCAATATTACTTGTACCAATAACAGCTACTCTACTCATTGGTGTAAGCGGGAACTGCTCAAAAGCATTGAGAATAGCTGCTAATGGCTCAACCTCAGTAGCTATAACAGGGTCTAGATAATCAACAGTGTGAAGAGCTTGAATAGGGGCAATGAAGTACTCAGCGAATCCCCCATCAAAATCTATCCCAAGAGTCTTCTTATAGGGGCAATGCGTGTAGAGACCCATTCTACAGTAGTAGCACTTACTACAGGGGAAGTTGATCTCGCTAGTAACTAGAGATCCCTACTAACAACTACACCAGCAACCTCATGACCAGGTGTAAGAGGGGACTTGAACAATGGGTACGAGCCCGTGTAGAAAGCCTTGTCTGTTCCACACATACCTACAGCAACAGTCTTTATCAGAGCTCACCCCTCTGAAGGTCTAGGATCCTCAACCTTCTCAAGCCTAAGATCAAAAGCCTTGTACAACCTCAAAGCCTTCATAAATCAGCACTCCGTATAGTGTCAAGCTCAAGCTAGAGTTTGAAAACAAGAACGTTTAAATATCTGTTTAAATATTTGTACTATATATGTGGCTATCCAAGCCATATAGAGCCCGGGGGGACCATGAGGATAGTGAGTTTGTCGCCTTCAGTAACAGAGACTCTTGTACTTTTGGGATTGGAGGATGAGATTGTTGGTGTAACGCCTTGGTGTTTGCCTTACCTTAAGAATCCGCGTAACAAAGTTATTGCAGGTACTTATACACATATCTTCATTGATAGGCTTAAGCAGGTTAATCCAGATATTGTGTTCCTGCAATCTAGAGTTCATGATGGGTTCCTAGAACTTGTTAAGAGTCATGGATTTAATGCTTATCTGATGCCTCTACCAACAAATGTTTATGCAATAATATCGCATATTATACTCGATGTAGGGGCAATAGTTAGCCGGTACTATGAGGCTCGCGACCTTGCTGAAAGATTCCTGCAAAGAATCTACAGGGTAATGGAGAGATCAAAGAATGTGAAGAGAAGGCCGAGGGTCTACATAGAGTACCTCTGGCCAGATAAATCATTCTCAACAGCAGGAGCACTCACATTTATAGATGATGGTGTCTGGATTGCTGGTGGGGTGAATATCTATAGAGATGTTGCCTGGGGATTTTTCACTCCTCGAGATGAGGATACTGTTCAGCGAGATCCTGAAGTGGTGCTAGTTAATATAGAAGAACCTTTCATGAATATTTCCATAGAGGAGTACAAGAAGATTAGGAAACCTCTTGAAAGCACTAAAACATTTAGGGAGGGTAGAGTTTACCTGGTGAAGGAGAGTAGGGAAGTTAATCTAGCCCACTTCGGACCATCATTTGCTAACACAATTGAGTGGATAAACGAGATACTCCAAACCATTGCATAGCCTTAGGCCGCATCCTAGTAAGCTCCAATATGTTTATGGTGCTCTAGGAAATATTGGATATACCTTTCCCTTCGGCTTCATTGTATAAGAGCTTCTGAGAATCACATTCTTCAAGTGCTTTTCAGCTCTTTGCTTTGCCTCTACAAGCTCTTCATATGTTGGTCTTCTCCAAGGTGCTGTGGGTACAGGTATATACTCATCTATTATTAGAGGAGTGGAGGTATCTAGATGCGTGGCTATGAATCTGGCTACCTCCTCCACATCCTTTGCGTCATTGAATTCTGGGATAAGTATCGTCTCAATGATAATCTTGTAACCTTGTTTAAAAGCGTTCTCAATGTTGCTAAGAACTTTATTTAGATCAGATGCTTTCCTACTTGTGTACATGGCGAACCTCTCAGGCCAAATACTCTTGATACCAATCTCCAGTGTATCCTCCCTATGTATACACTTAAGAACCTTGTCTAGGAGGTACCCATTAGTTAGGATGGATACCTCTAAGCCTAGGTCATGTAAAATCTTCAAAATGTTGCAGAATGATGGATCTGCTGTAGGTTCGCCTCCACCAAGAACAGCCCTTTTTAATCCAAACTCTCTATTAACACCATTCAAAATTTCAGTAAGCTTCTCTACCTCGAGTAGCTCAATCTTAGCGCTACTTAAGCCCCTTTCAACATCTTCTAGATGGTGATCCCATAGAAATTTCCTCCTTATACAACCCAAGCACCTAAAGTTGCATGACAGAAACTGTATATAAACACTCTTATCATAGTCATAATAGGTTATATGATATATTGTTGTCTTGGTCATGTGGATTGCCCATTATTTAGAAGCTGTATTGGTATAACAATTCTTCTATCACCAATATTTAGAACCTGCACCTTTACACCGTATACATTCTCTATTAACTCCTCCCTAAAACATCCTCGGGTCTACCAGCAGCAACAA
>Ga0080005_132128_pt1 | contig 12186 bp, 7 predicted proteins | sample JossMetagenome_2_FD_69208 | JGI IMG/M metagenome (GOLD analysis project Ga0080005, IMG submission 69208) | Hot spring sediment microbial communities from Joseph's Coat, Yellowstone National Park, USA - JC3_ASED (SPADES assembly) (version 2) | ecosystem: Environmental > Aquatic > Thermal springs >... | reverse complement strand
ACAACCCCTATGGCTATTTCAGGTTCCTTTGCAATAAATGTCTTTAATGTTTCTCCATAGGATTCTGGAGGTACACGCTTAAAGACCTCTACCTTCAGTGTATCCCACTTCCACTTCACCTCCTTGTGCTCTTCATCTACATCGTAGTCGATGGTTATTCTCACAACATCTAATTTATCAACTTTTAACTCATCTACGAGGAGGGTGAACAACGCTCTATTTAAGAGTGCAGAATAATATGCAATTCTATTAGCAAACTCCTTATCTTTCTTCACGTAATCCCTCAATTGACCAAACAGTACACGCCTTAGCTTGTCAGCGAATAGTGCAGCTGGTATTAACCCGGATCTCAAAGTGGGCAAGATATTCACCCCTTTCCAATATATGTAGAGAATATATAGACATATTTATACATTTACTCGCTGAGAACAATTTACAAGAGGTAGCGCGAAATAAATTAAATCTAGTGAAGCTTATAAGGGGGTTCCAATTGGATAAACATATTGAATGCCGCCGTAGTATAGCCCGGTCAAGTATGCGGGCCTTTCGAGCCCATGTAGAGTGGAGAAAGCCCGTGACCCGGGTTCAAATCCCGGCGGCGGCATTTCAACTAAAACCCCGCTTTCTAAGGTGGTTATAAAGAGAAGGGTTTCGAAGTCTCCATGTTTTTAATTGTTCTTGGTGACGAAGCTCTATAATAAGATTGCGGATTTTAAAGATGCATGATGTTGTCTCCAGAGTGACCCCGAACTCCTCTAAGTAGATGTAATAATCCTGTTGCCTTAAACTACATTTGTGGAAAGGATGAGGTTTTTCACGTTTTATAATAACTCATAGCACTCACATGTAATTGACTCGTAAGATCTCTAAAACACATAATTAATAGAGGCTTAAAACCATTGTGGTCTTGGACTGATGAAAACTCGTTAAGCACTGATTACCCGATGAGAGTGGATGTACTCTAAGCAGCTGGGAGCAGACAACTCCCGTAGAGTAGTCAGGGAATACAGTCGTTGAAAAGTGGGTGGGGGTCTTGATACAACTGACCTCCTCCCCCGCTCTGAAGGATGGGGGTTTCCCTTCGGGGCGGTTCACTGGTTCCCCGCATCTATTCGGGTCTACATCTGTCCTCTGCGTGGCAGTCGGGGTGGCCAGAGATCCCCCATCTTAACTTGTTTAGTGGTTGCACTCCCCGCATCCCACATGGGCTTAGGAGCAACCACGATCTACAATTAACTTATCACTAAGAATAATTGAGCGAGAGGGAGCTTATAAACTTCTCCCTCCATCCCCGCCTTGAAAGGCGGGGCTTCCAGTTGTAAAAATGAAGGACAATGAACTACTGCATGCCGAGAAGTAGTGGTGGTTTAGCTACATTAATTAATCCTGTGAAGATAGAGTGGATTATTGATGAATAGGCATTGGGAAGTGGTTTTTAAATAGGATCGGTTGTTAACGGGATGTATGGTCTTTGCAATTACTGAAAAATTACTAAAATTATCGTATTGTCTGTTAGCTCCTCACTTTATAAAAGCTTTTTAACTATGCAATTATTTTTATTATATGGGTGTGAGATTTGAATCCCAAAGTCTTGAAAACCCTCATAGTATCTATCCTTGTACTAGCCCTAATCCTACCCAATATATCAGTAGTTGTAGCAGGTCAAGTTGAAGTACAATTAGACACAAACTATAGGAGGGCTTATGTAAGTTCAGTATTACTGAGTGACGACTACTGGAAACACGGTGCATACGTAGAAGACGACTCGCTATTATTATTTACAAAGCCGAATCCCTCGGAATTCAATGTAGAGTCTACTGTGGACTTTGGACAAGTATTAATACTACTAGAGCCATCAACAACTCCGGTTGTCTTAAAGGGCAAAGTACTAGGTATTATTGCAACTCTACCAACACACGTCTACAATATAGTAGTAGCTATGATAACAAGAGAGCAACTACAGAAGATAGCCGCCACGCCGGGAGTTCTAGCCATTATGCCTGATGTAAGGCTAGATGCGTTAATCAGTAAAGAAATGAAAGCAATGAGAGAATTAGTGTCTGGGGAAGGAAAATCTCATGGAGAACTAAGTCCAGACAGTGAAGGCGGCTATCACTATACAATAGAAATCACTGGTGCATACGATGTCTGGAGCACTTATGGAATCAAAGGTGAGAACGCAACACTAGCAATAATAGACACAGGAGTAGACTATGGCTCCCCAGGTCTTGGACTAGACGCTATTGCACGAGACGAGAATGGAGTACCATTAATATTTGATGCAAGTAGTCTGGGCCTGGTTCTTACACCGGTGAGGGCTACTGATATAGGCGGTGGGTACATATTTGTCAACGCAAGCGATCTCTACGTATTCTACCCACCATACTACGTGTATAAGTGGACTAATAGTCTATATGCAAGAATAACTGGTTGCGCATCTAGATCGCTCTGGCTGACATTCCCGAGTAACTGGTATATCGGGGGCATAAAACATTATGGAGACGTGAAATTCGGGCTTGCACTACAAGTGCTATCACTACCTATAGGCACACTGACATACACTATCCCAGTTATAGTAGTTGACTCTAATGGAGATGGAGTATACGACACTCTCTACGCTGACACTACAACAGCTCTATACTTAGTGCGTAACGTAGCATCATACTGTGGAGTAAACATACCCGGCAATATTGGAACAAGCCCAGACTTCTCATTCGTGGATGAAGAACCAATTACCTATGGCTATGAAGTAATAGCGAGAGACCTAGATGGAGACGGCATTAGAGACTACTCAATTGGAACACTAGCTGGATACGTCTACGACTCGGCTTTCGCCATTATACTGGAGAAACTTGGTGAGTGGAAGTCATTAATGCCTAGTACACCGCCTTTAAGAGGCTACCCAACAGCTGACGTCATAATGTGGGAGACTTGGAATTACGAGCCTGTAGCCGCTGTCTGGCCCGGTCTGGACCCGCATGGAGACTACGTAGTGGTCGAATACGATTACCATAGCCACGGCACTTTCTGCGCAAACACTGCTGCTGGTAGAGACTTCTATGCTCAAACAGGGTATGGTGTTAGAAGTATTTCTGGTCAAGCCCCCGCGGTAAAAATAGCTGTAGCTCCAGCACTATACTTTGGAACAGTGGCTGTTTCAATATACTTCTTCTCAGGCTTCGACCTAGCTACTCCATATGGATATGGATCTAGGTATTTGTGGCCAAATCTACTTGTAAACCCATGGATAGCATTTGAAGGTTATGAGTGGAAGTGGATTTATACAGGTGAACACCAAGTTGACATAACGAGTAACTCTTATGGAATAAGTGGGTGGGCGTTGTGGGGTTGGAATAGTGGTGCAGACCCAGAGAGCATTGTATTCGACTACACAATATTAATATCTGGAACAATGCACTTCGTCGCTGCTGGTAATGGTGGACCAGGATATGGAACCGTTGCATCACCTGCAAGCTCTTCATTCGCTATAGCTGTGGGGGCTGCCACAGAGTTCACTTATAGGCCGATCTATGGCTACTACTGGCCTGGTTCGAGCAGGAATGTTATAACTTGGAGTAATCGTGGACCCACAGAGCTGGGTGTTGCTAAACCAGACTTAGTTGCTGTTGGTTCATTCGCCTGGGCTGTTGGCAGAACGTGGGATGCCCTGGGAAACATTTATGGAGTTAGAAACCTCACTGGTAAACTAGCCTATAACTTATTTAGTGGTACTAGCCAGGCTACACCAATGACTGCTGGCGTAGGAGCACTCGTGGTGTCAGCGTATAGGAGTGCGTATGGTTCAAGGATTCCAGCGTATCTATTGAAGACTGTTTTAATGAATAATGCAAAGGATATGGGCTACGATGAGCTATCGCAAGGCGCGGGATTCGTTAATGCATACGGAGCTGTTAGAGCAGTATTGGATCCATCATTCCCCAAGGTATATTCAACGGACTTTCTTGGAGACGTATTAAGTGAGCTCGGGGTAAACTACAATACTGTCACATACGGAGTGTTCACAGGTTATGAAGGTTCATGGTATGAACCAAAGATCTTTATTCCACTAGTTAAATATCGTGCTAATCGAACAATAACTATTGAAGGGGCTGGAAACTATAGGGTTTATGCTGCGAGATTTGAGTCTACGGGTGTAACCCCCGTATGCAGTGCTATTATTAGAGCAACGGGGATTGTGAACTGTACTGGAGATACGGTATTGATTAATGTAACAGCTTCAACAACCTACACCTATTTATTCTTTGACCCATCTACACTAGCGAAGTACGACTTCTTCGAGATAGAGGGGGTTTACCCATTTGAGTACTTTGAAGCTGGCGGTAGATATGGTCGCTACTCTCCACAGATATCACTTAGCGTTATGGACTTCGCCTACTGGATTGACTATGGAGCAGATGGAGTGTTCTCGTGGTATGAAACCGCGAGAATAACTTATGATACACGTGGAGCTAATGCTGTAAGGATCCAGGTTGGAAGGCTGGGGGAGAAGCTGAGTGAAATAGAGGATCTCGCTGAGAGATACATGGGTGTAAATGTATCGGCTCTACCAAAGCTCCTTGTATTGAGGCTTGGAGTATCTGGTGCAACGTATAGAGGTCTACTACCTATTAGAGTCAGAATTGTTGGGTATAAACTTGTTCCGTGGAAGCAAGTAAAGGTTCTACCTACATGGATTAACATTGAACCCGGTGGTAAAGGATTAGTCACGGTGTCTGTATTTGGTCCACTAAAGCCAGGATTCTACAGTGGATACTTAGTGGTAGAGGAGGCTAGTAAAGGATTTAGAGCTCTAGTTCCATTATCTTTCTTCTCACCACTAGAGATCTCGAGTGAACGAGTATACAAGTTAGCTCCATATACAGAGAACACCCCGGTGAAGAACATGTATCTACGTGGAGCATTCGACTACACATGGAGATACGAGTCTGGAGATTGGAGAGTATTTAAGGTTGTTATAACGGACTACTTGAGGTATACATGGGCTCTAGGGGTTAGAGTTACTTGGCCAACCTACGGAGACGGCAATTACGCTAGCAACTTAGACGTCCACGTCTACGGGCCATACACTTACGCAATGGTGGATGAATACAACAATGTATACACATATAGCGTCAACGGCGTACAGCTTGGTGCAGAGTTAACAAGAGATCCAAAGGGTGGGTCAAGCTACAACCCAACGAGGTTCTGGGATTCACTAGCTCCTGGGGTTTCTTTGATTGTCGCCCCCGCAACAAAGCCGGGAACATATAGAGTAGTTGTGAGAAATATACAGTTCAGGGGGTTGGAATACAATGAGCCATTTACACTGGAGTTGTTCCCAATAACAATAAGGGCTTCACCAATATACATGGCTTCCTCAAAGACAATTACGTACTTAGTCACAATTAAGACGCCATATCTACCAAGCTACACACTACCATACGACGTATACGCATATAATGAGGGCATATACAACACTACCACATATATACAAGACCTCACAGAGTATGGAATAACAGTATCCTCATTTATCAAGTCAAAAACCGTGAACTCTGTACTAGCCAATGTAACAATAAAGTACAGTGATACAACGCCTAAAGGAATATATGTAATCCCAGTATCAGCAGCATTCCCAGTCGCTGTAACAACCGTTGGATGGATAGACAATGGACAGATGAACTATTACTTCTACTACAATGAAATACCAATAGCACTAACCATCAGAATATACTACTAAACCCCTGAAACCATTTTTTAATACAAATTCCATTCTTAATCCTCTTATCCAAAACTACCTGACCTCCTCCCCGCCATGAATGGTGAGGGTTCTTGTGGAGGCGGGGAGGTTTGGGATTACATCTCCCCGTTTTGGGGATTTAATCCCGGGCCGGGTCTCCAGCCCATTACCCCTACTCCTTTCGGGGCTCGGGGCTATGCGTGGATTATTTATCATCGCCACCAGCTCAAAAACACTTAATGCTCATCACCGAGAACGATTAAACAAAGAGAATTTGTAAGCTTTCCCTCTCACCCCCCGCCTTAAAGGGCGAGGCTTTCAGTTGTAACAAGCACTCGATTTTAAGCTCTAAAATCAGCCAATACTAGCGCTTTCACGAGTACTTATCAAACTCCATGCTTTGTAATTAGTGTTTTAAATACTTATATTTAATTTGCAGTTGGTCTAGTATACTATCTGTAGGCTCGCTCACCGCAGTAGCTCTCCCCTTGCTGCCTGTGGTTTCACAGCCCTATGGGTCTCGGAGCTGGATCGCCATGAAGTAGTTGGGTTTTTGTAGATATAAGTTTTCTTAGAGATCCACCAGACCACCATGTATTACCACCCCAAGGAAATTTACACCTAATAATTACAACAATATGAGCGATTACGAAAACAGAGACAGCCCCATTGCTCTTATCCCTTGCAAATCGATCGTGGATCATTAGTACTAAGCATGCTGGAATTTAAACAAGTAAATAAAGAAATCACGGGCCCGCCGGGACTTGAACCCGGGTCCTCCGGCTCCGCAGGCCGGCGCCCTCTCCTGGCTAGGCGACGGGCCCATTTATGTATTTACCCGTATTACTTGTTTTTAATTGTTTTTGAGTATTCATCTGCTATTTGTAGTGGTATTGGTAGTTTTTTACCCTCCACTAGTAGTTTCTTTACTATTGCTACTGCGTCTTCTATTTTTACATTATATCCTATACTTACGTATAATTCTGTGTTTCCGTGTTTTAAGACTTCTCCCACTATCTTGCCATGTGCTTTTATGAATATTCTTTCACCAATTGCTACTAGTTCTCCATACAGTTTCTTCTTTGCAACTCCAATGCTTGGCTTACCCAGTACTACTCCAAGATGTGTAGCTATTCCAAATGCGCGTGGATGGGCTAATCCATGACCATCTACAAGGAGTAAGTCGGGTTTGTATCTTAGTTTTCCATAAGCCCTCATATACCCCGGCACCTCCCTGAAAGCTAGTAATCCAGGTATATATGGTACCTTCACATCAACTACAGAGTATGTTTTCTCAACTACTCTACAATCAACCACGCTGTAAACCACGATTACAGCGTACTGCCTTCCACCCCTATATGAAGAGTCGAATGCCGCAACATACTTAACTCTATTAATATCTAGGGGAGGCGCTTGTTCAACAGTCTCCAGCACCCTGCACGCTAGGATCTCTTGAAGCTTCATTGCTCTATGAGCATCAAACAAGTGTGGACTACTAGACATATTTAACCAACAATAATCCATTAGTTAAAAGCGAGTATTAAGCAAACACCTATAGAGGTGTCTAAATGGAGTACTCTAAGAGAGAACTAGCATTAGTGTTTAAAGAGCTTGAAGAACGCGGAGTAGACGCCACTATAATAGGCAACACCAGCGTAGAGCTAGCACTAGGTAGAGAAGTCTTCGAGGGAGACCTAGATTTATTCATAGTTAACCCAAGCCCAATAGCTGAGAAAAAGTTCTTCGAAAAGATGGCAGAGGACTTAAACTGGGAGATTTCATCAACGGAAATAGGCACACCATCACTACTAATCCCACTGGAAAAAGGGAACCTCATTGTAGAACTATACGAGAACTACATGGATCTAGAGATCCCTATTGAAATAATCGAAGATAGAGTCGAGTATAGAGTTAATGGTGTTAAAGTGAAGTCCATTAAGCCAGAATACTACCTAGTCCTCAAAGCGAGACAGGGAGTAGACCTAGATAAACTAGAAAAATACATTAGTAGTCTAAAACAGAGGAGCCTAAATACAAAACTAGTAGAGTACGCTGCATCACTATACCCAGAAGACGAGAGAGAGTTAATAATGGAGAGGCTAAGATCATGCGGACTCTACATAACTTAGTAATTTAAAAGCCCCTCCACGAATTGAGTTTAAGAATAGACTTGGAAAATAGAGGGGCAGTATATGCCGGTAAACGACCCAGAACTACTAAGGATCGTGCATGCAAGAATTCTAGATAAATGGGTATGTAGAAAATGCGGTGCATTAAACCCGCCGGGAGCCACGAAGTGTAGGAGGTGTAAGTCTAAAGGGACTCTTAGACCAAAGAAAGCTATAAGGGCTGGACCCAAAGCAAAGACCACTGGTACATAGCTCTATTTAAGCAACTCCCCCGCTAAGATAAATAACGCTGAAGCAATAGGTACAAAGTAGTAAATAATCCTATATGCAACCACTACTTCTGGAGGGAGGACTAAGGATAAACCATACTCAGCAACACCAACACCTCCTGGAGTTGGAAGCATGCTAATAGCCTGCATTATTGAGTATGCTGAGAACACAGTCCAAAGCCCTAATACGGGGTTCACGGCTCTTCCCTGAAAATACAGAAAGGGTGCAATAGCTAGAGCCCAGAAACAATGGATCAGTACTGTTAAGATCCAAGTGAATAGTTTAGAGCCCAGATCCATAGTACTCGATATTTCAGAGTATGTTTTCCCAAAGTCTTCAATATGCTTAAATAGTTTTTCAAACCACGCGAATTTACCTAGCTTCATAGCTACATAGTTAGCCCTAAACTTCGAGGCAACTCGACTAACACTCCTAAAGAAAACAGGCCATGAAACAACTACAAACCCTGACAATAATATAACTGGTATTGAGTATGGTAAATACCACATGCTGAAGAACAAGCCAAGTAGACATGTATAAATCACATCGTATGAAACCTCATATATTGCTAACGCATACGCGGTACCAATAGATAACCCAGATTCACTTGAAATTAATAGAGCTCTAGCTGGTTCACCCCCAATAGCGGAGGGAGTGATCTTGGCGAGTAAATCACCTAGGAAACGAGCTTTCAAGTATGTTTTAAACGAGCAATTTACATCATTATAGTTTGATTCAACAATATACATTAATCTAAATACAGAAACAACCCATCCAGCGAATACAAGTACTGCAGAGTAAGCGAGCTCCGGGAGCCCTATTCTCGAGAGATCAGCACCTGTAACCACAATATACACTTGTATAACCCCCACAACAAGCACTATAGCGACAACCAATCTCTTCCAATTAACTCCAACACTAATGGCTCCACTACCCATAGCTGTCAATCCACCTGACCTCCTCCCCGCTTTAACGGGAACCCTTGTCATTCATAGCGGGGAGTTTGGGATTACGTTCCTCTTCCCGAGGGTTCAATCCCGGGCCGGCTCTCCAGCCCATTACCCCTACCCCTTTCGGGGCTCGGGGTTATGCGTGGATTATTTATCATCGCTAATGGCTCAAAATACTTAATGCTCATCACTAAAAATCACTAAATAGTGAATGTTTATAAGCTTTCCCCTCCAACCCTGCCTTTTAAGGCGGGCTTTCAGTTGCAATAGTGAGGTAAACCACAATATTTTTAAGGGACTTGGCTATACATAAATTACTCCATGGATTATAATGTATGGGATGAGGCTATGGGTTTTTAGCTATACAGAAGAGCAATTAGAGAAGCTTAGAGTAGATAAGCAAATGCTGAGGGAAATCATTAAGGAGCTAAAGAAGTGGAGTGCACACGCTACAATACTGCTAAGTCTATATGTACCACCAGGTAGACCCATTGGAGACGTCTTAGCACTATTAAGACAGGAGATGTCTGTGGCGGAAAACATAAAATTGAAGAAAACAAGGAACTCTGTTGAGTGGGCTTTAAGTGCTGCATACGATAGACTTAGTAGAATACCCAAAATACCCGAGAATGGATTGGCATTATTTGCAGGCATGAACCCTGATACTGGGGAGTCGACAGTTGTGATGCTTGTCCCTCCCGAGAAGATACAGGTTTTCTTCTATAGAACCGACAAGTACTTCCACACGGAGTTCCTCGAAGAGATGGTTACTGAAGGTAGTGTAGCTGGATTACTCCTAGTTGAGAGAGACGCAGCCACTATAGGTTTGCTAAAAGGCAATAAACTAGAGATTGTAGAAGAAATGGAAGCATACATACCAGGTAAACACCATAAAGGTGGGCAGAGCCAGAGGAGATTTGACAGGATCATTGAGCAAATGGTTGAGGAGTTCTACAAGAAGGTCGGGGAGCGCGCAAACAACATATTTCTACCTCTATATGAGCAAGGTAAGTTGAAACTTATAGTTCTAGGGGGACCCGGATACGCTAAACAAGATTTCCTCGCTGGAAACTACCTAGACTACAGGTTGAAGCAAATAATTGCATCAGAGTTAATAGATGTCTCATACCAGGGTGAAGTAGGCTTAAGAGAGCTAATTTCCAAAGCAGGGGACTTGCTCGAGAAATACGAGTATGCAGAGTCATTGAAGACTCTAGAGGAGTTTAAATACCACCTTGCAAAAGACGATGGTCTAGTAGTCTACGGTGAAGAAGAAGTAAAATTAGCCCTTGAACAAGGCGTCCTCAAAACACTACTCGTGAGTGAATCCCGTGATGACATATCCCACTGGCTGGAGAGCTCGCATCAATATGGAGTAAAAGCGGTTGTTGTAAGCAAGGATCTCCCAGAGGCGGATTGGTTTAACAAAACCTTTAATGGTGTAGCGGGGATCTTGAAGTACAAGACTAATACTTTTAACTCCTAGGACACTACTTATAATGCATTAAACACTATTCTTAGTTTCGGAGACGCCTCCTCTACATAACACAATATACTCTAAATGGTGAGTTTAATGCGTGGAGTAGAGTCCATTATTGGCGCATACCTAGCTGTCATCGTAGTAATAAGTGTTGTAACTGGTTTATACTTATACATAGTTAGAGCAGGTAGAAGCGTGGATGAGCAAATAAGAGAAGCCATAGTTAACTATCAATCTGCAAGCTATCCCCCCGTCTTATCTCTCAGCTACGTAAACGACACAACGTTCAAACTATCGATCACTCCATACACTCCATTATACATTGAAGAAGCCATTGTTAAGGAAATTGAGGGTGAGTTAATATACAATGTGAGCGTAAATGAAGTCTTATACAAGCCCAGCGAATTGGAGGTAGTTATAAATAAAACCCCTGCCACAATACTACTAGTCTCCAATAGAGGAGTAGTCTTTTACTACATCCCTAGACAAGACCCCGGATTACTCACAGCACCAGATTACATTAGAAACAAGCCATTCATTGACGAAGAACTAATCGATTACCTCAAGAAAATAAGTAATAGTGCTGAGCCTAGATATAGCGGTACAGAGCTGTCAAATAGTGTTACTCCACTGGATTACCTAGGATATAAAGTCTCAATTGGTAGAACATACACACCGATAGCTCCACTTTTAAACGGCCCCATCTCGTGTACACCATGGTGGATCATACCGTCACCCCTCGACGCTTACTCTCCATGTACTGTAAACATCACGGATCACGGGGTTTACTACTCACTCCTAACATATAACTATAATAGAACATATTGGCACTTTGACGATGAGGGATACTTAAACCTAAGCAGCGATTTAGCCTCAGCAGGGATACCTGGGAGCTATAAGTACATGCAAGTATTAAGGCTAGTTAAAGTCAATGCCCCAGGACTATATACGATGCAATTCAGCGTTGGCCTTGAAACCGGGCTATTAACAACGTCTCAAGCATACAACACAATGCTCTCAGTTGTAGTATACGTCTTACGTGGTGACATCCCAATAAACTACTACATTGCCCTATCAACCCCCGATCAGCCGACTAATCCATGGTTAAGCAGGATCTTAGTTGATTTCAGACCACAAGGTAGTCTTGAAACAAGGAGTGTTTCAACAAATATAGTTAAAGCAGTATACTCATCAAGTAATACCATAAGCCTAGACCTCTCGAACTTCGGCTTTAACGAATACATTATCGCCTACGGTGTGGAAATCGCTTACCCATGGAGTGGAACACTAAGAGTAAAAATAGAGCTAATTTCCCTCAAGCAGGGTTAACACGGTGTTTATGGTGCGACCAGTGCGAGAATAGCGGCGAGTATAGGTGGTATTAACCCATACTTAAATACCTGTTCTAGTGCTTGATCAATTCTATAGCGACCCATAATGTTCTTCAACGTTACAACGAGTAGCAGTAGTATAAGATACTTCAATACCAGTACTAGGCCTCCCAGAGGGGATAAATGGTTGAAAGGTGCTGGGCCTCCGAGAAGAACATAGACTCCTATTACGAGTGCAATAAGGGGGTCTAACTATTGGAGAGGCCTGGCTGGGGCGAGCGGTGGACCA
>Ga0080005_131185_pt1 | contig 12209 bp, 7 predicted proteins | sample JossMetagenome_2_FD_69208 | JGI IMG/M metagenome (GOLD analysis project Ga0080005, IMG submission 69208) | Hot spring sediment microbial communities from Joseph's Coat, Yellowstone National Park, USA - JC3_ASED (SPADES assembly) (version 2) | ecosystem: Environmental > Aquatic > Thermal springs >... | reverse complement strand
CCTCGTTGTTCTGCAGTTCCCCCGCGCGCCCAGGCTGCTGACGGACGCCGCGGTGTGATCGCGCCCGCGCGATCTGCCAGTGGGGGGGAGTGTGCGATCTATATAGACTATAGGCGGACATTGGCGGACATTTCGGACAATGGTTCTTACCTTTTCCCCAACCCCTCTCACCCTCTTTCACCCTTTCCCCTACTCCCTCACTAAACGTTGTTGTGTAGTTCTTCGCCCACATAGCATTAAACATTGTTGTTTTAGAGAGGCCTCAGGTGGGGGAAATAGTAGGGGGTAATGTCCGCAAATGTCCGCCTGTCCGCCAAATGTCCGCCACCCCGGCACAGTGCGGCGGGCCGCCCGGATCCTGGACCCTTGGGGTTCACCGCACGCTCCCTGTTCCCCTGAGATCCACGCGCGGCCACACGCGTAATAACAGCGCTGTTATTACCGCGCCGGCGTTTCGGCACGGAACGGGAATGTATCGGTTCGGGATCCGCGCCGCGGATCCCCCCAACAGCCACCTCGCACTGGACCCCAGCGCACGCCGGATCCGGCCCGGTCCAGGGGTGCCAGGTTCCGCACCGCGTTTATCCTTCTTAATATTAAGCTTCTTAATATTAAGTAAGGATATAGCGGGAGCGAGCGGCGCGCCTGAAAAATAACACTCAACCGCGTCGCCTGCGGCAAACACGTGTGTTTACTTGAGCGCCCGGCACCGCGCCGGGCAATCGATTCAGCTGGGTCAATTCCGGCGGGCGTGCCGGGCCGGGGAGTGAAAAGATCTCACGGGCCGGGTGGGGCCGCACCGCGGCCCTCCCGACCCGGTGCGCTCCGGGAGCGCGCCTGCACGCCGCACACGTAATAATTGTGCAGGTATTACCGGCCGCGGCTCAGCGGCGCCGCTAGACTACGAGGCCGGGCGCGCTCACGGGCAGCTCGCGAGGCCCGGGTGGCCCCACCAGCTGGGGAGCGGCCCATTGTTTATGTCCGTGACCAAGCTCTTGTAGGGGAAGTCCGGCGGGATCTCCTGTGGGTAGATCAGGAACGGGTTCGTGCCGAACACCGTGACCGGCGCGGCCGGCGTCGCGACCCAAGTGTGGTTCCCCACATAGACGAAGTACTCGAAGGTCTCGATCCCACCGACCGGGTACGCGTAGTTGATGCCGACGCTCGCGTTCCAGCCCGGCTCGTTCAGCCAGTGGAAGAAGCCCGGCGGCGAGACCGTACCAACAGTTGACTTCACACTCGCGTTGGTCCAGATCCACTCGTCCGTGTACCCCCAGGTGAACGGGCATATCACTTGGCTGGTCTCGCCCGTCCCGGGCGTGTGCGGCGTGCCGGTCGCCCCCCACCACAGGTGGGAGCTGCTGTTGTTCGGCGCTATCAGGTTGATGAACGCCTGCCCGCGCATCGGCAGCGTGTTCGGGTTGTAGACCCACACCTGCGCGCTCCAGGAGCCGTCCGGCCACTCCCTCAGGATCGCGAAGATAGGCGGCTGCTGGAAGTCCCTGAACGCCTGCTGCACGTACCCACCGCCGCCGGGGTTGGCGTTGAACCCCGGCCCCACGAAGTAGGTCAGCTGCGGCGAGAAGACGGCGTACCCCGTCACCGCGAGGAGGAACAGCCCGCCGCTCACGAGCGCTATCAGTAGCACCCCAAGGATCGCGTAGATATATAAGTTGGTGTTCGCCATCCCGACCCCCTCATACCGGCCCGCCCTTTAAGGCGCCGCGCCACCTCCGCCACGACGCGCACGCGGGCGCGGGCCCTCCAGATCTCGCCCCAGGCGTGGTTCAGGGCCAGCGGCAGCGTGATCGTGAAGCGCGGCGCGCCGCGGTGCACCCCCTGCCGCGAGACGCGCCTCTCCCCTAGGTCGATCGTGGAATTCAGCACGGCCGGAAGCGTGCCGGGGCGCGGCGGCAGGGGGTCCAGGACCTCCAGCGCGAAGTGCGCGGTGCGGCGCTCCTCCCAGAGCAGCTCCCAGAGGGCGTTGAGGCGCTTCGGCAGGATCACAATATACCGGGGGCGGCCCCCTGCGGAGCGCTCGCCCTGCCTCGCTATCCTGCGCGCGCCGAGGTCCAGGGCCGGGCCGGAAGCGCGCGAGTGTGGCCTGGGCGTTCCGGATTCCAGCTCCCCCTTCACGCCCTGTTGTACAGGAACCCCATTTAAGGCGCCGAGGGACGCGCAGATAATTCCCAAAGTGCGAATCGGCGCGCGGAGTCATAAGGCGACCACCTTCGTCGCGCTACATTTTTACGCGGGCGCATCCTAAGCTATTCGTGCCGGCCTGCCCGTACTGCGGGAGCTCGGAGCTGGAGGCCCAGAAGTCCTGGAGGTTCCGCCTCTACAACGTCACGAGGTACAGGTGCAGGAGGTGCGGCGGGATCTTCAACCACTACGCGAACACGTCCGGGAAGGGGAAGCCCGAGTTCTACATCAGGGTGAGGCGGCGCTAGAGCTACAGGTCGTAGAGGGTCCTGAAGGCGGATATCGCCCTCATGCCGTGCGACATTATGGCGCCGCGCCAGAACATGGCATCGAAGTCGTCCATGTTCCTTATGACGTCCGCCGTCCTCGCGCGATCCCTGGCATACGGGAGCACCCTGATCGAGATGTACGCCCGGGCTATCTTGCCCATGTTCGAGAGCCTGGCCGGGATCCTGCGCTCCCCGACGACCGCCCTGACGAGGTCCCAGTGATTCGCGCTGGCGGTGGCCAGCACCGCGCCGCCGGAGCCGTCCCCGACATAGGCGAGGAGGATCCTGCCGCCCCTCCTCAGGATAACGTAGGATCCTACGCTTCCCTCTTGACGCTGATCTGCCATTTGAGGTCGCCCCCCTGGGAGCCGGGGCCCAGTATCCTCTCCACGAACTCGATGTTGTCTCTATCTAGCTTCAAACGCAAATCGCGCGCCTCCGCGCTCACGGAGACCGAGCACTTCCTCCCCCTGAGCAGGGCATCCAGCGCCTCCATCGCGTCGTTGAGCGGCCTCTGGAACTCCTCTATCCTAGACCTGAAGCGCATTTCGCCCTCGAGGGATCCGTCCTCGGATCTCACCAGCACGCGGCCCTCAGCCGATCCGCCGCTCAACCCCAGGGCGCTCTTCAGCTGCAGGAACGCGCTGCGCACCAGCTTGATGTCCGACCCCTCCAGGGAGAATCCGACCATGTAGGCGCCCGTGGCCCTCTCCAGCTCCTCCACCGAGCCCAACAGCTCGAGGGTGGGCCCCTTGACCGTCGCCGCTGGCTTTGGCTCGGGCTCGCGAGGCCTGGCGCGCTCCAGCAGATCCTTCAGCCTACTCACGTATCCATAGGCATCCTGTTTGATCCTCTCCGCCAGGATTATCCTGGATGCCTCCGCCAGCTTGAACTCGAACGAGTATTTGTCCTCGAACTCCCTGAGTGCCCTCTCGAGCTCCGCGTTCGAGCGGGCGAGCGACCTGGCCTCGTCGATCACGTTCGCGTCCTCGCCGAGCAGCCCCCTGCCTATGACGTAGGTCCCCTTCGTCGTCATCACTGCTATCCTGCCATCATTCACGAGCTGCTCGAGCGGCTTCCCCAGTATGTCCTGATTCTGCACGCCGATGAATGGGAGCGACGTGTCGTTCAGCATTTCCTCGAGCATCTTCCTGAGCTCCATCTCGCCGCCGCTCTCGAGCCTGCGCTTCAGGAACTGGTCCCACAGATAGTCGCCCGGGATCTCACTGACCAACTTGCCCCTCTCCCTCAACTTGTTCTCCAGGTCCTCGGCCAGGAGGCCCCAATCCTTCTGGTTGCCCTCGGGCACCACCTCGAGGTAGAATGACGATAGGCCGTCGCCGCTCGGATAGTATACTTCGCTGTACGCCTTGATCAGCGATATCACTATTTCGCGCTGGTACTTGTTCAGCTTCTCCTCAATTTCCTTGAGGTGCCCCCTGAATTCCTCCCTGCCCTTGAGGATCTCGCAGGCCTTCACATATCTGGCCTTATCGATCGCGTCGTTCAGCTGCTCGCCCGGCACGATGAACACCTTGGTGTTCCTGTGCTTCATTGCCCGGAAGGCTTCGTGAGGGTCCGCGTTCCTCCGCATGATGTGGATCATCAGTTTATCGTCGTCTGCCGGATCCTTCCACACGGCGCAGCCCATGATCCTGATTCTGCCCTGCAAAGCCCTGCACATCCTATCCAGGGCATCGCTGACGATGGCCTCGGCCTCCTCCGGGGTCACGGCGCTCGCCTGGTCCGCCACGGCCTTGTTCAGGTTAGGCTCCACGGAGAACCAGTAGCGTCCCCTCTCATCGCCGTATATGTACCACAGGTTGTCCGTCAGGTCCTTCAGGTAGTTGGCCACGACGTCCGGCTCGTGCACGTCCGGCGTCGCGTAGGAGAGCGCCACTTCCTGCTGGGTCGGGGCCGCGTTCCTGATGTCCTCCCTGCCCATCAGCGAGTAGAGGAAGATGGCGCGCGCCACCGCCAGCTGCCCCCTCCCGAGCCCCTGCGCCCTCCCGCCCCCGCGCGGGTTCTCGATGTCGCTCTCCACGACGATCCTCAGGGCGCCCCTTCCCAACCTGTCGGTGAGGAGCTCCTTCACCTCAGGATCCGCGAGGGGCACGTGCTTCGGCATCACGTAGTAAGCATCCTCCGGCTTCTCGCTCCAGATGCGCCTGAACGTGCGGGCCATCAGGGCCAGGGCCCCGCGCGTCCTCTGGAATTCCGGGATTGTGGACACCCTGTCGTAGAGCACGTCCATGAGCTCCGGATGCACGGGGTAGTAGTCGATGAGCCTGTTCTGATAGTTGGGTTCGATGACCTTCGACGGGAACTTGGAGACCCTGTCCCTGTAGTACTTGTTGAACTCCCTCGCGATCTCCCTGGCTTGATCGTCGCCTGCCTCGGGGTTCCCGAGCAACCTCCTCCTGAGGACCTTCGGGACCTCGTCCTTCTCCACGGGGACCATGCCCACGTTCTTCCTCCCGAGGACCATGGCCACCTGGTCCAGCTGCGCCAGCACCTCCTCATCGTAGGGGGGCTTGGAGGAGGCACGGGAGGCCTCCTCGGGGAACGCCACTATGAGCGCGTCGCGCGGTCCGAGGGCCGCCGTCAGCTGCCTGAAGAACGCCACGACCTGGCTGTACATGCGGCGCCTCTCATCGCCGTTCCGCTCGCCCTCTATGGACCGGAGGAGCTCCCCCAGCTCGTCGATGAGGATCACGTTCGGCCCGCCCCTCCCGATGATCTCCTCGATGTCCCGCTTCATGGGGGAGCGGTATTCTGCGTCCAGGTCCCTCACAAGATCCCAGGCGCCGAGCTGCCTTCCCAGCTCCCCCCAGAGGGTCCTGGGGGACGAGCGTATGCTCAGCGCGTTGCAGTCGATCGCGACCACCCTGGCCCTCGGCACCTCCCGGGCTCCGCCTAAGACGTCCCTCACCACCCAGTCAACCTCCCCGACGTCGCCGAGCCTGAACAGGTGGTAGACCGCGAGGAGGGCGTGGGTCTTGCCGCCCCCGAACCCCGAGCGGAGGATGTACGTGCCCTCCTCCCCCTGGCCCAGGACGCGCCCCACCACCTTCCGCAGAAGGTCCCTCACAGCTTCCGTCGGATACGTCCTGGAGAGGAACTCCGCGGGATCCAAGTAGTACTTCGGGACCCCCTCCCTCCTTCCCCCGAGCGCGTCCAGGACGTGGCTGAGCTCTATCCCGAGGTCCTCGTATCTGAGTTCGCCCCTCTCGACGTCGGGGGCGAGCCTGTAGACCTCCCACGCCCTTTTCATCCCTCACCCATCTCCATGTAGGCATCGAGGCCGCCGCCTTTTTTAGTTAGTCCCCCGCGACCGAGCGCGTCCAGGAGCTTCCTGGCCTCCTTGCTCTCCGCGTCGTCCTCGGCCGAGTTCCGCGCTATCGCCTCCAGGACCCTCTCCACGTCCTCCCGGGCGAACCCCGAGAAGTTGGCCCTGCTCAGGAAAGAGTTGAGGCGGTCCAGCCCGCCGCCCTCGAACTCGTGGAGCGCCGCGTGCACCGCGTCTATCATTCTCGCGAGCTCCCTCGACCGGGCCATCACCTCCCCCCTTTCCCTGTACGTGCGGATCCTCACGACCTTCCCCCTGGCGCCGGCGGCCTTCTCCGCGAGCCCCGCATTCATCATGTCGGCGTTGAACGCCCTCTGGAGGTTCAGGAGCTCGTCCGAGGATAGCAGGATGGAGAACCCGGATCCGGTCCTGTGATAATATTCCCTAACGGTCCTAACGTAGACGTAGAGCCCGGTCTCGGGGTCCACGCTGCTGAGCTTCAGCACGTCGCCCACGACGGCCCTCGGCAGCTCCCTCTCCACGAGCTCCACGGCGCTCCTCGCGCCGCCGCCTCCCCTCATGCTCCGTATCTCCGAGTACTGCGTGAGCTCCCTGAGGGCCGCCCCGTACGCCGCCACCAGGAGGTCTGCGCCCCTGTATCCGCGGTCCCACGCCTTCCCCACCGCCTCCCTGATCCTCTCCCGGATCCTGTCGACGATCGTCTCCAGGTAGACGGGCGGCGCGCCCTTGGGCCTGGGCCTGCAGGCCAGGACTATCGAGGACTCCATCGAGAACTTCCCCCTCGACGTGGCGCTCCCGCTGAACTCCGTGCGCAGGGGCGCCGCGGACTCCACGTGGAAGCCGGCGCCGGACAGCGCATCCACGACGTGCGCCCACGCCTCGACGCTCGAGTGGGCGAAGAATATCACCAGCAGCCCGTCGTCGCTCAGGATCCTCCTGAGCCCCCTGAGGGCCGCGTCCAGGTTCACAGAGAAGGTGCGCTCGTCCCTGTAGCCGCCGACGCTCAGCTCCTCGTCCGACCTGTCCCTCCACAATGTGTAGAACTGGAACTGCTCGGGGAAGGCGCCGCGGAGGACCCTCTTGAGCCATACGTAGTGGAAGTCGCTGAGCTCCGCGTAGGGGACGTCGTCGTAGTAGGGGGGATCCGTCACCACGAGCTTCACGGAGCCGTCAGGGAATTTGGAGGGGAGGTGGAGCGCGGAGCCGAAGACGACCCTCAGCTCCGCCGGGCTCCGGCCAAGCTTCTCGATGGCGTAGGCCGCGCCGTCCAGGAGGTCGCCGAAAGCGACCCAGAGGGAGCCGGAGAAGTTAGCGAAGGGGTTCACCTCCACGTAGTTCCATGTGAACGAGGCTCCCCTGAAGGCCAAGGTATGGCTTGCATTATCACGCAAGGAATTCCAAGATGTGAAGGACGAGTTGTGATCGGCGTGCTTGATGAGCAGGATGGAGAGGATTCCGGAGACCGCGTTCGCGCGCTCGGCGTCGTAGCCCCTCCTCAGCATCTCCTCCCGGGCATCCACTATCGCGCGCGAGAGCGCGGTGAGCGCCGCGAGCTGCCTGCGATTGAACAACTCGCCGAACCTCCTCACGCCATACCCAACGACACGGAGCTCATTCGTCGGCGCTGTGTCCTCGTCCGGCACGAGCTCCTCCCGTATCTCGACCTCCGGGATCCGGTAGCCCCGGGGCGCCGGCACGTAGTCCTTACCCTCGAGGACGAGGACCGCCAGTCTGTCGTTCCCCCTCCATCCCTCCTTAATATAATCATTCGATATCACGTGCCCGCACTTGGGGCACGTGGCTACCCCCCTGTTCACGGTCGGCTCCCTCGGGCTCCCGCCCTCGATCACCTTCACCTCGTAGTCGTCGCCCTCGTACTTGATGTCGAACACGATTTTCCTCTTCTCGGAGAGCGAGAAGTCCTTGGATAGAGGCACCCAGGCGCCGCACCTCGGGCACCTGACCTGCCTGAGCCAGATATACGCGGCGACCCTCCTCCCATCGTATTCGGGGTGCAGGGGCGCCACCTCGTCCCTCACCCTCCTGAGGACCCAGCATCCCCAGTACGCCAGGTCCCCGAGCTCCTCCAGCTCCGGATCCGGGAGGGCGCAGAGCTTCTCCGCGTCGAGGCCGAAGCCCCTCCTCAACCTCCCCCTCACGTCCCTGTATTTGTGGGGGTCCAGTAGTTTCGCCCCGTAGACCTTGCTCCACTCCAAGAACTTCAACAGGAGCCAGGCGACCGGGTTATACTCCAGCGCCACGGCGGGAACCCCGAGCCTCACGGCCTCGAACGGTATGGATCCGCCCCCGGCGAACGGGTCTAGGAGGGATATCCCCTCCCGGCGGGCGCGCTCGTTCAGCTCGCGCACCAGGTCGCCCGGCGGATCCTGCTCGTGCGGCGCCCTCTCGCCCAGCCCCAGCGCCCTCAGGAACCTCTCCCGAGGGAAGTCCTCATCCACGAGCGATGCGAGGACCACGGCCCTCGACGCCACCAGCGGCTTCCTTGTCCACCAGAACGCCACCTCGGATATCGGGGCCCTAGCGGCCTTCTCCTTGGCCGCCGCCTCATCTATCCTATCGATGTCCGGTATTCCGGCCTCCGCCTCCACGAGGCGCCTGCCGTTCGCCACGGTGCGAATGCGGAACCATCGCTTTTAAGCGTTCAAGCCCGCCGCCCCACTCCTGATCAGTTCCTCATACGGTATCACTATCTTGTAGAAGTATTGCCTGTACTTCTCGGCGAGGCCGCCCAGCGCGGAGCACGGATCCGTTATGTCCATTATGGACGCGCAGTCCCCGCCGCGCTCCAGGTCCACTATGTACAGGTGCACGCTGCCCCTCGCGATGTCCATGCGCGGCGTTTCCCCCAGGACCTCCGAGACGTAGCGCTCCCTCCTCCTCCTCTCCATGCACATGACCTCCCACTCCCTCTGCGTTATGTAGATCTTGCCGCGGCGCCCCCTGACTGTCTTCACCTCTATGAGCCTGGCGCCGTCATCGCGGTAGGAGACTAGGTCCACCCCGGCCGTAAACTTGTCCCTCAGGTCCTCCACGCCCGCCCCCCTCGCCCTCTCGCACTCGATCACGAGCTCCTCCCCCTTCCTCCCCTCATCGAGGAGCCGCTCCGCGAACTCCAGGCCGAGCTCTGAGTAGCCGTAGGGGAGGAGCCGCAGGGCGGCCAGCTCCTCCACCGTCCACCGGGGGCCGCCGCCTATCAGCGCGTTGAATAAGCTCCTGATTTCGCTGCTCTTGCTAAAGCGCTCAAGCTTCTTGCCCTCATACTTCTGCTTCTCCGGGAGGCTCAGGCCGCGCTCGGCCGCGAGCTTCTCCAGGCGCTCGATCTCATCAGTGATCCTGGATATGACGTCGCCGCGTAGTTGCTCTAGGATTCCCCTCAAATTCCTATTGATCTCATCCTTCACCTCCTCGACCGGTCCGGCCGGGTGCGGCTTCGCCTCCCCCAGCTCCCCTACCACGAACAGGCTCTTCACGGCCGAGAGCCCCAGGACGCGTGTCGATCCCCTGACCTCGTCCTCCAGTATCGCCACCAGCTTCTCCTCGAAGAGATCGCGCTTGCGGCTCGGGTCGTCCGGGTCCAGCGGCACCTCCGGGACCTCGCCGCGGACCCTGACGAGCCACAGCCACCCCTTCGTGTACTTGTTCTCGGCCTCCAGTTTGACGCCGCCCGGCGAGCGGAAGGCGTCCATCAGGTAATCGATCACCGAGCGCGTGAGGGGGTGCTCAACTCCCACGTACTCGAGCCCGCCCCCCGACCTGGACGCGGCTTCCCGGCTGAACGTGCCCCTGAAGGGCGCGAGGTCCCCGGCGCCGGCCGCCAGCTCGCGCGGCACGTAGCGCAGCGTGAGGACGCCATCGCTGTACTCGAAGCTCCTGGGATCCAGCGCGGATAGGGTCCCCAGGACGAGCTCCCTGACGTCCGACTCCTCGATCGACTCGCCCTCGGGGCACCTTGGATCCGATTCCGGAATCCTTATCCTGTTCTTGTCTAGGATGCCCTCCAGCTCCCTCAGCTCCCTGTTCCTGAGTGCCACATCCGCGTAGACCTCCTCGACGGCCCCCTCGACGTTCCCCGTCTCGATCGCCCTCTCGACGGCCCTCTCGATGTCCGCCTCGTCTACGAGCATCCCGAGGTAGTTGAAGACCGGCCCCAGCTCCTCCCTGATCCTCTCCAGCTTCTCCATCAATATCTCGTATACGCGATTGTCTATCGTGTCGCGGACCATCATGTTGAGGGCCAGGACATCCCTCCTCTGCCCGTACCTGTGCACCCTGCCTATTCTCTGGTCGAGCTTCGTGGGGTTCCACGGGATATCGTAGTTCACGACGATGCTCGCCCTCTGGAGGTTCAACCCCTCGGAGGCGACGTCCGTCGCCAGGAGCACCCTGCCCTTCTCCAGGAACTCCCTCTCACTGCTGAGCCTATCCTCTATCTTCATCTCGCCGTGCAGCTCCACGATGCCGAGGATGGACCCGCTGAGCCCCTTCAGCAAATGGTGCAGCGTGTCCCTGTACTGCGTGAACACGATGACCTTCGATTCCCGATCCGCCAGCAACTTCTCGAGCTCCTCCCTGAGCCTCATCATCTTGGAGTCGCGCTCCAGGGCGGAGTCGCACCTTTTCACGAGCGCGTCCAGGGCGGCGATCTCCCTCTCAAGCCCCGAGGGGTCCACGACCTCCTCTATCGCGTCCTCCTCCAGTCTCTCCAGGTCCTCCGCGCTCCCCTCGGCCCCCTCCAGCCTCCTCTCGAACTCCTCAACGCTCACCGCGCGCGGATTGCCGCGGAGCCCCTCCAGCCTTTTCCTCCTCTTCACCAGGCTCTCCCTCAGCGCGAAGATGCTGGACGATGCCCTCTTCTGGAGGACCGCGGCCAGGAACCCGTACGACTTCTTCCCCGTCCTCCTGTAGAGATTGTAGTACTCCTTCACGTACTCGAGCAGCCCTTCGTAGGCAGACCTCTCCTCCGGGCTGAAGCCCACCGATATCGTGAGGGACCTGCGGTCCGGTATGAGCCTCCTGCCGTTGAAGTCCACCGCCTCCTCCCTGAGCCTCCTGATGACGTACCTGCTCACGAAGCCGCCGATCGGCGAGTTCTTGTCGAGCGGCACGTTTGGGTCCAGGAGGCGCAGCCTGTACCTGAAGTCGACCGGCTTGCCGTGGTGCGGGGTGGCCGTGAGCAGGAGCACGTTGGGGGCGCGGCCCGCGAGCCTCTCGGCGGCCTCATACCCCTTGGTCTTCCTCACGGTCCCCCCCAGCTCCCTCACCGTCAAGTTGTGCGCCTCGTCGAACACGACCATGTCCCAGCCGAGGCCCAGCTCTTCCAGGTTCCTGCGCCTCCTCACGAGGCCCAGCGAGACCACCACCAGATCCCTGGCGCGAGCATCCCTCAGGTCGTTCCTCGAGCGGACCACGAAGGGATCCATGTCGAACTTTTCCCGGAGCTCGCGTTCCCACTGGAAGAGCAGCGACTTGGGCACGACCACGAGGACCCTCCCTATCCTCCCCCTCAGCTGGAGCTCCCTCAGGATCATCCCAGCTATCACCGTCTTGCCCAGCCCGACGTCGTCCGCGATCATCAGCCTGACGCTGCCGAGCTTGAGCGCCTGATCCAGCGCGTATCTGAGGGCGCTTATCTGGTGGGGGAGCGCGTCTATCTTAGCGCCGGAGGCCTGCACGCACGGCGTGTTCCTGAACATGTGATCCACGCGGAGGGCCCTGAGCGCGAGATCCATGAGTTCCTGGCGCACATCAGTAAGTGAAGTGGATCGGGTTATTAATTTAATCGCATATGATTTGATGGTGTTGAGCGTGCTGGTCGCGCGCCGCCCGCGCCTGCTCGCCGGGGCGCTGGAACTCAGGTAATATCAGTGCAAATATGAGACGTGCCTCGGATCCCGAGCCGCGCCCTCAGCGCCTCCAAGTATTTCGGGTAGGCGGCGTCCGCCTCCGAGAGCAGGTCCTCGTAGCGGGCCTCCGAGACCGAGAGCTCGCCCAGGCGCGACTGCAGGAAGCGCGCGACCTCGCGCGGCACGGCCGAGACCATTACCCTCCAGGACAGCTTCCTCATCATCTTCGGGAGCACCAGGCCATGCCTCCTGGCGTACAGTGGCACGACATCTGATGTCGTCCTGAATGGCGCCAGCTCCCTCAGCATCCCCAGCGTCTCCGCGCTCATGTACGCCCACTCGCAGGGCTTCGTGGACCCCCTGAAGCCGCAGTAGTAGCGGGCGAAGCCCTCCCGCTCCACCAGCCTCCTCACCGGGAGATCCAGCCCGGGGACCTCCACCTCCTCTCCCGGCGCGAACTCGCGGGCGAGCCTCAGCGCGTGCTCCACCCTGAGCCCGCCCTCCAGCATCAGGCGGTAGAGGAGGTAGTACCTCCGGTGGTTCTCCCGGAGGAACTCAAGGGGC
>Ga0080005_133282_pt1 | contig 12218 bp, 17 predicted proteins | sample JossMetagenome_2_FD_69208 | JGI IMG/M metagenome (GOLD analysis project Ga0080005, IMG submission 69208) | Hot spring sediment microbial communities from Joseph's Coat, Yellowstone National Park, USA - JC3_ASED (SPADES assembly) (version 2) | ecosystem: Environmental > Aquatic > Thermal springs >... | reverse complement strand
GGCAAACGGCGGCAGTGCGGGGGCCCTGTCGAACCTCTGCTTGATGAACTTCGTCAGGGAGGCCATGGGAGGTGGAGGGGAGGGGGTTTAAAAAGGTTTCGGGCCCGAGGGGAGAGGGGGTAAGGGGCAAGGTTTAAAAAGGTTTGACATCGTGTCGGCATGTCTCGATCGGCGATTGAGGAAATAACCGAGGGTATTGATGGATCAGTGAGGGAGGTGATCCTCGCCATGTACGACGTGTTTGCGAACATCTACGTGGGACTCCGCGGCCTGGTCAGGAGCTTCTACGACGATCTACTGACTGGGGTTGTTGAGGATGTAGATGAATATTACGATGAGGCCGCAAGCGTCGCCAGCAGTGCGGACGACAGCTATCTGAATAGGTTCAGCGAGGAATTAGCGCATAATCCCACACTGCTCAGAATACTGCCTAGCTCGATGATCATGCGGCCCCGCGATGCTCTGAGCAAGCTGGCCAGTGCGTTGGCCAGTGCGCTGTTCATGGTTGCCTGTGAACGCGAGGGGCCTAGGAAAAGCGCGCTCATCTTGCTCGGTTATTCATACATGGGATTCGCCGGCGGCATTACGCGCGACGCGATAATCTTCATGCTGACCGCAATTGCGCTGGCCCACTCCAGGGAGGACGTAGCCGCGGAGCTACTTAAGAAGATCAAATTCAGCATAGACGGCGTCATAGAATTCGCATGCGGCACAGTGGCGATCGCCAGAATGATCGAGGCAGTTAACGCATACACGCGCAACACACGCCGCATCTTGGAGGCGCTTGACGACGTTTTCTAGAACTTGCATAACTCAATGTGTTTGACTGCGTCTTCCCAGTGCTCCTTGAAGGTGGCTGGGTCGAGGTCTCTCTCGTAGAAGTATCTGCGCATTACCTCGCCTGCCTTAAGCATGTCGCGGAAGGCTTGTCTGTGTTGCTCCTCTACGTTGTGGGTGACGTAGTTGTACAGCTTGCCGTGGCTCCACGCGGCCACGAACATCCCTCTGAGGGCCGCGTGTAGCTTGATGAGGGCGGTTGCGGCCCCCCACAGCTTTTCGGCCGCCTGTGGGTGGTCTCCTCGTTCCAGTAGCCTGCGGGCTTCGCCGTAGTACTTCTGGAAGAGCTCCACGTACTTCTCGACCCTCTTGGAGGGGTTCGCGGCCAAGTTCTTTAGCTCCTCTGCGGCGTCGTCCTCGTCCCAGCCCATGGCCTCCGCGACCTCCCTCAACGTTAAGATGTCGTACCCGCTTAGTTGCCCGCCGCTGGACAGCTTAGCCGCTAGGGCAACTACCTCGGGGTATTCGCGGCGGAGCTCTTCAAGATACCCTAAGGCCCCGCTCTGCTCTGCTTGCTGAGACATTGCATAAACGCCGGCTGATCTTAATAAGCGTTCTTCCGCCAGCAAAGGGGCACAAAGGTTTTATTGATGTTTTGCGGGATGATCTATGGAGGCGCGGAAATCTCCTAGCTTAGCGGAGTACGTGAGTTCTGTGATGGAGGATGCTAGGAGGCGGAATCCCAGCCTTGCCGATCTAGATAGGCTTGCTGAAATCCTGCCCCCTAGGCGGATGATCCCGTGGCCGTATATCATTGGTGAGTGGATCGTAGACTAGCACTCCTTGCCCTCTAAGTGAACGACTCCGTTTTTGGCCGACTTGGCATATACCTCTGATACGCATATACCTATGGGCCGCCCGTCTATATACACCGAGCCGTCGCCTCCGACTGATATCGAGTTGCCGTACGCCGTGATCATAACGCGGCCGTCGGATCTGAAGACGTCCACATCCGAGGCGGAGCCAGATGGCGCACTGCGGGATGCGGCGGGGCGCATATGCCGCGATGCGGCCGCTTTGCTGAGCAGTGCCTGCTGGTTCATCAGCTGGTCGAACACCTCCTGATTGATGGCGGCTATGAGCTCAAATGCGGCCCTAGCATCGCCTGATGCCAGCCGCCTGATGATGTCGATTAAGTCAGACATGCTCCGCCCTGCGCCTCCCGTTGCAGTTCGTGACGTATATGCGGTGATCCCTGTACCTCTGCGGATCGCCGTAGATCCGCCTCATTACTGCGCCGAGGAATGCCAGCACCAGTGGGATGTAGCCCTTGCGCCCAGTTATCCTCGTGCCCATATACTGCTCTATCTTCCGCCTCTCTTTTACATCCATCATGTCCAACAGTTTGGACGGCCATATGAACTTAGCGCCGTTTCTGCAGGCGATGCCGTGCACCATCTCGGCGATCTCGTCGATATACCGCTTGGCCCTGTCCTCATCTGCGCACAGCACCGCGATTTTGCCTATCACCATCATGCTGATCGTGCCGTCGTTCGCCATGTCCTTAGCAACATAATACACTTGCGAATGGGAAAGGGATAGTGCGTTCACAACTTGCGACATAGGCATGCATCCGTTCTTACGGACTAGAGAAAGCACTGAATTCATGCGATTATATGTCCTGCGGTTCCTGCGTCTCATATTGTACAATTCGCTCTCCTGGACATATCACAGGGTGTCCTCGTCGATGTTGGCCTCGGTGCACTGGACGTGCTGTAGCTTCATCAAATAGAGCAGGGCAGGTATGAACTCGCCGTAGGCCGCGTTTACGCCGAAGCGCACCTTGTGCGGCTCTATAATCACATTGGAGGCCGCGAATTGGCCTTGCCCCGATTCGCGCAACGACAGCCAGCGCTCGTAGCACTCATATCCCCTCAGCCTCTGTGCAACTATGTTCACGAAGTCCGGATCGCTCGCTATAGTTATAAAGTCAAGCAGTCGGTCTTGGCTGTCTAGGTAGATCACAACGCTTAGGTATTTGCTGTGGATGTCCAGCATGCTCTCATCCACGTTGACGCGCACGCTGATCGATGAATTGGATACGCGCACGAAGCTGTACCCCTTATTCACATAGTACTTTACATTAGACATGGCACCTATTAGGCTGTGTATAGATACGGTCAGCATAGCAACTTAACAGCGTGCAGTACATCCTGCAGTGTGGAGTTCCAGGGCACGCGGACGGACTCTATAGATGCCGTATCGGATGTGGCTGTTATGCCGTCCCTGGTGATGCGGATGTCGCAACCGCGCCACGTGCCCATGATCTCGCTGACGTTGCGCGCGAATATGTCGCGCAGGGCGGTGCGCATGATGTCGAACGGCTGAGGGCAGTCCACGACCGCGGCCATCAGAGGGGCGAATTCGGCGTCCGATATCATCACGGATGATCTGCGGTCTGAATGCCATATCGAATTGCCGCTGACCTTGAACGTTCCGCCGTCAGGCGTATTGATGTATATGCCCAATCTATCCAGATCCCTTATGAATACGAACCACGTCCTGCATTTACTGTCATCGACGCTGTGCATATTATGGTACATCCTCGTGAATTTATCTGCGGACGCGCTCATGGCGAAAAGTACGTGCGTATCTTCGTCGTCTTCATCTTCTTCGTCGCTCTGATGCTGTATGGATGCGCTTATAGTACCGCTAAGCGTGCGTTCGGCAACTATGTACATCCTGCCAACAGGGCGCTTGAGCACGTACACGCTGTCATCGGAGAACTCGCCGACCATCTCGATCAGGTAGTCGGCGATCTTGGATAAGTCCAAGGCCGTTTGAGCCATGGGCCTAAAGAATTGTGGGTTTAAAAAGATTACTGGCCCTCGGCCGCGCCCAGCAACGACTTCAGCAGTGAGGCGTATACCTCAAGCTTCCTGCGGCACTGCTCAAGCTGGATTCTGAGCTCCATGATCTCCTTATTCGAGCTGGTCTTGGCGTCATCTATCGGCTTCACGATCACCTTGACCGTCTTGTCTACGAATCTCTGAATCTCGGGATCGGTGATCTTGACTATCGCGTTGTTCCTAGACCACGTCACGCGGCCAAATATGGTATATTCCATGCCGTCCGCATCTATCGTGAACTCAGCGTACTTGATCCTGCGCAGATGCTTGGACTGATCCGAGTCGAAGTACATCACATAGCCCACCGAGGGCCAGTAGCGTATCGATGCCTTAACCAGCTTGACGCTCATAGCTTTTCTATCGCGCTCATCAACATCGACACCTGCTTGCGGCAGTTCTCAAGCTCCATGGTGAGCTTGATGATCTTGTTGCGCAACACCTCTATATCGGTGCTGATGTTGCTCTGCTGAGTGCGTATGGGCGGCTCATTTATCGGCGCAACGTCCTTAATTATGGCGGTCTGTCCTGCATACGGCGTTAGAAGCGACTTGTAGTTGTCGTACGGAATAAACGTGGCGGTGTTTCCCTTCGCTCCGTTGCGATATATATACATTTCCAATTCGTCGTTGCCTATACGCACGACCACGCGGGCGCGGCTCATATTGTACAATTCGCTCTCCTGCTTCCTGACGATGAGCACCGGCACCGTCTTCCCGTGCACCTTTCTTAACGTTACCTTGGCCATGGAGTGAGGAAAACACGTGTTTAAAAAGATTTCGACCCCGGCTCAGCTGGAGAACATCATCTTGGCCAGCCTGACGTTCACCTCGTATGCAGATCCCTTCGAGGTCTTGACCTGGCCGACTATGCACTTGGCCAGCTCGTTAGCGGCGATGTCATGCACCAGCTTGCGCACCGCGATATACTCAGGCCCGCCGTCGATGCCGAGCTGGTGGGCTATGGTGCGCGGGCGCAGAAGATACCTGCCGCCGCGCGCATTGCGTATGTTGTCGAGTATTTTGTTGAGAACCACCTCCCTGGTGATCCGCACATGCCGTCTGTCCTCTTTGACCGCATAGGCCATGGAGGGAGGGGGAAATTGGTTTAAAAAGTTTACTTGGCACAGCTTCTTCCTGGCCTTATTCCTGTCTATCACGATCGCCTGCCTCTTCTTGGCAAACTTTGCGATGCGCAACAGCGCCCCGTCGAGGAGCGCGCGCGCCGCGGCCAATATAGCCGAATGTGCCGCGCTGTTTGACGCCCTCTTGGCGTCGTACTTAACTATGTAGTCAAGTAGCGTCTTGAGCCACAGAGATATCACGTTTCCGCGGGCCTTGGATATCGCACTGCATAGGGCGCGCCTCACGTCATCTATCTTTATAGTCATGCCGTTGGGATATATGTATACCAAATCCTGCCCCAATCCGTGCAGGCACAATATCTTCTGCCTGCCGAAAACGCGTTTCGTGACCATACCGCAGTGTTGCAGGAACTCAAGGGCAGTATACGCCGATGTAAACGATATGCCGTACTGCCTGACCAGCAACGATTTAGAGACGCATCCGTGCTTCATCAGTATAGACAGCACCCTGCGGGCCATCTCGAAACTGCGCGTGGATTTCTTGGACAGCACATCCCTGCAGGTGGCTTTGATCTTTTCCCTGTCGCCGCCGCACAGCACGTAGATGGGCTTAATGCCGTTGCGCCCATCGATGCACACGATGCCCTTCTTGATCAGATAGTACACCGTATTGCGCACCTGAGGGCCGAACTTTGCTATGAGCTCGTCATTCGGCGTGGGGCCGCGCTCAGCTATATACCGCACCACCTCGTCCTTATCGACCTTGACCATATTATCTGCAGGAGGGGGTGTATTATTCGGCCACCTCAACGTGCACGTTGGGCCTACCCTCCCTGTCCATGCCCATGGCGATGTACGCCACCGCATCGCAGAGGCCGCTCAGCTTGATGTTGTACGCGGTCTCGACTATATCGCTCATGATATAGCGCCGTGCGGTTTCATACGGCACCGGGGATGCCGCATCTCCCTTCACGCAGTACATGGGCCACGGCTTGAGGAAGTGAGCGTAATGCCTGCCGGTCAGTTGCGACATCTGCACCGCCATGGGCATCCAGCTGGCCGGTATCTCCAGCGGATATTTAGATATCACGGGAACCATGTTGAACAGGACGGCTATTATGAGGGCCTGCGCCACGTCGTTGCACCTGGGGCCCAACGCGGATAGGCATACGGCCCTAGCGGCGTCCTCAAGCGATGGCTTGACCCTGCACTGAGCCTTTCCTATGGCGCACGCTATGGGCGTGTACGATGCAGGCGGCTGGGCTCCCAAGGCCGTGAACAGGTCGTTGAGGGCCGGATGGGGCGGCTCCTCCGCGCTCCGGGCCTTCACCGGCTTCGGCTCGTACTCATATATGAAGCCGTACGGATCCACCGCCTGCACGCCGCCGGGCACGCACTCGCTGGATACTGCCGTGGGCATGAAGCCGACCAGCTCAGCCACGGCGTTGTACACGTTGATGGGCGCATATGGATGGTAGCTGTTGGGCCTGACCAGGTCATCGTAGCGCGGGCACGTGCGCACCAGCTTGACGCATCCGTCGGACTTCTCGACCCTGTAGCAGTGCCTGAGGGCCGCGCTCAACAGCCGCCGCGACAGGTATACGTACAGCGGAAGCACGTCCGACGGCGCTACGGAGGACGACATGGTGTTCCAGTCGAGCGGATACGCGGGCAGGTTGTAGCTGAACAGGGTGGCGGCGCGAAGTGCGGGAACGCCGCACACATATATCCAGCCGCCCTTGGCCGACGCCATTATGTAGCTCGACCGGCACGTGGGCTGGACTAGGTCGTATATCCTCCTATCCACATCTACGCTGAAGAAGCTGAGGTTCGGCAGATCTATGCGGGCGCCGATTGACAGCGCAGGCGCAGGATGGGGCTGGGACTTGAACACGGCGACCGCGTTGCGGCCGTCCGCATGTGCTGTGGCTATGGTGTAGCCGCCGACCTTGAGCACGGCCGTAGCGCCGCTACGTCCTATGTCGTATACGGCGTCTACCGCTCCATATCCGCGGAACGCCCTTATGCCTGCGCCCCTGCCGTATATGAAGTCCTCCACATTGCCGACGGGAGGCGTGGCTATCTTGCCGTCGGCCATGCGGTACATGCAGTCAAGCGAACTGCCGCACGCGTGATCCAGCGCAGTGGATATATATCTAAGCACGGCGTTCAGCGGCGATCTGGGAGGACTCCACGGTATGGCCGGCACGAGGAGCTTGAACAGCCGGCCGAACTGGGCCAACTTATTCGTGTCGGCCACTATGAGCGTCTTGGGCAACGGCAACTCTTTGTATATGCCCATGGCCGTGGCCATACAATGGTTTAAAAAGATTGCTTAAGCGGCTCGACCGGCATCACGACCCGGGTTTAAAACCTTAAATACCGGTACGTTCCACCGCCCATGAGTAAGTACAACACGCTGATCCGCATCGCTGAATCTGTGCTAACGGCTATAGGATACATCATGGCACTGATCCTGCCGAATTCCTTAGCGCTCTACATCGTAGCAATGCCGAAGTACGATATAGCGACTAAAGCGTTTACATTCATTGTAATTGTAGTGTATGATGCGTTTATAATATGGTTCATAACATATAATTATTATCATACTAATTATTATGTAAAATTATATTCGATCAAGGACAATATCATAATGGCAAGGTTGGAGCTGACTGAGGCCGCAGTTAATATAGAGTCTAGACGTGAGTTCTCCAACGTGGACTCGTTGATGGATGCCGTTTACAAACATATAAAAACAGCTAAGAAGCTTTTGGACGAAATCTAATCTCCTAACCCCAAACGTTTTTCGTTATAGGCGGGAGATTGCGGCTACCTGTGAGGCCCTTTCGAGGAACATGCGCCATGCAGATTCCTTTTCCGATTTCCTGGTGCACATCCTTCCCAGGGTGTACATGCACAGGTAGTTGCTGACCACGGCGTCGGTGGAGTCGATCAGGGGCGCCAAATGCCGCCACGCCTTCATGGTGGTGCCGAACATGTGGATCTTTATGCGGCGCCCGTTTCTCTCGATCCGTTTGACGCGCTTCAAAATTGCCTTTGCTACATTCCTCAAAAATTTTATTTTATATGTGGTACATGTTGGAGAGATGGCTATATAGTTATAGCGTTCGAGCAGGCCTAAATCCTCGACGTACTCAAACGACTTAATGATCGATGCGGCGTCGTCCTTTTTGCCCTGTAGCGGAATGATCCACCTCACGTGTGGATACCTGCTTACGGCGTACTCGATGTTCCTGAACGTGCGCTCCACGTTGTCCTCTATCTCGTTGCCCTCGTAGTCGGCCGGGTAGTCGGGCACGACTGCATAGCTGTCATCGACCAGTCTGGATACAGCGCTCCACAGGTTCACCACCCGCTCTATCCAGCTCTGGTATCCGCCCGGGTACTCCTTCCACTTGAACCTGTGGAAAACGCTGTGCACGCCCGAGTCCAGTATAAGCGACTTGATGGCGCTGGCCGATTCGCTGTTGACGTAGCGCAACGTGAATTCGTGATATGCGTTGATCAGAAGGTATTCATACGTCATATTAGGATAGGGCGGAATTGAATAGACGATCATAAATTATGCCGACAATACGTGCACCGGTATCGGTATCCCCGAGTAGTACGCGTATGCGACAGCCAAGCTCGCGGTATATACGGCTATGTCCTTAGGTACCGAGTTGTCCTGCTCCACGATTTGGTAGACCGCATATAAGGCCGATAGGGCCAGCGCCACGGCCATAGTAGATGCAGTGGCCAAGGAGAACAGCTTGGCCGCGTATATGCCCAGAGATATGTGTATCGGATCTCCGTAGTTGCGCATGAACTCATACAGCCTGGTTATGTCGTCGTCTATTTGAGATACGGTTCTTATCTTTCGTGCAGACGCCAGCCGCGCCCATACCGAAAACAGAAGAAGTGCTAAGGATATCGCCATCAAGACGTCCATACCTGACCGTCTCCGCAGAAATTTAAGTATGCTCCTTCTCGCTCTGCTTGGTATACGGCTGTGCCTTGATCAGGAACACCGCTATCTGCTGGATTGTAGTCCTCACCGCCTCGATCTCCTGCTCAAGCTGGGCCACCGTCTGCTTGTAGTCGCTGTACCAAGCGCCGAATCCGTTGCCGGCCGCGAATCCGCTGGCCACCAAGGAGAAAAACCAAAGGAACGCGTTCACTATATCCTGAATCGGAAACAGAGACAGCGCGGCAAGCGTAATTGATGCCAGCGCCGTCTGGCTCGATGCGTTCCTGCGGCCGTAGTAGCCCACTATCCAGCCCAGCGCAAAGCCGAACACTATGGATGCCGCCGCCACGTGTATCTGCCCGACGAGCGCCATGTAGTCCATGTGCATATGCGCCGCGATATTACTTAAAATGTTATTGTTTGAATTGCGTTATATCTACCGTGAATTTCGTAGGCAGGGCTAACTGAGAGGATATATTTACCGTTGCGGTGTAGACCGGCGTGCTCGTCACCTGAGCCGCGCTCGACAGCGGCGATGTGTTAGATATGGATGCAAGATACGTGTTCAGGTTTGAGTCCACCACTATGACTGTGGCCTGCTGTATAGTGCTCGGGGTGAGCGGTATACATATCATGGCCAAACCGTTGATTATCTCGGCCTCGGTATATACCTTCGGGTTGGCCAGATAGAGGTAAACACGGCCGGACGTTATAAGCTGGTTGCCGTTGTACACCTGCGCGAGGTATGTGTACGATGGCGCCGTGCACTTGTATCCATATCTAACTGGCTGAGGCGATATGCCGCTGAAGGTGCGGCCGGTTGTGAGCAAAACGGTAGTGCCAGTCCTGCTACCGGACAGCACCTGCGGCACAACGTATCCGCTCAGCTGTCTCCCGGTCGTGAACAGCAGGGTTGTGCCCGTTCGCGTGCCGTATACTGTCGGCTGAACCAGCGCACCGCTTATCTGGTACGGATTGACCGTGAACGTGCCGCCGACCTCGTCGCCCACTGCAGTGGATACGTTGGGGTACCACTTGGCCACTACGAAATCGCCCAGCCTAGATTCGCAGTAGTTACCGCTATTTCTCGCCGCTATGTACACTATGCCGGTGCCGTTCACCACGTTGCTCTGCGGCGATGTGTCCTGGGCGTTGACGGCCTGAGTGCCGTCGTAGTATATCTGGGCGTTTGCGTTGGTGCCGTCGTACCAGAAGTAGACCTCAGCCGTATGCCACGTGTTCTGCGATATGGATGTGGAGTAGCACGATATTCCCGGGCCGTTGTCCGTGGTGGACTTGGTGAAGCATATCCGCGACTGGTAGTAGTCGAAGGTGAAGTGGTAGCCGCCCTGCACTATATCCTCGGTCGTGTTTAGGTACGTGGAGTCGTACGCCGCAAGCCACGTGGCATCCGCAGGCGTGGAGCTACACGACGTTATGTAGAACTTGAACTTGGCGTAGAGCCCAGTCGGCTTGGTGGGGGCAGGCACCGGATTGGCGCCGTCTCTGCCAACAACGCCGCCCCACCGACCTCCACTGCCGGGCACCAGCCGTATGTACTGCTGGTATATGTACGATGCAAATCCATACAAGAAACTCTTGGAGAATTGGGTGAGATCCTCGCCGAGCAGAAGCGTGTCATAGGGATACAGCACGTTCACGGCGGCAGGATTGCCGTAGTACATGTTCAGCGTAACCGAGGACTGCGGCGCGATGTACGGCACCAACACGAAGAAGCGCGTAGACGCAGTGTTGCAGGTGCCTGGCTCAACGTATGCGTTGAGCACGTTGTTGTTGGCGTCCGTGAACACCACATCGCCGCAGTCGGGCCGCATCTTGCCTCCGGATATCGGCGTTGAGGTGTCCACGACTACCCACGCCTGGTAGTTGTACAGGCCTATTGAGTTGCTGTTAGTTACGGTGATCTGGCGCTGGTAGCTATAGGTAAAGCTCATGCATACCTAATAGCGTAGAACGTATAGTCGGAATTAACCGTGTTATTGCCGCCGCCACCTAAACAAGGATCATAGTTGTACCCGAACATTATATTATTATACTGGACGGCCACATACTGGTTGTCCTGTATCGATAGCACGTCGCCGGGCGATATGCCGCTGTCTAAATAAGACAGAGGTAGTAGGGTCGTGACCGGCGCAAATATGCCGGTAAGAGACCAGGGATGTGTGCCGTGGGCGACGTTGACTACAGGCTGAAAGGCATAGACCTTGCCGTCAACGCTGGAGAGCGCCGTGGGCAGATACACTATTTCGCCGTATGGAAGCCACGTACAGAAGTTAGATGACTGATCCAGAAACCTCCTTATCTGGCTATAGTACGACATAGGCCCTCTGGGGCCATCGGCAAGCACGTTTGGACATGGCCTGGTCATCTGCCTCAGCGAGTTGGCGAAGGTATGCACGTACACATTAGATCCGGTAAGGTAGCTTGCTATGCCCGGAGGCATATTAAGCGATGTCGGGCTGTCCATACAGATACCGTAGCCACTGGGCGTAGTGGTATATGTAAGTGTGCCGCATAAATTAGTGGGATATGTAGGAAACTTAATATAATAAGTCCTATCTAATATATATGACTCAACAGCATTACTTAAAGCCGTTTGATCAGTAAATAGAGTCCACCACGGTTGTGTTATGTTTGTGTTGAATGGCGTTAGGCGGTATGCATGCATTGTAAAGGGTACATCTCTATATGTAGTCCTCACAGGTATTTGTATAAATGTAAATCCATATTGATCGTACCAGGTATAGAATGTGGACTGCAGATCCACATATCTATATGGTATAGTCGTGTCGTTACATGCAGTAGCACTAACACCAGTTGTAACTGTTAAATCATAAGCTCTTATGCCGAATGTGGCGTACAGCGATGCGGTAGATGGCACAGCGAAATTGACCGTATCGAAGCTCGTAGCGATGCCGACAAATATGCCGTACATGTTGCCAGGACGGCCATAAGTGGATGTAGGAACACAATAATTCCAAGAGTTGTATGAGGAGCCGCTGGCAGTCTTAGTTGTCGTTCTAAATGCAGTTGGCCCTATTATTATATATATGTTGTTGTTGGTGTAGCCGTTGGGGTCGTTGTACTGCAGGGCATACCACGGATATGTGCCGCCGCTCCACTGTGCGGCCAATTTAAACGGGCTGTTGGTCATGCTCGTGAGCAGGTTGACCACCCTGCTCACGTACTGAGACAGCGTGCCCGCGTATGCGTCAAACGGCATGGGCTAGACCGAGTCCACGGCTTAAAATCTCTTTGCACACGAATACAGAGTAACGCCGCCGCAGTTGCGCCTGTCCACGAGCCCCTGAGCCGCCAGCTCCTCCAGCCTCCTGACCGCCGCGTAGTAGTTCCTGCCGATCCTTCTGGCGATGAAGCTGGCCGTAGCGGCGCCCACGTCGGCCAGCGCGTCGTATATCGGATCGCCGATCTTGCCGCACCTGCATTCGCAGTTGATCGC
>Ga0080005_128053_pt1 | contig 12261 bp, 8 predicted proteins | sample JossMetagenome_2_FD_69208 | JGI IMG/M metagenome (GOLD analysis project Ga0080005, IMG submission 69208) | Hot spring sediment microbial communities from Joseph's Coat, Yellowstone National Park, USA - JC3_ASED (SPADES assembly) (version 2) | ecosystem: Environmental > Aquatic > Thermal springs >... | reverse complement strand
AATGTCCTTATTGTGGTTATGAAGGAGAATTTAAGCTTTTAAAAACATGGAAATATAGCAAGTGGGATGTATACTTCTATGAATGCCCGATATGTGGTAATAGATTTAGATATCAGATTGACCCAACGGGGAAATATAAAAGTTATATCATAAGGATTGGCATTAGAAGAAAGGAAAAAGAAGGAGACAGCAAAAACGGTTAATTTTCATATTCAATTATTTTATTTGTAAATTGTTTAAGTGCTGAAGATAAGGCGTTAAGAATACGTGGATTTAAAATATATTGTTTTTTTCTTTTTCCTGTCTCTCTAGAGTTCATATACCTTGACATCTCTATCGCAATCTCCAGAAATGATGTAAAAGCTTTTATTATGCCAACATATTTTTCCTCTATGAGTTCATAGAAAAATTTATTCCACTTTTCAACATTTCTAGCTTTTCGAACTAATATTAGATATGTTCCAACAATAGGACCTAGGTCTTCCCTAATGCTATATATAGTTTCATCTCCAGATATTTTTACAGGAGTACAACCACCATATCTAGCCAAAACACTTATGATATTATTGAACACAGAAGAAGCACTTTTTCCACCGATCTTGATGAATGCAGCGTCACTTTTGTCACTTATAATATTATAGGTTATTTCAACGTGATTACCTCGCTTTTTTAGACCTATATAATATGTAAACTGATACATTTCTATCCCTTATTTTATTGACATTATAAAAAATGTTAATTTACTAAAAGGTATAATCACCAGATCCTCTTTACTACTCACATATCCATGAACTACATATGTATATTTTCTTAAGGGGTTAACCACGATGTCATATCCATGATCTGATAATATTAGAACTCTAAGTATTTCGCTTGCTATATTTTTCTTAGAGAAAATGCTGAGAGTTTCCTTTAATATTACATTTACTAATTCAGATATGCTCGCCAAGAAGGCATCAAGGCCTATATGTCCTACTTTATGCACAATTTGATCGATCTGCGAATGCTTCTCAAGATATTTAGCTCTTAACTCTCTCGCCATATACCTTGCGACCTCTATTAAAGTTTTTCTGTATCCTGAAGAGTCTAGCTGCTGTGTTACAAAGCTTGTTTTTCCTATAGGATTTATAAAGTATAGGTCTAGAAACATCGATTTTATATTATTATTCTCTAAATAAGAAGTGATGAGTGTTTGCTCAATTAGAGACATACAATCGTAAATTATTACGGCATCAATTTTTCCGATTTTGTATTTAAGTTTATTTAAAATCTCATTTAAATTCGCTTCTTCCATGAGCACAGCCTTATTGCTATTAAGAGTACCCTCAATTTCGTCAAGCAATTGAGTAGTTAGATCTCTTAGCTCGTTTTCTGCTTTTCCTATTAATGGAGAAGGAAGTTTTTGACGCAAAGGCCTGATAATATCGGTGGAAAGCCCTCTTTTTGTAATTGAGGCATATAGGAACGTATAAACAATAAATCTATAGATATTTTCAACGGTATAGCTCTCATACATGTTAGCGAGAACATTCTTAAGATCTTCAATAAGTTGTTTCACTATCCTCTCACCTTGATAGATAACCTTTTTCTCGGAAACTCCGTAGGAGAGAGCGTTGAAAGCAGATTCGCAACATTCTGTCTAAATTCAACTGCAATGTTTGCTATGTCTTCAAGCTCTTTTTTATCAAAACTTTCATGAGGAAATATAAGCTTCAGTAGACCAGCGAGAAGCTTTTTAACAGCTTTTTCATCTCTTATAGTATAGCTACCCTCAAGCCCAAAATGTTGCTCAATCAACGCCTCAAAGCTGATGTCTCTCATTTTATGCAATATCTCAGAAAGATAATCTAACGCAAGACCGTATCCATGTGCAAGATGATCTTCGCTCTTTTGAATCTTCAGCAGCTCCCAGCCTGGTATAAGCCCGTGTATCCTATCTAACATAGCCGTATCTCTTAAAAAATCAGGTAGGTAAGAGATTATATCATCAGATACCTTATATCCCTCGAGATCAACATTGCCTATGAAAACAATAGAGCATGTGCTGTGAGCCCTTTTTAAGTGAGCACGTTCAAAAAATCCGTCGACCATGTAATCTTTCAGTTTCGCAATAACTTCGTCGGAGTTTGCAAACTTTATTCTTGAAATTTCATCGAATATCACAACGTCCTTCTGGCCAACATCACCTAATATTCTTAGTTTAGCATCATAGAAAAGTCTTGCGGCACTGATAGTTCCTCCGGCAAATATTCTTGTGTAATAAGAAACATTTCTATAAAGATAAGTCTTTCCTGTAGCTCTAGGACCTAGCTCGAGTATGTTAACATTATTCTCAATTAATGGAACTAAACGAGCAAGAAGCAAAAGTCTTTGACGTTCGGTGTATATATTAGGGTTTAAACCTATACTTTTTACGAGCATCTCAATCCATTCAGACGTACTAAACGAGTAACGAGCATCTCTAAAAGTTTTTATGTCTATATTGTACGCTTGAAACGGCTCAAGCATTTCAAGTTCTAGTGGCGTAGGCGTCTTACCCCATTTATTAGCTTTACTAATCTCAATGATCTCAGGTCTGTATCGCAAAAAACCTATTCCCCAGACGCCACTAAATAACCTTTCATATTTTCTTATAAGAGATTTATCAACTAATGCATCATTTATCTGGAGATTTGGTATTCGAAGAAGATATAAGCCTAGCTTTAGATCGACGTATGCTTCAAACTCGTCTATCAAATTGATCCATCTTTTTTCTACAGCTTTACTTAGAACTCTATCTCGATCTTTGGGATCAGGGAAAAACTCGTTTACAACCCATGTGAGCTTCTCTAACCATTTATGAGGATCAGAGTTATAATATTTTGAGATTAAATACTCTGATATAAATCTTGGAAGCCTGGAAACGACATCTAATCTTGCTAATCTTTTATCTACAGCAATATCCCCAAAGACATTACGCACCTTGTCATCCAAAGTGCTTGTCATAAGTAGACACCAATAATAAAAACTTTTACATAGGAAGAAACTTATCAAAACTACTTCGCATATGCTTATAATATTTTCCTAAAGTTTTAACGACTACATCCTCGCTTATGTGGTTCGATAACAATATGCTGATTTTTAGAGATCTCTTTGTAGAATCTCTGATCTTTGACATCAAATTAAGCAACGCTTTTATGCTGCTTTCTTCTAGGATACTCTCGGTAACCTTCTTAAGTGCTAAACTTATTTCCATCATGTCAGTCTCAATGTCGATTTTAATGCTTTTTATAATCACACCTTCTTTTAAGATGTCGCTATTAAATAGCTTCAGTTGTTGTCGAAACTCTTCTACACTATGTTCAGGCATTAAAACAAGTGATATCTCATTAACGTATGCAAGCTTCTGAGATACCTGAGACACTGTAGGAGCAACAACCTCTGTTTTCTCTGTGGTCTCCTCACTAATCTCAACTTCTCCTGAAATTTCTGAAAGTTCTATTGAAATGGGCTCTATGAGAAGCTTTAACTTGTTCTGATCTACTATGAAAGTTAGTTTCTTATTACCTATCTCTTTAACAAAACCGTTTAACGCTTCAACAGCTTTTTTTGCGACAGTAATACACATAGGCTTCAGTTTATAGGTTCCAATCATTATATTTTCAATAAGGTCATTAACAGTTAGCTCGTTTCTAGCAATTTTTCCAGCCTCGATATCACTAACGATCATATCAGCTACCTCATTTGAAACCTTGTTAATATCCGTAGTAAAGCCGAGATCATTTATAATTTTTTCAAAGAACCTATTGACTATAGCTGCATGTTGATTTAGGTCAAATAATTCTGAACTTTTCTGTCCAGATATGTCTTCCATATATAAATCTTTAGCAACATATCTGTTGCTGTCAATACTGTAATATATAACCTTACTATAAAGATTTAATATCCGAGCAACAAGCTCTCTCGAAAGTCTGACCAACTGCTTTGACGCTATAATTTCTGCTTCATTTATTTCACGTAGAACTCTCTCCTCGATAATTTTTCTCTGCTTATTTCTTATCTCTTCACTCAGAGCAAGAAGATCATGGCGTTTTGTAATAAGTCCTTCGATCTCTCTTAATCTCTCATCAATCACATCTTTTCTGCTCTTTAGGTAGCTTAGAAATCTTGTTGTACCTTGAAAAACTGTTAAATCTTCTATTAACCTGTTGAAGTCAATAGAAGCAAGATTCGGAATTAGCGCAATAATATGTAGATGCCTTCTTACTTCACCCTCATTTAATAATTGTTGGAGCATTTCAGAAACGTATCTTAATACTCCATTATCACCGTTATATGTTCTTTTCTCTGTCCTTACTTCCCTAAAGAGACTGATATCCCAAGGAGGCACTACTAACAATCCTAGATGACCATGACTCTGAGATTTACGTATTATAGATACCAGTTTATCTCGAGTAGTAAGCTCATCATAACCTACAAACATTATATCAATCTCATCTCTACAGAGAGGTACTGATATAACTACATTAGAAAATATTTGAGATATAAATGAATCTCTAATATATATTGGGATCATATTCTCATTTGAAACTTTTTTCTTTTCATCTAATATAAAGACTGCCAACTTATCATATATTGTTTTAAGTATAGATGGAAAATAAAGTCTTTTTCCATTAATATCTTTTTCATCGACTCTGGCACTTGTTGCAATTATCTTATTTATGATATCAATAATTTTATCAATGTATGTCATCGCTGTGCTCTCATTAAATGACTGTAACAACTCGATTTGTATTTCATCTATACTTGTACCATATCGTTCTAAAAGTCTCTTGTCCTCTTCAAATAAAAGTGCAGAAATATTTGCTGTAAGACCTTTTGCTAACATATATTTTGTTATCAATTCGGCTAACTCTTTCTCTGAGCCTTCTATATTTTGAATAGTATTTTCTAAGTCAGTTAGCGTTGAGATCCAATTATCTGCATATTGTCCTAAAAGCTTTACCTGAGCAATTTCATCCGTCTTTAAATGTTTTACTCCTATACATATAGGTTCTGGATCTTTGTTTAATGCTCTCTCTGATGCTTGAGCGACGTAATATATTACTGTTCTGACGAATTCTGTTGCTGGTATATCGTTTTGATTCATTAATTTCATTAATAGATGGATGAAGCCTAGAGATAATGGATAATACTCGCTTAGTTCTCTCTCATATTTACTAACTATATGTTCTAGATTTAATTGTTTTGCTATCTTTTTAAGCCACGATATATATACATCGCTCACGCTTTTTCTATCGACCCTCTCAATAGGCTTTAGAACTCTGTGAAGAGCTATTTTTATAGCATGGGTAGGACTGTAAGAAAGTTCAAATAGAGAGACACCAGCCATTCCTCTGCTATAACGTTGAGCCAGAATCTCTAGCTCTTCTAAGATAGCAATTATCTTTTTATACAAATACGGGTTATCCTGGTATTTGTCTGCTAATATTTTCAGCGACCTTTTATCCTGTTCTGCTACAACCCATATAACCACAGCCGATACATGTCCTAAGTTGCTTAGTTTGGCGTAGAGATGATCCAGAAAGTTCAGAATCTCGTTTATCTCCGCATAGATAGTTTCTGCAGACTTCTCATTACGTTGTAATGTTTCTATATATTCTCTCATTTTTAGTGTTATGCTATATCCAAGCTCGTCTATAAAGAGCAAAAGCTTCGGTGCTCTACCAAGTTCTTTGTAAGTCCTTAAAATCTCAGCGATCGTCTCGGCCATTCTCTTACTTGATGTGTAAATCTCTTCAACTCTAATGCGGCTAAGAGTCTGTTGAATCGCCTGTATAAGTTTAGGATCTTTGATTCTGCCTATTGGGTGCCTTGGATCGGTATATTTCTTAAGCTCTTCTATAAATAATGAGAAGGGAGTTCTTTTTGATGAATAATCTGCAGCCAAAACAAGGCTTTCTCTGATCACTTCTTCGGGAATAGCTACACTCTTGATATCTTTATATATGTCTGATGTAAACAGATGCCATAGAAATATTAATGAGTGGGTCTTTCCAAAGCCAAAACTCCTCTCAAGCGGTGCTCCTATAACTCCAAAAGTTTGTAGTCTATTAATTATGCTTTCAATAAGAATCTTAAAAGGCTCTGTTATATATGTTATTTCCCTTATATAAGAAGGCTCTGCAAAACGTGTTGTATAAATATTATTTAGCCAATCCTCTAAAACCTGATCGAGACGTGGAATAAGCTCTTCATGAAGATCTCTCAAAGACGACCTGAGCCTAAAAACCGAACCGACACCTTTCACGGCAGACATCTTACTCGACCTCTATCGGGGGATTAAATTAATTAAAGTTCTTATTGTCAGTTCTCTTACAGTCTTTATATCACTATCTGATAACTGTTGTATCATAAACCTGCTGAGACCTTGTGGCGTCTGTTTGAATCCTAAGTCAGCATCTCTTGCAGTATTAAGCAAAATTATGCCTATTGCTGCCGCCTCAGCCAATTCTTCGGTACCCCATGTGCTTAGCCTCTTCCTTATGGACTCAGCTCTCACCTGCGGGGTCCCGGTCTCGTTTAAGGCAAGATATGCTATATAGAGAGCTCTTCCTGGAATAACGCTTGAAAAAATGTTCCATGTAGTCTTTGCTCCTCCGGCTGTTAAAGCCTCGAACATTAGTGGATAAAAGGCTTTTCCTTTTTCTCTTTTTGACGCTTTTTCCTCCTCCGGCTGTTCTTCCTCGTTTTCTTCTTCTATAAGATACTCTCCTATAAGACCAAGATTCTCCAAGCTCTCTATATCATACCCCAATATTTTTGTTATTGTCTGCACAAAATCATAACTTAACGGAAGCGGTGTTTGTCTATACCTGCCTGATCCTACATCTACTCGTGATAAAAACCATAATACCAAATAGGATCTTGTGGCGCTGTCTCTAACCATGGCTCTTCTTATATGCTCGACAATAATATCAGCCTCATTCTCGTTAGCAATTTTAACAGGTCCTGTATCCATAAGTATTTTCTTAATCAATGGCGCGATAAAATGTTCAGTGGCGATTGTTGTTGCAGCATCAAATAAAAATCCGAACTTGTTAGTTGATGGAATATCAAACCTTGTAGCAATACTCAAGGCACTCCCTAGCATTAATGACATCATATCAGCAGGGCTGGCGCCCGCCTCTTTAGCAATTTTCCTTATCTCCTCAACAACTGACTTTGCAGTCTCCACAAACTCTGGATGTCTCAAAAGACTACTTTTGATATCTCCCCCTACTTCTGCAAGCTTTTTTCTAGGATATTTCCTTGCAACAATTATTAAGCTGGTCTCCTGTGCTATAACATTAACTATCCCTTTGTATCTGGTTTTCGCTTCTGTTATCACAGGCCAGACTTTAGAGACAACAAAACCGGCATCATATAAAGACTCTCCAATAACTCTCCAAGCAACATCTGTTGGATGAGTGAACCATAGTATAAGCGTCCCATCTTCTTTTAGAACTTTATAAGATTCATTTATAAACTCTTTAAAAAGCCTTTGAAATCTTCCGCTACTATCTTTTTTATCAAAAGTTATTACCTCTCTTTCTCGCGGAAGCCTAGAACTTGTCCAGCTCCAGCCAGAGAGCTTAAGACCAGGCTTAAACAAAAGCTCTAAAACAGGGCTTAGAGCCCTCCTCAATATTGCCCAGAAAAACTCGCTTTTATCACTATAAATCACCTGCTCAAAATAAGGCGGATCAACATTGATCACATCGACGACTCCAAACCCAAGAACCTCAGATAATCTCGTTGCATCAGCCATATACACATGGACCCTTTCACCAAGCCTAGAGCCTCTAAATTCCTCTGTCAAAAACCTTAATACAGGTAATATGCCACCTTTAGTAAATATATATTCATCAGATATTGCCGTATCAATCTCTAAAGCCCAACCTAGACTTCTTCTCTCGCTCCAAATTTGACCTAATTCAGCATACTCTAGTCTGAAATCAATAGTGCTTTCGCCTCTGAACGTATGTGCTATGCCAGTTTTTCCTTCTGTTCCCTGCCAACTTGTTGCTATGGTATTGTAGTCAGCTAACTTATCTAATGCAAGAGCTAAGTATAGAGCTACTGCAGCCCCGAACTCGCCATTCTTAGAAGCAAGTCTCTCTGCAATGTCAGCAATGATCTTTGACAGTTTTGCTATCGTTAGCAGTTGTCTAGGATTAAAAAGCATATACCAATGGGTAAGTCCTTTATTTCGTGCTGTACTAGCCCATTTATTTTCAACAGGAATCTCATCTATTGGCATATAATCTTGTAGCTCAAATATCTCTTTACTTAAATCTCTAAATGCTTGTATAAATCTTCTCTTTTCTTCTTCATCGCTCCATAAAGGTACGAACTTGTTATCAACCTGTTTTATAAAAGACATATGAAGCTCTAAAAGCTTCTCCTCCATTTCAGAAGTCGTCTCAGAGTATTCTTCAACTATGTTTCTCATAATCTTTGCATGCTCCTGAAGCCATCTATCAAAAGCAGATGTCCCCGTTTTACCCTTGCCTCTAAGCTGAAAGCTTTTACCACAATATGGACACTCAATCACTAAACCTCTTTTCTTTATGGGATTAGTAGTCTTCTCATCAGTCGTCTCGACTAAAAAGATCTTTTTCTCTCTATTAAACTCTAACTTAATATATCTCCTCTTATAATCATCATCCTGAGTTATCAGAGATCCAAGTCCATGTATAGGTATGAGACCTCCACAAAATGGACATCTAACACCTCTTGCAAATATATAATTCTCTGCATCGGGGGCAAAATATTTCTCAAGCTCTTCTTTAGCTTTTGCCAATAAGTTTCTCGCCTCTCTGACGGTCGTCTCAAATAATCCTGCATCAGCATATTTAGCAGGAAACTCTACCGTAGCCTTTAAAATTAGGTAGGCAAGAGGATTATACTCAGTTGCTATAGTTCTAAATCCTAACCTTAATGATTCAAGAGGTATGCTACCGCCTCCAGCCATGGGATCAACAATTATGACACTACCAGGCTCTTTATTAATAGACTTCATCACAAGCTTGTTTATATATTCTCTGTTTGGACTAACTAAATATAACATTTTGTATGGTGTTGAAGACGTCATGGTCATGCCTAATGCCCGTAAAAACTCGTCTTTAGATACATCATCTGGTAGTACAGCTGATAATGTAAGCACCCTCGCAGGTCCGGTAGGTCTTCTGGCAAAATATGTATGAAGATTATGAATTTTAGGAGGCTTTCTATTTCGAAATGCGGGAGCCCTCTCTCTACGAGCATCATCATTAATCTTATCAAGAGGAATCCATGATTCGATCAATCTTTTAGAAAGATTCTTAGATTCCAATTGTGACCACCATATAATAATCTAAGATGCTCATTAGAAACCATCAAAATATATATATTTATAAATTTATAAAAACTATTTTCGATAGTTATACTTATTTGTTGAAAACATAAGAACATTTGTTTTAGACATGACCAAAAGAAGATTATCAAGAGCTAAAGAGGCTAGGAGAGAGGCTATTAAAGGATCTGAGGAACTAATTAAGATCGAGAAGCCTAAAACTAAAAGATCTAGAGATGATGAAAGTGTCAACGTAAGTCTTAATAGATTCATTAAAAAAGCTCAGCAATAAATAGATCTAAAATTATATTTCGGGTGTTGAAGTTTTGAAAAACTTTTAAGTATTTGATACACCTAGGAAGAATATAGGTTATATAAAAGAATAGTTAAAATAAGACTTGAAATGTCTCCTCACCATATCTATTTCTTGAATCCCGAAGAGATCTGCTAATTGTTCTAATATAATAATCTTTTTATTAAAAGCGTATTTTTAGCAAAGATAACATGTTAATATCCTTATAGATCTTTATTAAATCATTTTTTACGGACCATTATCAGGAAGACCTGCTGAGATATAGTAGTTGTAATATATTATTTTTAAACGGTATAAATATTTGGTGTAGTTGGGAATGTCTGTTAGAAATAGACAATATAATCTCTCTCATGGGGATAATAATAGATCATTAAAGGATCATGATCTAGACGTATCCGGCTCTAAATGAGTTATTAGGTGAAGAAAATGATCTCTGAGTATATATCAAGGTTCGTAGACCTCATAAACAGATTGAAGGAGAAACTTATTATATATAAAGATCTTTTTGTACAGAATGAGGCTACGGTGAGATATGCTATAGTTAATCCTTTTCTGAGAATGCTCGGCTGGGATATTGAGGATCCTGAGGAGGTTATTCCTGAATATACGAATCCTAGGATAGAGGGGAAAGCTGATTACGCATTATTTATTAAAGAAGTCTCTAACATTCCGATAGCTTTTATAGAGGTTAAAAAATTTGGTGGTATCACTGGAGAGATAGTTAGAGAAAAACTTAAATATTCTTTCGACTCAGGGGTTAGATATACTATAATAACAGATGGGAATGAATGGATCCTTTATGACGTGTTTAAACCAAATGTTCCTTTCAACGAGAGAGTAGTGGCCAGCTGGAGAATTCTTCAAGACGATCCTTATGAGATAATCTTCAAATCTCTTATTATAGCTAACATAAAAATATTTGGAAAGGAAAAACCTTATCAACCAATATTTCCATCAATAACAAAAATGATCAAGACAGAGACATCAAAAACCCTTACGACAAGAACTGAGGGTGCAAAACTTCCATTTACAACTAAAAACATTAGAAGACTTATACTACAGATCTTAACAGATTCTCGCGAGCCTCTCACAAGAAAAGAAATAGTAGAAAAGATCGAGAAATTAGTCGAGCTCACTCCTTATCATCTTGAATTGACACCGAAAGCAAAAATACCTAGATGGAAAGCAACAGTCTTATGGGAGATCTCAGAAATGAAGTCAGAAGGTTTGATAGAGACTATAGAGAAAGGTTTGTATGTAATAACTGAAAAAGGAAGAAAAGAGCTTGAGAAATTATCAAAATAAGAATAAAGATTGTTAATAAATGAATAAAGATCTTCGTTCATTTATTTATGCTAAAACTATGAAAAACGTTGAGTGTAGACAAAAGTTTAGGGTTTTTAGATTAAATATTGATAGGTCATAGATGTGCTGAACAATAATTATACGGTTTGATCCCTATTCTTATGCTTCTTTTCTGATCTCGTTTAATATTGTCTCTAGTGCTTCTCTGATTTTTACTCCCGCTGGTATTGATATGTGTTTTATCCCCATTTCTTGTGCTATTACTGCTGCGTTTGGTCCTAATGCTGGTGCTGCTATGATGTTCACTCCTTCGTCTACTAATGTCTGTACGCTTCTCACTCCTGCTCCTGATGCTGCTTCATACCCTGGGTTTCTGATGTTCTTCACCTCTTTTATCTGGTTTTCATCGTCTAATGTTACTATTGTGAAACATGGTGATCTTCCGAATCTTGTGTATACAACATCTTCTAATCCTTCGCATTTTTCTGTGGGGAAAGCAATTTTTATCATATGATCTCACCTGGTTTTATCAGTATAGGCCTGTATATAGATGGTTTTGAAGGTTTATGAGCTCTTCTCCATCTATCAAAATCTCTTATGATCCTCTCCTCAACAACATCAAATATTTTCATCAACGCTTTTGATGCCGGCGAGTCTGGTGAAAACTCTGTCACAGGTCTCATATACGTCATTGATAGTGGAACAGTATTGTCATACGGTGTCTTGCCTAGAAAATCTATGTTCTCCTCTTCAGCATATCTAATGATCTTTTCGGCATAATCCTCATCAAGATCAGACTTGTTAATTATCAGAGCCGATGGAAGATTAAAATGTTTCGCAATCTCATGAACACGAATAAGATTTGATAATCCTGCTGGCGTAGGTTCTGCAACTAGAATAGCTAATGAGGCTCCTGTAAATGCTGATATAACCTGACAACCTATTCCAGCTGCTGCATCGAGAACAATTATAGATTCTCTGCCTGCGATCTCTCTAGCTCTATTCTTAACCTCTGTAACAAGCTTCCCGCTGTTAGGTCTGCCAGGCTCTATAGATGCCGACACGATCGGAAAACCATATTCAGTTTTGCCGATCATCACTCTTCCTCTAACAACTCTTTTTCTTCTAATAGCTTTTCTAGGACACTCGAGAGAACATGTGCTACAACCTTCACAAATGGTTGGGTCGATAAAATATTTTCCATCGACAATCTTTATAGCATCAAAAGGACATACATTGACACATTCTCCACACATGTCACATCTAGAATAATCAATCTCGGCAATAT
>Ga0080005_156643_pt1 | contig 12279 bp, 12 predicted proteins | sample JossMetagenome_2_FD_69208 | JGI IMG/M metagenome (GOLD analysis project Ga0080005, IMG submission 69208) | Hot spring sediment microbial communities from Joseph's Coat, Yellowstone National Park, USA - JC3_ASED (SPADES assembly) (version 2) | ecosystem: Environmental > Aquatic > Thermal springs >... | reverse complement strand
GGCAAGTCCATCACCGTGTACAGCAAGGTCGGGGAGGGGTGCGGGCCCGAGGTGGAAGCGGTAATTTTGTTTTCGCGGAACGCGTGGTACAGGGTGGAGGACGCGGCCAGCTATCTCAAGAGCCTCGGCTACAACGTTAGCGCGCGGGATTTGAGCGAGTTCACGATTCAGGTGAGCTTGGTGGTGAGGGTGTACCGCAGGGTGAGCGAGACGAAGCTTCCCAACGGTACCGTGTTGAAGGGGGAGATCTGCGAGGAGGTCGCGAAAAAGCCTGTCGAGCACTTCGTCCTGATCCTGGGCAACGCGACATCCAACACGTACTTCGCCCTCAAGCTTCAAGCCACGAAAGGCCTCGAGAAACTCGTCGACGCCGCGCCCCTCGTACCGGTTCCTAACGCCGCGAGGAGCCCGCGCAACGCGAGCGGCTGCGCTCCGCTAGCGAACCTCCTGGGGGAGCGCTACGGCGGAGCTCCCACTGGAGCTCGCGGGAGCGCCGACACGAGCGGCGAAACGCTGCTGGAGCTGAGAGCGCTCAACAGGGCTGCTACAGTAATCTCCGTCGATGAGCTGGGGCTCGCCTACGACGCGCTGGAGCTATTATCCAAGTGCTAGCAAGCCGCCGGAGCCTGCGGGCGCGCCGCTAAACGCGATTCGACTGTACCCGAACGCCGGGCAAGCGCCCGCGACTGCGGCGACGGTTACAGCAACTCTGAATCGCGCATCTCGCTTCTGCTGCCGGCTACAGCCCCAGCTCCCCGGCCACGCTCTTCATCGCGTCCAGCGCGAGGGCCAGGAAGTCCTCCAGCTTCAGGCCGAGCGCCTCGATTTCCTTTATCCGGTCCCTGCTCACGCCCCTCGCGAAGTCCTTCTGCTTGAACTTCCTGAGCAGGGTTTCGAGCTTGACCTCGGCCAGCTTCTTCCCCGGCATCACGAGCGCAGTGGCGACGATGAGCCCGCTCGCGTGGTCAGCCGCGCGCAGCGCGTGGAGCAGCCGCTCGGCCCCGCTGCCGGCTCGGAAGCCGTTGTGCTCGTTGTGCGCCGCGATCGCTTCGAGCGCGTGCCTCGGCAGCTTGCCCTCCAGGATCCTGAGCGCCTCGAGCCCGTGCCTGCTCGGGTCCCGCCCCACCTCGTCGTAGTCGATGTCGTGCAGGAGGCCGACGAGACCCCACAGCTCCTCGTCCTCGCCCAGCCTCCTCGCCAGAGCCCTCATGATCGCCTCCACGGCGACGCAGTGCTTTACCATCCTCTCGTCCTTCAAGTGGGCCTTCAGCAGCTCGAGCGCTTCCCCCCTGTCCACGCCGAGCGCCCGCCGCCGGCCGCGTATTAGCGTTTCGCGCGAGCACGCGCGCGCCCACATCCCGCCCTTCATCCTAGTGTCTGAGCGCCCCCGCTTGGGGGTGTTCATGGGCTCGGCGCCTCGCGGCGCTTCACCGCCTCTTCGGCCCCGCGCGCTGGTGCCGCCGGGGGAGGTTTCCTCCTTGCGGAGGGTGCCTCCCCCGGGGAACGGGGCGAATTTGCTGCCCCTCGCTGTTGCACTAGAGCAGCCCTCGCGGGTGCTGCTTCAGCCATCCGTCGAGGCCAACGTACGTTTCGTCGCTGCTCTCCTCCCTGAAGTGCTCGTCTAGGAACCTCTTGAGGAGCCAGAAGACCGCGCACTTGTCCCTGTCCCACTCGATGTTGCAGTGCGGGCACCTGTAGCGCCTGTGGGCGACTTCGACGCCCCAACTGCCGCAGTTGGGGCACCGCTTGCCGCTCACCCTGTACAGCTTGAAGCGCGCGCCCTCGTACAGTGCAAGGTTTCTCAAGAGTTTTCTCGGCTTCAACAGCGTCCTCTGCAGCTTCGAGCCCTCCAGCGATTCGCTGTCAATCGGGTCGATCACGATTGCGGCGCTCCAGCCCCTCGCCCTCGCCTCGCGGATCAACTTTCGAACCAAAGCGGTCAGCTCCTCCGCGAACGCCTTATTCAAGCGCGCCTCCCTGCTCTTCGTGTTCGCCGCGATTTCGGCGAGCTTCTCCATCGTCGTGAGCGCGGCTATCCTGCTCTCGTCCCTCCCAGCTTCGCGCGCGAGCACGCATTAATACCGGCGGAGGCTGGGGATCGCCGTGAAGCTGCCCACGCGCGGGTGGGTTAAAGCCGCTCTCCACGCGCACTCGAAGCGGTCCGATGGGAGGCTCGAGCCGGAGGACGTGGTAGCGTTCTACCGCCGAGCGGGGTTCGGGGTGGTGGCGCTCACCGACCACAACAAGGTGACGAAGGTGGCGCAGCCGGGCTTCGTGCCCGGCATCGAGCTTGAAGCGAGGGCCGAGGGGGCGAGCGGGAGCTACCACGTGGTGGTCCTGGGGTTGGACGCAGAACCCCCCGAGAGCGTGAGGCGCGACGCGAACAAGCTGCTCGAGTGGTCCCGCGGCAACGGGTACTTCGCGTTCATCGCGCACCCGTACTGGAGCATGCTCAGCGGCGAGGACCTGCTCAGGGTGCGGGGCTACGCGGGCGTGGAGGTGTACAACCACGGGTGCGAGGTCGAGATCAGCCGCGGCTACTCCGGCCCGCACTGGGACTACGCGCTCTCGCGGGGGGTCGCGAGCTACGGCTTGGCGGTGGACGACTCGCACAACTACTCCCTCGACGCGCTGGGCGGCTGGGTCGCCCTGGATATCGGCGAGGCCGACGGGGAGGAGGCGCTGAGGGCGCTGCTCGAAGGGCGATTCTACGCGTCGAGCGGCGTCGCGGTCGAGAGCTACGAGGTCGGCGAGGGCCTGCTGCGCGTGGAGACGAGCGGCGCGGCGCACGTCAAGCTGCTCTCGGGCGATACGCGGGGCGCTTACCTGAGCGTCGAGCTGCTCGAGAGGTTGGCGAGCGCCGAGGGGCTGCCCGTCGAGCTGGAGAGGTGGGAGGAGGGGGGCGCCCGCTTCTACAGGGTCAAGTTTGGGGGCACGGTGGCGGAGGTCCAGGCGCGCGGCAGAAGCATCGTGCGGGTCGAGCTGAGGGGCGAGCTGCCGGCGAGGAAGTACGCCAGGCTCGAGCTCTACGACGGCGAGGGGAGGGGCGCCTGGCTCAACCCCTTCCCCGCGAGGTGAGCCGGGGTGAGGCTGGCGGTCACGCTCGACGTGTGGAACACGCTGCTCTCCATCCAAGCCTTCTACAGCGAAGCCGCAGCCCGGCTGGCCGCGCTCACCTCGAAGCCGAGAGGCGAGGTCGAGGAGGCGCTCCGCAGGGCTTACCGCGGCGTCAAGGGGCTGAGGGCGGCCGGCAGGATCCCGATCAGCGGGATCGTGGAGCACTGCGTGGGCCTGCTGGCCGCCGAGCTGGGGTGCCCGCGGGAGCTGGTGAAGAGGGGTTTCGCCCAAGCGGCGCTCTCCGTCGACCCCGCCGCGCTCGCTTACCCGGAGGCGAGGGAAGCGCTCGAGACCTTGAGGAGCGAGGGCTTCGCTCTCGCCGCCGTGAGCAACGTGACGTTCTGGCCCGGCTACGTGACGAGGCTGCTCCTCGAGCGCGCCGGGCTGGGCGAGCTCCTCGCGGCCCAGGTGTACGCGGACGAGGCCGGCGCGCTGAAGCCCGACCCGCCGATCTTCGAGAAAGCGCTGGAGGCGCTCAAGGAGGCCGGCGTCGAGGCGGAGCACGCAGCGCACGTCGGCGACGACTTCCGCGAGGACTTCCTGGGCGCGATGTCGATGGGGGTGAAAGCGGTCCTCGTGGACAGGGCGGGCACGCTCGAGAGGGGGGCGCACCTCGGCGGGCGCGGCTACGTCGTGCGCGACCTCGCCGAAGCGGCCCGCTTGATAGCTGAGATCGCTCGGCGGCAGCGCTAGCCGAGAAAGGGAAAAGTCCGCCTGAGCGCCCCCGCAGCGGCCTACACCACCCAGTCGTCCACTTTCTCGTTCCCGAGCAGCAGGACTCTGACGAGCCCGGCTAGGATCACGGTCAGCCACAGCGGCTGGTAAAAGAGCAGGTAGATGGGCAGCAGGTGCGCGCGGGATCGCATTCGAACGTACCTGGCGATCGCGACGTGGAGGAGCCCGAGCAGCGCCACCACCAGTGCGAGCACGAGCGTCGTGACCGCGTAAGCCACGTGAAGCGTTACCGTGAAGAGGGCTGCGAAGGGTAGGGCCTCTCTCAGCAGCGACGCTACCGGCACCAGGATAGCGTAAGCCGCTTTCGCGTAAGCTTGGTTGTAGAGTGCTAGCGCGAGCCCCGTTGTCACAAGCGAGGGCAAGGAAGCGATCAAACCGGGTATGAGCACGTGCGTCATCCTGCGGGCAGCCGATAGGAGTGCGCGCCAGTTCTCTTTCAACCACGAAGCCAAGGCCACGGCCCAGCGCTTCCTCTGCTTCATCCACTTCCCCCAGCTGCTCGGCGCGTAGTTCAGGACGTAGGTGCTGTCGATGTACTTGAAGCGCAGCCCCAGTAGGAAGGCTCTGAGCGCCAAGTCGAAGTCCTCGGAGAGGCGGCGGCGGAAGCCGCCGAGAGCGCGGAGCGCCTCCCTCCTGATCGCGAAGGCCGCCCCGTTGACCGCGATCGTCCTCCCAGCGAGCTTCGCCATCAGCTTGCTGGCGAAGTTGTAGGCAACGTACTCCATGTAGACGAGCCCCGCCAGCAGCCCCCTCCCCACAACCACCTTCTTGATGTCGGCGATGTCGCAGCCCTCCATCTCCTTTGCAACCTTCTTCAGGAAGAGCGGGTCCTCCACCGCCACGTCGTCGTCGAGGAACAGCACCACGTCGCCGCCCACCAGCGGTAAGGCCTCGTTGAGCGCGCTCACCTTACCCGAGCGCGAGCGCCTCACGATCAGCCTGCACCGCCCCTCCGCGCACAGCCGCGACAGCTCCTCCACGACGCCCTCCTCCGGCTCGTCCACCACGACTACGAGGTCGAGGGGTCTGCCCTCGCAGCTGAGCAGGCTCTCGACCAGCCGCAGCAGCCTGCCGCCCCCTCTGTAGGAGGGGATCACGATGCTCAGGGGCAAGGTTTCGGAGAGCGCGGTTTGCTGCAGCGCCATTGACCCCCCTCAACCCCCTTCCCCGAAAAACTTTCCGAAGCGGCTGCCGCCCCTCCCCGGCGCGGCCCCGCTCTGAGCGCGCCGCAGCGCTTTAATAGGCGCGCGCAACGCGGGCTTGATGCCTCTCTCGTTCAACCTGGGCCGGTTGGTGGTGGAGCTCGTTGAGGGCGACATCACGGAGCTCGAGGCCGACGCGATCGTGAACGCGGCTAACGAGTACTTGAAGCACGGCGGCGGCGTGGCGGCCGCGATCGTCAGGAAAGGCGGGTTTGCGATCCAGGAGGAGAGCGACCGCTACGTGAGGGAGCACGGCCCCGTCCCTGTAGGTGGGGTAGCGGTCACCGGGGCCGGCCGGCTGAAGGCAAGGTACGTCATACACGCGGTGGGGCCGCGGTACGGGGACCCGCAGGGCGACGAGAAGCTCGCTTCGGCGATCAGGAACTCGCTGCTTAAGGCCGAGGAGCTGGGTCTCGAGAGCATCGCGTTACCGGCCATTTCCACCGGCGTTTTCGGGTACCCGTACGAGCGGTGCGCCCGCATCATGGCTGGAGTGCTGAAGGAGTTCGCGCCCAGCGCCAAGAGCTTGAGGAGGGTCGTCGTGTGCCTCTACGGCAGAGAGGCTTACGAGACGTTCAGGAGGGTGTTCGAGGAGGAGCTGCGCTAGGTGGCTCGCGTGTGCAGGATGGTGGCGCTAGCCGCTAGAGGCGATTTCGACGCGCGAGCCTGGCTGCGCGCGCTGGCCGAAGCCGCCTCTAATGACCCTCTTCTGCAGAAGCTTTCTAGCCGTGACGCCTCGCACAATGACGGTTGGGGCTTAGCCGCCCTGACAGGCAACCGGATGCTTCACTACCGGTCGGCCGCCCCGATTTGGGAGGATGCAGCTTTGGAAACCCTAGCTAGCTTACTCGCGGCGCCGGTGGTGTTGATCGCGCACGCGCGTAAGGCGAGCAGAGGAACCCCGCTGGGGGTTGGGGCGGCCCACCCGTTCCCTCTCGACACGGGGGATGGGGGCGTGCTCTTCGTCGCCCAGAACGGGGGAGTGGCGGTGGAGGAGCTGGCGGGGATGGTCAAGGCGAAGCCCCTCCTCGACAGCGTCGACTCGTTCGTCTACTCCGTCGCGCTGGCGGAGAGGCTGGAGGGGGCGAGCTTGGGTGAAGCGCTCGCCGAGCTCCACAGGGAGCTCGAGGAGCGGGGTGCGGTCAGGGGCATGGCGAACACGTTCGCCCTCCTCGTGAAGCGGGAGGGAGGCGAGTGGAAAGCGGAGCTCGGGGTCGTCCGCCACGTCGTCAGGAGAGAGCTCGAGGAGTACGGGGAGGTTTTCCTGCTGGACGCGCCCGGGTTGTTCGCCGCCGCCTCGAGCACGGTGGCCTTGAGGCTGCAGCTCGAGATGAGGCCGCTCGGCGAGAACTCGGTCGTGACGTTCGACCCGGGAGACTGGCGCGTCACTCGCGTTCCTCTCTGAGTAGGGCGAGCGGGAGGAAAGCCGTCAAGTTGAGGGCGGCGCAGGCGGCGAGCATCGCGCGGGGGCCCACGCCGTACCACAGCCAGCCCCCGAGCAGGGGGGAGGGGAGGGCTACGAGACCCACGATCGCGTCGGACAGGCCGTTAACGGTGGCTACGGCGCTCTCCGGGGCTATCGAGGACAGGAGCTTCCGGCGCGCCGGCATGTCGAAGGGGAGGAACAGGTTTTGCACGAGCGTCGCCGCCAGCAGGTCCTCGAAGCTGCCCCCCGCCCCCATCAGCGCGTAGCCGGCCGACACGCCTAAGTAGTGGAGCGCCAAAGCACTCCTGGCCCCGAACCTGTCTGCGAAGTACCCGGCGCCGAGCTGCGCGGCCTGCGACACAGCCGAGCCGAGCGCCGCTAGGAGGCTGATCTGGCTGGGCGTGAGCCCCACGACCTCGCGCTGGAAGATCTGCACGTACGGCATCGCGGAGAAGACCGCCAAGTCGTGCAGGGCTAGGGAAGCTGTCAGCCGCGCGAAGCTGCCGTCCCGCAGGGCCCTCGCGCTCCCGGCCGCCCTCCGCCCGCTGCTGCCCGGCACGTTCTCGACGAAGCGGGAAAGGGGTAGGGTGAGGAGGAAGAGCGCCGCGCTGGCGAGGTAGACGGCGTTGAAGCCCCTCCGCTCCACGAGGGGGCCGGACAGGTAGGTGCCAGCCACGCCGCTCGCGCCGACCAGCAGTAGGTAGGCCGAGTAGGTGGTGCCCCACGAGCGCCTGGAGCCGCTAGCCGCCAGCAGCCGGAGGGACACCTGCCCTCTCAGCGCCATGAAGAACGTGTACGCCGCTACCGAAGCGAGGAGCGGGAGCGGGTGAGAGGTGAGGGGTACCAGGAGCAGGGAGGACAGCTGACCGGCCGAAGCGAGGGCCAGGGCGGCTCTCGTCGGCATCGCGTCGGCCGCCACGCCCGCGGGGAGGGCGAGGACGAAGGAGAGGGTCATGGTGAGGCTCGAGATGACGCCCACCAGCCAAAGCTCCATGGCGCTGCCGCGCAGGTAGATGGGGAAAAGCGTGTACCAGAGCGCGTGCGCTACGGCGGCAGCGGAAGCGGTGGCGAGGAACGCCGGGTTCAGCACGCCCCTCGCGCGCAAGGTGAACGCCCTCGGGCTTCGGGCTTGCGCTCGCGCGCTTTTTAGCGTTTACGCCCGCGGTAAAGGTATGCCTCTAGAACTGGAACCGTTTGAACCTCCGAAAACCAAGCGTGGCGGAGAAGTGAAGAAAAGGCCGAAGGGAAGGGACAGAGCGCTATTACGCGTCAGGCTCGTGGCCATCAGTGTCGCGGCGGCCAACGGGGGCGGCGAGCTTGCGCTAAGGACGTGCGCAATCGCTAAATTGGGCCTCCTCGGCTTGAACGCTAGCTGGCGATGCGGGCGCTGATAATAGACTGCTACACGGACGAGCCGGCGGGCTTGGGGGTCCCGCCCTACATCGACGTGTACCCGAGGTACGTGGCGGGGGCCATCTGGGAGGCCGCACCGGGTGCCGAGGTCAGGTACGTTACGGTCGACTTCGTGAGGGCGAACTTCGAGCGCGTGATGGAGTACGCCGCCGGGTGCGACCTCGTGGTCTTCGTGGGCGGGGTCGTCGTCCCCGGCAAGTACCTGGGGGGCGAGCCGATCAAGCTGGAGGAGCTGACGCGCTGGCCGGCGCTGATGGAGAAGCCCGTGAAGGTTCTAGGGGGCCCGCTCGCCCGCTTCGGCTACGGGGTGGCCGGCGGCAGGGTGGCGGTCCACCCGAAGGAGTTCGAGAAGCACTTCGACCTCGTCGCGCGGGGGGACGTGGAGGTGGCGGTCTACGAGCTAGTGAAGGAGGGTTTGAGGGTTGAAGCGGTAGACCCGAGCGTCGTCAGGGAAGGCTACGAGCTTGTAGATCGGTTCGCTGTAAAGGGGGCGCGCATCGTCGAGCAGCACCCGAACCTGGGCTGGAACCTGGTCGCCGAGATCGAGACGTTCCGCGGCTGCCCGCGCTGGGTGGTGGGCGGCTGCAGCTTCTGCATCGAGCCGAGGTACGGCCGCGTGGTGTTCCGCGAGCCGGAGGCTGTCGCGAGGGAGGTGGAGGCGCTCTACGCGTTCGGCGTCCGCAGCTTCAGGCTGGGGCGCCAGCCGGACATCCTGGCCTACATGGCGCGGGGGGTCAACGAGGTCGAGTTCCCCGAGCCCAACCCCGAAGCCCTCCGCAGGCTGTTCCGGGGGGTTAGGGCGGCGGCGCCGGGGCTGGAGGTGCTGCACATCGACAACGTGAACCCGGGGACCATCGCGCACCACGAGGAGAAAGCGCGCGAGGCGCTGAAGGTGATCGTGGAGTACCACACGCCGGGCGACGTCGCGGCGCTCGGCATCGAGAGCGCGGACCCGCGCGTCGTCAAGCTGAACAACCTGAAGGCCGGGCCCGAGGAGTCGCTGAAGGCGATCCGCGTAGTCAACGAGGTCGGCGCGAGGAGGGGGTGGAACGGGATGCCAGAGCTGCTGCCGGGCGTAAACTTCGTCCTCGGCCTCCTCGGCGAGACGCGCGAGACGTACGAGCTGAACTTCCAGTTCCTCAAGAGGGTGCTGGAGGAGGGGCTGCTCGCCAGGCGCGTCAACATACGGCAGGTCCTGGCGCTGCCGGGCACGAGGATGTGGAGCGTGGGGGGCAGCATCGCCCGCGAGCACGCCAAGTACTTCCGCGCGTTCAAGCGGAGGGTGAGGAGGGAGTTCGACAAGCCGATGCTCGCACGCATCGTGCCGCGCGGCACGGTCCTGCGCGGCTTGTACGTTGAGGCTCACGAGGGCAAGTACAGCCTGGCGAGGCAGCCCGGCTCCTACCCCCTCCTCGTCTACGTGCCGGAGAGGCTGGGCGTGCGCGCGAAGCTCGACGTTGTCGTCGTCGAGCACGGGTACCGGTCCGTGAAGGGCATACCCCACCCCCTCGACGTGAACACCGCCTCCCGCGAGTCTCTCGCGCTCGTGCCGGGGATGCCGAGGAGCGCCGTCGCGAGGATCCTCCTGAAGAGGCCCTTCTCGAGCTTGAAGGAGGTCGAGAAGATCGTGGGGCCTGAAGCGGCGAAGTACCTGGCGGTGGGAGCCAGCGAGCCGGCAGCTACCAGCGCCACGACAGCTCACTAGTGCCGGTGCCTTTCAGAGAGCTGGAGCGCGCACCTCGGCCGAGCTTTTTAACCCTCTGCGCTTCAGGGGCCGGTGCGCGCGAAGGGGCTCGCGGCGCTGGTGGCCCTCACCGCGGTCTGGGGCACGACCTTCCCTGCCATAAAGGTCGTGGTGAGCGAAGTGGGCTTCGCCTACTACGTGGCCCTCCGCTATGTGCTCGCTACGCTGATCCTGCTGCCCCCCGCGCTCGCAAGGAGGGAGCGGCTGAGGGAAAACCTGCGGTGGGGCGCGCTGCTCGGCGCCCTCTACTTCGGCGGCATCACACTGCAGGGTTGGGGGATGGAGTACACGACCGCCTCCAACGCAGCTTTCGTGACGGGCTTGAGCGTGGTGATCGTCTTCGCCCTCGAGGTGGCGCTCGGCAGGGAGAAGCCGAGCGCTAGGTTGGCGGGCGCGATCGCGCTGGCGCTCACCGGACTCTACTTGATGTCGTTCAGCGGCGGCGCCTACAGGGCGATGCTGGGGGATCTCATCGTACTGGCAGGTTCCTTCTTCTGGGCCCTGCAGATCATCGCGGTGGACCGCGCGGCGCGCGGCGACCTCTACTCGCTGCTCTTCCTCGAAAGCCTCTTCACGGCCTTGGGGGCCTCGCTGGTGCTTCCCGCGACCCGCAGCCCGACCATCGCCGAGGTCGCCGCGGCGCTCCCCCCGCTCGCGTACCTGGCGACGGTGTGCACGATCGGCGCCAACGCGCTGCAGCTTTACGGGCAGCGCTACGTGCCCAGCGTCGAAGCTGCGCTCGTCTACCTGCTCGAGCCGGTGTTCGCTGCAGCTTTCTCCCACGTAGCACTGGGCGAGGAAATGGGGCTTGCCCAAGCGGTCGGCGCGGCCCTGATCCTGGCCTCGATGGCGGTGAGCAGCTTGAGGTCGCTTGCAGCCGAAAAGCCATTAGGCTAGCCCCCTCTCCCGATAGCGATGAAAGTCCTCCGCGTGAGGGCGCCGGTCTCGGCCGGCGTGCTGCTCTCGTACAAGTGCACGGGCGAGTGCAGGCACTGCATGTACGCGTGCTCCCCGCTCGCCCCCGGCGACTGGATCGACCCGGGCGGGCTCAGGAGGGTGCTGGAAGAGCTGGCGCCCAGCGTGGCGCCCGCGTCGCCGAGGGGGAGGATAGGCGTCAACGAGGGGCTGCACTTCACCGGGGGCGAGCCATTCCTCAACTACCCGCTCCTCCTCGAGGCGGTCAGGCTGGCGGAGGAGTTTGGCTTCCCCTCGGTCTTCGTCGAGACGAACTGCTTCTGGTGCACGAGCGTCGAGGTGGCGCGCGAGAGGTTCTCGGAGCTGAAGGCGGCTGGGCTCGAGGGGGTGCTCGTCAGCGCCAACCCCTTCGTCGTCGAGCACGTGCCGCTCGACAGAGTCGAGAAGGGCTTAGCGGCGGCGCTGGAGGTCTTCGGGGAGCGGGGCACGCTCGTCTACCACCCCGTGTACCTGCGCGCGCTCAGGGCCCTAGGGGTCAGGGGCACGCTGAAGTTCGAGGATTACGAGAGGAGGCTGCTCGAGCTGGACCCGGCGCTGCTACTAGCGGGCTTCAACCCCGGCATCCTGCTCCCGATGGGCAGGCTCGTGTACACGCTCGCGCACCTGTACGATCGGAAGCCGGCTAAGGCCTTCGCCAGGGTGTCGTGCGCCGAGGAGCTGACGAGGGATTGGCACGTGCACGTGGACTGCTACTACAACTACATCCCCGGCTACTGCGCCGGGATCTCGCTGGGGGACGCCAGGAGGCTCCGCGAGCTCGTCGAGGGCGGGGTGGACCTGGGGGACCGGCCGGTGCTCGCAGCGCTCGCGGAGAGCCTGGGCTCGCTGCTCGAGCTGGCGCGCGAGCACGGGTACAGGGAGCTGGAGCGCGGTTACGTGTCGCCCTGCCACCTCTGCCTCGACGCGAGGCTTCACTTGGCCATCGAGGTGGGGGGTTTCAAGGAGCTGCAGCCCGGGAGCTTCTACGAAGCCCTAGCGAGGCTGAGGGAGCTCCCACCGCGCGCGGGTTAGCGGGGCGGCCGGCTCCGCGCCCGCGGCAAGCTATTTGTAGCGGCGCGCGCCAGCCGGCACGTGGGCGCGAACCAGCTTATCGCCAGGTTCAAGCGGGTGCGCGTGGCCGACGTCGTCGACGCGCTGGACCGCTTCGGCTACCACGGCAGCACGCTCGTGTCGAGGGACATCAGGCCGCTCTACCCGAAGGCCAAGCTCGCCGGCTTCGCGGTGACCGTGAGGACGCGGCGCGCTCAAGCCGAGATCCCCTCGATGAGCCCCGAGGAGTACGACAGGTTCGCGGAGGAGTGGTACAGGCTTCGCGCGAACTACGACCTCTTCCTGAGCCGGGCAGGCCCGGACGTGGGGTTCTGGGGCTCCACCGTCGCTCTCGTGGCTAAGGCCAAGGGGGTTGAGGGGGTGGTTGTGGACGGGGGCGTGAGGGACGGGGGGGGCGCCGGGTTTATCAAGCTGGGGGGCTCCAAGACCTGGAGGCCGAGCCCCCGGGGCGGGCCGGCCCCGTTGTGGTTGCTTTTTATCCTGTCGGCGCCCTTCCCCGCGCCGCTCTCGACGACGTCCGGGTAGAGCGTGCCCTGGGCGAGCCACTTGGCGCCCTCGATCCTAGACGCAACCTCGGCGAAGACCTCGGCGAAGGTCTCGCCCACTATCGCACGCCT
>Ga0080005_142082_pt1 | contig 12306 bp, 25 predicted proteins | sample JossMetagenome_2_FD_69208 | JGI IMG/M metagenome (GOLD analysis project Ga0080005, IMG submission 69208) | Hot spring sediment microbial communities from Joseph's Coat, Yellowstone National Park, USA - JC3_ASED (SPADES assembly) (version 2) | ecosystem: Environmental > Aquatic > Thermal springs >... | reverse complement strand
TCGCGTTGACCGCAGCAATGGGTATCCTCAGCCTGAAGTACACCTTCAGCGTGTCCGCGCTCCCCTTGGTGACCGACGCGGTCGCGGTCGCCCTGAACGCGGACCACAGGTAGCCGTCCGAGTCCACGCAGCCCACGTGCACCCTGTCCGTGGTGTAGCTGTCCGTAGATGTGTCCTCGGCGCTCACCTCCACCTGCCTGTCCGAGTCCACTATCGAGAATGATACCGTTACCGGCGACAGCGTCTTTATGAGCGAGCCGCCGGGGTCGTAGAGCGCTATCTGGCTCGCCTTGAACGCCCACGTCCTCCCGTCCTTCAGGAGCCTTTCGAACAGGTACGCCCACTTCGAGCTCGCCGAGCCCATGTTAGCCTTCACATTCATTACCTTAACCTCTCCCACCCACTTTCACCTCGTGAGAAAGAGAAAAAGGAGCTATTTTTATGTTTGCTACAGGGGCTCGGCTAGGAAGACCGGGCTGCCCGAGTCGCCGCCCTTGGCACCCATGTCCTCGTGGGTCAAGACTACATCCTCGAACCAGGCCACGTCCAGCCAGTACCCTACCGCCAGGCTCGCGCTCTCGTCCCAGACCGTCCCCACCGTCGCGCCGCTCGTCCTCCCGTCCTTCTTGAGCCTCTGCCCCGGCGCCACCTCCGCCTGCGTGCTTGGAAACATCAGGTCGTATCCAGCAAAGTACTGCTTCCAGTACTTTGCAGTTTTACAGATTACCGCGTGGCCCGCGCTGCTGCCCGCAAAAAGGTTGCCAACAAAGGTCAGCCTCGACGCGTCGAAGCCCGCGTTCTTCTCCACCGCGTACGCGTAGGTGTTGTTGACTATGCCCACGCCCTCGAGCACCCTCGCGACCGCCAGGTCAACGTAGTTCGGCACTTGCAGCGCCCTGACCCTGCTCTTCCTACCTAGTGCTCTGTACACCGTGTTCACCGCCCTGCTCACTGGGCACTCCGGGTACTCGTACATACTATGTATCCTGACGTGGTACGCGTAGTCCGCCACCCAGTAATCCGTCTCGTGCTCGTAGTCCCACCTCGTATCATACGGCCCTGGCTGCCACACCCTCCTGCTGTAGGGTGCCTGCGCCATGAAGGGCCAGGGGTGCAGCACGTGCGCGTTGCTCACGATGTACTTCTCACCGTTCTTGTATGCGAAGCCGCCTATTGTACCCGCTGTTATCTCCCTGTGCCCTACCGATATCCCCATCATCAGCGGCCTCCACTTCCGCGTCCGAAAATTCTCCTGCGTCCCAAGTGCTCTCACTTTTCCAATGACTGCTACGTCCTTCTCCTTGTACACATCCCCCAGGCCGAAGCTCCGCACTGCTGCCAGCGCCGCCTTTACGTTCTCCTCGCTCTCCACGTAAATCCGCTTCTCGCTGAAGCCGACTATGATGCCCTTCAGCACCAGCTCCTTCAAGAACTCCTTCGTGACCCTGTCCACGGCTGCTCCCTCACTTCAGCTTCTCGGCGAACGCCCGCAGAACCTCCAGCCTCTCGGACTCGGGCAGCTGCGCCAGCACCTCGTTAACGCGCTTGAGCTCCTTTAGGAATCCTATTAAGAAGTGGTACTCCTCCTTGTACTGCGGGGGTATTATCGGCTCAAGCTTCTCGAGAACGGGTATCGTCTTCTCCAGCACGAGCCTCTTCTCCTCGAAGACGAGCTTGGTGAACGTCCTGTACTTGTAGTACATGTAGGCTGTCAGCGCCGCTGCCACAACTAACCCCGCACCATACAGTATCTCGATTGGGCTCATGCCCTCCCACCCGCGTTAACACGTGCCACGTAGGGATATAAGCTTAGCTCCCTCCTCGGCGCCTCGCCCAGCCGCAAGGCCACGTCCACCAGTACCAGTATGAAGAGCACCGCGATTATGACCACTAATGTGTACTCTCAGACTACCGCGAGCTGGCAGAGGGGGTCTGCGCCGCACGCCCTCAGCTTCTCAAGCTCCGCCCTCGTGTAGAGCACCAGGGCTGCGAAGGACAGGAGCACAACTAGTAAAGCAGCCACTGCGCTCTTCCAGCCCACGGGGAATGGGTAAAAAAACACCTATTTTTTACTAACTTGTGCTTATGCTACGGCTTCTAGAGGCCCAGGCGCCCTATGATTCTGCCGATTGCAGGGAAGTACCTTGTCACGGTGTACCAGGCGATGCCGACCACGGCCATGCCGACCAGTAGTGAGCCAATCACCTGCGCGTTGTTCTTGAGCGCCGTTGCCAGGGCCTGAATCACCGTGCCGAGGGCCTCCTGCACTGCGTTGACGACCGCGCCCCAGTCGAACGTCGTCGTGCTCATGCTCTCCCACCGGTAGGCATATAGCACTGGTGTCTTATAAACACGGTAGGTGGGGAGGGCATGGGCCAGCAGCCCGCGGGCAGCCTCCTGCAAAACCCGGTCATCCAGAAGAGCATAAGGAGGCTCAAGAAGATGGGTCTCAAGGTCTACGTCCAGGAGATGGACGAGGACAGCATCGTGATGGTGGTTGACAACAAGAGCATCATCGAAACGGTGAAGCGGATGACCGACAGGGCGATAACCTACCCGAAGCACTACGTGCACCACGACGAAGTGAATAACGCCCTGATTATCGCCTGCTGGAGGGGTGAGGAGCCGCAATGGGTGCAGAAGCTAAAAGCGCAGGCGGTGCTGAAATCACGCTAGAGGACGTTATCGCCGCGATAAAGGTACTACGTAGGTTCTATGAGATACAAAAACAGGCGGAGAGGATGCTCAGGGCCATCGCGCCGCAGACGCACTCAGACCCCAGGCTAGCGCTCGTGGAGAAGATGCTCCTTGCCCAGCAGCGCGGCAAAGCTGAGGAGGTCGAGGAGGCGCTTGAGGAGGAGCTGACGCCGGAGGAGAGGGAGCGGCTGCGCCGCATCGCGGCCTCCCTCAAGTAACGCATATATACTGCCCGTTTTTCTATAGAACCGGTGGTAGCAGATGGCAAAGAAAAGGGTCTACAGGCCGAGCTCCACGGTGAGGTACCGCTGGAAGCTGTTCCGCATCTACGGCGCTTTCCTGCCCGAGAGCCTCGCGCTGGAGTTCGTTGACACGATGGCGAGGGAGTGGGGCGTCGGCTTCGGCGAGTACCACGGCCCGTGGACCACGCTCCTTAAGAGCGGCATCATACCGCCCGAGCTCCCCAGGATGGACTTGGCCAAGTACAAGTCCGCGCTCAACTTCGTGATTAGGAAGGCGAAGCAGGGCTACAGCCTCGCCCCGGGGAGCGAGGACAGAAGGGCCATAGTCCACCACATCGTGAGCGTCATCGGGCTGCCGCCCGAGCAGGCCGAGGCAATAATTGAGTTCGTGGCTAAGCAAGGAGGCGTCTAAGCACGCAGGGTAGCGCGGCGTGGCCGAGGAGGAGGGGCTCCCAGAGCTCCCTGGAACGCAGCCCGAGGCAGCCGAGGAGAGGAGGCCGCCGACCCCGGTCAAGGCACTAGAGGAGCTGCTGACCGTGCCATTGCCTGAGCTTGTCAGGCTCTACAACGACACGGTTGACAAGCTGCGCACCATAAGCGAGCTCTTCGCCAGGGGAGTGGTGCCCTACGCCGAAATCAAGCGCATAACCTCGCAGCTCACCATGAACGCCGCAACGCTTGCAGCAGCGATACGCATGAAGCTCGCCGCCGTCGATGTGTACAGCATCCTGGAGGAGCTCGAAGCCGAGGCGGAGGAGATGAAGGAGCGCGCCGAGAGGATGCGCGAGGAAGAGGAGAGGCGCAGGCTGGCTAGGAGAGGACTGGCACTAAGGTAAAGAAAACCGGTTTTTTTCTACCCTTTTCCCCTTTCCCTTTTCTTGTCCCACGGGAAATAGTCGCTGAACCCTAGGGCATCCAGCCTCAGCCTGGCTTCGAGCACCGCCTTGAAGTCGCTCCCGAGCGCGAGCGCAAGGTGCAGGGCGTCCAGCTCGGGCACGGGCCTGTCCAGGTACACAAGCACGTGGGTGTTGCCGCTCCCGCTCCTCCTCGCCCTGTAGCCTACCACCTTCGCGTCCAGCCTCAAGTGCTTGAGCACCCACTCTAGGTGCTCCCTCCAGTACCTCTCCACCTTCTTGAACGCGCTGTACCTGATGTCCAGGTCAACGAAGACGTATGCTACCTCCATTCACCACACCCCTTTAACCGACTCAAGGAGGTACCGCACGGTCTCGTCCCAGAGCGGTGGGAGGTAGCCGTTCATCACCTTGAACGAGTCCGCGTCCATGAACCTGTACCTGTTACCCGGTCGTATAACCGATGGTGGGGCCACCACGTAGCCGCCCTCGCCCTTGATGTCAATACCCATGCTGTAGTCCTTCTTGCACGGGGGTATGGCTCGGGGTTCTCCGGCCTTATGTACACGTGTGCCCCCCTGGGTGTTTTCACCTTGATTGTGAAGTTGTGAACCACCAGCCTGTAGCGGAGAGGTAGCGAGTCGAGCCAGTCCAGGTACACGTCGTAGTCGTCGAAGTCTATCACGAGCAGCCGCGACACCCTCCCAGTGACCACTGCCACGTTGAACGTTTTGAACCTCCTGAACCAGTCCTCAACGTCTGCACCCGTGGGCTGCCGGTGCTGGAACTCCTCCCACCCCACCAAGGGCGGAGCCTTTTCGAGATACCTGATTGGAATCACGCTGAACCCCAGGCGCAGGTACCTGTCTATCCACGCCCTGAGCTCACGCGACCTCGCGCGGGTAGGCCTCCCTGATTGGCCACCACTCTCTATCCTCGACACAGGCGCCCACCTCCTCCCCAGTTGGGTGGCACCTCCGGTGGCAGCAGTACTCCTCCGGCTCCCTCCCGCTCCTGAGCTCAATCAGCCTCTGGACTCCCCTCTCGGACATCCTGGGGTGCGTCAGCGCGTAGTACTCCACCCCTTGCACCTCCCCAACCACGCCGAAAACCTGTGAGTGGCAGCTCTGCGCGCACATAGCTGCCTCATCTTGAACGGCCTCTATCAGCCTTCTCAATTCTTCAACGGTGGTCATGTGCTCCCAGGCGGTGTGCTCCAGCCTGATGCAGCATTTTGATTCAACGACCAGGTTTGACGAGGGGCTCCTGCGCGCGCAGTACCTGTACTTCACGCTGACGCAGATGGAGATGGCGTAAAGCCTAGCCTCGAAGTAATAGGTCACGGGGTCTCTGAGGTAGCAGACCATCCTCCTCCACGCGGGGACGTAGAAGAATATGATTTCGTGGCCGCTCCACGCGTCCGTCACGCGCAGGCTCCTGGCCCTCCTCCTCCGCCGCTCGGCCACTACGCTTCACCCCTCTTCCTCTTTTTCCTCACTACCTCCATCTCCTTGGCCCTTTTCCTCAGCTCCTCAAACTTCTCAGGCGAAATCTTGCTAATCACCAAGGCCTTCCTCAAGTCCACGCTTATCGTGTTGCCGTATATGTCCTCCCCCACGGCGATTGGCAGTGCCTCCGAGAAGTCATGAACGCGCACGATGAATATGTTGCGCGCTATCACCACGCGGATGCAGTCGCCCTGCTCGATTTCTATCCCCTTGACCCTTATCTTCACCCTCCTTTCCTCTTCCGCGACCTCCGCAGCCGCCCGCGCGCCCGCGTCCTGCGCCTGGGCCCACAGCTCCGGATTCGAGAGGAATTCCTTGGGGTTCTCGATGCCGTGGTGCCTGCGCAGGTGCCGCATCAGCGTCCTAGTGGTGCTGTAGGTCTTGCCGCAGATGGGGCAGCTCTCCCCTACCTCTCCCGGCACGCGGCCTCACCTATCTCCTTTAGCACCTCGCAGAGCACCTCGTTCGTGAACGCGTAGCCCTCAAGCTCAAGGAAGTACAGCGCTTCGAGCTTGTTCCACACGCTTTTGCTGTGCCAAAGCAGCCTCACATATTCACGGCTCTCTATCAGCCGCACCAGCTCCTCCCTACTCTTCACCCACTTCATCACCTTCACCCTAGGGAAAAGTGGAAAAAAAAGGTGGTTTTTTCGTAAGGGCTAAACGAGGTCTACGTAGCTCCTGCCGCTCTTCGAAGTCCTGCGCACCACCGTTACCTTGACCGCCTGCCCCCTGGTTCTAATCCACCTATCAATAAGAGCCATCTTCTTGGTCGCGACCGCGCCGCGCCACGTCACCTTCACCTTTTGGCCGTCCACGAGAGCTTCCGCGATGTTGTTGTTCATATCTACTTTGAGTATGATGACCTCCTTGCCCTCCAGCTCGGAGATGAAGTAATCCGCACCAATCTGCTCTTTCCTCGCCTCCCTCGCGATGCTCCTGAAGTCCACGGCACTGGGCAGCACCTCGGGCTTCGGCATCTCCGGCTCGCTCACTGTTTCCTCAACCGGGGGTCTCTTAGCCGTTTTCATCCCTATCCACCAATACCTAGCACTAGTTATATTTAAAACTATCCCCTGGGAAGGGGCTCCCGTCGCCCAGCTGCATCAGCACGAGGATGAGGTCAAGCACAAACGCCATGGCGCTGGCGGCCATCTGGAAGAGCGCCCAGAGCAGCTCAAGGAAGCGCACCGGCGACGGGCTTGAGACGAGGTAGTGCAGCGCCTCAATGGTGTAGCTCGTCGCGAAGACCATCCACGTGGTGATAAAGCTGAGGCCAAGCAAGGAGGCTGTAAGCAGCACGGCCCGCTTCACGCTCCACCTGCCCATTTCCCTTCACACCCCTTCATCCTGCGCGCGCGCGCACAGCAGCACGTTGAGTACCACGGAGAACGCGAGCACCAGCTTGCACCTCACGCAAGTGCTACCCACGCTTCTCACCCTCTGCCGCTTCCTTCTCCTTGAACAACTCTTCGAGGAAATAGCCCCACATTTCGAGCTCCGCTTCATCTGCATACTTGACCGGTTCCAACACCATGACCGGCTTCTCCCCCATGAAGCCCACGTGAATCGCGAAAGCCCTCACGCTCCTGAACACGGTCTTCATGAGTATGCTCGGGATGGTCATCGTCCACTGCACGCTCTCGCCCTTTTTCCCAGCCGGTTTCGCGGTGACCTTGATTGTGCGCACCGCGCGCATCTTCTTGAGCCTCACCACCGCGACCTCCCTGCTCATGCGCACCACCCGAGGAAGAAGGTAGAAAAAGAACTATTTGAAACTAACTACCGCTGGCTAGCCCTCCCCGTCCTCCGGCACACGCCTGTAGAAGATGCGGTACACGTGCTCCCCTTGCCTCTCGACGCGCCGCAGCGCCCACAGCCTGCCGCGCGCATCCCTCACAAGCCTCAACTTCTCCGCGATGGTCTTTTTCACGTAGTAGCTCCAGTAGGGTGGCACAGGGTACTTTTTTGGAAGACCCAGCGCGTAACGCACGAGCTGCACGGTCTTGAACGATGCGCTCAACGACTCAAACCTCGCGAGGTAATCCGCAAGCACACTGCGCACGCTGTCCTCGCTGTATATCACGTAGCTATTTACGTACTGGACAGCGGGCTCCAGCGCGGACATCACGCACCACCGCAGACGCAGCTCATCTCGAACTCCCAGATGTAAAGCAGCCTGTACTTCCTGCCCTCGTCCTCGGGCAGCCACTCGTCCCACGCGCGCCTGTCCATCCACCACTCCAGCTCCTTCCTGTCCACCTCCGCCACGAAGAACGCCAGCGCCGTGGTGCACATCGTGCCCGCCTTGTCCAGCACGGGGGGGCGCCCCTCGATAAGGACGATGTCCACGGGCCTGTTGAGCACCTCCCTGCCGCCCGCTAGCACGCTCACGTAGTAGTAAACCCTCCTCTTCCCATTCTCCTCCGCCTCCATGATGTCAAAACATATGTGGTACATCGCCCTATCACTAGCTAGGTAGCACTAGGTATATATAAACTTAACGCTGAGGAGTGCTAACCTGGCCTCGGAAAAAGAAACAGCGTCATGCCCGCAGAGGCCTCAGCCTCACGCTGCACCTCAGAAGCCGCCTCATGAAGCGCCGCGGATGCTCCCTGGAGTATGCCTCCAGCTTTGCCGCGTCCACCACGCGAAGACCCCTCTCATCGGCTGCCAGCGGCATCTCGAAGCGCTCAGGAAAGCGCACCGCGAGCACTGACGCGAACAAGTCTGCCGCCACCTCATCGTCCTCAGTTGCGGCATGCGCTAGCTCGTGTGCCAGAACGTAGCGGAGTTCCGCGTCCGTCAGGTGCTTGCAGACCTCGTAAAGCACTATGAACGTTATCCGAGGTGCGCGCGCACGGCGCGGCACGCGGGGGCCGTAGGTCATCACCTGCGCGAAGAGTGGCACGACAATGTACACCGGTGTGACGGGGTAGTACGACAGGTAAACGTTCACGGGGTTCTCAATGAAGCGCACCACACTCTCCGCCACCTCCCTTTCGGGGCTGTAACCTTCTCCCAGCTCTGCCTCCAGCTCCCGTAGCAGCTCGTCGGCGTAAAGGTAAACGTCTTCCACGAGGCGCCGCGCGCGCATGAGCAAGACCCTGTCGCACTCGCCCATACGCTACCTCACACAGCGGAAACAAATAAGCGTTTCCCGCGGGAAAAAAGGGGTAAAAAACAGGTTTTCATTCCTTCGTGAAAAACCCCTCCACGTCCTCCATCCTCTTCATTACTGCTTCCGCGCTCCTCGACAGCTCTATCAGCTCCGCGATGAAGTCATCGAGCTTCCTCAACACCGCTTCCTTTGTGTCCCCTGTTGCAGAAAACAGCAGCCTTCCCTCGTGCCATATGCCCAGCTCCCACCCCATGCTGCTGCGCTCCGCGTGCAGGTCGAAGTCACCGCGCTCGACCTCGACTCCCACGCGCTTCACCCGTGTCACGCTTTTCACCACTAATACCTACTAACTAGTACTATTTAAGTATTTCGTGGAGGAGCAGGTAGTAGAGAAGGTATGCCCACTCCTCCTCGCTCAGGCGCAAGTACTCTGGCTTCCTCACCTCTGGGAAGTCGCACGGGAAGCGCTCAAAGGTGCAGGGAAAGCGCTCAACGTAGCAGCCAGGCAAGACCCACCTGCGCCCCTGCGGCCCCATTCCCATCACTGACTAGTACAAGCAAATACTACTTGAGCATTACGCACGGGAAAAGCCAAGGAGAAAAGGAGAAAGGAAAAAAACAGGTTTGGGAGTGCACACACGTAGGCTACTCGTGCTCCTCGCCCTCCACTACCTCTTTCTTCGACATCACGAATTCGATGAGCCTGTTGTTTTCCTCTTCGGAATACACCTTCTCGAAGTCCAGGCCGGGGTAGGAATGATAGTGCGGCCTCGCCTCGAAGAAGTCCACAAGCTGCTGTATGCCCAAACTCCTGAGAAACTCGTCCTTGTAGAACCTTATACTCGCTGATGCGACGGTCACCCGCCTGAACCCCTCCTCGTCCTTCACGATTTTGAAAAGCGTAACCGTCAGCTCGCGCGGAGGGTCTTTACGCCACCACCCGAAGTATTCAAACCAAACGTAAGTTCCAGGTAGTAATTTGTATAAAATTTCTCCGTGCGTCCTACTCCCTTTGTAGTATCCCTTCACAAACTTCCTGCGCTTGACACTATATATTGCGGCAAGCTTCGTAATATTGCTCGTGCCCTGGTACCACCCCCTCATCTCCACGTACTCAGCCTGTGTTGAGGCGCTCATAGCACTAATCACTACCAACTAGCACTATATAAGCATAACGCATGGGAAAAGCCAAAGGAAGAAAAAGCAGGAAAAAAGGAGGAAAAAGGGAAAAAAAGAACAGTTTAAGGAGTGAAGAGGCGTGCCTGCATTTGCAGCGCTGCCTGAAGCTCCTCAAACAGCCTCCGTGGATTCCACAGTATTTCTTCCAGCGCTCTTCTTGCTTCGCCATCCTCGTACTTATATGCCTGAAAGTAAAGCGGATATAACGGTAAATCTTCGAGCTCCACCTGCCACACCTTCCTCACCAGCGGTGGTAGGTTAAAGCCCCAACTCCAAGTCCTCTCCCACACTTCGATTTTGAAGCCAAGAGTGGCCCCGTCCACGCGCCGCGGCTTCGCGACAATTATCCTCTCCGCGTCGCTGCCCACCCAATACCTTAACCAAAGCAGATTCTTAGAGGTAAGGAGGGCGGTGTCGTCAGGGTGCACCAGCACCATGCACCCTTTTCGTCTCGGTTCATCCCATGCCGGAGGATACTTCGCGCACACGTACCTTCTTTTGCCCATCCTTTTCACCACTAACTACTACTATACAGTGCTATATAAGCGTTATGCATGGGAAAAGTACGGGAAAAAAGATAACAGGAAAAAGGAGAAAAGGGAAAAAAAGGGAAAAAAAGAACGGTTTAAGGAGGTAGGTGCTTCTGGAGCCACTCGGGCAGCCAAGAGCGGGCTGCCACACCACCCCTGAAGCCCAGCTCAACCCCAAGCTCCTTGAGAGTTTGGATGGCCTTAGCGTACTCCTCCGCTTTCTCGTTCGCCTTCGCAAGGACTCGCTCAATCTTGTGCCTTATCTCCTCAGCGCTCGTCTCCACTGTCCAACTCTCAACCACCACGGTGTAGTAGTGCACCGTGCTCTCTCCAGCAAAGGTGACGACGACATGGAGCAGACCCTTAACCTCCGCGCTGGAGCCGCTGACAGCCACCTCCACGCTTGGTGCTAGCACCACGCTCCGCCTCTCGTCTATTCTCACTATCCTTATGTCCGCCCATACCTTGGGGATGGCCATCTCCATCCCCACTAACTAGTAGTACACAGTAGTATTTAAGCCTAACGCACGGGAGAACTCAGAGGAGAAAAGAGGGGGAAAGAAACAACAAAAAGAGAGAGAAAAAAACGGTAAAAAAATACGTTTTAAATTGCATTTTACAGCTAGCCGCAATCAGTATGCTCAGTCACAATGGCCTGAAAAAGCTGCGCTGTCAGCCTCATAAATTCCGCCGTGCTCCGTGTTACATCGTCGAGTTCCGCAAGCGCGCTGAAGAGACCTCTAAGCGTCGCACATCGCGGGCAAACTAATGGGCGTTCCTCTTGCACGAAACGCCCCGTGCTGTCCTCACTCGCCAGTGCCAACATGTATTCCCCACAGTGCACGCATTTCCATTGTATTGACCTCACTACTTTGTACTCGTAGGCCATGGTTGGTCGCTAATTACTAGTAACTAGTGCTATATAAACATTACGCACGGGAAAAGGTAGGAGAAAAAGCAGAAAGAAGCAAAAAGGAGAAAAAAACCCGTTTTGATTTTGCTCACACGGTGTGGTAGTACGGCAACAAGTACGCCAACAGCCCGCCCGTTATGCGTACGGCTAGCAGCGTTACCTCACCCGCTGCTACATCAGCGTCCACGTCAAATTCGACCGTGTACACGTTCTCACCAAGGCGCAACACGGCTATGTACTCAGGTAGCCGCACGTCATCCTTGAGGTGATACAGACCTAGCAGCTCAACGCCGCACTCCCTCAACATCTCCCTCAGCACACTAGGTATGTCCTCATGTAGTAGCACACCGTAGTCTTTCCAATCCTCTATGGGGTCTAAGTCCTCTATCAACGTCTTCCAGACTTCGACCCAATCCTTGCGCTCAAGCGCTTTCTCCAGCGCTTCGCACACTTTGCTGCTCATGCTTTCCCACTAACTACCACTTACCATACCTAGTATTTAAATATTGTGCATAGGAAAACACTCAAAGGAAAAAGCGCACAGAAAAAGGAAGCAGAAAAAAGGAGAAAGAGCAAAGAAGAAGAAGAAGGAGAAAAAAAGCCATTTTTTGCGCATATGTACAGCTAAAGCCGAAATACGGTTGCTATGAGCTGAGCTATGTTTTCAATGTCCGTGTCCTCAACTCTGTCCTTGAGCTCTACCTCGGCTAACAGTCCTGCCACACAATAATCACTGCCGCACTCAAGCGGCTCGAAGCTCACAGTGTACTTTTGTGTCTCAACCTTACCGCTCACGTAAACAGCGTATTGGGCGTTTATCTCCGCAAGCATGTCCTCATAGCGCTCTTCGAAGAGCTCTTGTATTTCGGCTTCAGCAAGCATATCAACCTCTTGAGCGAATTCCTCACTCATGTTGTACGCGTTCTCGATTTGAGCGGCCACCGCGTCGCTTATCTCGTAGAACGGCGTTCCGACCTCAACGTGGATTCTGCTGAAGAACACGCGCGCCCTCACGTAATATTCCTCAAGCTCTTTGGCCACCCGCGCGCTAATCCTATCCGCTATTTGCTCAAGCTCCGTGTAGCTGTAGGGCCTGATTTTCTCCGCCCTTTCCTCCGAAATCCGCTCAAGTGTTTCCATGCTCTATCACTAGCTAGTACTATCCACGCACTTATAAGCTTTTCGCTGGGTGCACTCTCAGGAAAAACCTTCCTCAGTGTACTACTATTACTACTACTAGTACTAGTAGTACTACTACTGATA
>Ga0080005_132104_pt1 | contig 12328 bp, 14 predicted proteins | sample JossMetagenome_2_FD_69208 | JGI IMG/M metagenome (GOLD analysis project Ga0080005, IMG submission 69208) | Hot spring sediment microbial communities from Joseph's Coat, Yellowstone National Park, USA - JC3_ASED (SPADES assembly) (version 2) | ecosystem: Environmental > Aquatic > Thermal springs >... | reverse complement strand
ACTACCCACATTAACTTCAACTATGCGAAACCTCATTAAGCACCCTCACACTCAAATCCTATGAGAATAATAACAATAATAAGTGAATATGTACTTAACAAAAACCTCAACATCAATCAAATCAGCGAGAGCCGTTGTGAAACTGTTTCGGTTTCATACAGGTTTATATAACTTGATGCTACTCTTTTGCTATTATTATTACGTGTACTCTTTTGCTGTGCAGTGGCTTTACATCTTCTTGGTATTCTATTAGTGGGTAGAGTGCAACAGCGTTCTTTCTAAACTTTATCACGGAGCACTCAGCATATATGAATCTAGCCATTAGTTGTCATCAATACTGAATAATGACAAAACATTTATAAGCTTAAAAGCGAGTGTATATATTGGTGAGCTACTCTGTGAGGGGGTGAAGAGCCTGTAGTTATAGAGGCCTTGAGGGTGAGGGCTCTTTCCGAGGGTGGCTATGACCATTTGCTAGAGTTTCTGAAGCTATACCGCAATGCTCTTCAAATGGTTGTTGACAGGGTTTGGAGTATTAATGATAAGTTCTCTAAGAAGAAGCTACACAGGCTATTCTACAATAGCTTAGCGTCTATGGGTTTCAGGGCTCACCACGCTAAAGAGATATACATTTATGCTGGGAGCCTTGTGGATTCGGCGATGAGTAATGGTGGTAGAAAGCCTGTTCTCAGGAGGCTGAGTACTAGAATAGATAGGTACGATTATAAACTGGACTTAGATAACATGACTCTAACGCTGAAGTTACACAGCGACCATGAGGTTAAATTAAAACTTGTAACTTCAAGGGATAGAGTTGAGAAGTTTAGGGGTTGGAGTAACTGCGAGGTAGTGGTAAAGTACGAGGATGGAGAGTTCTGGGTTTCAGTGTACTTTAGGAGAGCTATTAAACCCGTGAAGCCTAGAACTGTTATGGCTATTGACCTAGACTTTGACAATATAACGCTAGCAATATTTACTCTTGATGGTAGATTAGTTAAGTTGAAGAGATTTAAGACACAGTACAGGAAGATTTTGACTCATAGAATATGGGTTGAGAGGGTTCAGAGGAGGTATCCAAGGTCGTGGAGGTTCATCAAAGGTGTTAGAAAAGCTATTGATAGGCATGGCGAGAAGATAAAGAATATCTCATGGGTCTACGCCCATAAGGTGGGGGATTTAGTAGCAGAGCTAGCATCAAAACACAGCTCAATAATCGTCTTAGAGGATTTAGATAAGCTTAGGGAGAATAATAAAAGGGGTAGAGAGTTTAATAAGAGGCTTGGTCTATGGTTCTATAGGAGGATACAGTTTTGTATTGAGTACGAGGCTAGGGAGAGGAATATAGAGGTAGTTAAAATTAATCCCAGGGGGACTTCTTCGAAGTGCCCTAGGTGTGGTAAGAAGCTATTTGAGGATGGCATAGGATGCTGAGATGCAGGAAATGCGGCTTCGTAGGAGATAGAGACGTTACAGCAGCAATAAACCTATACAAGAAATTCATATCTAAGTACTCAAGATGTTGGGTCTCTGGGGTGGCCCCAAACGCCCCCAAGCCCGATGAGAATCCGAGTGGGGTGCAGGGGAATGGAGATGATGCGATGAAAAACATCAAACCACATGAACTTATATGAGAGCTGAACCCCCTGCAGTACTCTCACCAGCAGGTTTTTCGGGTAGACTCATACTTGTTGATACGAATATTGATTTTAAGAGATCTGTTATTGGCGGTGCAGAAGCTGGTATAAACCTTGTTTACATAGCTTTGGATGGGGCTATCGCCTTAACCGCAATAGCTCTAATCATCGCATTGTTTAGGGCTAGGAGGGCGAGGTCATGATAAGTGCTGCTAGAAACCCTCTTCTAATCCTATTTCTGCTACTATCTGGATTCACACTTCTATACGCATACTTCACAATTGCTAGTGTTCCTCGTGTAGCAGGTTGGGAAAGCCTTGAGAACTTTTGTGTATCTCCGCAGCAGAACCTTTTCGATTTATTATATGAGAGACTGTATCTTGATGTTGATGGTAGGAGGTTTGTTTTTAGGGGGCTATTTGTTGTTTACATGGGTGGAGGAGATAATATGACCGTTGATGTTATCCCACCTAGTGCTCCCTGGAGGTGCACACTCATCATTAAGGACGCTATTAGGGGCTCTATAGAAGCTAACTACTCCCAGGTATTCCCCACAGCAAGAGTTGCCCTACCTGTGATCATAGCTCCTAGACCAAGTATTTACTACGTTGATGTTAGGGCTGAGACCATGCTCAGAAGTGTTGAGAGGGCTTGCCTAGTATACACCATAGCTGTGCACCCCTCGAAAAGGGTTGATGCATCAAATATTACTATAGCATTCTCAATAGTTTTAGTGATGGGTGCAAGTGTTGTAGTTGTTCTGAGGCCTAGGGCTAGGTATTGGGGGTTACTAGGAGAAATAGTTATGAACACAAAGTTCGTGTGGCTATGGCTATTCACACCACTAACCATCTTAGTTGCGTACTCAACACTTCTAAACACATCACCTATAGTCGCACCCTTTGCACCCCCAATCACTAGCGATGTTGATGCTCAGCTCATAGCGCTTCAAAACGTTAGTGATCTTAGTGATGTCGAGCTCTTGGCTATCTATGGAACAATGTCATCAGTTTTACTCACACTCCTATTCACTTATAGGAGGGAGATTGGTGAGGAGAAGCTTAGGGATCTACTCCCATACCCTAGGTGGAGAAGATACTTGGCTACTCTACTAACTCACCTCATACTAATGTATATACCGCTTTACATAGTCTCAGTTCTTCACCTATTCCAGCTCATTCCACACATTGCTGTAAACAACCCTGGTATATTCTTTAGGTACCTGTTTCACCTCTTAACCGCAACAATCTTTGTACATGCACTCACATCACTGATACCACTAGTTGTATCTGTTCTATCCCCCAAGGTCTCGCTATCAATGCTCTTATCAGTTGTACCATACCTATTACTACTCTATGAAACCCCAATAGCATCTGTGCTCTTATCCTTCCTACCCTACATAAGAAGCTTTAGGTCTATAAATCATTACGCATACAGTGTCATACATGTGTACCTGCGTGCTCCAGAGAAAGCTGATATTACTAGGCTAGGCGGTGGATTGACATGCTCTCAGTACCTCTATGGAACAGTAGCTCTCTACATAGCTCTTGCCTTTCTGCTTCTCTTAGTTTATGTTAGGAGGGAGAATCCGTAGATAGGGTGGGAGTGGTATTTAGGGCTTTGAATGTTGTTAGGCGTTTCGGTCCTACAGTTGCTCTTGATGGTGTTAGTGTTGAGTTTGGTTCTGGTCTAAATCTTCTCCTAGGTCCTAATGGTAGTGGTAAGAGTACTTTGCTTAAGCTTTGGTGTGGTTTGATTAGGCCTGCTAGGGGTAGGGCAGAGGTCTTTGGTCTTGATCCATGGGCTAGGAGAGTCGATGTGATGAGGAGGGTGTCTGCATTCTTTGAGGATGTTCCTGCTCCTTGGTGGCTTAGTGGTGAGGAGTTTCTTAGGGTTGTTGATAAGATTATTACTGAGAAGGTTAGGAGTGGAAGGATAGTTGTTGTAGCAACACACATACTAACAGGTGTTGAGAGGTTGGCTAAGGGCTTTGCAATACTTCACAATGGGAGGGTTGTTGCTAGGTACCCAGGCGAAGCTGTTGAGGTTCCAACAGTTGTTGAATGCTCATCAAGGGATGCTTCACGTATTGTTGAAGAGGCTCAGAAGCTGAACCCAAGCAAGATAGTTGTGTCTCAATCAGCAATATACATACACACAACATCTACTCAAAAAGCATCAAGTCTTGTTGAGAGGTTTGGATGTGTAGCGTATCCAGATATAGCAACGATGTACAGCGAGGTTGTGAAGGTGTAGAGCATTAATCAATCTGAATCACAAAAAGATTTAGCTTCTAGCAATAGCTAACCACTTTCTGGTGAACTGATTGAATTTTGAAAGGGCTTGAGAAATTCATTCTCGACAAGATGTCTAGGTATAGGATGCCAGGGCTTTCAATAGCTATCGTGAGGGATGGTGAGGTTATATATGCTAGGGGCTTCGGCTTTAGGGACTTAGCAATATCTGCTCCTGCAACGCCTAAGACAAGCTACTGTGTTGGTTCTGTGACAAAGGCTTTCACTGCAACAGCTATTATGCAGCTTGTTGAGAAGGGTCTTCTTAGCCTCGACGACCCTGTCTCTAAGTATGTTGGTGTTATTAAGGATCCTGAGGTAAGGATACACCACCTACTTACCCACACCTCTGGGATTCCTGTGCTTGGCTATGCAGAGGCATTGATAGATACATACTACGGTTTTAGGAAGGACATGCTACTACCAATCGCTAAGTCAGATGATGTCTTGGCGTACATGATTGGTTACGAGGACTACCCAAGGATGAGACCTGGTGAGAGATGGTTCTACCTAAACGAGGGCTACGTAATACTAGGCAAAATCATTGAGAAGGTTGCTGGTGTTAGCTACGAGGAGTACGTCAAGAAGAGCATTGCTAGCGTTATTGGTATGGAGAAAGCTTACTTCACAAGGGAAGAGTTTGAGAAGGATAATGATAAGGCTACACCGTACTACATAAAGGATGATACAGTTACAAGAGCTGAGCCACTGTTTGGGATATCGTCAGATGGAGGCTTATTCGCCTCGCCTATAGACCTAGTAAAGTTTGCTTATGCATTAGCTAATAGGGGTTCTATAGGAGGTGCCCAGATACTTAGTAAGGAGAGTGTAGAGCTCATGGAGAAGCCTCATGTTAAACTACCCTATGAGTCCCCCACAAGCAAGTACTATGGCTATGGGCTAATAATTCACGATAGCTTTGCAGGTGAGTACAAACTTGTTGGTCACAGCGGCTCGGTATATGTCTATACGGCTTACATGGGTTACCTACCGGAGAAGAGAGTTGCAGTTGCCTTAGCCTCTAACTCTAGTGGCTACCCACTATCCCTCATAGGGGCATACGCACTTGCCATAGCGGCTGGAGTTGATGAGTCTAGGCTACAGTTCCTAAAGATTGATAGAGTTGCTGATAGGATTGAGGGTCTATACACAGGTTACAGAGAATCAGTTGTACTAAGGGTTAGGAGAGCCGGGGACATGCTAACCCTTGAGGACCCCTACAATAGGAGAACTATAGCAAGCCTCGTGCTTGATAAGGTTGAGGAGAGCTACGCAAGGCTCTACATAGCAACTCTATACACGAGAATACCAGTAGAGTTCTTTATTGAGAGGGACAGAGTTGTAATGATCTATGAGAGGTACTTGCTTGTAAAGAAACAGTGAAGAGACTTTGATTCAAGTGCTCAACACCTTTATCTCTGTACAAACCCATTAGCATAGCGAAAAATGTGTATTATCTAGAATATTCGTAAATTAGTTCTACAAGTCATTTTAAGGAAAAAGCTGAGGATGTGAAGCGAATAAAGAGATGTAGGTTTTGAGCATAATTACCTATAAAGAGAGTTCAAGGTTCTTTTACAGAGACGCTGAGCAGAATCTATGTGACTCTCCCCAATTTCCTAACCCTTACCCTTGTCGAGTTGAGGACAGCACCACTATAAGCATCAACATCATCGCTCATTAATGCGCTTACTCTAAACCCATTCAAACCTCTTGCATGCCTAGGCATCCATAGAACACCTCTCTGAAGACCCTTATCAATAACTGCTCTAGCTATGAACGATGCCCTCTCATTGAAAACCTCAACAATATCTCCATCCAGTATCCCCAGCTTCTCAGCATCCTCAGGGCTTATGTGTAGCTCTGCTGGTACCCCTCCATAAACCTCCTCGAACTGTGTATGGATATATTTTATGTGAGCTGATGTGATGAGAATGAACTCGTCCTCATCAATCTCTTCACCTGGTGGTGGTGTTGGTAGTGGTGGTAAACCCTCCTTAACTGCTTGAGTGCTGTAAAGCTCTATCCTACCTGTTGGAGTCTGGTAAACATTTTTAGGCTTTGGCTCTAGAACTGCGTAGCCCTGCTCAATAAGCTTCTTGAGGATTTCATCCCCAAATGCTATCCTAAGTATTTCGAATGGGTCTAGACAGATCTCGTTATAAGCCTCTCTAGCAATTCTCTTAGTGATTTCACACATTAGCTGGTACTCGCCCAGAGCCTCTCCCAATGGGTCTATAACAGGTTTGTTTAGGTAAACAACGTTATGGCTGTAGCTGAAGACAGCATCTAGCTTCTCGAAGAATGTTGGTGCAGGTAGAACAAGATCAGCAACCCTAGCTGTATCGCTCCAGTGTGTTTCGTGAACAACTACAAACACGTCATCCCTCTTAACACCCTCTATAAACTTGTGTGAGTTTGGTAGTGTTGCGGCTGGGTTGTGCAGGTGTATATAGATGAACTTGTACTCACCCCTATAAACCTCTTCAGCAATCCTCTCCATACTAACAATCTTCTTAGGTCCCCACTTATCAGCACCTGTAACACCGGCAAGGTTTATCGGTAAGCCGTCGGTGTTGCTGTAGTAGAACCCTCTGTGAATGCCTAGTAGAGCTGGTATTATTGCTATGGATCTAACAATCTCTCCACCACCGCGCCTCCTCTGCAACCCATAGCCTATGAGAATAGCGAAAGGTTTGTGTTTAGCTAGATCTTCAGCAAACTCAGCAATAACCTCTTTAGGTACTCCAGTAACCTTCTCAACAACATCGAGGCTGTAGTTCTCTAGGTGCTTAACAAGCTCGTTAAAGCCGTAGGTATACCTCTCAATAAAGTCCCTATTAACAAGGTTGTGATCTATTAGGTACTTGGCTATGCCAAGAGCTAGGTAGCCATCTGATCCTGGCCTCACCTTAATAAACTTATTGCTGAGTCTAGCATTTTCAGTAAGCCTAACATCAACTGTGTAAATTATTCCACCACGCTCCTTCACACCAAGAACCCTTCTCCACAGATGAAGAGCGCTAACAGCTACGTTAAAACCCCATGCAACAACCATTCTGAGATTATCTATCTCGTGGGGGAAGACACCATATGTAGAGCCATATACTAGCCTAAGAGCCTTATCACCACTAGCATCACATATACTCCCATCTGTTTGTGTAACCCCTAGGTAGTTCCAAAGCCTTCTACTAGCATACCTCGTCAACACACCCCTATTACCTGCATACTCCAGGAAAAGAACCTTCTCAGGACCCCAACGCTCAATAACCTCAAGAAGCCTGCTAGTTAAGAGCTCTAAAGCAGAATCCCAATCAACCCTCCTAAAACCAAAACCAGTGTTAACAGCTGGGTAAAAAACCCTTAACGAAGAATAGACCCTCTCAACATCCTTAGCAGCCCTAGGACACGTAACACCCTGCACAACCTCATCATCAGCACCAGCAACACTCTTAAGCCTACCACCCTCAACAACAACCCTAAGCCTACAAGTATCATAGCAATCCCTTGGACAACCAACAAAAGAAACACTCATACACAACCACAGGTAAAGAATAACCACCTACAGAAATTTACGCCTAAAACACAATAAGCACCATTCAGAGAGCTGCCCTAGCTATGAAGCAAAAATAAATATGGTTTATAGCAAGACCTTGGCTATGAACATAAAATAATTCGTTTTCTACGGTACACACTGAGGACATATTGAAAGTCTACAGCTTAGATATGACGCAATAAATATTCCGATGGCAAAGCTCCCTGCCCATACTAGTGCACGTCGTAGTCTAAGTTTAGGATTCCTTCTCCACTCCTCAGTAAACTTCTGAACAGCTTCACGTTTCAACTCCTCCTCTAAAACCTTAATCTTCTCCTCAACAACCCTCTGTTTCTCAGGTGGTAGAGGAAGCGATTCAACAGGCTTTATAGAGCCATCCTCCTTAACGATATACTGCCTAACAATTTTAGTCTCTGGCTTGCTAAACACAATCCTAGGTCTTATCCAATAAGTTAGCAACAAGAAGTCAATGATGAAAGTAGAGACGAAAACAATTGAGGTAAGTATAGTAGCCCAGACTATGCATGGAAACGGAAGTTGTGTAACCATTTCCCTGCACCTCTCCAAGCCATCTAGATCAGTTACAAACATATATGCTTTTCATTAACATGCACCTATATATGAGCATAATATAGATCCTCCAAGACTACATGCCGTTGATACACCAATACCTATTATTGTTTCTACTAGTGTACTACATGTAGATCCGCAAACCACACCACATATTATTGCAATCCACCATTCTGCCGCGAATATCGCACACACTATTGTGCATGCTGTTGGACACAATAAGCTTACAGCTACACTACCAATTAAACCACATATCACGCCAACAAGTGCATTGCATATCAGGCAGCTGATCCAGTCATCGGTTATTATTGCTGTGCCGTGTATTACTGGTTTGTTGTATTGTGGTAGCTCCTTCTCAACGAGTTTTGCTAGGAGGTCTAATTCTTTCTCTATTGTTAGATACCCGTCTTTGAGGCTTCTGATTGTTGTGTTGCTACTTGTTTGGTATATGTGTCTAAGCTCTTTAGCTGCTCTGCTTAGTGCTTGGTATAGCTGTGATAGTGTTACTGATTTGTTGAACTTTACGATTTCTAGGGATACAACCCTCTTCTCCTTAGGCATGTACACTACGTATGTGAATGAATAGTTGTAGAAGCTCTCATTTGCTGGGATTAGCTGTGTTGCTATAGTCAAGTTATAGTCCAAGGCTCTAACTCTATATGTAAGCATGTAGTAGTGTAGCGTTCTGTTTGCTGAAGCGATTTCTACTTGGTATAGATATGCAGATCTATTCTCCTTCTCACCACTCTTAACCCACTGCCAAAGAAGCTTACCGCTTGCTATAACCTCTATCGATTTGTTTCCATAGCTAACAACATGCTTGACCAGTATGTATGTAGAGTTCTGGAAGAGAATAGCCGTTGGCACATTCACACTCCGCACAGCACGTGCTACTGGGCATGAACATGAAGTATGTTTGGATGAAGCGCTTAAGGAGCTATACATTAAGCGTGCAGACTTTGCTGAGAGGTTCAAAGGCGTTATAGCGATGTCAAAGCCTTCGCCATTGGAAGCCACAGTCACGTAATGGGATGTTGTTAAAGCGTGAACCTCTCTAATCCCAGACCTCACAACTATTGGTGCAGATACATGCATTAATGTTATTAGCACTAGTATAGTCATTGATGCCACAATCTTTAGGGTATCACCTCTAAACATAGATTCACACCCAGAAATAGTATGCTATGGAGAGAAGCCTTAATTTTTTTCTAGATTTGTAGCAATTGACAAGCAAAAGCAATTTGATTTAGCAGTGAAGATAAATTTGCATAAGCATGTCATTGATTCAAGGAGCATACAGCTTATAAAGAACATGGTTTAAAATCTCAAAGCCTGTTGAGAAGGAGTCGCTACAGTAATAAGCTAGAATGCGGTGCCATACACAGTTCTTAGAGTGTGAGGACTATGTTCATATCTAGGTGTATGTCCATGAAAAGCATATATCTTTGCTTAGCCTAGAGCAGTTTGTAGGTATAGAGTTTGTAGGTGTAGAGAATGTCTTTTTGCTGTGCAGTTCCATATCCATGTATAGTTAACGCTAGTGTAACGAGCTTTGCAGTTTTCGTTCTCAGTTTCTTGCTATTTTACTGGTTGCCTAGCAGACCCAGGGTTGTGGTTGCCAGGCTCTATACTGTTAAGGAGGATGGCTCTATAGAATCCGCCGAACCTTCTTCTCCACAAGCTAATCTATTACCTGAGGAGTGGAGGGTTATTAAGGAGAAGGCAAAGGTTTTAAAAGAAGTGTTAAGGCGTGAAGATGTTCAGAGGATTATTAAGGAGTGGAGAAAGCCTATTCGTAGACGCATACTGGTGCAGGCATCGATATTAGCTATCACAGTATTTATCGGAGATTACCTACTCTGCAGATTTGTGATGTGCCCAACGAGTTTACCATAGCAAGCAAGAGTATCATTATGTCTGTAGCTATACCTATTTTTGATGCTTGGGTATATGGTGAGCAGATTTATGGGAGTGCAATGCAAATCTCTAAAGATTCTTAATGTTTGTAAAGCTATTACATTTATTCAATTGTTGGTAATACTGCTTGCAGGGTTGTATACATGGTTTGTTAAGCACAGTCAAAGTGGTTTTTACGCTACCTTAGCAGCTCTTGTACCTATTGCTTGGATAGTTCAAGGCATGCCATCTCCTTCGCGAATTATTTACACATGCTTCATCTTTACATACCTCATTGGGGTGCTCATGCTCTTACTAGTGATGTATGTAACGCATTTTATGGATGTAGCAACATTGAGAATGCTGTTTTTGGTGCTACTAATCATCTCCATACCAGTAGTTTACATGCTGTATAGACGAGCAAAGAAAATTTTGAGCGAGTTAGAGCCCTGCCTCTAATGATATGTTAATGCAGGGGCTGTGCCTAGAATGAGTGTTGATTGCAGTGGCGGCACCTATAATTATTCTTTTGCGTATACTCGAATGTTTATATCCACAGCTTCGTGAAATCGCCATAACTTTTGGCCCCTTCATTGTCTCAGCAACGTTTCTTGTAGTAATAGTTGTTGCTAATTTTTTGGAGAGACGTGGAAAGGGATTTCACTTCGCAGCTTACTTAAGGCATATTTTCTCCGCGTATAGCACGATGTTTTGGTGCCTGCTTATGCGTGTAACCTGCAAGGCTGTCGATGACCACAAATTTGAGTGCAACGTTGATGGGTATGGGAGTGTAACTGTTAATGAGGTTCTCGTCAATGGTACGGTGTCAGGTATTGACGATGATCTCAAGCCTGATGACTACATGCACAAACCACACATACTAATCGTTGATAACGCTTCGTACCTCAAGGTGTACACAAACAGGCTTAGCAACAGCATTGTTCTAGAGGTTTACATAAGGGAGTAGCTAACGAGATTAAAGGCAGCGTTCCAGGAACTGAATTTATCAATCTCTACTTCACGATTTTCATAGCAAACCTTAAAGTGTGTAGAGTCTCTCTATACCTACGTGGCTAGTGTTATGAGGGATATCTATAGGTGTAGGGTTTGCAAGGTTTTTACTGAGGATAGGGTTCACTGTGGTGTTGAGGCAGAGCCTTTTCTTGATGGTCGTAGGAGGGAGGCTCTAAGTAAGCTTATGTCCTATATTCTTAGGCATGACCTTGGATCCATAGGCCTATCCCTTGATTCTGAGGGTTGGGCTAGGATTAGTGATCTTGTTCAGGGTATTAGGGCTAGGTGGAGGAATGCTAAGCTCTATAAATGGGTTACGGAGGAGCATGTGAGGGCTGTTGCTCTCCTAGATCCTAAGCAGAGGTTTGAGGTTAGGGACGGGATGATAAGGGCTAGGTATGGGCATAGTAAGAGGCTTGGTGTTAGGATTAGCTACGAGGTTGACTCTTAGACTAAAGTTCCCTACCACGGAACCTCGAGACAGGGTTTCCCCGAGGCAATCATCTGCAAATAGTTTTAATTAGCTTTAAATGTCTTGCCCCGGGGGTTCCCGGGCTCTGTTCGGGTCTTCATAGCATCACTGCCCAGGCTATCAGGGCTCCACACAACCCACAAGCCCCTCATCTGCATTAAAAGCTTTGATTCAAGCCCCAAAACTCATCATCAACAGCTAAAATGTGTAGAGGGATTAATAAATCTAAGAGGTATCCACAACTACTCACAGCCATTTACAGTTAATATATACCCAGCTACGGCTCTCCAAAGCATTTTGAGGGAGAGGATAAAACCAATGAACAGGATGTATGTTCACTTAACAACAGGTTTTGAGGATGCTTGCACTGTTGGTGCTAGGAGGGATACAAACCCTGTTGTCTTAATCATAAACGCTGATTGCTTGAGGAGGAGTGGGTATGAGGTCTACAAAGCTACTCAGAGCGTAAGGGCTTGTAAGGTTTGTACCTCCAAAATGTATTGAGAGAGTGGAGCTGTGCAAGAGGTGAAGCGATTTACCTAGGGGGATTTCTGAAGAGTATATTGAGAGGTTTAGCAAGGCTTTTGACAAGTACTTAGAGAGTGTTGCTAGCAGGAGAAATGATGCTGATGTAAAGCCCTTTTCTGGGCTTATACACATGATTTGCTTCAGAAGCTTACCTCAAAGCAAATATAAGGTTGGGTAGGAGCTAGAGGTACAGGAATACAAAGCTGTTATATTTCGGTGATTAGGTTGAGTGTTACTATCTCTGTTAGGGTTCGTAAGGAAGTTGTTGAGTTAGCTGATAAGATGGTTAGGCTTGGTCTTGCTAGGAGTAGGGGTCACGCCATTAGTATCATGATTGAGAGGGGTTTGAAAGAGGTTTTGAAGG
>Ga0080005_174786_pt1 | contig 12343 bp, 9 predicted proteins | sample JossMetagenome_2_FD_69208 | JGI IMG/M metagenome (GOLD analysis project Ga0080005, IMG submission 69208) | Hot spring sediment microbial communities from Joseph's Coat, Yellowstone National Park, USA - JC3_ASED (SPADES assembly) (version 2) | ecosystem: Environmental > Aquatic > Thermal springs >... | reverse complement strand
AAGGCGTGAACGACGATTCCCAAACCATGCTTGAGCTTATGAGGTCTTTGATAAGGATCAAAGTAAAACCCCAGTATCTCTTCCATTGCGACCCTATAAAGGGCGCAGTGCATTTTAGGACCACCGTAGAAAAGGGCTTAGAAATAATGGATTACCTAAGGGGTAGAATTTCCGGATACGCAATACCCACCTATGCCATAGACCTACCCGGTGGTAAAGGAAAAGTGCCTTTACTTCCTCAGTATCTTTTGGCAAAGGAAGGAACAAAGCATGTTTTTAGGAGCTGGCAGGGTGAGCTCGTAGAGTATGATATACAAGAGTTTTGATGGTAAAAAGTAGGCTTTTGGCATTGTTTCACTCCCTTAAGGAGATATTTTTGGGAGATGTGGGTCTCTATGCTTCCGCATTGACCTTAAGGTTTTTGATGGTAATCAGTTCTCTTTTGCTCTTTTTTGGATTTTTGGCGAGCTTTTTCCCTTTTCTAAACCAAGAAAAGATTATGCAGGTTATAAACCAGCTTACTCCAACGTATGGAGAGGCACTGATCAAAAAACTTCTGAAAATATACAAACACAGAGAATTAGGCTCCGTGTTCTCCTTTCTTGTTTCCTATTTCTTTTTGGTAGGCTACGCCAAAACTCTCGCTAAAGCAATTTCTCGCGTTCTAAAGGAAGATTTAAAACTTAAAGAGGCAATCCTTTGGGTTTTTATCCCGGTTTATCTTTTGGCTTTTTCTTTTTTCATATTGGTAGGTTCTGCAGTGCTGTCCCTTCTTCAGTCTTTTATTCCAAAGAGCCTGAGCTTTGCCCTCAGTCTTTCTAAACCGCTCTTATTTTTGCCCCTTATATACTCTATGTACTGGTTCTTTTTGAGAGGCGCCCTAAAACCAGTGCGTATACTGGAAACTTCCGTGCTTTTCCTCGTTTTCCTGATGCTCTTAAACTTTATCTTTGGTAAGTTTTTCATCAAGCTGATAGGTCTTAATCCACTGTACGCGGTTTTGGGTTCTCTGCTCTCTTTCTTGGTGTGGCTTGAGCTTACCTTTTCCTTCCTCTTGGGTGCGATAATTTATGCCAAGAAGCTGGAGCAAAGTCTCAAGTGAGGGTAAATCAGGTTATCTTATACATTTATGCTTGAGCTTATAAAGTCTGCACCCACCCAGTGTGGAGTTTATCTCTTCAAGAAGGGCAACAAAGTCCTTTATGTGGGAAAAGCCAAGAACATAAGGGAGAGGCTGTTGCAACACTACAAGCAAGCCCAAGAGAACAAAAAGGAATATGCCATAGTTAACGGTTCAGACCGTATAGATTGGATACTGACCCGCAACGAATACGAAGCCCTAGTGTTGGAGGTGGACCTAATACAACTTCATAAACCCAAATACAACGTCCTGCACAAGCACGGTGGAGGCTATCCTGTTCTCCTGCTAACGGAGGATGAGTTTCCAACCATAAAGGTGGTCAGAGGCTCCGAGCATGGGGGAAAGCTCTTTGGTCCCTTCTTCACCGCCAAGAGGGCTTACAGGGTAAAAAGGCTCATCCATAAGCTGTTTAAACTTCGCACCTGCGACCCAATGCCCATCAGAACCAGCCCATGCATGGATTACCACTTGGGGCTATGCAGTGGTCCCTGTGCGGGTTTGATTAGCAAAGAGGATTATTCCTTGGCGGTGAAATCTGCCCAATCTATGCTCTCGGGGGAGGTTTCTGAGGTTCTACCGGAGCTGTACCAGAGGTTAGAAAAACACATGGAAAGGCTTGAGTTTGAAAAATGCGCCCTCATCAGAGACCAAATAAGGGCTTTGGAAAAACTCTCCTTGGGTCAGACTGTGAGCGGACTCCCTTATCAGAGGGCAGACCTCTTTTACAGAATAGGCAGGCTCTTGGGAGTCTTTTTGATAAGGTCCTTCAAACTGGTGGATAAGGAGGTTTTCCTTTTGGAGACGGAGGAAGAGTTGGAAGAGACCGTTATAGGTTTTTACTACTCCAATCCATTGCCAGAGGTTTTGCTCTTGAACTTTGAGCTTTCGGAAGAGGTCAAAAGATGGCTCTCGGAAAGAGGGAAGGTTGAGATCGTTCAAAAGATAGACCAGAGCTTGGAAGAGCTCGTCAAAGAAAACCTCCACCACTACATGCCACCGGAACTTTGGCAGGAGGAGTTTTTGAAAGTGCTAAAAATTCCTCCACCAAGGATCATAGAGGGCTTTGATGTTTCCCACTTTTATGGGGACTATACGGTGGCATCCTGCGTGGTTTGGGAAGAGGGAACTATGAATAAAAAGAGATACAGAAGGTACCGTATAAAGACGGTAAATCAGATAGACGATTACGCCTCCCTGGAGGAAGTGCTGAGCAGGAGGGCAAGAAGGCTTAAGGAAGGGGAGGAGACCATGCCAGACCTGTGGCTCATTGACGGAGGACTTGGACAGCTGAGCGTAGCCATAAGGGTAAGGGACAGGTTTGGCTTGCCCATCAAGGTGGTCTCCCTCGCCAAGGAGGAGGAAATTCTGCTCACTGAATGGGGGCAGAGGGTGAGGCTAAAGGAACATCCTATACTTTACAGGATTTTCGGACAGATTAGGGACGAAGCCCATCGCTTTGCCCTCTCTTACAACAGAAAGCTCAGGTTAAAAGAGGGGCTAAAGGACATCCTTGACCGAATAAAGGGCATAGGAGAGGTTAAAAAGAAGATCATTTACAACAACTTTGAGAACTTGTACGAGCTTTTAAAGGCGGAGGACAAACACCTCAAAAAGCTGGGCATAGACCCATCCATAAAGCAGGAGATAGAGAAGTATTTGACTTAAGGAATATTAGAATGCCCCGCAGGGCTGGGAGCCCTTTGGGGTTGTTTGATTAGGGTGCAATCCAGTTTTCCTGCTGGAGCATTTCCTCCATCTTATCGGAAACATGCTGGGATATCTTGTAGGCGCAGAACTCAGGACCGCACATAGAACAGAATTTGGCAGTTTTGTAGCCCTCTTGGGGTAGGGTTTCGTCGTGGTATGCCCTTGCGGTCTCTGGGTCCAAGGCAAGTTCAAACTGCCTGTTCCAGTCAAAGGCAAAGCGAGCCTTGGACATTTCCAAGTCCCAATCCCTGGCACCGGGGAAGCGTTTGGCTACATCTGCCGCATGGGCGGCGATCTTGTAGGCAATCACTCCCTGCTTTACATCCTCCACATTGGGAAGTCCCAGGTGCTCCTTGGGCGTCACATAGCAGAGCATTGCAGCACCATAATAACCCGCCAACGCAGCACCTATGGCAGATGCAATATGGTCATACCCAGGAGCCACGTCTATTACAAGAGGACCAAGCACATAGAAAGGTGCTTCGTGGCATATCTTTTGCTGGATCTTCATGTTGAACTCTATCTGGTCCAAGGGCACGTGTCCGGGTCCTTCCACCATCACTTGAACATCGTGTTTCCAAGCCCTTTCCGTTAGCTCACCGAGGACCCTTAGCTCTGCAAGCTGGGCGTCGTCGCTGGCGTCCGCAATAGCTCCGGGCCTGAGGGCATCTCCCAAGGAGAAGGAAACATCATACTTTTTGAATATCTCGCATATCTTATCAAAGTGTTCATAGAGTGGATTTTGCTTTCCGTGTTCTATCATCCACTGAGCCATTATGGCACCACCACGGGACACTATACCCATAACCCTGTGCTGGACCATGGGCAAAAACTCCCTGAGAATGCCCGCATGAATGGTCATGTAGGAAACTCCCTGCTGGGCTTGTTCCTCTATAACATCAAGGATAAGGTCCACGGTCATGTTTTTGACCTGTCCCTTTGCCCTCTTGAAGGCCTCGTATATGGGAACAGTTCCCACGGGTACCGTGCTCTCTTTTATGATGGCTTCCCGGGTTTCTTTTATGGCGTCCCCGGTGGATAGGTCCATGACTGTATCTGCACCGTATTTGATGGCTACCCTCAGCTTTTCCAACTCGGTGGGTATGTCAGAAGCCAAGCCCGAGTTTCCTATGTTGGCGTTGACCTTTACCCTTGAGTTTATGCCTATGCACATGGGCTCAAGGTGAAGATGGTTTATGTTGGCAGGAATGATCATCCTACCCCTTGCTACCTCCTGCCTGACAAACTCTGGGTGCAATCCTTCCCTCTTTGCTACATAGCGCATTTCTTCCGTTATAATGCCCTGACGGGCAAGGTGCATCTGGGTCTTGTTTTTAAACTTCTTCCTGCCTTCTATCCACTCCGCTCTCAGCATAGGCTACCTCCTAAAAATTTTGCTATAAGAATTTAAAACCTTAAGCCTATCAATCTATGATAAAAATTAGCCTGTGTATATACTTCGGGTGCTAGTCTATAACGGGAAAAAAGCTAATAGCCATAGTTTTTGGACATAGCTACTTTGACCTGAGCGCTTACGATACTTTTCTGAGATTGTCAGAAATTAACTAAAACCTGCGTTATATAAACATATTATGGCAACTCCAGTGGTTGAAGTTCTGGGGAAAGTTTTTGAGCTCGCCTTCAAGTTGGGCTTTTTGAGGGGTAGGGTGGAGGACTACGAAAGCTTTAAAGAGAGTGAGTTTGAAAAGATAAAATCGGAGTTTCTCAGTAATGGGTTAGAAGAACTTGCCTCCGTGTGGGAACAACTTAAAGGGCTCGTGCCCTTTGAATTGGAAAACCCTCCGAAGGAGCTTAAAAATCTGGGATTGGGACAAACCGATAAAAATACCTTGCGGTTTTTGTTCTTGCTTGGCTATTACGAGGGCTCCTTATACGGAAAGGGCTTTAGGAATATAAGAGATATAAGGTTTATAAAGTACCAACTGGGAGAGGGTAGTCAGATTGCGGGCATATATGTCAACGCGGACCTGATGTTTATAACGGATGGAGTTCTGTATGTGGTGGATTTTAAGCTTGGGGGTGCGGAGGGAGACATAAGGGCTCTGCTGGATAAAGGGGAAGGGTCTATTCCCTACAGGATTTATGGCTTGCCGGTGAACGTGTCCTTGGGAGAGGTGGGCTTTGAAAGGTTCGTCTTGAGCCTTTTGGAAATGGAGGAGGAGCTTTTGTCTTTGAAAACTGCAAACCCAGAGCTAAAGGGCTTTCTTCAGGTGGTCTCTTACGGGGTGGATTACCTGTGTGAAGAAAAGCCCAAGGATGTGCGGGAGGTTAGCCTTTCCCTCTTTTATCCGTTGGCGGAGCCCTTTTCTGCAAGGTTCTATTGGAACGGAGAAGACCTCTCTCCTTACAGAGAAAGGGTAAGACAGCTTTATGAAAAGATCAAGCAAATAGACTGGGAATACTCGCAGGCGGTGGCGGAGGGTAGGGCAAGAAGGGAAAGGCTTTTAGAGGAAGTGCCAAAGGAAATAGAAAGACTCAAGGAAGAGATGCAAAAAAGAGAAAGCACTGAGGAAATTATAGAACCGGGAAAGATAGCGGAGACAAGAAAACATGTGGGAAAAGAGCTGGATGAGTTCTTCTCAAAGACTCAAGACATAAAAGCCCTTTGCCTTTTGCACTCTGCAGGCTCAGGAAAGACCACCCAAACCAGAAACCGCATCCTGATGCAAGAGGGGAAGCACATAGTCCTTTACATGGCAACCCGTAAGGTATTGGTGGATAGAGAGTATAAAAAGCTAAAAGATTTAAAGGATGCCTTGGAAGGAAACGGAAAAGGCATAGACCCACGGGATAAAGAATATATAAAGGTTTTGGAATACTTAAAGAACTCCAATAAAAGCATAGGTTTGGTCTATGAAAAGAGGCAAGACATCAAAGGTAATTATGTAGAAAACATAGGGGACACCTACAGAAATCTAAGTGCTAACAGTGGCATTCTGAAGAGAACAGTAGGGCAGATAAAAGAATTGGTGGATAAAAAGGACATCATATGGGCCCTTTGCACACAGCAGGCATTGGTGGAAAGCCAGCAAGGAAAGGCTACTTCGGAGCATTTAGATCATCTTCTTTCCAGACGCATAACAGACCAATATACCTTCCACATCATCCTGGATGAGTTTTTAGGGCACAGCAACGGACTTTACGCCATTGAACAGATGTTTGACTTTTTAGAAAAGGTTAAAGCAAAAGGCGGAAGGGCAAACCTATATCTCTTTGATGCCAACGGCTACTCGCCCGCAATACTAAAAAAGTTGCTTGAAGAGTACGGAGAGTTTAAGGTCGTGCCTGAATCTTTGGTTATTGTGGATTTCAAAGAGAAAGAGGACTTTAAGCATAAGAACATAGAGGTGAGTGTTCGTGCAAAGCATGGCTATCCTTCTCCAAAAATAATAGTGAAAAGGAAATTCCTTTTTGTGGATGAAGTTAAAAAGTTTGAAGAAATCAAAGAGGAACTGGCAAACAGAATAGCGGGGTACATAAAACACACCTTTAAAGACAAACACAGTCAAACTGCCTTTCTGTTCTTGCAAAGTAAAGAACTTTTAGCTATGTTAAAGACTCGCCTTGAGAATGAGGGTTATAGCTGTTTGATAGCCACCGCAGACTCTCGCAAAAGCCAAGATAGAATCAACCAAGGAAACGAGGACATAATCCTTTCTACCTCCGCCCTTTCAAGGGGCATAGACCTTTCAAGACCTCACAAACCCATAAACAAGATATACGCCATCATCATGGACTTTGGCATTGAGTCCAACTTGGTGGAGATGATCCAAGCCATCTCAAGGGCAAGGGGTGACGAAGAAACGGAGAAAAATCCAAAGGAGCTTCACTTTGTCTATCCCATCTATCCACAGTGGGATGCTTTAATTGAAAGAATATTGGAGTATGAACCCAAGGCGGACGAGCAGATCCTTAGGCTCATGATAACAAAGCATACGCTAAATCAAAAGCTTCTTTTGGACAAAGTTGTTTTTGGCATAGTGGAGCAGTTTGTAAAAAGTGGCAAAGAAAAGGTACTTGTTCCACTGCCGACCCAATACGCCACCAGATACATACCTAACGAGGTGGCAAACATGGAAGGCTTTTTAAGCTTTCTGGAAAACATTATTCCCTTTGTGGAAGACAAGGAAAAGAAAGAGAAAGTGGAAAAGCTATACAACACCCTTCTTTCCGCCATCTTTGTGAACGCTGTGCAGATTGATTTTAGAAAAGAGTTTGAATACTACCATCCATACATTCTTTTTGAAAAACAGCAGGTGCGCTACACCTTTGAAAACGAAAAGAGGTGGAAGATAAAAAAGCTTTTTGAGGAGTTAGAGGAAATACTAAAAGACCATAACCAAGACAAAACAAACGAGCTTAAAAACTTCATAGAAGGTGGGCTACATTCCACTTCAAAAAACATGCCCACGATAATTCCTGTTTATGCTTTGGTGCTCACCGAACACTTTTTAAAGGAAAAGGAAAAGGTTCAATTTAGGATAATGGGAAGGATAGGCAGGGGTGAGGCAGACGCCCTTATGGGAAGCGTAAAGCCCATTACCTACTGCCTTGTTGGAACTGAAAAGGAGTATGCCTGCGTGCCCTTGGGAGAGGATTATCCGTACAAGGAGGTCCTGAGTGGTAGATTTGCAAAGTTTCCCATTGAATTTATAATAAAGCTGTTGGGGGAGTAGTATGAAAGAAAAAAACTTTGAAATAAGAGGTAGAGCAAGCTTAGAATGCGTTGAAATGTTCGCCAAGGGTTCCTATCTCTCTTCCAACAACTACATATACGGTGGGCTCTTTTGGAGTGGAGAGGAAAATTATGCCAGAAATTGGTCTATTTTGATCCACCGGCTACTTGACCGAAAGAAAAAGGACCTAAAAGCCCTAAGGGAGGAAATGGCAAACTTTTTGCGAAATTCAAAGTATCAACTAAAGGGTGTTGCCCGGTATGAAAGGGACCGCGTGCTCTGGATGCGGGGCTTTAGAGCCATAAAAGGTTCAGAAAGGCTTGAGTTTGATAGGTTCCAAAAGGGTAAAAAGTTCAATTTGGTGGTGGGAAGGGTGACAGGTCAGGAGTTAGACAAAAGAAGCGGGCTTGTCTTTTTAAAACTGGTGGGGGAGGATGGCACACAGGTTAGCAGGGAAAAAATTTGGGAGGGTAGAAAAAAGGTTCTCCGAGCCTGGGAGAGTCTAACGGGCAATCCAAAAATCAAAGAGGAGCTCTCAAGGGTAAGGGAATTTATCCAAATTTTGGAAGATTACATGGGACCAAACATAAAGTCAAAGCCTCTTCCTCTTAAGCTGGTGGGTTATGTGGCACCCTTTGAATTTAAGGGCTTTTCGGACTCTTTGCTTGTGGGTAGGGCAAGGCTCTTTTGGAAAAGAAAAACCGCAGAGGAACTAATTGAGGAGCTACAGTCCGATGAGCCTTTTTGGAATGACCTTTTGTATGCACTGAAGAAAGGTCTTTATAACACCGAGGATGAAGAGACGGCACAGAAGAACTTTTTGGAGTTTTTAAAAAAATGGGAAAATGAAGAATTTCTCAAAGAGCTCAGAAAGGACTGGAAGGAAACCCTAAAAAAGCTTTTAAAAGGAGAAAGGGACGACCTTTTGGCTACCTTTGTTAAAAAGGACCAACAAGAGGGAAAACTTACCTACGGTACCTTTTTCGCGCCAAGCAGGAAGATAAAGCTTTACATCTTTTATGAAAAGGGCTTAGAAGGAAAGCTAAAAGACTTTGAGGAAGGTTTTAAAAGGGCTTTGGATCGGGCAAAAAATTTCGTAGGCAACGCAGAAATAGAGCTAGCAAAAGAACCCAGACCAATAGAGGACATCATACCCAACTTAGAGAAACTTAAAAAGCTTGACCTTGATAATCTGAAGCATGAAGACTCTTTGGATCTACTTTTTAGCCTTGTTTACTTTGCCTGTAGGATAAAGAACCTGAAGGCTATTGCAGAAAAGGAAAGGAGCTTGGTGGGAGCCCTCTTGCTACTCAACACGGACGTGCGGGAAGCAAATGGTGGTTATGGCTTTTGGGACTACTTTAGCTTTGTTTATGATTTCTTTGGCGTGCCAGTGCAAACCTTAAATAAACAGACCATAGAAGTTCTTTCCAATCCAAGACCAAGCAAGGATGAAATAAAACACATAAACTCTGTATTCAAAAACCTCTTCATCAGCCTTTTGAAAGACTACAAGGGTCTTAGCTTTGAGTTTGAGGGCTTTGAGCTTCCACCAAACTTAAACATCTACATTGTTCTTGAAAAACCTTCCACGGGCTTTTGCTACCAGAGGTCTAACCTTGATGCCAAACCCTACAGGCACTTTTTGTATGAGATTTACTCGCTAAAGGTAGAAGGGAACAAGGCGGAAGTGGAAGTGGAAGACAAAACCATACTGCTGACCGGTGGGCTTGACTCTGAGAGGGACAGACTAAGAAGATGGATAGAAGATAAGGTTTCTTTTGAAAATGCTAGGTTTTGCTTTATAACCGCCGGCAAGTGGGAGGATTCCTACTTGGAGGAGATCGTTGCCCAATCCCAAGAGAGGGAGAAAATAAAACAAAATAGCCTTTTTGTGGAGTATTCCGAGTTGCCCACCGCCCATATATCCGAAAGGGCAGAGAATGACTGTTTTGTGATATACACCACAGAGTTTGAAAAGCTAAAAGAAAGGCTAAAAATAAAAGATGATAGGCTAAGCACTGCCATAGCTATAAAACCCGCCAGCACAGAGAACAAAGATTTTAAGCTTGATGAAGAATGGTTTTATCACTCCGCCCTTCAAGTGTTTTCCACAAAGGGTCCCGGTTGGGAAAGGGAGGAGGTCTATTCGGAAAAGAAAAATCTCTTTCTGTTTTCGGTGCTCTCTTTGTCCCTCTACGAAAGCGAATCCTTTATAACACCTTACAGCAAGTTGGACCTGTGGCAGAAGAAAAAGACCGCCTATTTGAGCATTAAGCGGAACAACTGGGAATACAAAATGCCACTGAACACAGTTCTTTATGAGATGCTATACCTTTTGGGCAAAGTGCCCGACGATGTATAATACTCTAAGCTTGCATGGACATCCAAGGAATCATAGATAGCGTAAGCACAGTCTTGAAAGGAAAGGAAGAGGTAGTCTTACGCTCTTTGGTTTGCTTTCTCTCTGGGGGACATCTGCTTTTGGAGGATGTGCCGGGGGTAGGAAAGACTACCTTGGCTTTGTCCCTCTCAAGGGTTTTGGGGCTTTCCTTTGCCCGCATCCAATTTACCAGCGACCTTTTACCCTCGGATATATTGGGCGTGAGCATTTATGACCAATCCAAAAAAGCCTTTGTTTTCAAGCAGGGACCTATCTTCCATCAGATAATCTTGGCTGACGAGATCAACCGGGCTACTCCAAAGACCCAAAGTGCCCTTTTAGAAGCTATGGCAGAGGGTAAGGTTAGCGTGGATGGGGTCACTTACGAACTGCCAAAGCCCTTTTTTGTGATAGCCACTCAAAACCCGGTGGAACAGTACGGCACCTTTCCACTGCCCGAATCCCAACTGGACCGCTTTAGCATGCGCCTTTCCCTTGGTTACCCAGATAAAGAAACGGAGGTAAGCATTCTCCGAGGAGAAAATCCCTTGGAAAACGTGGCAAGGCTGAACCCTATGGTAAAGCCTCACGAAATACTGGCAACCATGCAACAGATAAGCAGGTTTTATGTGTCGCCCGAAGTGGCAAGGTTTGTGGTGGAAATTGTGTCAAGGACCCGCAACCACCCAGATGTGCTTTTGGGCGTTTCCACAAGGGGTGCCATTCATTTAGTTAACTGTGCAAAGGCGTTGGCTTACTGCAGGGGAAGGGACTTTGTGGTTCCAGAGGACATAATAGACCTGGCACCTTATTGCTTGGCACACCGTATGATTGTGAGGGAGGGCACAGACGCAGAAGCCTTAATAAAAGCCATCTTGGAGGAGGTTCCAGTTCCTTGACAAAGCTTGCGGTTTTGCAGTGGCAAATAACCTTCGGCAACATCCAAGAGAACAGAAAAAAGGTCCTTGAACTGCTGAACCCTTTGGAGGATTGCTTGGTAGTCCTGCCGGAGATGTTTCCCTGCGGTTTTGACTACGATAACTTAAAAAAACACACCAAAGAAAGCCAAAGACTTTTGGAAGAGCTCAGGGAACTTTCTAAGGAAAAAAGGCTGACGCTAATAGGAACATACCCGGAGGAAAGAGAGGGAAAACTCTTTAACACCGCCTTTGTGCTCTCTGATGGGCTCTTAGTGGGCAAAAGGGACAAGATAAAGCTTTTTCCACTTTACAGAGAGGGGGAACACTTTAGCCCTGGGCAAGAAAACCCAGTTTTTGAAACAAGGCATGGAAAAGTGGGAGTGCTTGTATGCTTTGAGCTAAGGTTCCCAAACTTGGGCTGGGAGCTGAGAAAGAAGGGAGCCCAGATTATTGCGGTGCCATCCCTTTGGGGTGCAAAAAGGAAGGAGCATTTAAAGGTCTTGTCGCAAGCGAGGGCGGTGGAGTTGCAGAGCTACCTTCTGCTTTCCAACGGGTGGGGAAGAACGGGAGAGGAGGAGTATGCGGGCAACTCTGCCATATACGACCCATGGGGCAACGCCCTTGCCTTTTCGGAAGTGGGAGATAGCGCCCTTTTGGTTTATGCGGACCTAAGGAAGGTGGAGGCAGTGCGAAGGCTCATACCGGTGGATACTGATTGAAATTATATCGTGGGCTTTTAGGATGTAAGTCCTTGCACAATAGAATAAGGATTAATAGGAACCTAGTACATAGCGGAAGTAGAGAAAATAGAGGAAGAGGAACCTCAATAACCGCTACTCCCTTCACCCTCCCACCCTCTCCACCTACCCGACCAATCAATAACCCACCTTCTCCACCTATCCACCATCCATTAACCCACCCTTCCATCCATCCACCTAATAATAGGTTAATAAATCAACTTGTTAATAGATTAATTAGCTAATTTGTTATCAAACTATTCATGCACTTGAGAGTGGATATACTCATCCAAAATGCCAGACTGTATTAACAAATCAACAAGTTAATATGTTAGCAAGTCAACCTGCTAACAATCTCTACATTGGTAAAGGTTAGTTTCACAAGGCTATGGTAAACTTATTGATTTATTAACAAATTAATTAGCTAATAAGTAAATTTGTTAATCACTCATTTTTATGCTTGAAATAGAAGTCTTCCAAAGCCCTATTAATCAGCTCAGACTCGCTTACCCGTATGCCCTTTTTCAAATACATCATCTGAAGTTCCTTAAGCCTCACTTCGTTTTCCATGGTTAGGTAAAAGCCCTTCAGTTTCCTATTCTTGGTAGCTTCCTTTTTTTCTTCAGAAGTGTCTTTCTTTATTGCCTCCTCTGACTTTGGCTCCTCTGACGCTGGGGCCTGCACATCACTGAGAATCTTTGAAACTATGCCTAAGTTTCTCTTAGCCATTTTATAACCTCCTCCGCATAGGTAGATAG
>Ga0080005_132096_pt1 | contig 12345 bp, 23 predicted proteins | sample JossMetagenome_2_FD_69208 | JGI IMG/M metagenome (GOLD analysis project Ga0080005, IMG submission 69208) | Hot spring sediment microbial communities from Joseph's Coat, Yellowstone National Park, USA - JC3_ASED (SPADES assembly) (version 2) | ecosystem: Environmental > Aquatic > Thermal springs >... | reverse complement strand
GCTCATAGCTTAGACGACTACGGCATAGACGAAAGCGAATACTGGTGGGTCTAAGCCAACTTTTTTTCCTTTTTTCCTTTCATAAAAGGAAAGGCTTTTATATTCAGACGGCTAATATAGTAATGGGAGAAAGTATGACTGGGTTTGAACTACCTTTAAAACTCGAAGGAGAAGACAAACAAGTTTTAACGAGTATGTCACAACTTCTTTTTTCAGCCCGGTGGGTTTGGAAGGAGGTGATAATTAACCGTAACGGCAAAATCATATTGCCCGAGATTATTAGTGCTGAAATAGACCCTAAGTGGGGTGATACTACTGTATATTACCGTTACTCGTTACCACCCGGTAAGTACATAAAGTATGTAGTCAGAATTGAAATGTTGCCTAAGCTTAGTTTATATTTAGATGTCATTTACGTTAGAGTAAGGTTTGATGAAGTCCTAAACGCGTTTGTACACGATATTTTAGCATATTACGAATGCATTCGTGATGGTAAAGTAGTGTGCAATCTGAAAGACTTACCTAAGCCGATACGTAAGGCAATACGTATGAACGCTCTCAACTTACCGTTTAGTTATCAACTAATGTAATTTCCTTTTTTTACTTATAATGGAAAAAGCCTATCCTTTTCTTTAATAACGCGATATCATAAAAGGCAAAGCTTTTAAATATGCAAAACGAATAGTAGTATGAGGGGGTATGTCTCTACAAGTTTTAATAAGTGAGGTGAAAGAACTAGCTGACGAATGTGTAATGAAATATGGGGATACGTGCCTAACAGTGTCTGACGCGTTACTAACCGCCTATTTAGTTGTCTCGTTGCCAAGTGAACACCTAGACCTATTCCATATATATAGGACGGAAATGTTGAGGGTGTTTAGGGAAAGGGCGAAAGAACATATAGAATGGTTAAACGCTGAATAAGTTACCCCTTTTTTTATATGCGTGAAAAAAAGGGTTGTGTTTTTGTTTAAGCATTACTTTTGGTTAATTCCTTAAGTTTTAGTTCAATTTCGTCTAGTCTATCATATATCATATTATAATTAATTTCCCCGCCTCTGATAAGTGTTATTACCAGATAGAGGTATTGGTATAGGGATTCAAGGAGTAATGTAGATGAACTAACTCTTTTCTCATTATCCTTAAGGGCTATAGTAACCTTAAACGCTTTTGCTAACGTCTGGCATACTTTTCCAATTATAGTACTTGGTATATTATTGCTTATGTTAAATGCGTCGTTTATGCTAATTTTATTTGAGGTAATTTTCCCGTCAATTACAGCCATAACTAGCTCTATTAAGTCATTAGAATATTTTAGTAGATAATTTTGACTTGATTCCATTATTGACATACTTATAGCCGTCTCCCTTATGTCATATAATCTTGCTAATATCGCACAAAAATCATCTATCTTTTCAGGGTATTCCCAAATTGCACTCAATAACATTTCTAATCACTTTATACTTTCCAATTTCTTTATTACGGCTATAACTTTTTCTAATGCGTTTACGTCATTAACTGTAAGTGTGTTTTTGCCGTTTCTTATCTCATATACTGTACTGTCCTTTGTTATTACTTTTTGTAGTATATAGTCACCGCTTTTAGCAATAATGAGTGTCACTGTTTGGTCATTTTGTAGTACTGACTGTATCTGTTTCGTCAGCTCACTTATTTTTAGTACTTGTCTGACGTCTTTTAGCTTCGCTACCACTTTTTTGTCGTTTTTTCTGAGTATAACTAAGCCCAGTTGTTCAAGTTCACTCATTTATATCACCCAGTAACTCATCAGCGTCAATTGCGTCGTCCTCTTGTTTGCTGACTATCTTATACCCCCTTGACTGTATCACCTCAAGGACTGCTTTTCGTATGGCGTTTGAGGTTGACGGTTCGTTATAGATTGCGTGCAACGCGTCTACCAACCCTTGTCTTAGCCTCACGCATACCCTTACAGTATTGCCCAGCACGATAGTATTACCCTCACGTGCCACGTCCTGTGTTGTCTGTGTAGCAGTGCCTGTCGGTGTCGCCGGTTGTTGCTGACCCTCTTGGTTTGTTTTGCTGACGTCGCTCTGTGCTGTTTGTGCGTTTTTACTCTCTTTAAGGACAAAGTAGCCGTCTTTGAACTCAACCGTCATGCCCTGTGCTATCAGCTTAGCTAGGATTTTTTTCGCCGTTTCCTCGTCTACTGTCGGTAGTTTTATCTGCTTATACTTCGGCAGTTGCCTTTTTAATACGCTTACGTAGTCGTCAACGTTCACTGCTTGACCACCCCTATCTTTACTTCGTACATATAGTACCTATTCGGTGGTTGTCTACCTTTGTTTTTGGCGTAGACTATGAAATTCCCTATACCGTACTTCGCTAACGCGTCTTCCAGTCTTGTCGCTAACACTTTTTGCATGTATATGGTCAAGTTTTCGTTCTTATGGACGATTTGACCGTCGCTTGTCTTCCACGAATACACGTATGCGTCAACTATCCACGCACTGTTGTTCTTGACCGGTCTTAGTTCTGACAGTGGTTTGAAGATGACTTCGTCGCCGGGGTTTATCTTATATGCGTTGTTTGTCGTTACGTCTACCCATTGTATGTTGCTTAGGTCTACTACTTCTTCTTGTGTATTAGGGGAGACCCCGCTTTGGGTTTCCCCTTTTGACTTCTTTTTTACGACAGACATACCCGCTCACTAAAAGTCTATGCTTTTAATGTTTATAAAACTTTCCACTTTTATTTACGTATTAGCTACGTCTTCTGTTAATGCACTGTCTAACAATATGTTTTCGATTAGTATCCTCCGTACCAGCTCTGACAACGTCAACCCCTCTTTTTTAGCCTTTTGCTCTAAGTACTCTTTTATCTCCTTGTCTATGTACACGCACACGATTTGTTTCATAAAATATTGTAATAAAAGTTAAAATAAAAGGATATCGCTTTAAGTGACGTGGTTTTATGAGGCGTGTTAGGATAGTATCTTAACATAGACTAAGTATATTTTTGATATATGCTTATTGTTCAGCATCTCTTTCAACTTGTCCCCGTATACTAGGTTTAACTCCTCGCACACATTAGGGACGTGGCTGAAGAAATACCGGCTGTCACACACGTAAACTTCCTTTATGTCGCACACTTTAGCCCTTGATGATATTGACTTACTACGTATGACTATTATGTCACCTACCCGTAGCCTGTCCGGGATTCTGTACTTCACAATCGGTATGGGTTTGTCAAATACCGCTGAAAGTTTCTTAAGGCGTCTCATCACGTTTTCGCTTACGCGTAGCCTCATACTTCCCACCCGCGTTCTACGTTTGACGCGAACTCGGTGCAGTCGTTTTTGAGTGCCAGTACTTCACATATAGCGTATACGATGTTAGCCTGCTCCCTCTTCCTGCCCGTGAATAAGGCTAAGTCCTTGTACTTTTGCGACGCTAATTTGCTGATATACGTTATAAAGCCTCGGAAGTAGCTGTCTGCTATGACGAATTTCGATGTGTAGTCAGACACGTTTATAGGCTCATTGTTAGTAATTACGATGCCTACCCTATCTAATAACGCGTCTACCATGCTACCGGGCAACGACGTGGTCAATACGTCATACACATAAGAACGCGGTGATGATGACGCTAACGTTTTGTTTGTACGGTTGCCGGCTATGTATACCGGTATTACGCGTTTAATGTTAGGTGCGTCTTTGTCACCTTTACCCCTTACCCACAACCCGTGGGACATCCCAGTTAACATAACATGTATGACGTCCTTTAGTTCTTTGTCATACTTGTCAATTTCGTCTATGAATATGCCGTTTGACCTGAATACTACTCCTAGTGAGCCATTCCGTGCGTCCATTATCAGTTTTGCATATGACGGTGCCTCGTCAATGTATGCCCAGTTCAGCAGGTATACGTTTCTCACGGCAAACGTAGTCTTACCGGTGTTGACAGTCGTCAGCTCTACAGCGTGTAGTACTTGACCGTTTACTTTAAGTGTCGTCATAAACCTTAGCGTCATAAGCTGTGCGATACGCATCAATATGTCGTCCGACGCGTTACTGCCAAACAGTGGCTTTGTGTTAATTGTCACGTAGCCGTAACCCAGTACTGGTATTTCCCACATGTTCAACCCGTCAACCTGAGCGACTTCAATTAGTTCTTTTCCGCGTTCTTCTTTAGGGGTAGCAATCAATGGCTGTACGTCGGTCGCTATGTACATGTTACCCTTTCTCATTACAGTTACTAAGAGCAGTTCTGACTGTATGACGTCACTTAATTCGTCACTTATTTTGTCAGCTGGTACGTAAATGTTACCTGACGGGTACTTCAACACGTAATACGTAGTCTCTCTCCGTTGTGTAATATAAACGGATGACGGCTTCCCGATAATTTGTGCTTCGCCTCTCATAGTTGCACGTGCTAACGCAAACGGGTTGTTAGCGTTCTTCCACGCGTTTTTTACCTTGTCAATGTCTGACGTCTTAACGGCTATCAGTATTTCGGGTGGTACTTCACCGTCGTTATACACTGGTACCATGTAGTCGAGTATTCGCAATACTGTCACCTTATTTAGTCCCTTACCATTTTTGACGGCGATAGTGCTTCGCGTATTGCGTCAAGTACGTCATCTAGGTTTATTGCAAACGCTATTGAGTCTCCGTCCAAATAGTTTGCTATAGTCTCTTTGTCTCCTTTAATTTCAATAACTAGTTGTACTGGTGTGCTTTGCATTACGTATAAATTTACAGTTACGTATTTACCTTCTTCAACTAGGTACTTACGCTCCACCATTGTGGTCTCATAAAAAAATTTGTAAAAGGACTTTTAAAAGTTATTGATTAAGGACAACAGCTCCTCAAGTGTGTTCACTATAGTTGTCAGTGCAGGTATGACGACTGAGTTCGAATAAGGCGTCACATCAAATAGGCGTTTCACGTCATCGCCGACCGCCAAAGGTATGAAGACGTTGCCTATGTGTTTGTATAACGTATAAATAGGTTTGTTTGACGTACTGTAGTCTGGTACGTCACACTTAACCTTTACGCTTGCGTGTTCGTCTCTCCTCATCTGTTCGGCTATTTTGTTAGCGATTTGCTTTGCGAATACGGACGCGTTAGGTAAAAAGTCAGACACACGTATTATGTTCGACATACCATTATAAGGGTTATATATGACGCACACCACCATTACGTCACACCCCCAATGAAGTCTGTACGAACGCAGTCACTTGTTCGGGCGTCATAAAGAACTGTACGGGTACTTGTAATATCGTGTATGACGTAGCCTTTGTAGGTCTGTGTATATTTCCTAGCACCGTAGACGCGAGGTACACGGTAAGCTGGTCGTATGACGGTGATATTGCTACAGGCGTAATAACAGCACGTTCACCGATAGTACCCACAACACGTACAAGTACGTATGACGTCTCACATATGGGTTCGAACACGCTACGTATTTCGACAGCTTTTACTGGCGTAGCACCTAGAGAACGCTTTACGTTCTTCACCAGTAAAGCTTCAAACGCTTTCAGAAACGACGGCACGGTAGCGTCAACTACTTGGTTACTCTTTTTGTTGGGTTGGACTACGGTCAAGGGTATTTTTACCGGCGTGTTGTATATGTCAAACGCAAAGGCTACTACTTGGTATATCAGTGGTAATTGCGTGTTCGTAATCGCTATGACCGGTGCGTATACGGTAAAGCAGTCAGCCGTACTCGCTTTCTCTTTAGGTGCCGGTATGCACACATAACCCGGAGGCAACGCGATTTTAACGGGTACGTACCCGTCAGGGCATGACATCACACAATCACCTTCGCCACGTCAAGTTTTAGCAGTTTATCTATAATTACTCTGTGGTAGAAGTTATATTTAACATATTCATGTAGCCTGTACCTGTACTCAAAGACGGCGTCTTTATCGTTCTCCTTTGTGTATGACAGTACTTCTTTAAATACATGTATGACGTCATTGTAGTCGTATATAGGCGACGGAAAGTACTTTTCAGGTATAGTAGGCGAACGACGCAGTTTATACCCGTATACCGGTATTTTGAAGTGCGTAATAGAGTTTGAACCCATTCCATCAAACGGTGCATTGACGTATTGCGAGTCGAAATGTATGACGGGTACACCTACGCTCATCGCCTCAGTAGGCGGTAGACCGAACCCTTCTGACTCCGACAGCCATATGATTGCACGTGACTGTGACATAAGCTCGTACTTCTGGGCGTCAGACAGTGAAAACGGCTTTGCGTCGCACCACTCATAACTACATACTTTATACGTCTTACTAAGTTCGTTTAGGTCTCGTAATACTTGGTATACGAGTTGTTCATTCTTGTGGTCGTCTTTGGATGACGTAGCTAAAAAGAAGAAGTCATACCTATATTGCGTAGGTGATTGTCTTACTTTTTCAAATACAGCGTCAGCAAGGTCGTCGTCAACAGCACGTGGGACGATATAGTTTTTTATCCCGAGCGACGTCAATATCTGACTGTTCCACTTTGACGTAGTAACTACGGTTAACGACTTCGTAATACCTTGCGGTTTCCTGTCAGACGTAAGCCATGCCGTGTCTAACCAATATATGCTGTCCGGTGGCAGGAACCACGACGTGTATGTCTCTAACGTAAGCCACATGTCAGCCACTACTAAGACAACATCGGGCGACGGCTTATACGTGACTTGTAATTTATAGTCGTCCCTATCACCGGCGACGTATTTGTTGTAATACTTTACGAAATTAGTAGTCACTACGTCAAACGAGCATTTCTTGCACGGGCTAAATACTTGGTTATACTTGTTGTAACGTATTTTTATATGTGGTATGACGGTAGTGATGTTCATGGTGATGACACCTTTGGCGTGGCGTATATGTATATTACGTTGAAGATAGGCATTTTACTTACTCTTACCCACACTACAAACCCGTTTGACGATAGTGATTCTAGTAGTTTGCCTATTACTTGACCGTTGATACCCTGTCTGCTACCTACAAGAGTTATACGGTAGGCGTGTAGGTTAGGTATATAAGTTATGTTGTACCGTAGCACGCCTGTTGTCACGAGGGCTGACTGGACTATACGCCTTAATAATGCTATATTCCCGTTCATCAACAAAATATGAGTAGAACAAGAAAATAAATATAGCGTAGTGAGAAAGGAGGTTAAAAAAAGGGTTATGTTAGCTTTTCGTATTCGTATACGACTAGGTACGCCAGCGGTGCGTCCAGCATCAACCCCAGTGCAAGACCCAAAACAGTAAGCGTGTTCACGTCTGATTGCCCTTCCGCAATGCCGAGTCCCTGGCTTACGTTAGCCTCCTGTGCGTACACCGGGTTGTGGGTCGCTTTTGCGACAATAGCCAACAGACCACCGTAAGCATAACCGTTCTGGACGTCGTTCACAGCCATGTGGAACCCTATGAAGTTCCCAATAAAATAGCCGGCTATAGGCAGTGCTACGAGAGCGATTGCACCGAATAGTACTAACAACATCCTTACTAGTCTCCCGCCTGTAGGTGGTTGCGGACTAGGTTGAGAACTCATGCCCTATCTAATTAATAAATAAAATGGAAAGTTAATAATATTTATGGGGTGTTAGGGGGCAGAAGGATGCCCCCTAACACCCCTCTAATTAAAAACAAATATTTCTTATCTAGTCCTATTAACGTTTGGTCTACCGAGCCTCTGCAATGCCGGTACTTCGAATTTCTGGAACCACGCCAACCACGCGTTAGCTCCCCTGAGCATGTGCCTGTACTTGTATTGCCTATATGGCTCCTTGAGGTTAGCAAACGTCTCGGCATATACGAGACCGTACCTGGCGTATTTCGCTTTCTTCATCATACCGGCGATGATAAGCCCTATTGCCCACTGTTGTGAGTAGTCGTATGACGACGGAAAGGCTACTACGGGTACTGATAACGCACTAACTTCTGCTGTGTTCTCAGCCGGTGCGTACGTCGGTGTTAGTGTTACTTGTTCAGCACTCATTGTTAACCACCGAAGATACCGGTAATGTTATTGAATAGACCTCCTAACCCACCTGTCATATAACTTATAACACCGAATAGTACGGCTATGGTCACGAACAGCGGTAGGTATTGTATTATGATGTTTAATACGTCGTTTATTGCAGTCGCGAGACCGCTTAGGTTTATGCTTACGGACGACATGGCTATGGTAATCTATGTCAGACGAATTAATAAGCATTATGACGTGGCTGTCACTTTATGTCACACATACGTCATACGTACAGAGCTGTAACACTCATTCATCTCCTTTGAAGATGTCATTATCCGCGGGGTATCCTTTGGTACTCCCGTTGCTACCGTTAGCGTTGTTCGTATTTTTAACGGGTATATTGAACTTAGACTTTATCTCTTCGATGATTTGCTGTTCTATTTGCTGTTTCAAAGCCATCAGCATTTCAGCAAGTGGGTTACTCTGTTGCGGTTGCTGTTCGACGTCGTTAACGCTTTGTGCTACTTCACGTGCTACTTGTGACGCTATTGATACGTCAGACGTAGATGGGCTGTTCTGGCTTAACGTGCTGACGTAAGCACTTAGTTTTAACGCTTTCTGCAAACACATCTCCATGTCGGTGAAGGTAATGAAGTCCGGGTCTAACAACTTCCTTACAGCTGTGAGTACTACGTCTTCTAAGTTACCGTAGTCGGACATTAAGGCTTCAAGTTTTTCTAACTCTTTACGCGTCAGACGTTGCTTAAACAACTTGTATAACTCATCGCTCATACCCTGTTCACCTGTATGAACTCAATTTTAATGTAATGGTATACTACGGTAGGAGTTGAACCAGGACTAGTATTACCATTTGATTTGGTAGGTGTCAGACGTCTTGTAGCAAACGTAAAACGAATAGGTTTACCGCGGTTTACTTCTTTCCACATCTTGTCAAACACGTTAAACATGTCGGTTATGGGTATGTAGTACATTATGTAGCCGTCGCCCGTTATCGTATGCACGTCGGTAAACCCCACCTCTTTGAGGTTAGTGATTATGTGCGACGTCTTTATCACCATGCACTGTTTATATTTTTCGTCATACTCGCACTCCTTTAGCGACACCTTTGCGTCATTCACACTTTTCTTGATGTCGTCATAGAAGTACTTGAAAATGTCGTCATATCGTATTCTGACTGTAAAGCTATTGTTATCGTGGTCTACTATTTCAGCAGTAGGGAAGCGACGTACTAATGTGTCTACCCATTGTTTAAGGACGAGTAACGAGCTGTTTATATCAGCGTTTGTCATGAGATATGATTACGCACCGCGAATATAAAACTTTAATTTTCACGTTAACACACACTATACTATGAGGGTAGTAACATTCGCCGGCAACATGACATACATCGACGAAGTCATACGCAAAGATAAAGTGACTGACGTATATATAGATAAGTCATACGCGTACATCGCGAGTCCTAAATGGGATAACGTACAGGACTCATACCTCCCTGTTGACACCGTTTTTTTAAACGCGTCAGACATTGAAAAAATTACAAACAAATTTACGTCATACGGTGTGCATGTTGTTGTGACGGATACTAAGATACCGTATGACGTTAGGGGGGTACCCCCTAAAGAGGTAATAAATAGGCGTATGCGTATAGCAAAAATGTTAAGCGTCATACTTAATGAAACCAACGACGACATACTTTTTGTTGACAGCGACGTCTTATTAAACGACGACGTATTCGCAAAAATTTCATCAACGTATGACGAAGTATCAAGCATATGTATACCGGCATTAGCGAAGCCATTAACGTCATACATATTTACTTTTTGTTATTCGACTAATTTCTACTTACCGTCAAAACGCCACGATATGTTGTTGAACGTGTTAAAACAATACGTAGAACGTAAAGTATATGAGTTGTACCCGGTAGACTTATACATACATCAAACACTTAATACAAAAAACGTAATACTTGTAAAAGGTGTATGTCACTACATAAGGAGTAAGCTATACTGTACTTAGTTAGGGGGTATCCCCTAACTAGTGGTAAAATATATATACATTAAAAGAATATACTTTTACTGACCAAATATGAAATACCCGCACCTACATATGCATAAAGGGAGTAAACCTTATGTAACCCCTGCTCCGCAATGTAACCAGCTTACGCAAAACGAAGGGTTATGCATAACGGGGAAATATGTAGGCGGTCAATACGGTGAGATGATATGGCAATTAACAAATACGTCAGACAAGTACCGCTACGTAGGTCTAGTACGCGGTGCTACACTTTGCGTAGACGGCTCTAATGAAAATACGTCTGTCGGCAGTAATACCGGGAGTGTTGGAGGTAATACGCCTAATACACAATGTCAGTCGACTATAACAATACCTGATTACTTATTTGGCAGGGCATTCGGCGACGTATACTACTTACTTGGTATGTCGCAGTTTGCTACGTCACCGTCAGACATATCATTATATACGTTAGCCGTATATGAAAATACTATAGGCTTCGTGTTCGCATTACCACCGCGTAGTACATTAAATGTACCTGAGTACGGTTTCAAAAACTTAGTGTCATACAACGCATACTTAGTAGAAGTAGAACTGTCTGACAAACCTTCAATGTATGCCGTCATATATTCACCTACTGAATACCTTGCATATTATGACGAAATTGGCGAATACCTAGGTGCGTTGCCACCGGCATACATAGTAAACAGTATAACGGCATACGCAAAGGCTTACATAGGTGCGTCGTTTAACGAAAGAATTGTACTACGTGTACCCGAACAGTGGTTGACGGAAGCAGTAAAATTAGGTGACGCAGTAGAACGTATACTGCGACTACTTGGTAAGATAATATAACTCAAGGGGCGTCGCACACTGGGTATACTTAACTTTACACACGAAAACCGTTTTGTCGTCGGACTTTTACCGTTACTAGGCGTCATACTAGCACTTTCAAACAACGTAGAATTTGACAAATTAATGGTGTTGGTATTTATAATATGGACGTCATACGAGTCAGTACTTAGTATCGCAGAACGTCATAACTATTTTGAAACTATATTGTCATACATACTAGGTCTAAGCGGTATGATGTCAAGTGAAGTATTAGTAAGACACTTCGTTGTACATAACTACTATACGTTCGACTTGAAAATTATACTCGCGTTATTCGTATTTGTATTATACGTCATAAACGGCGTATTCATTAACTTATACGTATTGCTTAACAGAAAAATGAAATAGTGTATTGCGTATGCGTAGTAGTATATTATTTTTTATTACTACATATACGTATACGTATTAGTAATATATTATAATATATATTATATAATATATAATACTATGATATATTATATATATATTATACTACGCGTACGTATTAGTATTATATTATATATAATATAATACTACTATGTATACGCATATTAGTAGTAGTACTAGTATATAATAATATTACTAATACGTATACGTATATGTAGTAATAGTAATAATTAATAACGCGTTATGTATAGTATAACATGCAATGAAAATAGTAACATATACGGGTATGTTTAGTAATGACAAAAAACCCGACTGGGCTGACATGGTATTCAGGATACCGTCAGTCGACTTAAAAACGGCATTGGTGACGGTAATGCATATAGATGATGACGTGTTATTACTAAGGTATGACGTAGACGTATTAAATAAAGATGACGTAATACGCTTTTTCAAGTCATTCAAAAAGTCAGCCGTAGTGAAATACGGTGGCGAAGTTATAGGCTACTTTATTTCGCGTAACGACAAACCTACTAGGGGTGTAGGTGGTATACCAACTGAGCCGACACTAACGCTTACGCATTACGCCCTTAAGGTCTGACAATATTTTTTCTTCTATGTCAGACATCTCGAATTCTTTACTCTTCTCCAACGCCTTTGCACTTAAGTCGTCATAGCAACTGGACAATATGCACTCTCTAGCTTCCTGCAACGCATTACGCACATCACTATCACGTATGACGTAGTTGTCCATTTTACCGTATGGCGTATTTTCTATAACTACGTCATACGGGTCAACCGGTATACCTATCGCATATTCTTTAAACGCGTGTGCGTTGACGTATACGGCAGGTACACCGACGCTCATGGCTTCGAGAACCGGTAAGCCAAAGCCTTCCTTTTTTGAGAGCGACAAGTAGAAGTATGCCCTGTGCAACAGCCTATACTTATCACGTTCACACAGTGTGTAGCTACGTCTGTCGTAATCACCTACGTTAGACACAACTTTAGTCATACGTCGCATGTCAAGCTGTCGTAGTATGTCTAACGTATACTGTACACGCTTACGTATGACAGTACCGTTGCCCGGTTCACTGGCTATCA
>Ga0080005_127831_pt1 | contig 12368 bp, 14 predicted proteins | sample JossMetagenome_2_FD_69208 | JGI IMG/M metagenome (GOLD analysis project Ga0080005, IMG submission 69208) | Hot spring sediment microbial communities from Joseph's Coat, Yellowstone National Park, USA - JC3_ASED (SPADES assembly) (version 2) | ecosystem: Environmental > Aquatic > Thermal springs >... | reverse complement strand
GTTCAAAAGATCCGGCGTCTTAGACGCTATGATGATAGTAGTCAACCGCTTCGAGGAGTTGATACACTATTTGTTCCAAGACCCAGCGCTCTTCCGTCTATTGTCTATCGGCGTGGACGGGACTCTAGGCACCATGTCGAAGCTGGAGGCCCCCGACATAATCAACATGAAGGCGACCATGCAGGGGCTCGTAGTGAGGCTGGGCAAAAACGCGTCGCCCGACCTTGTAGCCAACCCCAAGCCTGTAAAGGGCATATGGGGCCTGCTCAGCGCCTTAAATGATCCTGACGTCCAGAGGGGGCTCGGGGTGGTGTTTGCCCTACTCAAAATGCTGGGCAAACAGCCACAACGATAATCAGCTCCGGCCCTCCAGCAATCCCAAGCTTTTAAGTTTTTGCTCTTTATATCACGTATTAAATGAAGACGCTGGAAAAGGCCGAGCGGTGAAGAGACGTCAAAGGGCTTTAGCTACATCCTAGCCTGCGTGAAGACGACAAGCCCAACACGCTCAGGCAAGACTGCCCTCGCTCTGAAGGCTGGCGCAGGCTCGGCCGCTCTGACGAGCGTCAACTTCACAGTTCTTCGCCGATCCTTGGCCGCCGCTCAACCCCGACGCGTTAAGCACCACCATCCACACCTTGTTCGCGGCGTATGCCGTAAGCGTTGGAGCAGTGGTGTAGCCGATGTCAACGACGTATCTGAAGACTAGAGACAAGAAATACGCAAAGCTCCTCAAGCCCCTTCCTACGGGTACTCTACGGCGGCTTTAATATCATCCTTTGTTGCCACGTTAAGCGGCACGGCGACAGATCCGGCCACCGCCTGCGCAAGCTTCAGACCGGCCTCTGGGTGCCTTGTGAGCAACTCCAGCAACGCCTCGGCGACGCGGCAGTCGGACCTCAAAGCCTCTAGAAAGAGATCTCTAAAGAAGGCGGGCTCCCTCTCCACAAGCTCCCGCAACGCCCTCTTCAACAACTCAACATCCACGGTATAATCTGGACCCTTTTTGAAAAGGTTAAGCATCGCGGCAGACGTCTCGACTCCCGCTGCCGCGAGCGGCGTCCCGAGGCGAGCCAAGACGGGGCTCACGCCCAACCACCCCCGGCCAAAACCGCACCCCCGCCGACCCGGTTAAGGCAGAAGACGACGCGTCAAGCGCCCCGGCGGCATACCCGCTGAATCACACATACATCTATTGCAGATCCTTTGGCAATAGAGAAAGCAGGTCGCGGAAAGGTCGAGTTCTGCCCCTGCCCGGCCTTAGGTACATTTCCGCAATGCGCCCACTGTTTGCGCTGATGACCACGCCTAACGGCTCTTCTCAAGGCGTCTCTCTCGGCAGAGCCGTGGCGAAAGTCGCCGAGACCAAGGAGGATAGAACGTAGCCAGAGAGCTGTCGCTAGTGGTAAGGGATGTGGCCGTTATTGGGTTGAGCCCTTAGACGCCTTGGTGCACAGCGCTAAGAGGGCGCCGAGCCAGAGCAACAGAGAGACCATAACACCTGGCCAAGTCCTCGCGGATCACAGATAGACTCGACGCCGTGCTTATGGCGAGGCGCGACTAGATGTAGAGACAGAGGCAGATAAGGGCGGCGTCTCTCATGAGGTACCTGACCGCGCCGTTCGAGATATACGTGGCGGTCCAGCCCCTGCCCATACTTATAGCCATAATCGCTATCCCTCAGCCCTCTACAGACAAGGCCCTTCTATCTGGACCCGCTGACCGACCCCTCTTGCCCTATCTACAGCCCGTCGGCTGGCGCCATGGGGCGTCTAGACGTATCCGTTTTCCGTCAGCTTGTTGACCAGCCAGCTCCAGACGGTCCGTCTCCAGCGCGACAGCGTGGTTGCGTAGAAAAAGAGGGCCGAGAGCGAGAGCAACACGGCGGACCACGCCTGAGCCGCCGCGTACAGCAGGTGCGAGAGGTCGCCGATGTAGAACGCGGCTACTGCCATGTAGTAGGGGGCGAAGGCAAACAAGTAGTAGGCCATCGCCAACAAAATGGCTAGATACGACCTGTGGGACGTCCTAGGGAGGCTCTGCAGAAGGTCTAGCTCTCTCATCTGCGGCTGGCCTGAGTAGGCGGCCGCCAGCCAGCTCGCCGCGGGGACAACCAGAGGGATCGAGGCGAGGCCTGGTATCAGATGGAGCGCAGGCGGAAAGAGGAGGGCCAGCGCCGCGGCCTCGGCGGCTAGTGGAGCGACAAACACGGCGGCTAGGGCCGAGCGTGCCAACATTCTGTACCGGAAGTACAGATCAGCATCGCCGGAGAGACTCAGCCAGAGGCGCTCCCCCATAATCGTGTTGGCCGCGACGCCAAAGAACATGGTAAAGGCCAAAAAGGATTGGAGGGCCAACACGGCCGCCGCCAGATCTGGAGGCGATAGTCGGGCCGCCGCGTAGCCAGCCGCCGCCGCGACGAGCGAGATGACCAGCCCGGTCTTCAAGGCGCTTGCTCTGATGAACACCTCGCCCCGGCGTCTGTAGTACGTAGACGAGGTGACCCAGACGGCTCTCCACGGAGTGCCGAACTGGGCGTGGGCCGCGGCGCGCTCCTCAGGCTCCGAGACCCGCGGCACCGCCACGGCCAGGACGCCGTATGCGTTGACGGCAAGCTCCCTCACCCTCTTCCTCGGGAAGAAGGCGTACATCAACGCGGCGAGCGCGCCAGAGTAGGCCGCGTAGAGGGGAGAGGGGTTGAGGAGGCCGTAGGTCGGCAACAGCTCCGGCCGCAGGTAGCTCGCAATATACGACAGGAAGCCCAGCGCGAGTCCGACGTCTTTGAAGCGTAGAGAGGCTGGCCCTACGGCCGCCCCCATTAGTATCGAGAATATCGAAAGGAACACAAGTGATATGGCGCACCACAGAAGGCCGGCGGGGCTCGTCGAGACGAAGAGCGCAGAGACCGCAACCGCGACGGGCAGTTGAGGCAGAACCGTAGCCGCGGCCCTCAGCAGGAGGACCTCGGCGGGGTCGGCCTGGGTGGCGTAGACGAAATCGACGTCGGGCTTCGTCAAGCCGAGGGCCAGCTCCGGGAAAATAAAGACAGCCGTCAGCAACGGAACTACGAAATGCGCGGTGAGCATCTGCGGCGTGGAAAGCGCCGTCCAGACCGCCCAGACTGTGTACACCGCCGTCCCGACGACTGCGCCTAGGGTGTACCGCGCCTTCAACTCGTAGCGGAGCAACTTAAGAAGCCTCTTGACGTCAGACCTGCCGCGGCCGCCCCCTATCTGCGCCGCCGACCACGGGGTCTCGGGAGCCATGCGGCGTCTAGACGTATCCGTTTTCAGACAGCTTGTTGACAAACCAGCCCCAGATAGAGGAGGCCCACGGCGAATACGTCATGAGGTAGAAGAAGGCGGCCGACAGCGCCAACGACGTAGCGGACGCCACATCGGCGGCCAAGAGGAGCGGAGGGGCAAGGGCTTGTTTGTCCATAGACACGGCACACAGTATGTAGGGGACGCCCAACCACATGATAAACATGAAGTAGAGAAAGGCCGTCAAGACTCCTCTGAGCGTAAACCTGAACAGCGACTGCGGGAGGTCCAGATCCCTTATCTGCGGCCAACCTGAGTAGGCGGCCAACAGCCAGCTCGCCGCCGGCAACGTCAACGCAAGGGCGGCGACGGCGGGGGATAGACGCGCGGCGGGGGGATAAGACAGAGACGCCAGGACATATACGGCGGCCCAGGGCGCCAGCAAGACCGCGGCTATCACGGCTCTGGCAAATATCCTCAACCTGAAGTATCTAGCCGGCTCAACGGCCAGACTCAGCCAAAGCCTCTCCCCGCTCAGATCAACGTCCGCAGACGTCGTAAAAACCCACAAGAGTAAGTAAAAGGACAGAAGCGTGACCAAAAAGCTAGCCTCCGACGCGTTCGAGAAGCCCACCTCCGGCAACAGCCTCAACAATACGTAGTAGACGGCGGCAACTGCGGCGGATAGAGGCAGGTAAACCTTAAACACGTTTACTCTTCTCACCACGACGCCCTCAGAGCCGCCCGATCTCATGCGCCAGACGCCGTTGACAGAAGTGGTCCAGACCGCGCGCCACGGCGTCGGCCCTATTCTGGCGGGCCCCACGACGCGCGCCGCGTCCCCGCCCCCCGCAGGCCCGCGAGGCGCAAAGACGCCGTAGGCGTTAGTTGCGAGTTCTTTTAGAAGATTGCGCGGGGCGGCAAGGAAGGCGAGGGCGGCCGCGGCGCCAGAGTAGGCCACATAGAAGGGAGACGGGTAGACCAGGCCGTAGAGGGGAGAGAGCTCCGGCTTAACGATGGTGACAGCCGCTACTGCCATCCGAGACGCCGCGTAGAGGATCGACCTGCGTATAGAGGCGAGCGAAGACGCGCCAGCCGTGAGGGCGAAGAAAGCCGTGTTGAATATGAGCGAGGCGGCATATTCCACGTGGCTGATCACATCGGGGCGGGGGAGATAGACAGTGGCGGCCCCGAAGAGAAATAGGGCGAGGACGGTCGACGCTGCGGTCTTGGCGATATATACCACGAGCGGGTTGGCAGGCGTTGAGAATACGAAGTCCACCTCTGACTTGACAACTGTCAGGGAGCCGCCTCCACTGGCCAGCAGTAATGCTAGTACCCCCAAGTAGCGGAAAGAGGGGGCATAGTCCTCAGTCCTCATCGCCGAGACAGACGCCACGAAGGTCATGGCGAAGTAGAAGGCGATGAATGCAAGGAACCACCTGCTGTACATCAACTTGAAGTTGAGGCGGAGTATCTTCCAGAGTCTTCTGGCGTTCATCTCATCAGCCGAGCCACCACCTCCTCGATCCTCTCACCGGCGTCTCTGGCCGCGGCCCTCAGCTCCTCCACGGCGCCGCGCCACACTATCCTCCCCCTACTGATGACTAAAACCTCCCTGGCCAGTCTCTCGGCTATGGACATTATGTGGGTCGAGACGAGGATCGTGGTCCCCGCCGCGTTCATCTCCCTCAGCAACCTTATGACAAACTCCTGGGCAGGTATGTCGAGGTAGTTCAAAGGCTCGTCCAGCAGAAGCACCCTAGGCCTGTGCATTATGACCAGGGCGAGCGCCAGCCTCTGCCTCATCCCCCTAGAAAGCGAAGAAGCCAGCCGGTCCTCGACGTCACCAAGGCCCAAGGCCTCTATGGCCCGATCCACAGCCGAACCGTCGACGCCGCGGAGAGCCGCCACGTACTCCAAATTCTCCCTAACGGAGAGATCCAAAAAAGGCGAGGCGTCCTCCGGCAGGTAGCCCATGCAAGCCTTGGCCTCCCTAGGCTGGCGCTGGACGTCGTAGCCACACAGCCTCGCCACGCCGGCGTCGGGCCTCAGAAGCCCCGCCAATATCCTCAACACCGTGGACTTCCCAGCGCCGTTAGGGCCCAAAAGCGCCACCGCGCCGCCACAAGACACCTCAAACGACACACCGTCAAGAGCCACCACGCCGCCAAAGCGCCGCCTGAGACCCTCCGCCGCTATACATTCATACACATACAACAAGATAATTGACACATATAAACATTGCACATAGCACCCACACAGCCCCAAGATGCCGACAACGAGAACCACACACCTAAGCACATAGGCACTGAAGAAGACATGGCAACACAAGCCTTCAGGCATTTCGGTAAACCAACCACGCATAGAGATAGGAGGACGGACGCAGTCCTCGCAGTAGGCGGACGAGACTAGAGAAAGCAAGATCGCAACGTCTATAAGTGTCTAAAAATTATTAATTCAAAGTAGTATTAGTGATTGTGGGTCTCGTTTATGTAGACGGCGTGGTCAAACACGACGGGAAAGGCGTCAGGGTTAGGTTCCTAGTCGACTCAGGTGCCACGTACACGGTGTTGACCAGGGGCGTTTGGGAGGAGCTGGGGCTGAAGCCGATGGGGGAGGTGGAGTTTGTGTTGGCCGACGGCACCGTGATTAAGAGGGCGATTTCCGAGGCTTTACTCGAACTGCCGGGCTACGGCGAGTGGCACACGCCCGTGCTACTCGGCGAGAGCGAAGACGAAAACCTACTCAGCGTCGTCACCCTGGAGATATTCGGCCTAGTGCTCGACCCATTTAAGAGGGAGCTGAGGCCGGCAAGGGGCTTAATGAAGACTACGCATTAAAAGAAGAATAACCACCATCGGGTACACGGCGTCCGCGAGGGCTTAAGCCGCCGCAACCCCAGCAACGAGCCTAGGCGGATACATGATATACAGATGCAAACGCCGCATCAGGCCAATAAGTACCACCCAGGCACAACGCGGCAAAAAGAACTAAGGCCCACGCGTAAAAAGCGAAGTCCCCGTGAAGCAGACGCCTCCACGCAATCCAGCCCCCGCGGTCATCCGCCTTGACCGCGGAGTCTGCACGCCGCCTCGCCAGCCTCACCTGCCGCCGGCACGGCTCCTCCGCCCCCTTCTTCACCTGGCGACGCTATGGGCCCACTACCTAGCGTGCTTAGCCTCCTCGATTATCATCTTAACTTCGTTCTTGAGGTGCTCCTCAGCGTGTCTAAGAGCCTTTAGGGCCAGGCCGGGGTCGATGGACGCCAGACGTCTCGCGATGTCCTCCGCCGAGGCCTTCTCGGGGATAGTAGGCGCCCCCTCGGACCTGAGGACTTCGTTGAGGGCAGAGATGAAGCCGGTTCCAGGCTTCCTGTCGGTAAGGACGTCGAGGACGGCGAGCCTAGAGGCGGCGTCTTTGAAACGTTTTATTATCTGCATCGCCGTGTCCCTCTCCTCCTTGCCCAGGGGATCCCCGGCGAAGTACCTCCTCAACACCTCGTGGCGTTGTTGAAACTCGGCAGTGAAGACGCCGAGGTCCTCCAAGCCCCTCTCAACATTCATCAACATGTTCCTCAACATATACGGCACCCGGTCCAGCCTCCACCAGAAGAGGTGGTAGGTCCACTACCGCTTCGCCGCCGCCTCGTCCACCTTCTTCTGAACCCGCTCGTCGAAGCTAGGCGAAAGCGCCCTAATGAACTCGATTAAGTCCCTCGCCCTCAGCGCCCTCCGCAGACGCCGAGCAAACCCCTCCCTAGTCATACCCCCACGCACCTCGCCACTTCGCCCATAAGCCGAAGAAAAGCCCCCCCGCCATATCACCTCGCCTTGTATGGGTTAGAGACGCCGCTCTGCGGAAGACACCCAGCCACCACCGCCCTAAACAACCACACCCCCACACCAACCCCAGACCCGAGCCGTGCATAAACACACATGCATTCAACTTTAAAAACTTTACTATGACATCAACCCAGCAGACACGCCGCAACCGAGGACCACACAGACCAAGTTTACCCAAGCGGCGGAATGGAAAACTCACGTATTCACCCCCCGGCCATCCCAACACGACGCTAGACCCCACCCACCGTCGTGATGCCTTAGGTGCGCGGGGCGCACCCCCAGCCTCTGAGGAGGCCACATCCCGCGGCGTCTATTGTGTTAGGAGATGTGTATCTCACAGCAATTACGAGGCCGGGAAAAAACCATGCGGCTAGGCCAAGCGGGCGTAGAGACTCAAGTCGTCCAACCTGCCTAGACCCACGATCTGTTATCTATTTGCCACTGATATCGAGGATCCGGAGGTTAAGGAGTAACAATTCGGCGCTCCGCATCCTAGACGAAAATAGACGCACGTTGCACGGAGTCGTGGCGGAGACGCCTAGGTGCAAATCCCTCACGGCTCCCGAGACCTCCATGAGGAAGCGCTGGGCCTGGACCTGTGGCAGATGGAGGAGTTGGAGCAGGCGCCGTCCCTACCGCCGTACGGCTTCCTTGCAGTTCAGGACCCACCCAGCACCGGCAAGACGTCGGTAATCGCCGCAACGGCATGCGAGTTAGCCACGGCAGGCGGCAGGTGCTCATCACGTCGCTTACAAACGTGGCCGTTGATAACGCCATAGAGAGGATCCTCGAACTCTGAGGATTTGAGATCCCACAATTTGCGTATAAAATGATTATCCAGCGCATGAGGTCGTGGATGGTGCCACTGCCGCATTTTCTCAATAGTCAGCCAGCTCCGGCCAGATTAACGCGATGGGCCGTCTCTATCTCCCGCACTGCCCTCCGCGGCGTGGTTTAGGCGAATGGTAGCTGGAGGAGGCTGTATAATTATGACGGCGAAGATTATGGGAGGCACCCCGCCGTGTACGCAGACCCGTCACCGTGGGCGTGTAAACAGCTCAGCACTAAGGTGGCCGCAGAGGACAGCCCTCGGCAAAGCTGACATTAGCCGATGCTACAGAGACTCGCCAGCCTTCTACAAGGTTGCCGATCAACGCCGCACCTCGAGCTTTTCGAGGAGCCGATTTATGGCATCCCCCACATGCGTAAATACTTGATGCGGTTGCGGCGGCAGATAGGCAACAGCCGTCCACCTATTTGCCGGCTCAGGCGGCTGGCGCGAGGTGTAGAGGTGGATGGCGCCCACGCGGATCCCCCTCCTAAGTAGAGCAACGTGATGGCCGAGGGCGTATATCTCGTCCACCTGCGTCTCCGAAAGGCCTACGTCCTTTCTGTGGAGCTTGACTTCCAGCAACATCAACGTTTTGTCGTCCATCTTAAGGGCGACGTCGAGGTTAATAGACCTGTCAAGCACCGTAACTGTAGGTTCGAGGACGACGTCGTAACACCTCTCCAAGGCATAGCAAGCAACAATTGCGTTTCCCAGAGGGTTCAGCGGCGCATTTGCCAACCCCCCGTATGCCTGCTTCAGAATCCTCAAAGCCCTCCGCCAATCGACGCACGCCTCCTGCAACACCCTGCTGTACAGCTCATGCGAGACTCCAGTAAATATCCGTCTTATCTCAAAACCGCCGAAAATTCAGAGACTCCAACAACTCACCCATGCAACTCCTTTGGCACGAGGCTGTACCCCTCCACGTAAAGGTAGTTGACAAGCCTCACCCCCATATAGTCCGACTTCTTCTCGGGGATGTCCAAGCCCAGTAGCTGATTCACGTACCGCTCCAGTTGCCAAGGCTTCCAGCCGCCGTACTTCACCGCCACGTCAGAAAGCCGAGCCGCCACCGGCCGGGGCAACTGAGGCACGGGGCCCACATAGCGTATCTCAAGACCCAGCTCCCCCTGCACCAAGTCAAAATCCTCGGACTCAAGGGCGTCATACACCTCGTTGCTCATAGGCCCATAAGACCATATGTAGAAGTCGGCCCTAGCCAAGGGGCGGCCGCCGTACCTATACTCATAGACGACACGCCCCTCCACGTCCACGTCATACTGCGCCAAGAAGACCAACTTCATCAACTTCTTCACACTGTACACCCCACCCCCCAGAGACTTAAGTAGAAACATAACGACCTCCCTCACCCCATACTCCCCAACGACGACAGACTCACCCACAGACATATCATAATATTGAATTTATATGTTTATACCATAAATACCCCAACCACGGCGCAAAACCCACAGCCGAGGACTACGCCCCACGCAACCCTCCTGCCCCCCTCGCCGTCCGCAAGCCACACACGCCGTTGGCGCAGGCCCCGCAACCGTCCTACCCACCTGGTGCTAGCTCCACCTCCAAACCCCAAACGGCACACGAGACTCCACACCACCACAGCGACACCCCCAAGACGTGGGGGGTCAGAAAAGATAGCCAAACGGACACAGCCGCCGTCTGGCGCACCCTCACTGACGACGCCGTATACCTAACTGACATGACACCATGCTACGCCAAATATTCAAAAAGGCGGACTGCCGACGTCAGCGGGGGAAGTCCACTATGTAATAATAATATCGACGTTTCCGTAGATTCAGGATGCCCACTGCCACCCTCCTCCAATCGACATCCCGCACTTGTTTCTTATGGGAGCGGGGCTGACGCGTGTTCATCAAGTCTTGTAACTCCTCATCAACAACAACCCGCACAGGCGGACAAGCGGGCCCGCAGAGATAACGCTGGAGACGGCTCTTCACGTTCTCAACATAAGGAGACACCACCACCAAACAGTCCCCATCCCGGATCACAAACGCGCGGCCCAGCGGCGCCACCCCCACCTTCGCCCACCGCAAACAACCCCCACGAGCCAAGCCGATAACCAAGCCGCCTACGGACATCAGCCGAAGCTCTAAATCCGGATATAGGTAGCTGTGTAACTCAGGGTCTTTTATCAAGCGGAATGAAATAGTAATAGCCGCGATAAACACACCGACAAGTACAAAGAAATCTGATACTAAAAGTCTGAACATGAGCGAGACCGCTAATGCGCGAAATACATAAAATATATGCATTTTTAAGTTCTTAAATTCCTTTATATACTTATTTAAGTTCTTATATAGTAGTTCTACGCATTGATTAATAATCTGTCTTACATACTTCTTTATCTTTTCTCTTAAATAGTTGTATACATAAGGAAGTACAGATATAGCGAGATATAACGGAATGATAAGCACAGTGGGCAAGCCTTTATACTTTATTATAAAAAATATCAAGATATACGCCAATATTAGTGGCACTATCTTTAGGGCAACATTGTTTACAACATACTTGTTTCTCGTCTCCTTATTAATTATCTTAGAAGCTTTGATCCCCACCTCATCATATGGTACCCACTCGATATTGTTACAGACGCCGCTCCGTTTCCCAAACCTACAGAGGTACACGCCGTAGAGGTCAGCCGACACCACAATCGCCCTTTCACCCCGAGACAGCTCAACCACAACTGTGTAGTCGGCAGATAGCCTATGTAGACGGCTACGCGCCTCCAACTCACCCCATGCAAAGAGCCCCAGCCCAAACCACCACCACAAAGGAGGCCAAGACGCCATATGTGGCGTCGCAGCACGTGCATGCATAGTTAAACCATAGACTAGCAAAAACACGGCGATGAGGAAACCCATCCCAAAAACCACAATAGCCGGAAAGATGACAGCCAAGACTTCCGGTACAAGAAGTATACCCGTTATTGGCAATGGAAGACTCAATGGTATTATATGTCCAAAGTTCACATTGTAGTAGATTAATACTGCAATTCCATAGGTGAAGAGAAAGAAGACCATGAACAGATTGTAAAGCGAAAAAAGAGTAACACTAGAGGTAGATATTACAGTAATAAACAAGATGAGGTAAAGTAACAATAATAAATAAGATTTTGAGAAGGTGATAATAAGATATATGTTAATAAGGAAGCTAATTAATAAAAAGTGGTAGGTCCATACCCCCCTACGGAAGGACAAATAGAAGCCTCCCAACGATAACGTTACATATATAAAAAATATAATCCATAAACTTGTTATATTAAAAAAAGCCGATTCGGGCGGCAGAGGCGATTCATACGCCAGTAGAGCGGCTAATAAAATGAAGATAAATGTGGCAAAGAGTATCATAGATTGATGCTCCCGAATATCCAAGCCTCTTAACTCATCAGGTAATGCGTACACGGCTGACCGTTTTAACTTAGGCTTCAGCTTAATGGCTACAAGAAGAAAGAATACGACGGCTATAATTGCCGCCGGTACAAATAGGGTAATTACAAACATGGTGGCCGACTCGCCGGCCCGCAGAACCACGTACCTAGGTACCGCAAGAGGATATCCTGCCAACGGTTCCCCCAACTGCGATGCATTTTGCCGTATATACAGCCAGCCGTTCCCCAAGCCGCAGAACACAATAACCCGAGTATTCGAGAAGTTCCGAACCTTCGAGTATTTGAGCTCGCCACTTTGGTAGGTGATGCTCAAAGAAAGATTGAGATTGTAGGGATTATTCACGACCAGATACGCGGTGCCGTTGCCGGCGCCGAAATCGCAGTCGCACCCCCCATGCCACTCACACGCGGCCCCGAGCGCAACTGCCGCAAGCACCAAGACAGCCAAGAGCAAAAGCCGCATAACGACAGAAAACAGCCGGTATAAATAGGTGCCGCCATGGAGACAAGCAAAGCCGCGTGCCTCGCCTAACGCCGCTATACGCAACCAAGTACGCCCCACTCCCTAAGACTCTCAGCTAGCAACTCCAACTCCTCTCTAGTCAGAACCACCATGTCAAAAGGCGCCTCCCTCATGAATTCGGCTCTTATCTCCTCAAGCTTGCCCTTTTCGTGTTCCGGCACGAAATAAACAACGACGAAATGCTTAACGCCGCATTCTTCGCCTCCTTAAGCTCCGCGGCGAATTCCTTTATCCGCTTGGCGCGGTCCTCCTTTACACCCATCCTGACGTTGATAGCCACGACTGGCTTATCCCGCGGCACCGCGCAGTCTATCTCCCGCTTCTTCCCACCGCACAGAAGCACGTATTTCCCCACATTTCCGCAACGCGCCTTTACCGCCGTACATACCTCGTTTTCGGCTATACGCCCCCGCCAATGCCGCCTCTGGTGCTCCTCCCAGTTCTTATAGAACTTGTACAACACGGTTTCGAGCCT
>Ga0080005_125555_pt1 | contig 12376 bp, 10 predicted proteins | sample JossMetagenome_2_FD_69208 | JGI IMG/M metagenome (GOLD analysis project Ga0080005, IMG submission 69208) | Hot spring sediment microbial communities from Joseph's Coat, Yellowstone National Park, USA - JC3_ASED (SPADES assembly) (version 2) | ecosystem: Environmental > Aquatic > Thermal springs >... | reverse complement strand
GTCCTCGAGGGACCTGGCGAAGACCTCAGCTATGTCCCTGTAGCCCGCGTAGAGGCTCAGCCTGACGTCAACGTAGAGGTAGGTAACGCCTGCCTCGCCTAGGGCTACCCTTAGGAGGGACGTCTTGCCGGTCCTCCTGAGGCCGGTGACGAGGGTCAGCCTCTCGGCCCTCAGGGCTGTTACCAGCGCTGAGAGCTCGCGGTTGAAGTCGTAGAGGTCCTCCCTCCTCGTCTTAGGCTCGGGGCTGAATAACATTAGGGTACCCCAAAATGTTTGGGTACCCCAAGCGTAATAGGCTTTTGCCCAGCCTTGTTAAGGGATAAGGCCCTTACGTTGTGGCCGCTTTAAGCTGCCCTGGCCGACGATGACCTCCTTTTGTGCAGCCCTCTTACCTTATGGCGTGTTTAGAGATACATGGAGCCTAGCACGCACTTTATTATTGTAATAAAATATTTTAGGCCGCCCTTTGCCTACTAGCAGACGATGACTGCTCTTGACTGATGGTGAGAGCGCGTCCTCAGATGATGTCTACGAGATCGCAGAGCTGGTCAGCTGCGTGTTAGGAAACGTAAAGGTGCCTCTGTCTCTGATCAAGTCCATAGTTGATTACGCCTGCAGGTACTTGCGTGGACGGGGCAACTTCACCCCCGCTGACGAGGTGGCCCTCGAGGCCGTGATAAGGGATTCACCGGTGTTCAAGGAGGCGGCGCCCTACGCCAAGGAGCTGGCGGAGGCCGTCTACAAGGTCTGCGGGCAGGGGCAGTCGCCCGAGCTGAAGTCCTGCATAGCCAGTAGGGGCCGCGCCAAGGGCCACAGGGAGGCCCTTGAAATGGCTGAGCGCCGGAACCTAATAGAAATGTACGCAGTCCAGTTGGCAAGTAAGAGCCTTCGCGACATGGGCTACTCAATACGCATGAAGTACAGGAAGGGGCCTAGACCCTACGACTTGATCGTCTCCAAGGACGGCGTGTTGTATACAGTGGAGGTGAAGGGCAGAAGTGTGCCAAAGAGTCTGTGGGACGAGAGGCTGTGCATGGACATATCGTTCACTGAGAACGAGGTGCAGTACCTTGATAGCAGACGGGACCGACACATCATCTGCATAGCATACATCAGTGAGGGGGACCTACAGGAAGTGCTATGCATGACGCCTGACGAGTTCAAGAAGAGGTGGGAAAGGGTCCATGACGCTAACGCGGAGAGGGAGGGCAAGTACGTGTTCCGCGGCAGGGACTGTAAGCATAGGGCTGGGGACAATGATAGGACTTCACTAAGCGAGGCTCTGAGAGATCTGGGCGATGAATTTTACCTTCACAGCTATCATACCCTTGAAGACCTGCTCAACGACGAGAACCTTTTAGATGACTACCTTGAGATGCTTGGGATAGAGACGAAGCGCAAGAGCAGACTTTACAACGCTTTTAAAATATCCATACTAGATAATGAGCTCAAGAGAAGAGGGGTCCCGGAGCCCATTGCTGGTGTCCTGGCAGCTCGGAAAGCGGCAATTGACGAGGAGCGGGCTGCACGCCGTGAGCGGCGCATGTACCCTAGGAAGTCCTTTATTTCCTGCGTTGAGCGGACAGGCTTTGGAGGGATGATGTACAGTCTTCTCGCTGAGGAATTCTATAGCGCCGTATCTAAGGCTAAGCTACATGACAAGTGTGACGCCATAGCGAAGCTGGCCGTAGACAGGTATGAGCATTTCACAATTACGGCGGGGAGTCGGTATGACAAGGAGGTCAGGGTCCCCCTGTCCGCTGCGCTCATCAAGTGCCTCTGTTACGACAAGGCTAAGGAAGCATATGAGAACGCTTTGAAGGAGATGTACGGCAAGGAGGTCGACGCTTCTGAAATCTTTACTGCCCTGTCTAACCCCTGGTGAGCCCAGCATAATCGATGAGGTCGCTAGGGCTAAGGGCTGGGCTAAGGCCTTAGGGGTTGAGAGCGCAGCCCTGGGTCACCAGGCCTCATCGTTTAGGCCCTATAGGCCCTAAGCTCGTTAACTCCCCAGTTAACACGGCCTTAGCGGCAGGCGTATCAGGGCGCCGCTTGGCGTCTTCACGCGAGGCCCTCTCACCCCTTCACGAGGGCGAGACGTTGTAGGGGACAAGGCTGTTGGCGTGCCTCGGCGCGGGGGCCTTACGTCAAGGATGGTACCAAAGCCCCTGTGGTTAAGCTTTATTTGTGACCTCAGGAAGTTGAAACAAGTGGCAGAACGGGGGGCAAAAGACGTCAACACAGCCAAGTTTCTATGATGAGGTGAAGAAGGAGCTAGGACTTGAAGAGGACGACATAATCGATATATATCAGTCGTTAGTGAAGCACGAAATCTGCTTGATGAGGCTGGGGGACATCTGCGCAACGGAAAGCGATGGCGGCTACTATGTAGCTAAGCACGGGTCCTCTGTCAGGCATAACGTAGACGCGCAGATGACCATAATCGATGTCCTGTACGCCATGCTTGTCGGGAGTGACGTGCTGATAAATAAGTATAACCTCAATGACGTAGAGGGCTTTGTGAAGAAGATCAGAAGGCTCATTGACATTCTCGTTGAAAGGAGGTTATTGATAGACATGCCTTGTGCTGACAACAGGGTGCTGGGGCGTTTAGATGACGTTCTGTCGGGTAAGTCTGTAATAGAATTAAATGACGTCGACAATGTATACATGTATTTTGATATGCTTGATAACACGCTTGGTGATAAGCTATTCGATCGCTTCAAAAAGGTAATACAAAAAGAGTGGCTTTACTCCCAATATGTTGAAAAAATAAGGAAGTTAATATGGGATTGGAAAAGAAAAGGAGTATGTTTCAAGACAGCCTATGGCGAGCTAATTAAGTTGCTAAGGTACGAGGCGCCGTTGCCATTTACTAAGGGCTTTGAGACGTCGTTACGGAGGGTCCTAGAGGCTTATGTCCTGCCGTTCCTGGAGGAGCCTTTGCCTGAACTTAACAGGAGCCTAGATGACGATAATGATGACAATAACTTCAAGAAGTCCGTAACACAAAAGCTGGGCGAGCGTGATATAAATGTCATAAACGCCATAGATATTATAATTGGTGCGCTAAAAAGTATTGGAATTGAAAGGCTTCACGAGTATCAGTTTGTTATGCTTGATGAGATGCTCAGCTTATTTGATAGGCCAAAGATCGTAGTTATCTCAGCCCCGACCGCCTCAGGCAAGACGGAGATATTTATGACATATCTGGCGTTCAAGTTATTGGTCAACAACAACGGAGTAGCTGTTATCGTATACCCTACTAAGGCGCTTGCCAGGCAGCAGTTGCAACGTTTTATAGGGTTTATGTATCACATAAACAGAAAAATTAACAATAAAACTATTCACGTTTACATACTTGATGGGGACAGTCCAAGTGAAGAAGTAAAGGGGCAACCGTTTAGAGGCGACATTGAAATAGAGCTTCGCGATGAAAACAAGGAGGGCTATCTTGAATATAATAACGAGGGAAAGCTAGCTATTAAATGGAATGATGGACGGGAAGAAGATATTGAATGGGTTCATGAACGTAAGGAAGTAGAAGAACTAAAGAAGCCCGCTATTGTCATAACGAATGACTCCATGCTTTCTAAACATATCCGTGAAGGGTCGAGGTGGGTTATCGATCTTGCAGCCTCGCTTAACACAATAGTTATTGATGAGGCTCATGTGTTCATGAACGATAAGAAGAGGAGCGACTTTGTACACTTCCTGCTTCTGCGACTACTATTGATAGCGTTATTGAAGAAAATAGGGGGAGGATTCTCAGACAACGTCTATTTATATAAAGACTTCAAGGAGTTAATACGGGAGAGGAAGTTTGACATCATATTGTCAAGTGCAACCATGAGCGATAGGGAAGTGCTTAAACAAGGCATGAGTACAAGGCAGCTAGGAGGAATTGACTTGGCGAAGGTCACCAAGGCCGCCGGTGATTCCTCAGGTTCTTCAGCTCCGCCTTACGAGTTGTTGCTCAGGGGTTGGATCAAAAGGGCTTATGAAGAGAGTGACCAAGGTGAAAAGAGTATAATTTTTGAATCTTATTATGATAAAATAGGTAACTCAAAACGAAAGAGGTTGTACGTGACAGTTGTATACTTCCCAGAACCTATGAGTGCTTCTAAGACGCCGTTCATTGAGGCCTTAGCCACCACAACTATATGGACAGCAGCGGTGGGTAAAGGTCTAGGGCATAGGTTACACGCGATATCTTTCATGGATAGCAAAGAAACAGTAGGAGAGACCTTTAAAGAGTTCATCAGGCCAAGTCTATCAAAAGAGTGCTTCCACGCAGACAAGTTGCTGGTCAGTCCTCTCCTTCGTCAAACTAAGCAAGATGCGTGTCCGGATAACATAGGTCATAAATACATAGAGAGACTATTGACTTATTTAAATCAAAAGCAGGACACAGGTGGATCATACCAGCTGTTTGCCAGGTACTCTCATTTACAGCTTTACTACAAGTGGAATGATGTAGAAAGCTACATACGTTATATGCAAAAACTACTTAATTCACAACAAGGGCGACAAAGCCCTGACATCGTTAAAGAAGCTGAAAACTTTGCTCGCGATGTATATGAGGCTGCCTCGAGATACGGGAGCACAAGTAGCAAAGGGTCGAGATACTGGATCTGCAAACCAAAGGATGGTAGTGGCGAGTGCGACGAATACTACGTACTACAACACCATGCCGACCTCGAAAGGACACTTAGACAAGAAATTGAAAAGATCCTTAGCAGTAAAGATAATTGGAACTTGGTAATAGCTACGTCGACCCTTGAGCTGGGAGTGAACATACCAGGGGTTGCCGTTGTTCTGCAATATGGTGCTCCGCCCTCTGGCGAGAGCTTCGTCCAAAGGGTCGGTAGAAGTGGCAGGGACGAATGGTCTTTCAGGACGGCGTTTGGCGCCGTGTTCGCTAGAAATGTCGGTAAGGACATAATGCTAATAGATGAAATGGAGGCTATAAAGAACCTCTATAATCTGACCAGGCCAGGTTATAGCCCCGAACTTGATAGTGAGACCTTAGCGAGATACATGGCTCTGATATACTTTGATGGGGCAATCATCGATACAATAGGCGCGAAACACTCTATTGACGATCCCCTTGTCCAGGCATTATTCCAGGCATTATTAAAACTTTATTTAGATGATAAGAAAATTAATGAAACATTAGATAATATCAAAAAGATAGTTGAGAACCGTGAAAGGTACGAGCAGATACTCTCTAGTAAAGAGATAAACAAGCCAAGAGGGATAATACCGACTGCGTCACTAATTGTTAACGAAGAATCTAGTAATAATGATGTAATAGTTGAAAACCTAATGATTATAGAAGTTAGACTTAGAGACGTAGAGCGTAGGTTGGAAAAAGAAATAAGACCAGGGCAGGAATACGCTAAAGAATTAGAGGAAAAAGTAGAAGAAGTAAAGAGATTACAAGAGGATGTCTATTCTTTGAGGGAAAATATTGAGCGGCCTTTTGCTAACAGAGGGAGACTTTCTATATCTACATACCTTCACGAATATGCAACTCATATTTATGACAAACTTCGTGAAGTTGATAGAACTTTTGAAAAAATAGTTGATGACATTAATAAAATAATTAATGTCAACAAATTAAGTGATCTAGAAAAATCATTAAAAAGAGCTATGAATGCTATTAAAGAAACTGAGCAAATGATTTTAAGTACCATAATAGCATCTGATGAAATATGTTTATCTTCATGGCTGCATAAAGATAGGCATACGACATCATACGATGACACAATGGCACTACTACTGGGTATGCCAATGCCCCATCCAGTATCTTATTCCGAGCCAGGCAATGGATGCTCACTTGTTTTCGACGAAGTTGAGATCAGCGATGGCAAAGGTGGCAAAATAATAAAGTTAAAAAGAGAGAAGAAAGAAGGCGAGATACCCAGGAATGCAAACAGAGATTATGTACTTCGCAATGTGCCATTTAAACATCATGAGGCGTCATGAACTATGAGCTTAGATATCTCATTTCCGGCGTTCCATTACGGAAAAGCATATCTTGGTACACTAGTAATTAGTAGGGAAGCTAATAATGTAAAACTCTCCGTCAAAAGCAGCGAAGTCGCGACATTTAAGGGCGTTATCTCTAGTGATGACACAGAAAAAGATTTAGAAGTACCTATCTCAAGTCTCGGCACCTATGCAGTAAGAATAAGATATGACGCACTTCGGGACGCTCTAGCTAAATGGAGCCGCAACAATAGTAGTGAAAGTTCGGAGGGCGAGAATCGCTCGGGCGTTGACATCTATCCTATACTTTTTACTTTCAATAAGAACTATGGAACTGTTGGTATGAGAGACGTTAATGTAGCCGTGCTTAGCGGTGTTGCAACCTGCGTCAAAGACGATTGCCTCAAGGAAAGGAGCGAGGCCGAAAACACATATCTGTTGATAATACGCTCTCCGTCTAGACTCAAGACGGAAGCCGGGTGGCAGGTTAGAACTGCATGTAGTGACAAACGCAAACACTATAATGAAGAGAAAGGGGATCCTTGTTGGCTATTTTCCTTCATTATAATCGATAAATACATTAAAGACAGACTTACTGACATTGTCGAAGATCAGAAAGATCAGGAAAGGATTAGCTATGAGGTTGATATCGAAACTCATAGAGATAGCGTTCACTCGGCTAGTGCAGAGCTATACATATCCTCGCTTAAGTATGTTAAGGTGTTCTTAAGGTCGTTCCCCTTAATCAGGCTTGAAGGTCTCGAATGTCCCAGCGATTCCAGCAGTATGCTAGAACTGTGCAGAGGTGACTTAGAATACATACACGTCGGTTCTCAGATAACAGTTAGGTGCGAGAAGTACACGCACGAGTGCTTAGTATGGCAAAATGGATGGTGGCCATATCGTATTAATTTCATAAGTCCTGTCATAATATCGTACCCTATGGATATGCCCAAAAACCCCTTATTAGAAAGCGCAGATAGGTGGGAAAAGAAGTCATTTAGGCTCAATCAAGAAGCCATTCCGTTACCCCAAGATAAAGTGCTTAACACGAGTGTCGTGAAGTTCTCAATAAAAGACTTTACATGGGATAAAGCAGTTAAGCTTATTGATTGGCTATGGGCTGAAAGGCCTGACGCTCTCTTCAAATTGCTTTTAAATGAGGAGGTGATATCAGCAATAGAGCAATTCATAAAAGAGGAGCTCAGAAAGGGGAACTATAGGAATTGCGATTACAGCTATAAACCGAAAGGGCTTTTCACCAAGACTACGCTGTACGGTAAAGAGATAATAATATATTCACCATCTGTTAAAAGGATAACAGAGTTATATAATTCCATTAAAGTTAATAAAGTAAGCGGCGATAACCACGGTTCAGTGTCAGATTATAAAATCAGTGATGTAGTAGCCCAGGTGACGGATAACTTTCCTTCCTCTGGATCAGGATCAGAAGGTGGCTGCGTAAAAAAGCTGTTGCAGGATCATGAGGACAAGGTTGAGAAAATACTATCTATCTTCGCCCTCGCCTACGGTCTTCACGGGGTATCGCATCTACTTATGAAGGCTTTAACAGCGTTGACAGGCATTACGGACTATACAGAGTTCATAAGGATTGAGGTGGACAAACATTGGGGGCAAGACATTGAGCAAGACATCATACTTGAGAAGGTTCTAAAGAATAGCGGCTTCCGAAAGAATGTTTATCATGAGAATGTCTTTGAGATAATTCCTGGCGATAAATTTGACTTGAACGTATACGTAATTAGCAGAGAGCCGTACTCTTACGCTATTTACTACGACAGACTAGTTGACAGGAGCAGCGGCCAACTGAAATTAGATGATGTCAAGACTGGGCTCAAGAAACTGATATCTTACGAAGTATCTCACGAGAGCAAGGACGCCTGCGAAGTTAGGTGGCAATTAGAGCGGAACCTGCTGTCCCCGTACAGAAGTATTCTACTTAACCCAAACAATCCAATCAACCAAAACGTGCTTTCCCAAGTTGATAACCTTGTCAAAGATTATTTGGACAAACACTTTAAGCCCCCAAGATCATTATTTAGATATCTTTACGCAGCTCATATAAGGAAGTGCATAAGGGATAAGATCTTAAAGGGGTTCCAGCAGGGGAATAATGCTAGCGATGTAAAAGAAATAATTAATACTAATATTCAGTACATATGGCCCTATCATCTGCCACAGTGTATTGATGGATGCTACGGCTGTGTACTTATGGAGAGAAGCATTAGCTCTAGGACCTGTGACCTATCGCCACTGGTTCAGGAGCTGAAGGTCAGTAAGTGGTCCGCGTTGTGCCTATTGAAGTATGCCGGGCTGATCGATGAGTCATGGGTTAACTGTAAGTTAACATAACACATAACGTTATTTTACCATGCTGTCCACCTTAACCACTTTGGGACGCTCATTAATGTACACTAGGCAGCTGGTCAGGTACTGGGGCAGAAAGCCCATAGAGGTCATCGATGGCCTAATCAATGAGGACGATCATGTAATAGTTGGATCCTTTGTATCGAGTGCTACAGGGACTACACGCTGATCACTGATCCACCGTTCACTGATGAAATTCAGTAAATGGAGCTCTCGTTCTTCTACTGGGCCTGGCTCAGGGTCAGCGCGCTGCCAAAGATGATGGCCAGCCTGGTCGGCCGAAGGGCGGCCTTCAGGTTTGCCGACGAGTTAGTTATAAACGAGAACAGGGGGCTTGACGTCAATGTTTACATAAATATGTTCAGGAGGTTCCTGATGAGAACTAGGCACGTCAGGAGGAAGGTCCTGATATTTCATGAGGAGAACGCTGGCTGCTAAACGCTATCAGGGAGGCGATAGGTGAGGTCTGGGGCCAGTTTGAGGAGAAGAGGTTCACGCTTGATATACATAGAAGGGTTGGGCCCCGCGGCAGAAATGCATACGTAGTGTTCATATCTGAGTAGGCCTAGCCCTCCTCAGCGGGCATTCCTCGTTCACGCAGAACTCGCAGTCCCTGCTCAGCACGTAGCCCTGCGTTCCAAGCTCCTTCGCAAGGCTCTTTACATCAAGGTCTACGTTTAGCTTGATGTAAATGTACCTGCTGGGCAGACGGACCTTCAAACGCTCACGATCATTCAAAAGCCCCAGGTCTAACTCGACCTCTTTCTCAGCCCCTTTAACGCCCTCTAGGCCGCGCCGATAGACGAGCACAATTTGCGGCGTTTTACCGCGAGCCCTTCTCCACATGTTGCCATATATGAGTGCCTGGTAGATATCGGCTAACCTGCCATCACCTACCTTTGACGACTTGACCTCAACTATTAGGTCAACAGGCCCTTCGCACGCTATGTCTATTCTGCCCTTAAGCTTAGAGCCGTTGTAGTCGACCTCTAGGGGGACCTCTTCATTGCACCTGAGCCTCTGGCTCTCGAGCAGGCGCTTGATCTCCTCCTTTATGTTGTCATGAAGGCTACTTATTTCATTTAGTTTGTCACTAAATTCTTTGCTAAACTTCCTGTGGCTACAACCCCCGGAGGCCTCAACAGCAGCCCTCTTAGCGCTGACCTCTTTAGTGTCCACAGTTAAACTCTGTCCAAGGCTTTTAATTAGCTTTATTTTAATTAACCGTGACTGAGGACAGGCTTAGGCGCTGCACAAGACCTATACGATGGGCTCGAGAAACTGCACGACTGTCTCGCCGTCAGACACGAAGGGGGTCAGGAAGGTCCTTGAGGAGTTCCTTGGGGTCAGGCCTAGGCCCTGCATAGGCTAAGCTTCTAAGGGCGCCTAGGCCTCATCAGTTAGATTCTGCAATCCTAAGCTTGTTAACTCCCCAGTTTACAATTACTTAGGCCCCTGACAACCTCCAGGCGTCCTGCAGACTCTGACAGACACTGCACAGGCTCCGCGTTAGCTACAAGACGCGCCACATGATGGCACAGTTCTCAACCATTCCATGCAGAGGTTCCATGATTTCATTAATGAGTAGCCGTACAGCTGGGTGTCGAGCTGGGCAGCCCCTGGGCAGCGCCCTCGGGGTCCTCCTGGGCACTGCCCAGCGACATGTCGCCTCAGCCCCTTGCGGGAGGCTGCAAGCTGGGCCATATGATGGCGCTGCCTGGAGCCCAGCTGGGCACTCCCCAGCCGCCTGCCCATAGCGCATGATGGGTTAACTAGGTGAACCAATAGTTATAGGCCTCGGACGCCACGGCTTCAGCCTGGCGATAGCAAATGGTCATCAAAGACGAAGGGGAGCTTAGGAGGCGAATCGAGGAGGGGTGGTGGATCTCAAGGGACAGCGCCGGGGTGAAGCTGAAGGACCCTAGGACCGGCAGGAGCGAGAGGGTGGCTAAGGAGCTTGAGCCGCTGGCGATCGAGCTCCACGAGGGGAGGAGGTCAGCTGGCGGCCAGGGACCCCAAGAGGGGCCGGCCACTGAGGAGGATGTAAGGCAGATCGCGAGCCTCATAAGGCAGAGGGCTGACCCAAGGGCCCCGATACTTCAGAGGTGGGTTGAGAACACGGCGTTCTGGCAGCGCGTAACCATTGAGCTGGGGGCCCGCCTGCTCCCTGAGCTGCTCCCAATGATAGGCGCTGAGGACATGGATCAGGGGCACCCTGAGAGGACCGTGGAGGCCCTGGTGAGGGCGTTCAAGCGCGTGAAGGACGCCTACGCGGGGTTCATGGCTGTATCACTGATGATAGCCATTGAGGCCTGCGTGAGGGCGCGGCCCGAGCTGAGGGAGGCCCTGAGGAGGAAGGGCCTCTGCCCCTGGGACGCCTTCATGGAGCACGCTGAAGGGGAGGGCAGGTGGGGGCCACCGCAGGCCATGCGAGCAAGCCTAGCAGCGCCTTGACTAACCGCCTCTTTCTGCAAAATTGCAGGGAGAGCCTGCCGATCCAACATAGCAGCCTAGCCTACATGCAGCCTGGCGACCTCCTTCCTCTAGGTCATGGCATTGCTGGCGCGGCTGGCTAAGGGCCTTAGGTAGCCCAGCATAAGCCGGGGGCCTATGATGGTCTTGAGAGGCTGTTTGACAGTGTGGTCGTCAGGGCGAAGAAGACACTTGAGTTCTTCCTGAGGCAGATAGTCCCGTACCTCCCGAGCGACGCGCAGGGCGTCTACAGGGTCCTCGCCTCTGGGGTCCAGAGGATATGGGAGGGGGCTGAGGGGCCTCCGCCTGCGTCCCCAGCGACTGCGCCGCGGCCAGCGGTCGCCCAGACCACGGCTGAGGACTTAGTTGAGAGGGTCAGGAAGAGGAGGCAGGCCTTCACCGAGCTACTTGACTTCGTGAGGCAGGCCTCAGAGGCCGGCCCGGAGCGGCTTGCCCTGGTAAGGGATCTGTTAAGGGAGGTATTCGGTAAGGCAACGTAGACGCCTTCGCCGTCCTCACAGCCACAGGCGATAACGGCTGAGGGACCAGTGGTGAAGGAGGTCCAGGTGCCGCAGCCCGTGCCAGTCGTCCCTAAGGAGCTTGCTGACCGCCTGGCGGCCCTGGAGGAGAGGATGACAAAGTTCGAAGCAAACCTTGAGAGGCTGGTCGAGGCAATTGACGGCCAGGACAGGGCCCTGATAGATGAGGTCTCAAGGCTGAGGGAGGAGCTCAACATGGTGAGGCGTGAGTACGAGAAGATTCAGCGGTTACAACAGGCCATGGACTTATCGCCTTAACCTGGCCAGGCGTCAGCTTCACCTCGATAGGGTCCTGGGCGAGTTTCAGGTCAGGGATTAGGACAAGATGTCATCAGATTCCATGTAGGACCCGCAGCCCCTGACGACGCTAGCGCCCTCATTGCCCTGGCTCTCAATGCTCTCCCTGAGCTTTAGCGCCAGGCCCAGCGCCTGTCGTCAACGCTTCCTAGCCGGCCTCCCCCAGCCTACCACCTGCTCATGTGGTCAGCCTTCTTTAACAGGCTGGCCTCAGCCCTGAGGTGATTTTAGGCCCCCTGGCCCCCACTACTGGGGGCAGGCTTGGGGGTCATACTTAACACGCTCAAGGACGCCCTCTCAGTCATACAGAACGAGTACAGGAGGAGGAAAGCTACGGAGGCGCTTGAGAGGGTTGAGGAGCTCTACTATGACGGGAGGACGACAGTAACAAACGAGGACGCCTTCTTCATGGCCCTGGGCGTCGTGCTCTTCTACGTGGTCCCAGTCTGGCCGCGTGACGTCGGCAACCTTGCCAGGGCGCTGGGTGTAGACCTTGAGCGCATCGGGTGGTACCTCTGATATCAACAAGATAAGGCAGTCAGCTGAGTTCCAGGAGCTACTTGAGAGGCTGTGGGAGAAGTGGGAGGGCAAAAAGATAACCCGCAACCCAAGGAACTGGAAGACCTCCAAGAGGTCCTTCGCAGAATTCCTTGCAGGGGTCATAGCGGCGGCCTACAGGGCTGGCA
>Ga0080005_134787_pt1 | contig 12377 bp, 10 predicted proteins | sample JossMetagenome_2_FD_69208 | JGI IMG/M metagenome (GOLD analysis project Ga0080005, IMG submission 69208) | Hot spring sediment microbial communities from Joseph's Coat, Yellowstone National Park, USA - JC3_ASED (SPADES assembly) (version 2) | ecosystem: Environmental > Aquatic > Thermal springs >... | reverse complement strand
ACATTAGCAACGGGTTATCCAGACCGATAAGCCAGTTAATCGTGACCCTGTACTCGCAAGGAATTGAAACGGTCTCGAGGCCTACGGCATTGGGAGAGATCGGGCCTCACGAGTGGACGCTAATCCCGCTACAGCTGTCCGTTCCTCAGAACCTACCTACAGGCACTTACTACGTCAACGTCAACGTCTCGTACTTTTATAACGGAATACGAGTACTTCAGAATTACCTCGTTCCCGTTTACGTTATTCAAGGAATTAATCCGATCGAAGTGACAGTAGAGCCCAGCGTCCTGTATTATCAAACTCCTAACTCGGTCGTCCTATCCCTAACTAACACATTGAATGAGACTTTACGGAATGTGTCAATTACAATTACTACCCTATCCACCGCGGTTCAGATAAGCCCTCAAAACGCGTACCTGAGCTCGCTTAAGCCCAAGTCGACAGCGAGCCTGAACATCACAGTCTTCACGAACCTAAACACAGTTCAAGCGGTTCCGGTAACTCTCACGGTAAGCTACCTGTCGAACGAAGGACTACAAGTGGAGACAATACCTCTTGTCCTCACCTTTACTGGACTCATCAAGCTCGAGTTGCTTTCGCCTAACTTTACGTACAACAACGGTAGCGTGATGTTCTCCGGAACGCTGCTGAACTTGGGTAACACGCAAGCAAACAACGTGATTGTTTACTATCCTGGAGGGAGCCTGTACCTCGGTCAGTTACCGCCGAACTCCCCGCTCAATTTCGAGATCCCTGCGAAGTGGAACGGTAAGACGGCCTCGGTGAACTTCATCGTATCCTACGAAACCCCTCTATACACCGTCGTTAACACGTCGTATTCGTATTCGTACAACTTGACGATAGCCAACTCCTCGACTACGCCTCATACATACGGACCGAACTTATTCTTATCAGTTTACTTTTATGTAATAATTGTATTAATTGTGCTAATTATTATATTAATTATAATAAGAAAAAGAAGGAGGTCCAACGGATGAAGTTAAGCGACCTGGCAACGCTTGCCTTCAATGCCCTTAAGGAAAAGAGAACGAGAACGATACTCACCGTTCTCGGCATTATGGTGGGGCCAGCAATAGTGATTGCGATGACGGGCATGATTCAGGGCTTCTCAATTTACTTTCAGAACCTTATCCTACAAACCTTTGCGCCTAACGACATATTCCTAAATCCTAAGGCACCCGGAAGCTTGAATTCCTACATACTTTATCAAATCGCGCGGATCCCAGGCGTCGAAGCTGTGGTTCCATACTACCTAATCCCCGCCAGTATTAACACGCCGAAAGGACCAATGCCCACGACGATTTTCTCGATGAACGTCAATTACGTGAACCTAGTGCTCCCTTCCGCTAAACCCTACTCAGGCAGAATGCCAATAGAGGGTTCATACACTCAGGTGGCCGTAGGCTACTACCTCGCTAACCCCAGGTACCCTGGTCAGCCCACGTTCAAGCCTGGAGACGTCATTACCGTGGAAATCTCGCTTCCTAACGGCCAAACAGAGACCATGTCGTTCTCCGTGGTGGGCGCGCTCAAGGAGATCAGTTCGTTCGGAGAAGCCAACTTCGATCAAGCGATTTTCGCATCAGACGCGTTAGGGAGAGCTATATACGGAGATCAGTACTCAGGAGCTATAGTGGTCGCGAAGCTGTCCGACGTAGATCAAGTAGCTAACGCGATTCAATCACGGTATGGAAATTACGTCACCGTTCAAACCGTTCAACAGTTCCTGACCTTCATCAAGCAGAGTTTGGGCTCGTTTGAGGCCTTGCTTGTAATTGCCGGAGCCTCCTCGTTCATCGTGGCTTTCATAGGCGTCACGACGACGATGTTGACCACGGTGGTAGAAAGGACCAGGGAAATAGGACTACTGAGCTCGTTAGGTTTCAGCAAAAAGGACGTCTTGCTGTTGTTTCTGTTGGAGGCCTTGATAATGGGCATAATAGGCACCTCTGTAGGGACGCTATTAGGACTGGGAGGCTCCTATGTAATGGCGGAGGTCGCCTCGAGGCTGTTCTCCACCGGGCCTAACGGGACGCCCGTATCAATTCAACCTTACATCTCACTCGATCAAGTCCTGGAGGTGGATTTAACTATGATCCTAGTCTCGGCGATTGGAGGACTCATACCAGCACACAGGGCTAATAAGATCGAACCTGCCAAGGCTTTGAGATACGAAGTTTGATGATCTCGAAAAAGCCCAAGTTGTATAAGGGGGGTTAAAAACAAAAATGGATTTATTTCTATTTTAAAAATCCCAGATATAAGGTCTTAGTGAGCTAGTAACCCTCGCTACGACGCTTGTCTAGCCTTCCTTTCTCTCCTTCCTTCTTCAGGGAGGATTTCCTTAATCTTCTTAGTTATGTCGTCCAGTTCGGCCTTCTTCTGCCTCCAGGCCGTGAGGAGTTCGAGCAGCTGTTTCCCCTTTTCAGTTATATAGTATAGACCTTCTTTGTTCTCCACGAGGCCCAACTTCTCGAGTTCATTGAGATAATTAGTCGTTAAATCGTAAGATAGATTGGCCCTGTACATTACCCAGGTTTTCTTTGATCCGGTCTGACATTGATCCAAGACGTCGTGTATTATCTCATACCTACTTCTTTTCTTCCTCCTGAGTTTGGCCTGACTCACAAGTACGTTTTAATCACCATATTATTTAAATCTTGACTAGTACTGAGGGAGAGAAAATATGTTCTTTCGCCACACAAAAAAATTCTCCGAATAGAGGCGATCTCATAAGTCGAACAAGCGCATCTCAATGAATGTACTGTATTATTCATAATATTCGTGGACGCCGTAATACTAAGAACAATCGTAGTCATGTCCGATTCTAGATACGCTGAGCTAACTCAGCTAGGCTTGTTTCATGATAAAAGGTCTAGCGCTTCCGAGCCAAACAATAAAAAGTGAAAACTTGGTGAAATATTTGAATGATGAATTTTCGGGGAGCGGGACCGATGACCTAGCGGTTACCCGCCTGATCTCATCGGCCTATTAAAGACCTAATAGTCAGATTGTCGTAAGGACACGCCTCCACACAATCCCCGCAGCCCACACACGCTATTCTGTTCGTATAGCCCTTCGAGAGCACATCAGACCTAATAGGTATTTTCACAGGACACGCTCCTTCGCACTCCACACTTTGGCAGGCCTTACAAGTCTCAACGCTGTTAGCCTTAACCTTGAAGAAGACCTTGTTGCCTAAGCCGACTAATGTACCGAAGCCGCACCAGCCCTGCCTGGCGCAAGAGTAAGCGCCGAATATCGGGGTCAGGAAGAAGAAGAACCACCAGACATAGTTCAGCACGAACATGCCGTAAAAGTCGAGGATGAAGTTAGCGAACGATTTCGCTCCCGGTAGCTTCACCGCGGGGGGTTGGAGTATGCCAAGGCCGTAAAGCGGGTACAGCACGAGAACTGCGATGGCCGGAACCAGGAAGACCCACCTGAGGTAATCCCAACCTCTCCAGTGCCTCTTCGGCTTGAACTGGTCGTACCAGACGTTGGTCCACATATGGGCGGCCATGCAAACCGCGTTACAGTAAGCCCTCCTGCCCAGGAGAATGACCGCGATTGCCACAGCGGCTAAAGATATTAAGTAGGGTATCACTTCGACCGGAATTATCATACCAGACATGCCGAAGACGTAGTAGGGAGTGTAGTAAGGTACTAGCACCACGAATATGGGTATTGAAACGAGAATGACCAGGGCCCATCTCTTAACACCTAAGTGCTTAGCCTTCCTGTACCTCTCCCATACGAGAAACGCCATTTCGGAGCCCATCATGATAACATAGAACGGCGACATGGTAGTCATCATTATGAGCATGTAGGAAGACCAGAACATGTTGATTAACGCGTTGTCGCTTATCTTCATCATGGTCATCATGGAGTATATGTCGAACGGGAAGAGCCACCAGAGCGGGTCCCAAGAGGACCAGGGTTGTATTCTCATCATGTGCATATGATGCGTATGACCTCCCATACCCATGTTCATACTACCTGTCGTCCCGCTCGGCATGTTACCTGAATGAGACATAGTGCTGGACATAGCCATTTGCCCGCTCGCATCGTGCATGTGGCCCATTGCGCCGCCAGCACTTGACGGCATGAACAGGTCGAGCGAAGTTCTGAATCCGAAGACCGTCATTCCGAACCCCATGGCGAGCTCCGCTAGATTAACGAGAACCAAGAAGAGGAACGTGAGGCCGGGCCTCGGTTCTATTTTAACATCCTTCGACTCCCACACTTCAGCGAAAAGGTACCAGGCCATAGATATCGCCGAGGTCAGGGAGAGGACTACCAGGCTACCGGTTACGGCGAAGTCGCTGAGCCCGTACATCATTAGGAAGTTGAGGAGAGCCATTGAGATAGCGAGGAACTGCCTCCTGAACGTGAACCCGCTCATCTGGACTAAGTAAAGTAGGACTATGTTTATGACCATTATAACGGAAGCTAATATAGAAAAAATCAGCATAATCATTTTGCCGTAAACGAACACCACGTTCGGCAGGAAAACCATGGCGGTAGCGAACGTGAAGAGGGCGTACTCCGGCTTCCCGCGTCTCCTCGAGACCAGCAGGAAGAAGAGGGCATCGGCCAGCATCATAAGGCCGAAAGCCACATTACTCACCGAGTCCACCAGCCAGTTGCCGAGGTTAACGCCGAAAGCTTTGGCGTACAGATACCCCATGCCCACCTCGTCTACCACTAAAGACGTGGCAAGTAGCAGGGAGTACTTGGCGGACCCTTGAAGCCTCACGTTCTGAGGCTTCATAACTCCTGAGACGAGGAGAGGAACGGAAGCTAGGACTAGGGCAGGTAGCTCCGCTATCGGTGATCCTCCCTCGTAAATAATGTAACCGAGCGCGAACCCTTCTGCCGCCATGTAAAGGATTATGGACGAGAAGAACATCACTGCCCTGTTGCTGACGTATTCCGCCCTTAAGAGACGCCAGAAAATTAAGAAATTCAAGGCCATCATGACGGTGTCATACAAAATAGCGAACCATTGGACAACCTGCGTCATTTCGGCTTAGAAGTACAAGCCTGAAAATATAAGCCTTAATTATTAGATCGACTAAAGGAAGACCGACCTGTACATCCCCTTTTTCGACAGAAGGTTAAACGCCCTCTTAACCTCCTCCTTCTCGCCGTCGGTGCCTGCTCCACCTCTTTCGCACTCCTCCAATACCTGACAGATCCAGTAGCTCACTGGGTCGGAGAGCCTCAAAGCCCTGCCATCAAAGGCTAGAACCGCGGTTGACTGTATCGGGTTAGATACAACGAGTATAAAGTCCTTAAGGCTCTTAGAGGGCATGTACTTCGAAACTATCATGTTTATCACGAAGTCGGAGAGCTCCCTTAACGTAGTTACGCTGAGTTCACCGTTATTTGAGACCGCGAACGTGGAGCTGATCACGTAGTCCGCTAAGGCCTCAACGCTACTCACAACTCCTCCCCCTAGCCTCACGATCGTCTCCCCTTCCCTAACGAAGAGGCCGTAGGATAGCCTCTTGGACTGTAAGGGGGAGTAGTCCAGGAACTCCAGCTCCTCCGTGTGGGCCTTACCCCTCGAGTTGAAGACGAAGAACGTCCCCGTCTTCTTAGGTATCCTCCTCCCCCTCCATTCGCCCTGCTGACTGTCCTGAGCTGTCTCGACCAGTAGGGCTGAAAACGTCGTGACGGAACCATAAGAGAGCAGGGGATTCCCGAACTTCTTATCAGCCTTCAGGTACCCTGAGTACCTGAACCACCTGTCGGCGTCGAGGGCCAAAGGGGACGCGCCTTCCCTCCTCACCCTGGCGGGCTCCCTATGATTCCCCTCGACTAGCGCGAAGGTCTCAGGCACAAGACCTACGATCTTGCCCTCTAAGGAGAAGAGAGGGATGAAGGAATACGCCTGAGGCAACTGCTTGAGACTTTGTAGGATCTGGTTCAGCTCTTCCTTAGGCTCAGCCTTACGTCTAGGCCTCTCCTCCTTTCTGAAGCAGCCCGAGAAGTCGACCGATTTGAGTAGCTGAACCTCCTTGACCTCGAAACCCGAGACCTCGCCGATCAGGTTCACGATCTCGTTGGCCACCCTGTTCACGTTTTCCTCGCTGAACCGAAACCTCCTCTCCTCCACCTCGTCGTTCAGGCAGTAGACCAACCTGGCCATCCCAACCTCGTCCTTCATCAGAATGAATTGAGCGCTACCTGTCGAGAACCCCGCGGTGGAGCCTGGAACCGCGTGCCTCAGCACGTAATACACGAACTCGTAAGCGTCCATCAGGTTCGACGAATCCGTTTTTATTCCTAGCCAAAAGGTTTTCGCGTGAAGCTCGCCTACGCCATCTTGGAGAACGGCGAGAGGATGGCCGTCTTCATTAACGGAAGCCGTCACTTGGCCCCCATTAGGGAAGGGCTCGAGTGCCTTTTAGCCAACCCTAACGCCGTGATCAGCAATTACGACATCCTGTCGAGGATGGAGATGGTGGAAGTGAAGGTTAGGGAGTTGTTAGTTCCAGTGGTCCCAGAGAAGGTGCTCATGCCCGCCGTTAACTTCAGGTCCCATGCAAGCGAGGGACGCTTCGAGAGGCCTCCCTATCCGTACTTCTTCGTTAAGACCCCCAATACCATAGTCCCTCACAACGGCTTCATAGAGCTCCCGAGGGGGCTAGAGAGGGTAGACTACGAGGGAGAGATCGGTATTGTAATGGGTAAAAGGGGAAAGTACATACCTAAGGAGAAGGCGTGGGATTACATCTTCGGCTTTACCGTGTTGAACGACGTCAGTTACCGCGACTACCAATTCCCAGGAATACCACAACTAGGCCTCAACTGGGTCTTGGGCAAGGACCTGGACACGGGCCTACCCTTAGGTCCCTGGGTCGTTCCGAAGGACGAGGTGAAACTACCCCTAAGGATAACGACGAGACTGAACGGGGAGGTCGTGCAGGACGGTACTACTGACGATATGATATTCTCAATGGAGGAGCTTGTACACTACGCTAGCCAAGGGATAACGCTGAGGCCTGGGGACGTGATAGCTACCGGCACGCCCGCAGGGGTGGCGGAGTTCACCGGCAGGAAATACCTTAGGCACGGGGACGTGATAGAAGTGGAAGTAACGGATATAGGAATATTAAGAAACTACGTGAGAAGAAGCGAGTGATAGAGAGACTTCCAGGCAACAAACGGGCGCTGATAACCTCCATAGCGTTCGTGCTTGCCGTCGTTAATCCGTTCGTTGAGGCTTTATATACAGACTCACCAACCCCCTTAATGGTCTCCCATTACGCCCTGGCCTTCGGCGGGGGCCTGATCGGCTATTATTATTTCAGGGCGAGGAAAAGCTTCCTAGCTTACTTAGGCTCATTGATCATCATAGCCTGGCATTACCCCGACCTTTACGTTCTAAGCGCGGTTGACTTGATATACAGGGCGGTGGACTCCCTAACCGTCTTCGTTGCGGGGTTCCTGATAGGGGCGTCCGTTCATTCGATGAGGTACGTTGAGAAGCTGGCGCTCTTGATCCTTTGGCTCATCGGAGACACTACCTTAGCCGTGGCACTTCTTGCTTCGTACCCGTTATATTCCAACCCTCCCGTCCCTTACTCCCCCTGGACGCCCGGATCGGAGCAGTTAACGGGCTTCGTCATGATGGCCATTATGATGGGAATCCTGGGTTTCATACTCTTTAAGGCGTTCAGACAGTTCAGATTAATTTACTGAGGAGTTCTGAAATTAAGTTGGTCGAACCCAAGGTTCAGGACTGATGGTTCCTCCTCCAGGCCTCATACATGGTCAACGTTGAGGGATCGACTGACGGCTTGGATTTCTGCAAGACCTTCTCAAAGTCCTTTATGGTTACCCTAATCCTTATCTGCCCTTTTTCTAGGGCTTCCTTCATCATGCTCCTCCTGACCTCGTCAACTACAGCCTTCAGGTCAGCGGGAGTGAAGTTGGTAGTCTTTCTGGCCACCTCAGCGATTAGTCCCTCGTCGTATTCTAATCCTCGCATCAGAACCTTCAGCACGGCCTTCCTGCCGTTCTCGTCGGGGGGAGGCACGTAGATCAGCCTGTCGAACCTGCCGGGCCTAAGCAACGCCGGGTCTAGGTCCCAAGGCCTGTTGGTAGTAGCCACTACCACCACGTCCTCGAGTTCCCTAATCCCGTCCATCTGAACCAGGAGCTCGGTAAGGGCGCTCCTCCACTCGTTGGCCTCCCTTACCCTAGTCCATGAGTCTATCTCGTCTATGAAAACTATGGAAGGGGCGTACTCCCTAGCTAAGGCGAACTTCTCGGATATAACCTTCGGAGCCTCAAACGGTCCTACCCTAGAAAGCTCCTCGTGAGACAGTATTATGAACGAAGCGTTCAGCTCCGAAGCTAACGCCTTAGCCAGGCTGGTTTTTCCCGTTCCTGGAGGGCCGTATAGGAGCACCCCCTTGGCGGGCTTCACCCCTAGGGTCCTGGCTATTTCCCTGTGCTTTATGGGCATCTCTATCGCTTCCCTTATCTCCCTCTTGACTTCCTCCAAGTCCCCCAGGTCGTCCCATTTGACGTCCTTAACCAGGTATGGTTTCTCGCTGACCTTATGCCTGGAGTACTTCTTGGCTATGTCCTCGAACTTCAATAGGGTCTGTAGGCTCAAGGAAGGTTTGTAAGACTCAAGCTCCCTCATGTAGTCCTCGGTGGTGGGCTTCCTCCTTTCTCCCAGCTCAACCTTGTTCTTGACGGCCTCGACCACTGCCTTTATGTCGGCCGGGGTGAGCCTATTGCTCGCCTTGGCTAAGGCCTCGTAATCAACCTCGGGCCCCGCCAAGGCTTTCCAAAGCTCCTTCCTGGCGTCCTCGTTGGGGAGACCGACGTAAATGACCTCATCGAACCTCCCAGGCCTCAGGAGGGCTTCGTCTATCTCTTGGGGCAGGTTAGTGGTAGCTATGACTATTGCGAGGACATTCGAGTCGTGAAGCTCCTGAAGCCTCGAGAGCATTATGTTAATCAACCTGTGAGTGACCTCGTGAACCCCTTCCTCCCTACTCATGGCGAAGCCGTCGATCTCGTCTATTAAGACGACCACTGGGGCCACGAGGGGTATCTGGTCGAAGAATGACTCCAGAAGGAACTCGCTTTCGCCATACCACTTGCTCATGACGTCCCTTGCCCTAAGCTCCATGAACTTCCAGCCCAACTTGTTGGCTAAGGCCTTAGCTACGAGGGTCTTCCCCGTTCCTGGAGGCCCGAAAAGGATCACCCCGTAAGGCTTATTCCTCGCCTTTACCCACTCCGCTATCTCCAGGAGCCTGCTCTTCACCTCGTTCATGTCGATGACCGAATCCCACGATACGGAAGGAGGTAAGTAGACCTTCCTGTCCTGTTTCCTGTTTATTCCCAAACCCACCTGCATCCTGGTAACCATGTAAACCATGAAGAGGAACGCGGCGATCCAGAGTAGGTAAGGAAGGAGGGTGAGCATGACGGATAGGGCTGTGGCCTCAGGAGCCGCTTGCGGAGCTTGAGATGAGACGTTGCTAGCTACCACTGAGAGATGTATTACCAGGCGAGGGAATATAACTTGATGAGGGACTTCGGGTTGGCTTTGAATTTGACCAAGTCTATACGATTCTCTTTTATAACATTATAGAATAAATTCAATATTTCTGTTTAATACTTTTATTTCATATGGAGATCATCATAAAAGACTGACGAATAGAGCTCAAAGCGTCCTGATTTTCTCTGTTCTGGCTCTCTTGAGCTCCTCCATTAAGCCGATCAGCTCATCGACGCTGTAACCTAATGGCTCGATCTTCTCCTTCCCGTCTTTGACTATTCTAACCGCTAGGGGGAAGAGCTCTTCTACTCGCCTTATTACGTACTCCTTGTCCTCAATTAGGGAGAACCCGAAGTTCACGTGCCTCGCCTCGTCCTCTATGATGACCCTGATCCCCTCGTTGAATTTGTTTAGCCCATACTTCCTCGAGGTCTCGTTCAGTATTTTGAGGCCCACCGTCGCTAAGACGCCCTCGGTGATCATGTGGAACCTGGCGGCTACCCTGTCCTTCCAGTTCGGCGACTTGAAGTCCTCTACGAGCCCGTCGAAGAGCTCTACATAGGACTGAGGCAGCTTCACGTTGCTTAGAGGCTCCTCCTTGAAGTATTCCCTGAAGAAATCGAAGTGCTCTAGCTCTTCTATTACTTGCTGAAGGGAGTATTGTTTAACCATTTTCGCCGAGCTGAAGGCTAGCCTTTTGAGCTTGCTCCATCTCCCCATCAGGCTTTCTGGATAGAAGTGGGCAGAAAGATACCTAATTCCTTCCCTTACCTCAATCGGAACCTGTTTCCAGTTAGCGTCCATATGCTGTGAAAATATATTAAGTTTATAAACTTTTTTGGAAAAATTAAGGATAAAATCGCTTACAAATTAATTGTAACTCTCCTTTGAAAGCTGACACATGTGCCATTACCTCTTCAGCTACCTCAAGGCCCTATATACGCACGAAGAGTAGTGAGGCAAAATTGCACGGAGGACGACAATTTAGATTTTTCGCTATTTCGCAACCATAAAAAATCAATTCTATTTGTAGATGAAATAACATGAAATTTGAAAAATGAGCTCAAACTAGAAGCTTTATTACGTTATTTTTATATTCTAAATTTTTATATTCTAACATGGACGGCACAGGCGGAGCACGGGTCGAAACTCCTCACCATCCTCAACGCGTCCAGTCCAGAAACCTCGGTCTCCTCGGTCACTTTCTGACCGATCAACGACACCTCCACCAGACCCAAGTTGGGGCTGAAGTTTCTATCGCTGGGCGTTGTTATCTGGTGCCTCAGCACTTTGTTCCTGTCCGTTGTTAACTAGTGAGCGTTAGCCCCTAGGCGCGTCATAGGCGCCCACCGCGAGCCTGTGACCCCTTTTGCCCTTCCTCGGGCTAAGGTCTGTGTCGCTAACCTCTATCTGTTGTAGATACCCCTTAAGGTACGCCACGATGAAGATCCTCGCGAAGGTCCTTTCCATCACGGTGTTGCCCCTAGGCTCCCACTCGTAGCTCAAGGCCCTTATTTTGCCCTTCTTCAGCCTATATGCACAAAGTCTCGCTATGTCCCCAGTGGTGGGCGTGTATTCCTTACCGTTATAGTATTGTTTCGCTGTCGGTACTAGGTTGTTAATCACGATTTTGTCCTTGAGCTTAGTCTCCTTGTTCCAGGGGTGTCTCCTATCTAATTCGTTCCCCAGCTCGTCCCTCTCGTACTCCCTATCCCGGTCCTCGTAAGGCGTGCCGTCCACGTAAACCCTAACACCTAGAAGGATCTTGGAGAGCCTTTCTCCCACTATCCTCCAGGCCCTGACAGCCAGACCTTAGAATCATCACCGTTTCTCCTGAGCGCGATTGAGCCTCTATCCAGACTATGTTGTGCTTTAACACCTCCCTAAGCGTCGCGCAGTAGCCCATATGTGCACGTCACGTAAGTGCCATCAAAGGCGACTACTTTACAAACCACGACCACGATTACGATAGGTTATGTCACATAAGTATCCGTAGACGTGAGGGAAACATCGCGTCCGTTCTCCGAATAAAAAGCCCGAGGAAGCTAGGTTGCCCCCGTTGATGTCTTTGAGACCTCCTGAAGCCGGAGATAAAAGAAGGCGTCCGAGACGAAACCTCTAATGCGGCCGCCGGGATTTGAACCCGGGACCTCCGCCGTGGCAGGGCGGCGTCCTGATCCAGGCTAGACTACGGCCGCAAGTTGAGACTTGTTTATAACTCATTTAAATCTTACCGCCTAGACGGACACGTTGTAAAAGCCGTAACCTACGCGTGTGTTGCCCTCTAGCACGCTGAAGTTCATATTGAAGAACGGGTAATGTGTAACTATCGTGGCCTCGGCCTTCCCGTAAGGGAAGAGGGTCAGCTCGATCGGTTTGCTGACGTTCGTGCTGAGGTAAATCTTCGCCGTGCTGTTTATACTGATTCCCCCTTTAGATAACGGGAAGAACTCTATTTTCACAAAGTACAGTTTGGAGCCGTTAAGGTAGTCAGTCACGTTAAGTAAGATGATACTGAAGCTGTAGTTGATGGGTCGGCTTAACTCCCTCTCCTGTATGTAACCTCCCTTATATGTGAGGGGCTTAACGCTGATAGTCGAGTACAAGTAAAGCCTTTGGAGGTCTAGAACTAAATTAGTGAGATCCTCCGAATGCCTGTAATCGTAAATCCCTGAGCCGCTGAGGCTGGCGGCGGTAAGTGACGAGTTAAGGGGGATCCCGAAGATGAAGCTTTGCGTTCCGCCACCTCCCACGCTCACCGTGAAGTTCTTAGTTATATCATGAGTTCCGTACCTTAATGTCATCGTGTAAGACGCGG
>Ga0080005_116856_pt1 | contig 12378 bp, 14 predicted proteins | sample JossMetagenome_2_FD_69208 | JGI IMG/M metagenome (GOLD analysis project Ga0080005, IMG submission 69208) | Hot spring sediment microbial communities from Joseph's Coat, Yellowstone National Park, USA - JC3_ASED (SPADES assembly) (version 2) | ecosystem: Environmental > Aquatic > Thermal springs >... | reverse complement strand
CGGAGGCTCGCCGCGTCCCGCAAGGCGGCTGAGGGGTTGCCGCCGCCCAGAAGGACGGCCAAACTGCCTACAGGCCATGTATCTCTACGTAGGGAAGGTCCAGGTCGGGCCGCTCTCCGGCCACCTCTGGCTTCTCGGGCGTAGGCTCTACTTGAAGCCGGGCTGGCGCCCCCGCGACACGCACTTCCTAGGCAACCTCTCGGACCCCCTCGCCGCCAGGCTCAGGCGGCCGGCCCCGCGTCCTGCGGACGTTAGGAAGGCGGCGGCCGCGTCGGCTAAGGCGCTGGCGGCTGCGCTGTATGTGGCTAGGCGCTGTAGAGACGGCCCCAGGTGGAAGATCCGCACATGGGGAGCCGAGGCGGCGGTGCTAGACGCCGCATCTGCGCTGGCGTGGATATGGCCCGCGGCGCATAAGGCGCTGAGAAGAGAACTCAAAAAACTAGGAGAAGAGGCGCCGGCGTAGCAACGATCGGCAACTGCAAGAGGCCGCACGCCGCCGCTGTGCATGTCTTAAAGCCGACGCAGAGGAGGGAGGCCGCCGCGTCTCGACGGCGAGATGACTTCTCAGCCGAGTCCCGAGAGGCCGTCCTCGCGGAACGCCAGACGCAGGGCCGGGGACAGGCGGAGCTGGGCGTCCCCGGCGGTCGAGATCTGCGGGACGCGGCGTCTGTGGGCTGGCGGGGCTTGAGGAGGGCAGGCACTTCGCGGTGAGGATGCCGGAGGGCGGCAGGGAGGGCTACGTCTTGATCCTCAGGGAGGGCTTGGAACGCGCTGCCTGGCTTTCCGTACACGGCTCCGAAGGACAACGGGAGCTTGCGGCGGAGTTCATAGGCTACATACTCCAGAGGGCCAGGAAGAAGGGCAATGCCGTCTATGAAAAGGCCTTGGAGATCGTGGAGGGAGGCAAGGCTGTGGGCTCTCTGAGGCTTACAGACGTAAAGGGGGCCGAGGTCGACGTCGGGGGTAGAAGGCACGTCGTAAGCGTCATAGGCGGAGGGGTCCAGTTCGATAAGAGCTGGAGCGGCAAGACCCTACTGAGGATTAGGATAACGGCGGAGGTTGACGGCGTAAGGAGCGACTACACGATGACGTCCAGCAGGCGCGGATCCGACAACGCGGCCGTGGGCCGCGCCGCCAGGGACGGCGCGCCGGGGGGCAGGGAGGCGGACGCCGAGAGGCTCTCGGCGCTAGTTGAGGCCCTCACGGGCAAGAGGCCGAGGGTGTACCGCATGAAGGACGGCACGATAATTATAGAATGCTACGAGGGGCACCTGGAGGGCTTCGCCCGCTACGCCGAGCTCGCGGACGCCATTGCGAAGTGGCTCGAGGAGACGGGGCGGTGAGCCCTTTCCCTGGAGCGGCCTATGGGAAAGACGCGGCGGGACTTGACGCCACGATAGGGATTGTATAATTATAAGGAGATAGATTACGCAACCCTCGCCGTTGCGCTCTTGTCGGCATCAAGAGGCGGAGAGGCGTGGAGTAAGTGCCCCATTTCAACTCCGGCCGGAGGCGTCTTAGATCAGGCCGCAGGCCATCGCCCGCCTTATGAAGCGGTAGGTCAAGCCCCACACGATCCAGCCGCCTACCTCGAAGGCGGGGCGGCCGCGCCATTCAACCTCCCTGAGCTCGTCTCTGGCGGTCCACCTGTATCCGGCCACCTCGTCGTTGGGGCGAATCTCGCCCACTTTATCCAGCTGGAAGACGAATGGATATACCTTGAGGTTGGGGGCGTTCATGGGGGAGTCGGGCTCCATCACGCCTCGCCAGTACGAGTCGGCGAGCTTGACGCCGACCTCCTCGGCCACCTCTCTCCTGACCGTGCCCAGGAGGTTCTCGCCGGGCTTCCAGTGGCCGCCCGGGAGGCCGACCTGCCCCGACCACGGGTCGCCCGGCCTCTCGACCCTTTTTATCAGGAGGAACCTCCTCCCGTTGAGTATAAGGGCCACGGCGGCCGTGTCGGGACCTCCCTCGGGTACGCGTAGATCAAGACACATGGATAGAATACACCGCACATGTTTAAAAATTCGGCACGCCCAGCCTCCTCACGGCTCAGCCCTTGCAAGCCTCCTCACGCACCATGCCCCGGGCGTCGGCTAAAAACCCTACCTCCGACGGCTTGAAGTATTTAAATACCCTAGGGGTTTGGGGACGTATGTCCGCCGAAATATCCCTCCTGCATGGAAGGGCCAAGGAGGCGTTCGACAGGGATCCCTGCGTCGCCGACAGCCCGGCGCAGCTCGGCGACTGCGCCAGAGGCAGGCTGGCGTCCGCGGGCTTCGAGGCCAGGGACTTGGCCTACCTGGACGCCAATGTGGACCCCGCCGAGTCCCCGGAGAGGGCCAGATTCCTGAGGGTTGAGGCCAAATACGGCGAGAGCCCCGACAAGCACATCTTCACGTTCGCCATTCTGAAGAGCGCCGGCAAGTACAAGCTGCTGTGGCTCCAGAGCGCCGTAGCCACTAAATGACCGAGTTCCTGACCGGCAGAGAGAGGATAGCGAGAGTTCTGCTGTCCTCCCAGGAGCCCCTAGACGTCTTCCAAATAAGGGAGGCCGCCGGGCTCGACCTGACGCCGTCTGAGATATACGACGAGCTGGAGCACGTGGCCAAGACGCTCAAGAGGCAGGGCCTCAAGCTGGCCGTGGTGCCGGCCAGATGCCGGAACTGCGGCTACGAGTTCAGAGGCCGCGAGAGGCTGAGGAAGCCCTCGAAATGCCCCAGATGCCACAGCGAGAGGATAGAGCCGCCTAGGTTCTACGTGCGCAGATGACGGCGCGGGTCTCCATAGACGGCGCCGCGTGCTTCGCCTGCGGGCTCTGCTACGTGCTGGCCCCCAACGTCTTCGTCGAGGGGCATGAGGGGAAGGCCGAGCTGAATCCCCGGTACAGATCGGGCTCGCCCTACGAGGGGCTCGTGCCCGACGAGCTCCTGCCTGAGGCCGTGCGCGGCATGATGACCTGCCCCGTCAAGGCCATCGACGTGGCGGAGGTCGACGAGCGGCTAGAAAAGCTTAAAAACGCCCCGTAGGGCTGGGGTATGCCCATCACGCTGGACCCCGAGAAGTTGAGGATAGTGCTGGAGCACCGCTTTAACTACAAGGTCTGCAGGAACTGCGGCGCCAAGAACCCGCCGGAGGCCGTCAAGTGCAGGCGCTGCGGCAGCCGCAACCTCCGCCTGAAGAAATTCAAGAGCAAATAGCCTAGGTCTCCACCAGCCTCACCTCGACCTCCCAATTGTCTCGAGGCGTTATATAGATCAGGGCGGGCCTCAGGCCAAGCGCCCCGAGCACCTTCTGCCGGGCCTCTAGCACCATCTGCTTGCGCCTCAGCTTAGAGGGCTTGAAGCGAAAGCCCGTCTTGACCTCGACGTGGTAGAGCTGGCCGTCCCTCTCGAAGAGGAGATCCACCTGCCTCAGGGTTTCCAGGACTTCGATCTGCTCCTCCTCGGACAGCCCGTCGATCAGCTTGAAGAGCCTGCGGGCCGCCAGACGCTCCTCATCGGCGAAGTCGAGGCCCGCCACGTGTTCCGGCGGGATGCCCTCCTCGACGTAGCGGACCAGCTCGCCCAGGCCCGCCTTGAGTATGGCCGCGAAGGTCCCGTCGTCCCTCCCGACGTATCTGACCAGGCCCCTGGGCGGGTCTATGAGCAGCTTGTAGCCGTCTGGCCCCAGGGTGGGCACGAACCAGCTCTTGTGCAGAGGCCACCTGCCGTCGACGAAGGCGGAGATGCGGCCCCTTCCCCTGTATCCCGTCGGAGGGGGGCCTGCGTCCGGCAGCTTCATATACGTCAGCAGGCCCTCCACGAGCATCGCGACGGCCTCGCCGCGGGCGGCGCCCGACAGTATACGCGCGGCGGCGATCTCGCCGAGAAGCCCTATATCGGAGCCAAGCACGGCGAGGAGGTTCACCCTCATCTCCACGCGCACATCTCAATGTTGATATATCCGCTTTGGACAAAACCACGCTTAAAGTGGACGCGCGGCGTACGCCGGGCTTGCAGACGCCGTAACGAGGTGGTTGGAGGTGGGCCGCTAGTAGTCGTTGGGATGGCCCAGCCGCCTCGGGAAAATTGGCTTCCTCAAAATCGCTATGATAAGCCGATATTAAGTATACCTATTTAATAAGCACACCGGGAGAATGCGGTTTAAGTCGGCGAATTCTGAAATATGAAAATATATAAATACCTTAGGGAAAAGCGGTTTAAGTCGCCGTCTTTTAGTCTTGACGTAAGTTATGATATGAGGCTGGCAGGGGAAAGGGGGAGGGAAAAGCCGGTCTTACCCCTAGTGTGGCTTAAGACGCCTTGCCCTCTCGACGTCCTCCTCGCGGCCCCCGTCCATCAGGGCCAGGGCCCAGCCCCTAAGCTGGTCCGCGGCCTCTAATACAACAATCAAGTAATAATATCCAAAATACAAGATAATGCTGACAGTTATTATATTAAATACGCTACCCCAATGGCGTCAAGATTTATAAAGCCAGGCGACGCTGTGGAAGTATGCGGGATGCCGCAAAGGGGCATCGCAACAGTGTAGATGGCGCCGTTGCTTACATGTCCTGGCCTAGGGAGGTCTTTGACCGCGTCTTTGACCGCATGGTTGCCGAGAGTAAATGGCTGGAGTCGCTTCTGGGTCGCTCCGTCAAGAGCTGGCGTGAGCTGGTGGACTCAATAGACTGGAGCTGGGTTTTGGAGGAGGCAAAGGAACTGGCCGACGCGGTGAGGCCTTGGATAGTAGGCCGCAAAGGGGCAGACGAGGTGGAGAGGGAAAAACTCCTCGAGAGGATGCTGGAGGAGCTCGCGCTTTTCGTCCGCTTTATCAAGGCTAGGAAGGGGCTAGACGACGGCAGGTGGCGGGAGGAAAGAGCCAGAAGGCTAGCCAAAGCCATGGAGACCCTAAGCGGGAGGAAGATAACCGGCAAATACGCAGATGAGTTTGCAGAGCTGATTATAGAGAGCGCAGAGAGATGTAGCGGCGAATTCACAGAGGATCTTGAGTTGCGTATCGATTGTCCGGGGGAGTATGGGAGACGTCTAAAAGAGCGTCTTGACAAGCTGGCCAGAAAGCTCGCCAGCGACCTCAAGGAAGATGTAAAGAAGATTATGGCAGAGTTTTGGATCGTCGGAGTCGGCCTCAGCGATAGGGATGGCGTGGAGAGGGTCAAGAGATGGTTTTGGGACATCCTCAAGATTGTTCCTGATGCGACGGATGTTTGGGACATCATCGCCGTCCTCGACGACGCGTACTGCCTCGCTAAGGACTGCGCGAAAGATGATGTGGCCAACAGGTTCGTCGCCCCCGCCCTAGAGCTGATTATGTTGGACAAGGCTCTCAGAGGCAAATACCCTAAGAGGGAGGCCTTGTTGCACTCCGGCGAGATGCTGGCCGGCGCGATAGAGGGAGGCGACTCTGTGGGGTCGAATAAGGTCGAGCTGGCCGTAGGGGGTGAGCTGGGCGGCGGCGCCGCGCTCCTGCGCCTCGCCGCGTTGCGGCTGTTGAACGAACTTCTGAACGAACTTCTCTCCAACAAGGTGAAGTTCGACGTGCAGTTGTATACGGGCGTGGGCACATACTATGTGACAAAAGAGTTTCTGCCCAACGAGGTGAGAGTTTATCTGAAGCCATATCCAAAGAAGGGCAGATACTACCGCATAATCGCCACTGGCGAAACGGCGGAGCTTCTGCGCATATTGGCCGGGCGGCGCCCTCCGCCGGAGGCAAGTACTTAAGCCCGAAGTTCGATGGGTTCGTGGGGGAGGCCCAAGTGGAGGTGCGCCTCGACAAGGGGAGCATAAGGCTGACTGGGGCGGCCTCGTCGCCGCCGATTTGACAATATCGGAGGGCGGCGACGACGTCAAATACAACATCTATACTGCTTAAGGACGCGATCGAGCTCCGATTCGAGTCAACGGACCGCGGCCGCGTGGAGCTCGCGGCGCGCCTCCTCAAGCTGGCGGGCGTAGACGCCGAGGTGAGGAGGGTGGGCGATAGAGGCGAGTGGCATGTCTGGGCTACCACCGACGGGCTGGCGGCGGGCCGCAAGGAGCTCAGGGACGCCATCGCCGAGATCGTCAGGGGGCCGTCAAGAGCGGCTGGGTGAACGCGGAGACGGCCGACCGCTGGCTTGAGAAGCTGGAGAGGAGGCGCACGGTGAGGGAGGGCTGGCCGAAGTACCTCGTGAGACTAATCAAGGGCGCGCTGGTTGTCAGATACATGTCCACCAGCCCCGATGGCATAGAGCGGGAGGCCCGGCGGCTTAGGGACATGGGCCTCGTGGAGGGCAGACACTTCGCCGTGAGGGCGCCGGAGGAGGACGGAAAGGCGGGTTTCGTCTCGATCATAAAAGAGGGCCTTGAGTGCGCCGTGCGGCTGTCTATACACGGCTCCGGAGAACAGCAGAGGCTTGCGGCGGAGTTCGTGGAGTACATACTGGAGAGGGCCAGGGAGGGGGCGACGACGTGTACAGAAAGGCCCTGGAGGTGGTGGAGGAGGGGAGGGCGAGGGGTTCCCTAAGGCTTGCTGACGTTAGGGGGGCTGAGGTCGACGTCGGGGGCAGGGGGCACTTGGTGGACGTCCTCGGCGGAGGGGCCGAGTTCGAGAAAAGTTGGAGCGGCAGGACCCTACTGAGGATTAAGATAAAGGCGGAGGTCGACGGCGTAAGGCGCGACTACGAGATTGCGTTTGGCAGATACGGCAAAGACAACGCGGCCGTGGGCTACGCCGCGGCGAGGTCCGACACCCCCGGCGGTCGGGAGGCGGACGCCGAGAGGTTCGCCGCCCCCGTGGAGGCCCTCACGGGCAAGAGGCCGAAGATACGCCGCATGAAGGACGGCAAGATAGTGGTGGTGTGCGGCAGGGAGCACCTCGACGGCTTCACCCTATATGAGGAGCTCGCAGAGGCCATAAGGAGGTGGCTCGAGGAGACGAGACGGTGAGCCAGCACCTTTTAGCCCCTACGAGCCGCTCCCTGATCCGGCCTGCCGGGACGCCGGCACGACGGGGCGTGCCCATCGCGCCCCGGGAGGTTAGGATGGGGCTCCGCCGACCCTCACCTCTGGAAACACATGCGGTCTACGTTTAAAGAGGGGGCGCATCGCGGGACATGGAGGCCATAACTTCCATGGAGATGTACGTCGCGGATAGAAACGCCGAATGGCTCGGCGTGCCCCGCCTGGTTCTCATGGAGAACGCGGGCGCTGCTGTGGCGCGGACGGCCGTGTCGGAGTTCCCCGCGGCGGCGAGGATCCTCGTGGTGGCCGGCACCGGCGATAACGGCGGCGACGGCATGGTCGCGGCGCGCCACCTCCACGGGGCCGGGAGGGAGGTCAGAGCGATCGTGCTGGGGGAGCCGAGGGAGGAGCTCGCCAGGATGAACTTCGAGGCGTTGAGGAGGACGCGCGTGAAGATGGCGGTGGCGGCTACGCCCGAGGAGCTCCTGGCCCTCCAGAGCTGGTTCGCCTGGGCGCAGCTCATCGTCGACGCGGTGTTGGGGACGGGTATCAGGGGGAAGCTGAGGGAGCCCCACTCGACCGCGATAGACCTGATGAACTTGGCCCAGGCCCCCAAGATAGCCGTAGACGTGCCCTCGGGCCTGGACCCCGACACGGGCGAGGTGAGGGATAAGGCCGTCAAGGCCTCCGTGACCGTCACCTTCCATAAGGCCAAGAAGGGCCTTCTGCAGCCGCAGGCGGCGGCCTACGTGGGGAAGCTGGTCGTGGAGAGGATAGGCATACCCCCCGAGGCCGAGCTCTACGTGGGCCCGGGCGACTTCAGGCTCTTGAGCTTCGCCAGGAGGGCCGACTCCAAGAAGGGCGACCACGGCCGCGTCTTGATAGTGGGAGGCTCCGCCGAGTACTCGGGGGCGCCCATGTACGTCGCCCTCGCGGCGCTGAGGACGGGGGTCGACTTGGCCATTCTCGTGGAGCCGGAGCCGGCGGCCTCCGCGGCCAAGGCGTATTCGCCCGACTTGATCGCGGTCCCTCTGCCGGGGGACAGGCTGAGGCCTGGCCACGTGGACAAGATACTCGGCCTTGCGCAGAGGGCTGACGTGCTGGCCATAGGGCCCGGCCTGGGGACCGAGCCGGAGACGCAGGAGGCGGTGAGGGCGTTGTTCTCCAGGCTTTCGGGGAAGATTCCGATGGTGGTCGACGCAGATGCCATAAAGGCTCTCTCCGGCCTCAAGGCCGGCGGCCTCGCCGTATTTACGCCGCATGCCGGCGAGTTCAAGGCGCTGACCGGAGTGGAGCCCCCCGCCGAGCTGGAGAGAAGGATCGAGGTGGTGAGGGAAGAGGCGGCTAAGATAGGCGCCGTGATTCTGCTGAAGGGCAGATACGACGTGGTGAGCGACGGGGCTAGGGTCAAGGTCAACATAACGGGGACCCCCGCCATGACGGTCGGAGGCACGGGCGACGTGCTCACCGGGCTTGTGGCCGGTCTGGCCACCAAGGCCAGGGATCTCCTGACGGCGGCCTCGATAGCGGCGTTCGTGAACGGCCTCGCCGGCGAGGAGGCGGCGAGGGAGCTCGGCTTCCACATAACTGCGTCGGATCTGTTGAGATACATCCCGCCGATTATTCGGAGGTATTCAGACGAGACGATTAAGGGCTGATGGGCGACGAGTTCCCGCGACAGCCTAAACCTCTGTAGGTTAGACGTAAGTTAATTTTTAATAGGGATATAATTCCGTTGCTTTGTGTTGCCTCAGCTACTAGTAGATGATCTAGTCGATAAAACAGACGATAAAACAAATAGACAGACCCCTCGGCCTGAGGGGATGCATGGCGTATGAGGGGCCGCCTCAGAGAGGAGAGGCTGGACAATGGAGCCGTTCTGCTGGTCGATCCCTATCCCTCCGCCCTGGCCGCCGTGGTTGTCGGCATCGGGATAGGGCCCCTCTACGAGCCGGACGATAGGAGCGGTTACTCCCACTTGCTTGAGCACATGCTCTTCAACGTGCCGGATCTAGACGTCGATAGAGCCGTCGAATCTCTTGGGGGAGAGACCAACGCCTATACCCATCGGTCTGCCGTGGTGCTCGCCTTCCAGTCGCTGGCAGACGGGCTGGACGGCCTCATCGAGGTGGTTGTGAAGACGATAGCCAATAGGCGCTACGAGGAGACCCGCTTCGAGAACGAGAAGAGAGTTGTCTTGTCCGAGTTGAGGATGTCGAGGGAGAACCCCAGCGAGAGGATTGGCGACCTAGGCCTCTACGCGCTCTTCGGCGATGGCGTCTGGGGCAGGCCGATAGGCGGATCGCCCGAGGTGGTGTCGGCGGCCACTCTGGAGGAGTTAATAGACTTCAAGGAGCGGTGGATAACGCCCGACAACATGGTGGTGGCCCTCGTGGGCAACGTGGGGGAGGCCGACGTGGCTAAGGCGAAGGCCGAGCTCTCTCGGCTTGAGGGAACGGCGCCGCGTAGGTCCACGCCCGAGATGACGCGCGGCCCCCTCTTCGCCAGGGAGGTGAACAGGGAGGTTGACGGCGCCTATTACTCGTTTGCGGCCAAGGTGAGCCTGGACGACGCGTACTACAGGTTGAACGCGGCGGCCTTCCATCTGGCCTCCGGCACGAAGTCCCTCCTGTTCGACTCCCTGCGCAGTAAGGGCCTCGCGTATTCCTACTACGTCGACTTCGACAGCGCCGGCCGCGACGGCTTCCTCCAGGTGGTGGTGGAGTCCGCGAGCGATCTGGAGGCCGTGCGCTCCGTGGTGAGAGATCTCCTATCGAGGGCGTGGACTCCGCCGAGCTATAGGCTTAGATACTTCGCCTATGAGTGGAACAAGAACATGGAGGTTCCCCTAAATAGGGCATATGCCTACGTGGAGGTCAGGATGAGGGGGCTAGACCCCTTCTCGATAGACAGAGTCGAAAAGGCGGTGGCTGAGGGCTTGTCGGCGTTGCCCCAAGCAGTGGAGTACAGCGCCGAGGCGCTCATACTACCGGAGTAGGCATCGACAGACGGCTGGACCCCGACTGCTGCCGGCATTACTTCGGCGCGACGAAGTTCCTACCGTCTCTCTTCTCCACAGCGACTAAGCCAGCTCGCTCGAGCCTTCTGACAGATTTGAAGACGGTGGTTCTCGGGATGCCGAGGGCCCTCGCCACTTCGGACTCGTACGCGCCCCCAACCCTTCTCAGATAGGAGAGCACCATCCTATCGGTGTCGTTGAGGTCCGACCTGGCGCGTCCACGGAGCGCGAGAACGGCGATTATGGCGACCACGGCGGCTGCCGCAAATAGTAGAGCTAAGGCCGCGTCGGGATGCGCCCGTCCGCCGGCAACCGACGTCTGGCCGGTAGCCGCTGACGACGAGCTTGAGGCATGGCCGGCAACCGCTGTCGAAGTGCTTGAGGCGTAGGTCGTGTATGGAGTCGCTTGTTGAGTTATGGAGGCGGCCGTGGTGGCGGTCTGCGTCGCGGCGTGGGCCGTGGTCTGGACCGCGCTGACGTTCGAAGCCGTCTGAGTCATCTGGGGGGTTGCCGTCGTCTGAGTAGCTGTCTGGTTCACCGCTTGCTTTGTCGGTTGACCTAGGGTCTGCGCCGTCGTCCGCGTGCCTTGTACCGCATACGCTATTGCGCCTGGGCCTTCTGCCACCATGAGCACCGCGTCGCCTGATTTAGTGTAGTTCAGTATCTTGACGGTGGGCAGTAGGACCACGCCTCCCTGCGCCCATATGAGGTACAGCCCGTCGCTCACGTTGAAGCTCAACGTCCCTCCTGCTGTCGCCACCCGAGGCACGTACTTCACGGTCACGACCGCCCGGCCGAGGACCGGCACCTCCAACACAGAGCCGTTGAGCACTGCCGGCACCGGCGTCCCGTTGTTGAGGACCACAGGCGCCGAAAGAGGGGGAGAAGGCAAAGGCAGAGAATAGACGGACCCCACCAGAGTCTGATTAAACAACAGCAGAACAGTCCCGTTGACAAATATTAAGATTATCCAGATCACATAAACAAAGGCTTTTTGATTATATTAAGGTTTCGTCGCTTAGCGGCGCCGTCCGCCGCGCCGTGTCGTCGTCGAGACGGAGACGCCGCCCGAGCGTCGTTACGTCCAGGATGCCGGATTAGTTTTTAAAGGGGAATTGACCATACCTCGTGTCCTGCGAGGAGGAGCCCATTGGCCGCCACCACGCCGTAGTCGGGCCGAGGCTCGTCATAAGGGCTGGAACTGCCAGAAGGCTTGTGGAGGCCCACTACGGGGTGGCGGGCCACGCCACCGTGGAGCTGTGCAAGTGGACCAGGGATGCCCTAGACGGCGAGGGCTCTTGCTACAAGGTTAAGTTCTACAACGCCCCGGCGGGGGGCTCCCACAGGTGCGTCGAGATGAGCCCAGTCGGGATGGTCTGCAGCAATAGGTGTATCTACTGCTGGCGCCCCACCCAGGAGTTCGACGAGTTTATCCCCGAGGAGTGGTGGGCCATGGAGCCGGAGGAGGTGGTCAAGGGCGTGTTGAAGGAGAGGGAGAGGCTCCTCTCGGGCTACTGGGGCCACGAAAAGGCGCAGGAGAGGGTCAAGGAGGCCCTGGCCCCCACCCACTGGGCCATCTCGCTGTCTGGAGAGCCCACCCTCTACCCCAAGCTGCCCCAGCTGGTCAAGCTGATTAGGTCGTTGCCCCACACCAAATCTATCTTCATAGTGACCAACGGACAGCACCCAGAGATGTTGGAGAGGCTGGTCAAGGAGGACGCCTTGCCGACCCAGCTGTACCTATCCATGAATGCGCCCAACAAGGAGCTCTACTACCTCATAAACGTCCCCGTGATGAATAAGGAGGACGCCTGGGAGAGGTGGCTGAGAAGCCTCGACCTGCTCGCCGCGATGCCGACCAGGACCGTCGTCAGAATCACGTTGATAAGAGGCATGAACTACGACGAGAGGTATATACCCCTCTTCGCGCAGTTGGTGAAGAGGGGGCAGCCGCACTTCGTCGAGGTCAAGAGCTACATGCACCTCGGCTATTCGACGCGCCGCCTGAGGAGAGAGGACATGCTGGCCCACGAGGAGGTGGTGGAGTGGGCCAAGAGGCTTAGAGACGAGCTGGAGCGCATAGGCGCCAGGTATGCCTATATGGACGACGACGAGAGGAGCCGGATAGCCGTATTGCAGAACCTGGACCGCTACGTAGACCGCTGGATAGTGCCGCCTCAAGCTAGGTGAAAGTTTCGGCAGGCCCAGCTCGGCCAAAGTGAACGAGGCTCTTATATTGCGCCGTCCACGCCTACGTATGCGCGCCATATTGTTCATAGGCAGGGAGCACCCGCTGGCCCGCCGCGCGGAGGCCCTCAGGAGGGCCGGGCTGAGGGTGGCGCTGGTCCCCGGATCCGACGTCGTCCTGTACACATACGACGAGAGGAGGGGCGGCTCCATAGAGGTCGAGGG
>Ga0080005_145812_pt1 | contig 12403 bp, 12 predicted proteins | sample JossMetagenome_2_FD_69208 | JGI IMG/M metagenome (GOLD analysis project Ga0080005, IMG submission 69208) | Hot spring sediment microbial communities from Joseph's Coat, Yellowstone National Park, USA - JC3_ASED (SPADES assembly) (version 2) | ecosystem: Environmental > Aquatic > Thermal springs >... | reverse complement strand
CAACAATATAAACTTGAGAACCTATTCTAGAGAATATCGTGGCAAACTCGACCCCTATATAACCTCCTCCAATTATAATAATGTTCGAAGGCATTCTCCTCAGACTTAAAATACTTCTGTTATCATGAATAATCTCTTTATCAACATCAATATTAGGCGGATAAGAAGGCTCTGAGCCTGTGGCAATTATCATGTTCGATGTCTTAATAATTCTCTCGCCATTGTTTATGCTCACAGTCTCTTTATCAATGATCTCAGCTCTTCCTCTCAAAACTTCTACCCCATAGTTTTTCAAAAGATAATCTATGCCAGAAGATATTTTTGACACGATCTCTTCTACTCTACTCATAAAGCCTGTGTAATCAAGATCTAAATATTCTCTTCCTCTGAAAAATATGTTTCTCTTAACCTCCCAGAAATATTTTGAGAATCTCAGCATAGCTTTAGTAGGTATACATCCATATAATGTGCATTCGCCTCCTAATCTATCTCTCTCCTCAACTAAGAGAGTTCTGAGATTAAGTTGAGAAGCTCTTATAGCAGCAGGATAGCCGCCCGGCCCCCCACCTATCACCACAAGATCATATTTATCAGCCAACTTATACACCAAAAATAATGTCTTGACATATATATAAAAGATGACGAAGATAGACATCGAGCAGATCTATTCTTGAGACTTCTCGAATCTTCTCATGCTATATATCATATGTCTAAAGATCATTATAGATCCTGATGCGACAAACACGAATGCGAAGAGATTAAGCCATGCATATCTATATGTTCTATAAATTATTAAACCATTGATCTCTACAAAACAATTTTTAAAAGGATATACTTTTATCAATGAGTTTAAAGAGATATTTTGTATAATAATGCTTTTATTAGGATCAAGAGTTTCAGAGATGCTAGATGTTTTTACACAGTTTGTCTATGGAGCAAGAACTGCTATAATATTCGGCTTCAGCGTTGCCATAGCAATAGTTATCATGGGATTATTTGTAGGAGTGTTCGCGGGATACAACGTTGGCAAGCTCTCTGATTATATAACAACATTTATAGCAGACGTCATGTACTTTCTACCGACTCTCCCATTGATATTAGCCGCTGGAATAGTCTTTGGAAGAAGTATAGTAGTGATATATCTAGTGATAGTACTGCTTTCATGGCCGGGAACAGCTAGAGTAATAAGATCATGGACAAAGGCTTTGAAAAGCGAGCTATACGTAGAGGCTGCACAGGCTTTAGGCGCGTGCACTGGCAGAATATTGATTAAACATATAATACCACAGCTCGTGCCTTACATGGTTTATGCAGTAGTTGTGGGAGTTCCAGGAGCAGTATTCACCGAGGTAGCTGTGCAACTGCTAGGCTTTGGAGACCTCACCTGGCCCTCCTGGGGGCAGGATCCTTAATAAGGCTTATTATAGAGGAGCTATATCAGGAGGCGCGTGGTGGATCCTTCCACCAATATTTGGCATAGTCTCACTGGCACTAGGCTTTGCATTAATGGGATTAGCATTAGATGAGATAGCTAATCCGAGACTTAGAAGAAGAATGTGAAAATTAATGAGGTTTTTAAACAGAAGATTTTTATCCGCAATCTTAGCTATACTTCTTATAATCTCATTATTTATATATCTCAACGATATTCACATACCTCCGCCTGCGACACTCGTTTTAAATAAACAGATTATTTTCAACGTTTCATCAAAAGATCTTTTGAATATATCAATCTATAGAATCTATATCTCAGAGCCAGATGAAAGAATTGTAAACATAACATTTCTTGTCGAGCCTAATAAAGATATTTTCACGATCACTGTTAGAAAAGAGAGAGATGTATCAGAGCTTAAAGAGGCGGGGTATATATATTATTATATAAATGATCAAATGAAAGATCTTGTTATATATGTGATAGATCCTTATTTAAATAATAAAGTTCTTGTAGGAGTGTACAGAGGATATTCATTTGATAGTTATGTACAGACATCATTATACACAGCATATATAGTGGTTGACAAATTATCTGAGACAAACATTAGATGTCTAAAAGATTTTTCAGGACACGTTTTTATCGAAGGATTAACTATAAAAAATGAGATAATAAATGAGGAAATAGGTTCGTGAGGTATCGAGAGACAAGAGATAACATATATCATATCTGATTTAAAAAATTATCGAGTATATATACTTTCTAAAGATCCTTATAATATTTTTAATTTAAGATTTTATAACGATGGATCAATATATTTATCTCCTAGAGACAACTCGCCGTTCTTTATAGCTATACAAGGCATGTTTATAACGAGCCTTATCCTATTAAATATGCCAGCTTATATTAAGAATAGGTCTTATAGAAAAAGAGTTAGAAAAAGAAAGATTTAGTCTACGACATAAGTCTCTTCGTGAAGATCAGGATCTATATATGGCTCTGGCACAAGCTCATGCCCAATATGAAGATCATAATCATTTTTATGAACCATAGTTCCACAGGTCATACACCACATAAAATCAAAATACGAGAGATTCTTCCTCGCATAATTTCCACAGCCACCATTATCATATCTGCCAGTCATCTTGTTGCATGCCACACATTTGCCTAATGATGAATATGATTGAAGAGGTCTCCAATTAATACAATTTCCACAGACTTTCATTTTAAAAACATCTAATGTCATAAATACCACCAATATATTATTTTTCTTAGAAGATTAATATTTTCATTGCAATAGAAATATGTAAATTATTCATTTTTTACACATCTTTATCTATTTAATACTTTTAATAATTTTTATAATCTCTTCAACCGCCTGATCAGGGTCTGTTATCATTTTTCTCATTCTCTCAGGAGGCTTAAGCTCTATAAGAGTCTTTACTCTAGAAGGCGATCCTGTCAACCCAACCTCTTCAGGTTTTAAGCCAAGATCATGTATGTTCCATATGGTCATCTTATATTCTTTCTCAGCCCATCTTTTTCTACGAAAATCTGGAAATCTAGGAGTGTTGATGCCAAGCTCTATTGCTAAAACTGCTGGAAGAGGAAGATCAATATCCTCATATCCTCCTTTGATAGTTCTTCTTACAACAACTTTTTTATTCTCAAGATCTAGACTTATGATTTTTGATACAAATGTTGCTAATGAATATCCCAGCCATGTGGCAATCCCTGGAGGAACCTGACCGGTAGATCCGTCGGAGCTTTCCTCACCACATAAAACTAATGTTGCTCCACCGATCTTTTGTATACCTTTTGCTAACACCATCGAGGTCACATAAGCATCACTACCGGCGAGAGCCTTGTCACTTATCAAGATAGCGTCATCAGCTCCCATCGCAAGTGCTGTTCTTAAGAAAGGCTCGAAAAATGGTGGCCCCATTGAGAGCACAATAACTTTTCCACCGTATTTATCTTTCAATTTTAAAGCCTCCTCAAGAGCATTCTTATCCGCTGGATTAATCTCATTAGTGGCTTTAGACCTGTCTACAGTCTTTGTCACAGGATCAAATCTTATCTCCTCGGTTTTTGGGACAACCTTCATAGTGACTATGTAAACAGGCTCTGGAGACATCTTCTCAACCTCCTAATCTATCGATCAATTTTTTGACAATATCATATAGATCTCCTACCACAAACAAGTCTGAAAAATCTTTTATAGGAGCATCAGGATCTATGTTTATAGATACGACTGTTCCGCAGTCTCTTATTCCAGACACGAAATGTGGAGCACCACTTGCTCCTAACACTATCACTAGCTTAGATTTTAGCGATATGCCTGTAGACCCCACCTGAAGATCTCTCGGTGCAAGTCCAGCGTCAGCCACCGGCCTGGTGACAGCGTACTCAGCTCCAATGATTTTTGCGAATTTTTTTATCAACTCAAGATCTTTAATACAACCTGCTCCTGCAACAACTATCTTCTCTGATCTAGATATGTCTGGTCTGGCCACAGAGGTTCTGCTGATCTTTCTCATTAATGTCTTAAGATCTTTAGTCAGATCACTCTCATTAATAAGTTTAGGCTCTATATCTTTTCTAATCTTTGGAGTAAACACTCCTGGAGAGACTGTAGCCATCTCAGGCGTAGTGACGCATTCACATACAGCAGCTATATTACCTCCAAAACCTGGGACAGCTGCATTCATTCTCATAGTCTCAGGGTCAATATCTATACTTATCACATGAGCAAGTAGACATGTTCTTAACATTATAGCAAGTCTACCAGCAAGATCTCTAGAATTTCTAGTTGCCGGAAGAAGAAGATATCTAGGCCTGTATTTAGAGACCAGTCTGTATAACGCTGTTGAAAAAACGTCGGACAGATATGTTTTGAAGAGACTGTTCTCAGCATAAACTATCTCGTCAGAACCGTAATACCTGATCTTATCAATGATTCTATTGATATCATCTGTAAGAACAAACGATGTGATCTTGATATTATATTTGTCAGCAAGCTCTCTAATTCTCCCAAGAATCTCTAGAGAAGTTTCTTCCACAACTCCTTCATCTTGTTCTATAAATACTCCAAAACCTCTCCACTCCTCTCTTGACATAAGGATCACTCTAATCTAGATAATATAAGCTCAGAAAGATCTGTTATATTATTAATATATTTTGATGAGAATATCTTCATCTCATCAACAAACATTCTGACACAGAATTGACACGCAGTAGTCATCATGTTTGCACCTGTATCATCAGCCTCTTTAAGTCTATATCTAGCAAGTCTTACGCCAGTTTCTTCAGAGAATATTCTTCCTCCGCCAGCTCCACAACATAAAGTGTTTTCACGTGAATGTTCCATCTCAACAAATTTTACTCCTGGAATATTCTCTATAACACTTCTAGGCTCTTCAACGATATTTAGATATCTAGCTAGATAACACGGGTCGTGATATGTTACGACAGTCTCTCTGTCAGAAGATCTGAGTTTTATCTTGTTTTTATCAATCAACTCCTTAAGAATCTGTGTGTAATGTATGATCTCTACATTTGTTTTGACGCCTAGCTCTGGATATACTCTTTTAAGCATATAATGTGTATGAGGCGACACTGTTATTAATGTGCTATCTAATCTGTTTATTATATCAAAAATTTTTTGAGCATATTCTTCTAGAAAAGCTATTTCGCCAGCCTCATATATCACGTCTCCACAACACATAGGATCCAGGATCTTTATATTGAAGCCCAGTCTCTTAAGCAGAGTAGCAATAGATCTTGTCATCTTTTGCGACACAGGATCTATAGCAGTGGAGCAGCATGAGTATATGATGTAATCCGGTTTCTGAGAAGTTTTTTCTTCAAACAAATCTTTCATATTTAATCTGAACTTCTTAATCTCGCCAGAGCCGTATCCCCATGGATTTCCAGCCTCATATAATCTCCATAAAGTCTCTGTAATCCTATGATCTTGTGTTCTTCTCTCAGATAATATCTCTCTGAAACCTCTTATTATACTTGGAATATCAACTCCTCTAGGACATGAGGATACACACATACCACATGTAGTACATCTCCAAAGGATCTCTATAATTTTCTCGTCCTCAGGGATCACACCATATTGTGCATATTTAATTATTTTTCTTATATAAGCAGACGATGTTACTGAGAGCGGACATGTGGCAGTACATGAGCCACATTGAAAACATAGTCCTAAAGTGTTTGAGGATTTTCTCATCAGTCTATCTCTGATTTCATAGCTGATTCTCATAAGGCTCACCTCATTTGACAATAGATTTAGAAAGCTTTCTCATAGTATCTTTAATCTCCTCAGGAGTCACTGTTGATATTATCTTCTCAAGCTCTCTCATAAGATCCACAACATCGGTGACATCAGGTGCTCCGAAAAGTCTCATCTGAAGTCTCTCAGGTCTTATGCCGAGGCTCTGAAGCCTCTTTCTCCAAAGCTCGAATCTTTTTACAGTCTGATAGTTGGCAGTTATATAGTGGCAGTCTCCTATTCTACATCCTGTCACAGCTACTGCGGCAGCTCCTTTAGCAAATGCTCTTTCAATATGTTTCCATGATACTCTTGATGAACACATTAGTCTGATAGGTCTTCCTACGGCTGGATACTCAAGTTTCAATATTCCAGCATTGTCTGATGCCGCATATGAACACCATGCACATGTGAATACTATAGCTTTTTTCTCAGGCTCTTCCTCTAATGCAGCATCTATCTGAGCAAATATATCTTCATCAGTAAATGCAGGTATCTTGATAGCTCCCTGAGGACATTCAGATGCGCAGTTTCCACATCCCATACATGCCGCTGGTGAAAACTCGATCCACTTGCCGACCTCGCCCTTCCAAGCACCATATGGACATACCTTTGCACACAACATACATAATCTACATTTGCTTCTATCCAGCTGTGGTATAAACGGATCCTTCTCTACATAGCCTATGCTTAGAACTGATATGGCTCTCGAGGCTGCAGCCATGCCTTGTGCAATACTTTCTGATATAGTCTTAGGACCTTGCGCGACTCCTGCCAAGAATATTCCTGCTGTAAGACTCTCAGCTGGGCCAAGCTTTGGATGAGCTTCTAACAAGAATCCTTCTCTATCCTTAGATATTCTAAGAATATTAGCTATCTCATCAATACTTTTGCTAGGCATCAAACCTATGTTAAGAATTATATTGTCGACAGGTATCTCAATCTCTTCTCTAAGCTCTCTATCAAACACTTTCACATGATCATCTCCTATCTCGATGACTTCTTTTAAATCAGCATCTCTCGGGATCCTTATAAAGAGAACTCCTTCGCCTGCAGCCTCTTTATAAAGTCTCTCAGCCTCAGGAGTGTATAACATAAGATCTTTATATATTACCGCGACCTCTCTACCACTTCTCTTAATCTCGAGAGCCTTATACACAGCCAGCTGACAACAGAATCTCGAGCATCCTCTGTTTCCAGCTCTAGAGCCTACACAATTTATGATCGCAACTCTTTTGCCAAGTGACTCTATGCCCATCTCCTCTAGATCGAGAGTTGTGAGAACATTCTTTCTTACGCCATAATCAAATTCTGTAGGCGTATAAGGCTCTCCGCCTACAGCAACTATTATTCCTCCGACATCAAGTTCTAAGCCGTTGCTCAGTTTAACTCTAAACTGTCCGATAAAGCCTGAGACTTCGACAACTTTTGTATTAGTCATTATCTTGACGCCTGCTTCTTTAGCTTCTTTAACAAGCTCTTCCAACATCTCATTGGCATCAACGCCTGACGGCGCTATCTTTTTAATTCTTCTCAAGAAGCCTCCTACCTCAGGCTCTTTCTCGACAAGTATAGTCTCTAAACCTGCTCGAGCAGTTGATATAGCTGCTGAAAGACCTGAAGGTCCTCCGCCTATGACTAAAACTCTCTTAATAACTGGCACACGAATCTTCTCTAATGGAGTTAAGAAATAAGCTTTTGCAACAGCCATCTTGATCATGTCAAAAGATTTTCTTGTCGCAGTCTCAGTATCAGGATGAACCCATGTACATAGATTTCTTATATTAGCCATATCAACCATATAAGGATTAAGACCTCCATTTGCTGCGGCATCTCTGAAGAACCTAAGATGAGTAGCTGGACTACATGCCGCCACGATCACTCTATTTAATTTCTTCTCACGTACTACCTGACTAATTCTGTCTAAACCAGATCTTGCGCATGCAAACATAAGATCTTCTGCATGAACTACCCCTGGAAGTTTAGAGCTTAACTCAACAAGTTTTGGAACATCTGCTACACCGGCTATGTTAGTTCCACAATGACATATGAACACTCCTATTCTAGGCTCTTCAAATCCGATCTCTGGATCAGGCTTAAACTCTTTGTAAGGCCATTTTCTTATTCTAATACTTCTCTGAGCCATTGCGGCAGCCGCTCCACCTTCTATCACGCTGTCACATATATCTTTTGGATGAGATGCTGAGCCAGCGACATATATCCCAGGTTTTAATGTTGCCACCGGGTTATATGGTGAGGTCTTTATATATCCATACTCGTCTAATTCTACACCTAAGACTTTCGCAAGTTTATCAATCTCTTTAGGAGGCTTCACAGCTGGAGCTAAAATCACAAGATCATATTCTCTCTCCTCAATATCTCCAGTCTCTGTATTCTCAAATCTAACGATGATTCTTCCGTCTCTCTCTAAGATTCCAATAGGTTTTCCAAATAATATCTCCACGCCCTCTTCTTTGGCTCTTCTATAGAAATGTTCGAAACCCTTTCCATATGTTCTTATATCATTCATATAAAGTATTGACACATGTTTGATCTTATGCATTTTTGCTTGTATAGCTTGTTTAAGAAGATATGTACAACAGAATGCTGAGCATATAGGAACATATCTACGATCTCTAGAGCCCACACAAGATATGAACAAGATCTTCTCAGGCTCCTTATGATCGCTGGGTCTGACGATGTGGCCCATAGAAGGTCCTGCAGCATTTATCATTCTCTCCCATTGAAATGACGTTATAACATCAGGATACTTCTGATAACCTGTCCACGGGATCTTCGAAGGATCAATAAGCTCATATCCTGTGGCGATAATTATTGAAGAAACCTCTCTCTCAATGATCTGAGGCTTCATCAGAAAATCTATTGCTTTAATATCACATGCCTTGACACATCTGTCGCAAGGCAGATAATTAGGAGGCTTGTTAAGACAGCTGTATATATCAATCATGTATCTGCCGGGCTCAGCCTGTGGAAATGGCAGAAATATTGCTTTTCTGGCACCAACTTCGCCATCAAATTCTGAGGGGACAACAACAGGACATTCCTCAGCACATTTGCCACATTTAGTACATGCATCAGTCACATATCTTGGATGAACAAGGATCTTAACTTTATAAGGAGGCTTATCACCCTGCACCTCTATTACCTCAGCGGGTGCGTAAAGCTCTACATTTGGATGTCTGCTCGCGTCAGAGATCAAGGGGCCTTCTATACATATACTACAATCAAGTGTTGGAAAAGTCTTGTCTAGAAGAGCCATCTTACCTCCTATCGTAGGAGATCTATCCACCAAGATCACTTTAACTCCTGAGTTAGCAAGATCAAGAGTCGCTTGTATTCCTGCAATGCCTCCGCCAATAACAAGAACAGATTCACTCATTTTTATCACCTGATCAGTACAATAACTGTCTCACATAATCATATCCAGCGTACATGGCTTTCACATTCATCTCTTCAGTACCTTTCCTGACAGTAGATCTTATGGCCTCCTCAACATGCTTAGGATCTATTATTTTTGATAATGCTGTGACACCTCCTACAAGAACCATGTTCATAGCAATTCTTCTTTTAACAGTCTTTTCTGCAAGACTTATCGCCGGGATCCCTATGCCTCTCACACTAAGGCTCGTCTGAGAAGGCTTCACCAACGATGACTCGTATATCAGATATCCGTTGTTGACTAGAGACTTAAACTCTCTCTCAAACATCTCTTGTGTAGTTACTATTAGAATATCAGCCTCATCAATATATGGATAATCTATCTCGCTATCTGATATCACTAGATCAGCTTTAGACCATCCGCCACGTTGCTCAGGACTGTATGCCACAGTCATTATAGCATCATAACCAGCATATATTGCTGCGGTTCCTAACACTCTTCCCGCAAGAAGTATTCCATGACCTCCTAATCCTCCTATTCTGATCCTCAGGATCATTCTTTCGCACCTTCTTTAGAAACTCTCTCGATCAATTCTTTATAAAGTTCTTCATATGTCTTTCTCCTCACTTTATAGAAGTTTCCTATCGCAAGAGGCTCCTTAGGATCTAGTGATATCCCTATCTTCCTAAGATCAGCCTCATGATCAATAACACATCTATCTCTGAAATATTTCACCATATCAGTGTATGAAGGGAATCTATTTCTCTCACCATATAATACACATGGAGCTATTATCTCTACAACTGCGAATCCTTTGTGTTCAAACATCTGTAGAAACGCATCAACCATCTGAGCATAATGAATAGGCGTCCATCTAGCTATAAAAGTTGCTCCAGAAGCATATGCCAACAGAGGAATGTTGAAAGGATACTCAACATGACCATGTGGAGAAGTTGTTGTATAAGATCCTGTGGGCGTCGTGGCTCCATATTGTCCTCCAGTCATTCCATAGATAAAGTTGTTGACTATTATAACATTGATATCATGATTTCTTCTGGCAGCATGTATAAAATGATTTCCTCCTATAGTCACAATGTCGCCGTCTCCACCTACTACAGTGACTTCAAGCTCTGGATTAGCCAGTTTAAGACCTACTGCAAACGCCACAGCTCTTCCATGTGTGACATGATAAGCATCAGTTCTTAGATATCCTGGGAGACGACCTGTACATCCGATCCCTGAGACCCCTACATGTCTGTTTATTGGTATGCCTGATTTCAGAATAGCTTCTGCAAGACCTTTTAAAATTATTCCAAGACCGCAGCCTGGGCAGAATATATGTGGCATTCTATCTGTTCTGATAACCTGTTCAAGACCTTCGTAATATTTTGTTAATGATGTTACTGCAAACTCTCTCAATCTGAATCTATCGCTTGAGCTCATGCCCCATAGACACCTCGTACAATATTCTCAATATAACTAGGAGGAGGCATATAGCCAGGCGCATAAGGTGCATGTATAATCTCCACGTCTCTGGCAGAATATTCTCTCACCAGATGAAGCATCTGACCCATATTAATTTCTGCAACAACGATCTTAGACACTCTTTTAGACAGCTCGTTCATTCTCCACCATGGGAATGGCCACGCGGTCTTAGGTCTGAACAATCCTATTCTAATATTCTCTCTTCTAAGCTTCTTCACAACTTCTTTCGCAGATCTTGCTGTACATCCATATGCAACTAAAAGTATATCAGCATCATCAGTGTAATACTCCTCCCATTCTGCAATTGCCTTCTCATTCTCACGAATCTTTCTTACTAATCTAGATACTAATCTAAATGACACATCTCTATCTACCGAGGGATATCCTCTCTCATCATGTGTCAGACTATCATAGTTGACTCTATATCCTGCACCTGCTATAGGCATTGGAGATATTAAACGAGAGTTATCAAATGGATAAATAAGCTTCTCTGGAGGAACATCTGGAAGCTCTCTATCTATAATCTCGATCTCTTCATAATCAGGGACCACAAGCTTACCAATCATATGGCCAATGACCTGGTCTGAGAGGACTATCGTGAGAACTCTATATTTCTCAGCCATGTTGAAGGCTTTTATAGTCATATCAAAAACCTCTTGAACACTTGATGGTAGATAAGCAATGATCTCATAGTCACCATGAGAACCCCATTTAGCCTGCATAATATCTCCTTGACCAACCAAAGTGGGAATGCCCGTGCTCGGGCCTGCCCTCATGACGTTAACAATCACAGCTGGGATCTCCATCATAGATGCCAGGCCAACACTCTCCATCATAAGACTGAAGCCAGGCCCGCTCGTGGCTGTCATAGCTTTGACGCCTGCAGCAGAAGCTCCTAAAACAGCTACTATAGAGCCTATCTCATCCTCCATCTGAATAAATACTCCACCAACCTCAGGAAGTCTTCTAGACATCCATTCAGCAACTTCATTTGAAGGAGTGATCGGATATCCAGCATAAAATCTACAGCCTGCTACAAGAGCTGCCTCTGCAGTAGCTATGTTGCCTTGCATAAAATATCTCCCTGGTTTAAGAAGCCTCGGATGAAAACTCTTCATCTAATCACCTTCTTAGCAGGGATTTTCTCAACTTTCTCAAGATAAATAGCATAGTCAGGACAGATCCTTTGACACATACCACATGCTGAGCATGACATCTCCATACCTTTTCTGATTATAGGATAATGATATCCTCTAGAGTTAACATCTTCAGAAAACTCTAAGACGTTTCTCGGACAAAACTCTATACAGAACCCGCAGCCTTTACATAATTCAGGAGAGATCTGTAAAAACCCTACTGGAACTAATAACTTCTCAAGGTTCAAAACTCTCATTAATTCACCAAGTATAATACTTTCTTATAAAAATATATAAGCTTATACAAATAAGTTTTATTTCAGAATATACGAAAGAAAATGAAATAATACCCCTAACTATGGTTATAGATCATGTAATAACAATCTTATAGATATTTATACTTCATTAAAAGAATATATAAACATGATTTGACTATAGAGACCATATATAAACATATCATTATAAACATAATTTTTTCTGAAAATATTTATATATGAATAAAAAACTTGATCAGATGTTTATCTTGATCTTTGGCAGAAATCTTTCTCTAGACAATTTAATCTTGTCTTTATACACTATTATCTCTAATGGCAGAGGCCTCAGATTATATGTTGAAGCCATTGAATAGCCGTATGCTCCTGTGTCCATGAATATTATTATGTCAT
>Ga0080005_129645_pt1 | contig 12407 bp, 10 predicted proteins | sample JossMetagenome_2_FD_69208 | JGI IMG/M metagenome (GOLD analysis project Ga0080005, IMG submission 69208) | Hot spring sediment microbial communities from Joseph's Coat, Yellowstone National Park, USA - JC3_ASED (SPADES assembly) (version 2) | ecosystem: Environmental > Aquatic > Thermal springs >... | reverse complement strand
CGAAAATAAGTACCTTATTGGGCATCATCGTTAGTACACGGGCAGTACCCCACACAAAGCAACTCTCGTTAATGCCCAAAGGGTCAATAATGGGCCTCATTGATGCGGAAACGAATGAGGGACCTATCGATAATGCGGAGATCACTGGTATACCGTACGCAAACCACTCCTTAAACCCGCTATAGCCCGGCGGTAGGTTGTTGAAGAAGCCTTTCTCAATTATGTCACGGAACGGGTACTCAACATTGTTTTGGAAGAACGAGTACTCGAAGGCCGTGGCCAAGTTCTCCTCAATAACGTGGCTGAAAACCCATGGCAGGTTATTATACACACTGTGTTCAGGTCCTAAAACACACCTATGCGCAGCCATTAGGCAGTGGGCGTACTCGTGAGCTATAATTAACTTAAGAAGCTCCACATACAAACCCTGCACGCTCACCCTATCCTTATCGGGGCCGTCGTATGAGTCGTAGATTTTGTTTGCCTGCTCCCACACCTTATCGGTGTTTATCAATATCGTGGTCCTAGGTCTCAGGTTACAATCATGCACGCAGCACCCCAATGGATAAACCACCTCAATGCAGTTCCTCAACTCATTAGCCAGGTTATCGAGGGTTGATGAATCATAGCCCTGGGCATTTTGTAAGAACCTACTTAGCCTAGGCCGTACACAGTCATCACTCAAAACCTCTGATTTACACTCATCACCAACCACCCGCCTCACCTGGACATCCGCAACAATCCTCGCAATCGCCCCTGCAGCGCCATTGAACAGACCATCCAAATCAACCGGTGGGGCACCCATCGAGGGGTTGTGGATGGCGTACCTATATTTGTTTCTGATTAATGTAGTTATTAATTAGGTATTTTTATTCGATAACTAATCGTGGAATTTCTACAGAAAAATTTATTAGGGTTTGCGTAACTAATCGTAATGATGGGCATTAGGTGGTGTAGGACACTGTCTGAGGTTAGTTCCACACCGCAGGGTCCATCCACAGTGATTACTTGTGAGGATGTGTTGCTCATGAAGGTTGTTAGTGATTGGTTGGTTGGGGATAAGGTGGGTGTTAGGGGGTTGCTGGGCTACGCCAGTGATTACCTAGGCATAACAAGCCCAGCGGCTGTATACTCAATGCTGAGGAGGTTGTGTGAGTACGGCCTAGTAACCCCAGTCAGAAGTAGGAGGTGCAAGTCATTGGATGAGTATAGGAAGTGCATGGTGCATAACCTACCATGTAGGATAGTCAATGTTAAACCAACACTACCCGGCGCCCTACTGGCCGCCACAAGCGCCATCGCATACCACACATACCTAAAACTATACCTAGACTACGCAATGAACAGTGACAAGAGGGGTGGTGAACTGTCAAGCTACATGAACCTAATAATCAACGCAATAAACAACCTATTCAACACAAACATAGAAGGCAAAGACGTAATAAGGGCAGTTGAGGGGGCGATAAACGCGATAATGAACGTAAACCCCGAAAGGCTGACCAAACTAGCCACAGTGACGTGCCTAGACGACCCATTCCAAACATACGCATTCAGGGGCATGATCTACGGAGGCTGGGACGCAGGCATGATCCTCAGGTTCCTAATCCCACGGATAATCAGTAAGTACAAGAACTACACCAGGAAGCATGGGAGAGCAGTTACAATAGGTAAGTACGACGTGGATGAATTAAGCAAGGCGTTTGAGAGGAGCAATGTTGACATAATTAAGGATAAATGGCATATAGTAGAGAAGCTCGCAGACCCACGCATTCATTGCTCATTCTAAAGTAGACAGAACTAACATTAAAACCATTAAAACAACCCAACTCACTCATGAACCCCCTCACCCCGAGACACACCCAAGCCGAGCCCATCATCACCGTGCTCACGCACACCACCAACATACTTAGTAACCCTCCTAAGCATATCCTCAACCCTAACCCTAACTGCTTCCTCACTTCTCCCTTTTCTTAATGAGGTCGCTATGTACTTCGCCGCTTGCTCGGCTTTCCTCAGTGTTATTGCGTCAATGTACTTCTCGATTAGTTCCCTGACCCAGTTCGGCATCTCGGCGTTGGCTACTTTGCCCATGAATGCCACAACCTCATCAACGCTTGGTTGCGGTACCTCAATGGGCACAAACCTATCCATCAATGGCATCCACCAGTTGCTAGCCCTAAGCCTAGGGTTGAATGGGTTGGCGGCTGCGACGGCCCTAACCCAGGGTGCCTCGATGACCGTGGTCTTACCACTCTTCGTAACCCTCAACCTACCACCGTGGTCGAGTAATTGCAGTAATGGGCTGAGCGCCACATTCTTAGCCTTATCAACCTCATCGAGGAGTATGACATCGAAACAACCAGCCTCGATTACTAAATCCTCAATGCCAGCAGCAGAGGCATCAGCCATATTCACATACAGCGGGTTTAATGACGCCTCATAAATAGCGTCGAGGATTAGGGTCTTACCACTACCAGGACCACCAAGCAACATAACGTGGTTACCAGCCTCCAAGTTAATGGCAACCTCATAAACAACATCCCTAAGGTTAGGCACTAGGCTTGAGACCCTCTCCCTAACGCCATCAATGATTCTACTGATGCTCATGCTTTGGCAATCACCCTTAACTCCACCATTACCGCCACCTTGCACGAACCTACTCAATACCTCCACGACCTTACTCACGGCATCCGGGCACTTCACGCCGTCAATCACGGCCCAGGTGTATGACCTAGACCTCTCAATTCTAAAACCAAGCGAAGCTAATGCCCTGAGAAGCGCATTGTATTGACCAGAACCAAGTAGGTAATGCAAATCCCTAATACTAACCCACGCAGAGCCACCATACTCACTACACCCAAGATTACCAAGCATGCACAACCCCACCAACCAAGCGCACACAGAGGATTAAGACTAACCCAACAAATCAGTTATCGAAAAATGTGACAGAGTTCAATAACTAATTTGTTGAGAATGGGTTAAGGGTTTGTGGTGTATGGATTAGCGTGGCGCTGCAGGTTAGGGTTTTTGGTGTTGAGGCAACATCACCGAGGATCATTGCGGCGCAGTTGGAGAGCGAGTTAAACAAGGCATTGGGAGAGATTGTGAAGGGTGGGGCTAGGGTCGTGGACATTAAGATATCCACAGCAGGCACCATGAACGCCTACATGGCAATAGCCATAGTAATTTACGACACTAGCCCAAACAGTTCGCGAATCCAACCCCTACCACCAACAATGATTTAACCAAAAATCACTGCTTCTCAAAAACCAACTTACTAATGATCTCAACGAATCCTTCTGTACGTTTAGAATCCTTTTCTTTATGCTCGGAATCTTTCTCTAGTGTTATTAATGGTATTAACTTTTTACTTACCACATCAAGCGTTTCTATAACAACCTCCTTGCCATCAAACTTACGGAAAGCCTTCCATAAGTCTAGGATCTCCCCGAAGTACATCATGACCGTTAAGTTATCAAGCACAATATGCATCTTCCTTACCGAACCGCAACCCCTATACTTCTCAATCGTCTCCTGAATCTTCTTAACACTAAACGCACCAGTACCATAGAGCGTCTCCACCTCATAAACCTCACCATTATAATAAATATCTGGAACTACCCTACAGTCACTAAGTGGCTCCTCGATCTTGATACTTTGCCTAAGCTCGTTGAGCTTATCCTGTAACGTTTTATCCCTATTCTTCACTATATCTAGTAAGTTCTCGTGACTATGCACTATGTGGTAAACCGTGAAGACCTTCATTAAGTAATGCTCACCGGACTCGCTCTCACCTCGCGTAACTAGGTATTGATACAGCCCATTTTGATCCTTAAGTATGGATTTGAGCTCACGTGATTTATACTCAGAAGACCTGACAAACACCTTATCAAACCTATCTCCAAACTCGCTAAGTATATCTTTATTTAGCACTCCATTAGCTATACCTGGAACGTACCTATACTCATCACCACCCTTAGATGCATCAAGTTCAATAATTGAAACATTAGGTAAATCACCAGGTAAATCGCCCTTACGTAACTTATCGATGCCCTCTAAGAGCTTCTTTATTTGCTCATTGAGTTTATTGACGCATATCCTTATTATCACGAATCTAGGCTCATTGATGACTGCTATCTCCCTAAGCTTATCCACGAACGCGTCAAAATTTATCAACTCGGTTTCAGCTTCGCAGTAATCCAACCTCACCAAGTTATACTCACTAAGTAATGTCTCGATTAGAGAGCTTATCGAACCTGAATCAGTAATCTTAGATACAATCTTAGGCCTAACATTGTAGCCCAGTTCTCTAATCCTCCTACTGAGTACCTCCTCGAGGAAGCCGATTCTTGGATTATCATGAACATCATGAAGTAATATTACTGCTTTCTCGATAGAGCTATTGATGAGACCCAGCAAATCTAGATCACCACGAATCACTTCAAACACTCGATTGAGCGCTACAGTTGCATTAAAGAGGTTCGACAAGTCAAGTACCGTAATTACGTCAGTAGGCACCACCTCTTTTAGCAATGCCTCCTGACGAAAAGTTATGTTAGCTATTTTAGCAAATAATAAGCCCTGAATAGCATATGGACGACTTACAAGCACACCTTTAGGCTCCGCAAACCTAAATCCCTCAATGTAATAAAGTATATCATCATACACCTCATGTTTCTGCTCAGGTTGGGGTTGTGGAATTGCATGGAGCGGTGCAGGTACAGGAATTTGTGGTTGAGACGGCCACGGAATTGGCCAAGTAAGAGTAGGGACTTGCCGCTCAGACGACTGCGGCGAAGGAAAGGTTACAGACCCCATGCTTTTGTCCCCCTCAGTCTTAGAGATCGTCCGACTTTCCCCACTGGTTGTTCCTGACCGTATTATTAACATTTTATATAATTTATTAATTGTGGTGTTACTGGTGCTCATTCATCATCACCATCTTCGTAATACCTTAAATACCCTATAGGGCGTTTCCATCTTTTGAATACGATCGTAGTTTGGATATGCGTTTTTAATTTTGTTAGTGAATTCTTCGGGGTTTAACTCGATTAATTCTAGTTTATTAAGCATGAGTTGGGGCATTATCATGTCCATAAACGAATTCCAAAGCACATAATTATCTATATCCTCGCCTCCATTCCATCCTATCGATATTAATAAACCATTAAACACTACGAAATTATTATCGAAAAATGACGTCTGTGGTGCTATTAATGTTGATTGCATTACCTCCCTCCTATTCTTAAATATTATGTATGCAAAATCAGCAAAATTGTTGTAATAATCACGCACGTAATTAAACATTGTTTTTGCGCCACTTATATCGAAAATAGTAAATAATTTATAACAAACAGAGCGCATTCTGATACATATGTAATGGGACTTCTCGTATGCATCTGCGATTGTTCGTAATAAATTATTTACCATCTTAACGTAGTTTATGAACGTGTTTACCAGGGATTCATCGCCATACATTATTAATGATGAGAGATCTCTGCGTTGTAGTACCATGTCCCAGACGGTCTCGTTTAATAATGTAATGAGAATACCGAGACTTGCACCTCTCAGGTTATTTCTATCTAGCTCGCCTGATGAGGTTACATATGGTAATTCAACTTTAAATTTTTCAAGATAATCATTATAACCCCAATATATTTCATACCCTACCGCTCTGGGGTTCCAATCCCTGTAACCACCTATTTCATAGATGTTTAATTTATTAGCGTTGGTGCTGGATAATTCGGGTTCTAGCCCCCATTCGAAGCCTAGTTCATTGAGTACTTTGCTGTATTTACCTGGGTCGCCGTAGTGCAGATAGAAGTGTATTGGGGTTATCCTCCTGATGCTGACTGCGAAGAATGTGTATGGGCTGTAGTACATGGTTGACTCAACCGAGTACTTAATGAACTCATTAAAGCTGCAACCCCTCGACTCGCCCTCACCAATCATGCCGGCCCCACTCTTAGCCCTGTTAACTATCTCCGTAGCCAGCGTAGTTATGGAATCAATGTACCTAGCCAAGTCATGTTTAGAACTCCCCATTGACTTGAGGATTTGGGCCCCGCAGCGGGCCAGCGGCTCTATGGTCTTTTCAATGTAATTGCTAATCCACGAGTTCCAATCATGAACCCCATACTGTGTCATTGAGTCCTCAAGCGTGGGCCTGGATGAACCTTGCCCAACCAACTGGGCCATTAACTGCTTTGTGATCGTCCCTTATTTAAGCCCTCTTTAATTAATTTGTTACTGATTATCCTATCGTATATCGGTAACTAAACGTACAAAATATATGACTAAGATTTCAGCATAGCTCAGGGCTTGGTTGTAACGAACAGTTTTAACTTAAGTCTGTGCTTCATATATTATGAGTGCTAGTGCTGTGCATCTTGATTGGCGTGAGTTACAGGCCGAGGTCAACTTGATATCGATTACCCTGGCACCGGCCTTGGCCAGCTCGGCCAGGGCATCGTTCAACATTGGCTCAAGCATCTCCAAGTGGCCCGGATCCGCACCGGAGGCTACCACGGCCTTAACCCGCAAAGCACCCATGACTACCCACCCCTCAACTCCCTCCACTTACTCAGTAACCTCCTTGCGACATCCACCAACCTGACCGGCGCACCGCTCGTTATATCCAGCGTGTGAAACTCGATGTCCCCCTTGTACTTCCTCCTAACACGCATCTCGAGCCTCAGTAGTTGCGGTAGGTAGATAGTGGCTTGTGGGTTCGGTATAACGACCCAGAGCCTACCCACGCCGACGCCGGCCCTGCTCTCTATCGTGTTCAATACCTTGTGCAGGACTGTGCCTGTGCCGTAGAGTGTCTCAACCTCAACAACCAAACCACCAAACCTAGAACCACAGCCGGGCTTGACATACACGTCAAACCTAACATTATTAAATTGGTACTCGGTCTCGACACACTCCAGGGCCCTCGACCTAGCCTCATCCTCCGCAACACCCTTGCCCTTGAATTCCTCGGTCAACTCCCTGATTAGGTAGTTGACAATGAATGCCTTGGTTAGGTAGTGGCTCATTGACTCACGACCACCCTCATCACCCTCAACACTGGGCCTAACCAAGACCTGTACATCGAAGTCCCTAACCGAACCCTCAAGAGACCTCCAGTAACCATCCTCAAGCCAAACAACGAACCTATCAAAGGCATCCTCAATACTGTTCCTATTCTTATTATCATTATCAGATTGTTGGCTACCAAACCGCTTAACAACCTCGTCATGACTCATCACAGCCCCACCAACCTTACCCCACATGAGGTTTGCAACAAAGACGTAGAACTCCCGGACGTAGAACTCCCGAGAGGAATTTGCATCAGGCCCTGAAATGACTGGGCTAACCTCAATTGGGCTAGGCACCGTTGAGTGGTATTCGAGGGTATTCTCGCGAATAGCCTTAACCCATACGTCAACTAGGAATTTATTCACGTCATCATCCCCATAAATCACGATGAACCCAAAGCCCTGTGAGAACAACTCCCTAAGCCTATCCCTAAACCTCCCCCTAATCCTCGCCAGCCTAACGCTGTCCTTAAGCAACTCCCTCAAATTATCGCTGGTGATGTCTATCACGAACAACCTACCACCAGCACCAACCTCGATAGGCATGAGGAGAGTCAAGTCCTCGGTATGGCCCAGGTGCTTCGGGCTCGGCAAACCACCGACCCTGACCCTATAAACCTCCCTGAGAACCCTCTTGAGGAACTCGATATAGCCAAAGTCATCGCCACGCCTGGCAATGATTACCAGGGGCCTATCGGGAACAACCCTACCAAGACCAAACAACACATTATCGACAACTTCATCAACCTCGACAACCTCACCCTCACTCAACTCATAGGTTTTTGATGCCGTAGTGGTTGCTGTAGTATTTACTACAATGTTACTTAAGCCTATTGTTTCCTGGTTAATGCTTTCGAGAGACACTCGTTTAGGCTGTGCGAACGTTACGGATACAGGCTTAAGCTCGTAGGTGACTTCCCGTGGTATGTAGTAATTATTATCTAATTGAAGGCTTATGGTGCTCGGCCTATTAAACGAGACGGTGATAGGCTGCAGCGATACCTTAATACTTAGTAATTCACTGATAAGCACCTCCTCATTAATTACCAGCGATACTAGGCCAGCATTACTGAAGGAAACCTCAATAGGTATTAACTGCCGTGGCTTAACCAATGGAAGGCTTGGAATTTCCGAGTCAAGGCTTAAATTAACGCTCCCCGGCTCCCTAAAGCTAACACCTACCTCGGTCGGTCTTAGGGTAGTTACGCCTAAATCAGGCGTTGCTGAGTTAATGCTTAAAGTAAGGCTCGGAGGACTTACAAAACCGATGCCGACCCTAGCCAACCTAATCCTAACCTCCTCACCACCAACAGCGCTGGGACTTACACCACCCGGCATTGTCTGTATCGATGATGCGCCTAGGCCCTTAAAGCCGCGAATTACGTAAAGCACGTAACCCTCAGGAAGCTCCTCCTCAACAACCTCTACCTTCTCCGCCATAACAATCACCTAGTGCAAGATATACATGTATGTTCCTCGGTTATCTTTGGAAATCCAAGCGATGCCAAGGAACAATAATGGCGAAAACACCTCTAAGAATCTTTCATATTTACCATTTTTTATATCCTTTATAATGTACGATCTCTCAGTAAACGAGAGAAGCCAGTAAGGCTCTGAACCTTCAAAGTCGACTTTACCTCTATCGGTTCTTACCCTCATTTTCTGGCAGTACTTGTACTCAACCTTATAATCCGTGTTAAATACGTCCTTTGCGATATTTATTAGTTCCTTTATTTTATCGCCTGTTGGCATCTTTTCCTCGTACTTCGCCTTAATGTATTCCTTAAGCTCATCATTTACAGAATAGCCAAGACTCTTCAGCTTATACGTTATATCATAAATATCCCATATCAACTTAATTATTAAATCGCCAACGCTTCCATCCTTATGCCCAACAATCGCTAATTCATCATTTACGCTTTTCACACTTAAATCTGGGTCTAATATCTTCGTTAGCTCAACTCCGTACTTACCCATTAAGTTCATAACGGAATCGCTGAATAACTCGTCACAGTACATGACCTTAAGATAAGGCTTTGGCGTTGAGCGTAGTGACTGTATGAAGAATGTGAATTGGTTATACAGCGGCAATAGCTTGATGCCATTTTTTAGGAAGTCCTCAAAGGCCCTAACCAAGTCAAAGCCGTAATTTGCCTGCGTTTGACCTACCTGTACAACCTGCCTCACCTTACTATAAATCTCGTCCGTAAGTTTCTTCATTTCGATTATGGTAGTCATGATATTCAGGTACGATAGAGACGCATAATCATTTATTGAAACTCCTAGCCTTTCCTTACCGATTTCCTCAAGTCCCTTTAGTTTCAATACTTTTAAGACCCCTCTTGTTTCTCTCAAATCCTCATTCTCATCTCTCCCCAACCCTATCCCAAGTACGTACCTGTAAAGGTGCGCAGCCTTGCCAGGTGAGATGCAGTTAATGCCTACTTCTATCTTTTCTAGGCATTCCTTATCTAAGCCACCGAACAAAACCTTTAATGCCAAGTCCCTCTTGTTTGGGTCTGCGAGTACCTGGGCTAGGTCTCCGGACAATTCCTTAAGCAGCGCCTCCCTGGCATTAAGTAGTCCCTTGAGCGATAAGTAGAATTCGTTTAGGTCCTCCTCGAAGAACTTCTTCCACCAACCCTCATCCTTATACTTATACTCAATACCTGGGATCTTGGGTTGGCAGCTAGCCATTACCATCACCTCGTTATCTGGCTTTTAACTGTTTGTTTGCACATTAATTTCTGCTCCTTATCGTCGATGTTTACCCTTGCCCAGATGCTCTCGTTGACCGGCTTCCTCGACAATGCGTGGTCTAGGAATGGGACTAGGTCACCCCTCAACTGCTCAAGGTACCTGGCGAGGAAGTCCTCCGTGTACTTCGTGCTTACCACAGGCCTATACAAACCAGCCCTATCCAAGCCCCACCACCTATAGAGTATCGAGAGTGCTCTCCTGATTAGGGACTTATCGATACTGACCATACCAAGCAGTACGAGCCTCACGTATGGTGGGTAGCGCCAGTGCGAGTAGATAACTGTCTCAAAGGGCCAATAAAAGGGCCAGTAGATGTGTACGTGGTCGCCATGGTGAACTATGTATGGTGTTACTATCATGCCCAACCCGGAGGATTCCTCGATTAGTTTGAATGCCGTGTATTGGCAAAGCCCCTCATCGGCATCATCATAGATGCTCCTAAGTCCCATGCTTACTCTAACGTTCTCGAGGGTGTGGTGGCAGAGCTCGTGTAGGAACACAACCCCTGGGTGAATCGCCAGGGCTAGGAGACCCTCGTTGCGTTCGGTCTCGGAGTGGTTGTTGAGAACGACTTTACTGAGCCTCTCCAGGTCCTTGAGCATTGCAGGGTGTATGAAGTAGATTCCCCAGTCATTTTTATATTTATACACCGTGTATGGCTTGTAATAGGCTAGGACATCGTAGGCCAAACCCTCACAGAAACCACCAGAACCAAAGTCAATGTCCGACCTTCCAACATCCACACCACCCTCCGGAACCCACTCAACACCGGGCTTGAAGGTGTCTAGTAACCCCATTCTTACCCCCGCGCATGTTGCTTCTGTGAGTTATTTATATGTTTTTGTAGTACTAAGAAAATTGTTTTGTAGTACTCCGTAGTTAGTAAGGTTTTTAGCTTAGGCATTTGGGTATTGGTTGATGGGTAGGTTTCCATACAAGACACTGCTTATTCTCGATGAGGCATTGAGGGTGCGTAGTGAGGGTGGGTGCCTCAGGTTTATGGACATCGCCAAGCTATTGGGCATTAGCAAGGGTTCGGTCAGAAATATACTGAGGAGGATTGAGGGTGAGGGCTTGATTAGGAGGGTTGAGAGGGACGGCTACACGTGCTATGAAATAACGGATAAGGGTGTAAACTACATAATGGAGAATGTGAAGAAACACCTGGATTACCTAGAGGATTACCTAGAGAATAGCCCCTTGGGCAATGTTTCTGAGACCCCTTATGAACAACCCATCAACCTCCCCGACTACGTCGATTTCGTAACCATCGACTCATCAATACGCGACAAGGTTGATGCTGACGAATTAATAAAACAACTCGGTTGGGGGAGTGAGGACTCGGGGGTAGTAGTACTCGGCGATTTGGGAAGTGGTGATAAGGAGGCGCTCAGGGAGGCGTTGGGTGGTTGGAACACGGTACTCTACTGGGACTCCGATTACTACTACTTGAACTCATTCAAGCCGCCGGGCATTAATACGATAATTAAGCTGGGGAGGGATGGTAGGACGCTTATAGCAATGTCGGCGGTTATTTACGACCCATCGAAGAACAATCCATTCATCAACGCCTACCTAGACAATAGGTGGGCTACTGCGAAGATAGCGCTCATGGACGCAATCTGGCTCATGTACCACATCGACGTAATGCTCAGGGTCAGCTTCAACACCGAGTTGTTGATTAATGAGTTGGTAATGATTGTTAAGCCAGGCAATGAACCACTAATGCTCACGAGGACATTCCCGGAGAAGACCTCACTGAAGGTATTCATAAACCAAGTCATGCCACTAAGCAACCTAAGGGGAGGCATAATAACGTAAAAGTACTACATTGAGTACTAAAACAAGGCTTAATAAGTTAAGAATGGCACTACACCGTGGCTTCGCTGATAAACCAATGCAGACCCGAGGAACTAGGCTGTAACGCCTGCAAATGCCTCAGCATCATTGAATTAGTACTGAGGGTTAGGAGGGATTTCGAGAATTATGTGGGCAGGGGCCTAGTCGATGTCGATAATGAATTAGTCTACAAATCATTAATCGGCGGCCTAAAGGATAATGGGACATTCGCGGAAAATGCGATTGCGAACTTTATCAAGGATTTGTTTAGAGTAACGATTGAGGACCCAGGGAAGACCGCGGCATTTTTGAAAATAAACGTGAAGCCGAAGGTCAGGGTTGTAAAGCTAGAGCCGTCACTTGATGAGCTCAGGAGCACACCAGACATACAGGTGCTTCACGATGTACTCTACTCATTGATGGAGGATTTAAGAGATGCTCTTAACTACATAGTTAAGAGGTTAGGTATTGAGTGCGATAAACTGGGCACCAGGTGCCAAAGTAATATCGAGTACCCAAGGGAACCCAGTGACTTAGTTAAGCTATTCACGTCATTCCTCAACGATTGTGTGGTGAGGTTCCTACCGCAATTTAGAGACAATGCGTGCGTAACAATGGCATTTCACACGGCACAATTAACGAGGAGATACTTAGAGACCGTGTCGAGAAGTACAAACCATGAATTAGGTGGGGTACTCGATAGGAAGGATATAATCGAGTTATTTG
>Ga0080005_131374_pt1 | contig 12434 bp, 13 predicted proteins | sample JossMetagenome_2_FD_69208 | JGI IMG/M metagenome (GOLD analysis project Ga0080005, IMG submission 69208) | Hot spring sediment microbial communities from Joseph's Coat, Yellowstone National Park, USA - JC3_ASED (SPADES assembly) (version 2) | ecosystem: Environmental > Aquatic > Thermal springs >... | reverse complement strand
TAATTCAGAAGGGGATACAAAGCTGAAGAATCTAAAAGGAACTCACCTTTCATCCCTCTCCCCTCTTATTGCTTCAACCCACTCCTCCTCACTAACGCCCTTCATCAGCTCCTTGATCTTCCTAGCAATATCGTTAATCTCCTCCTTTTCCTTCTCCTTAATTGCCTCCTCAAGAGCCTTCTCAACCACATCCCTAATGTTTATTCCCAGCTGCTCAGCCTTCTCCTTAAGTTCCTTCCTAACTCTTACGCTCAATACGACTGACATAATTTGGTATACGTAAATCGCGTATATAATATTTCCGTAGACGAAGCTATGCGTTACCCCAGTTGATCATGTTTTATTCGGAGCCCAAAGCCTGAATAAAGGAATCTTCGTCAGTCATCAAAATGTTAGAGAGAAACGCAATTAATGAAATTGAGAAGAAGACCAGAGAAGTTAGCTGAAAAGCAGTTTGGGAAGAATATTGACCAATAAGCTATTAGAGTAAAATAACTTAATAAATTGGGCAGGAGCGCTTTCTTTGAGCCCTTGAAGAAGAGAAGGATAAATAATACGTAGAATGATGCGTAGCTGAACATTAACGCTGACCAGCTCATGGAATAATAAATCTGCCATAGTTATGATTTGTTTTATTATTCCTAGCTAATACACGCTTTTAGCCTAAATATTTATAATTACCAGATAATAATTTATTATGTGACAAAGCGGGATATAGTACTTCTAAACAAAGTAGGACAGTACTATTTACAGTATAAAGGAGTCATAGATATTGAAAGACTCCTCTCATTGTTTGAAGGCACTACCGAACTTCCGGTAAACGATTATACTCTTTCCTACATTTATTTTTACATTATTTATCTAGTTACAAAAGATGCAGTACGCTCGGCACAAGAAGCGAAAAATGATAGATTAACGTACAGGGAATTTTCCGTAGAGTACTCTCAAGAGCTTTTGGGAGAGCTCGATGTACCAAGGACGATAGAAGTTTACTCAATGAACATGGTAGCTTATTATAACTTTACTGAAGGTCTTAACGCCCCCGAGTACTCGATCTTAGGTTACTTACTTAGGAGAATTTACTACCTAGTAAGTGAAAAACTCAAAGGCTTGGAATACGGCAATAATGACAATGTGCCAAAATATTTTAATTTTTATGAAAATTTTAAGAAAAAATATGAAGATCTGAATAAATTAAAGGAGGAATTCCCAGACGGCTATTACAGGGAACCTTCCTATACTGATCCAGAATGGTTAATGAGAGCTTATAAGGCATACTTCTTAATTAAAGGGCTTGAAAGCATTAAGGTAGGAACTAAGGAGAAAGGGGTAATTAGTGACAAGAAAATTATAAAATTCCTTTTTTGGAAACTTTACGAACTTTACGTATTTTACCTTGTGGTGGATTACTTAGAAAGTAATGGATACCACGTTATCAGAAGGGACGGGGAATTCTTTGCTAAAAAAGGTGACAAATACATTAGGCTCGTATTTAATACTTCCCTCACAACTTCTTCCCTAAGAAAGGTCGACAACATGAAAGATGTGGAAAAATATAAGGGAAGACCCGACATTTCGATAGATAAACTTCCTAAGCCCATAATTTTCGAGTGCAAATACTCTCCTTTAGTAAGTTACATCACTGCGGGTAGGTTTAAGGTAATGGCTTACACTTACGAGTACGATCCAGAAGTCGCTGTCTTAGTGTATCCGGGTTTGAAAGAAAGCCAAGTAGATTACGATGCTGAAGATAGTGCAACTAGAGAATTAGATCGAATGGCTAAGGAGAAAGGGTTTCTTTTGGACTTTTATTACAATTCTCACTTGATTTATATGGCAATTGTTGACCCTTTAAGAGAGGACGAGGATAACTTACAAGTTATTGGTGAAATTTTGGGAAAAATAATTTAAGACTTACTTAGCACTTTATTTTATGTATGGCGAATGGTTGGTAGTTAGGCCTCAATTTGCTAAGCTATTTGGAAAGCCTGATAGTGCAGCGGGAACTTTCTTAAGTTACGTGCAAAACGATAAATTTCTTCCTTGCGTCTTTATAGGCTCTAAAGATCACTGGGCCTCAGCTATTAGCTATTCAATTAAAGGAGAAATAGGTTACACTTTGTGGGGATCTGGGGATAAGGGCTCAACTTCAGGAATTAATACAAAGTATCAAGAGGCTTATGTTAAAACTGACGGAAGTAGGTTTCTCCCTTCAGACGATAAAATATTAATTGGAATTTTAAGGATTTCAGGGTTAGGTATAATAGGTTTCGGCATAGTAACTGATGTAGAAACTGACGCTGTTAGGAATTTTATTGGCTGGCGTGAGGTAGACAAGTTTTGGGTCACCCGGTTTAGGATAAAGGTATTTTGGTTGCATGAAAGTGTAAGGAAAAACCCTTCTGAATATAACGCATGGAAAGGAGATAATGTAGAATTAGAAGGCACTAATACTCAATCTAATAACTGCTACACAAAAGAAAATCAGAAGGCTATAAATAGCGTTAAAAGTTTCATTTTATCTAAAAAAGATGAAATAAAAGCTACATTGGAGTTTTACGCTAGCTTACCTGGTGAAATGCCTAAATCTAAGGTAGAAGAGACTTCTTTTGTACAATACCAAATTAATTGTAAAAACCCTAATATAGATGTAAAAGTACAGGATTTATATTTATCTCAAGGTATAATCGACGTTATTATAAAAGCCATAGAGAAGGGGAACGTTCTTTTTATCGGTCCTCCAGGGGTAGGTAAGACTAAATTAGCTGTGGAGTTAGCGAGATCTTTAAGCGGTAACGACGAATGCCTCAGTATAGTTACTGCCAATTCATTATGGTTTAGGAGGAATTTAATAGGCGGAGAGAGCATTAGGGAAGGTTCTGTTATTTGGAAGAGCGGTTTACTAATTCAAGCTTACGTTAAAGCCTCAAGGATTAAGGAGGGTAATTATTACGTTATCATAGACGAAATAAATAGGGCAGATGTTGACAAGGCTTTCGGAGAGTTATTTACCATTTTCTCCAGTGGCGATCCGAAGGACTGGTTTATTCCTAGGGCTTTAATTGATGAGATAAAGAGTTACGGAGACAATATTGACCAGTATGCAAAGGAGTTCCTCAAGATTTATGAAGAACTGCAAAAACAAGGCAAGGAAAACGAACCATTAAAGAAGATAAGAATAATTTCCACCATGAACTTGACAGACGCCAGGAATCTATTTTACGTAGGTGATGCACTCGCTAGGAGGTTTGTTAGCTTTTATTTCAATTATCCAAAGAGTACAGAAGATTTAGATATGTTCCTTAAGAATTATAATTTAGGAGCAGAAGAAAAGGAGGAGATAAGAAATCTTGTTAGCTATTTGAGAGAAAAACTTGGAGAAAGACCTGATAAAGACAAGCTCGTAAAATTTAACATCTCTCCTGCAAGCTTAAAGTCAGCACTAGAGATTTATTCATCATTAGAGAATAGGAATATTGACACCTTTATTCTTATTTTGAAGAGTACGCTAGGGACGTTAAATCAAGATAAAATAGAGGAAGTAGAGAAATTAATAGATAAATGGAGGAATGAAAAGAAACAACAGAAGCAATAAAATAATTTCCTTTAATCTAAAAATTCATTAATTTTGGTTTTTTAATTCTCTTCGACATCCTTAATTTCTTCCTGCTTTACGTTCGCTTCTTTTAATATCTCGTCCATGATTTCCTTTGAGGGGAATGACACTATTACTCCTCTAACTTTTTTCACTATCACGGTAATTTAACTCCTTAAATAAAAAGGAGAGTAAAGCGAAAGTATGGCATGCGTTATATACCTATAAGTACGTATCAGAGATTACAAATACTATTAATGGAATTATGGAACTAAGGGTATTAGCTAGAGTTACATTGTGTAATAAATAGTAGGAAATATCTTCAGAGTCACCATCTTATCACTCCCATGGCATCTGCAGTGGGTTGATTATACAACTTATCGTCGTAGGGGTAGCAGGAGGAGAAGACAGGGAGTAAGTTAGGGAGTACGTGAGGCTAGGTTATAAGAAATGGGCAAAGAGGGTTAAGTATGGCCTTAGGTGGTCTATCGATGGAATATTCCCGTCTATAAAGGGAAATTTCAGAGAAGACCTTAGGGCGAGAAGCGTAACTGGTTTGCTAGCGGAAGCCATGCAAAAAGTTTGGGCATACGACGCAATGGTCAATTATGCTAAGAACGCAATGCTACTAGCGTGATCAATTAAAGTCTATCGGTTAAGATAAATAAGATTCAATACAGCGAAAAGAAAGGAAAACTTTAAAAAGCAAAATTGTGAATGTAATAGTAAATAATAATGTCAAAAGAGAGTTATAAAGAATTAGTTGAGAAATCAGACGTTAAAGTAGTAAAACAAGTACAGCTCGATGATGGATATTACGTAATCGAGGATAGGCTAATTTCAACGTCTCACAGCGTACTTCATAAGATAAAAAGTTCGTTAGACGACACGAAGGTAATAACGACTGTTACTCAACGCGATGATGGAACGCTGAGGATTACCCTTTACATGTATAAGGTAATCGGAGATAAGGACGAACGAGGGTTTTACACAATTAAGAGTCACGGAGTTTATGTAGATATTAAGGGAGATGACGTGGAAGTATTTGAAGCGGGACCGGCAGTAGTGAAATCACCTTTAGTTGAGTCTAACCCAGGTGAGGAAAGAGAGGCGTTATTGAAGGCTATAAGTAGAGGCACTAAAGAGAACGAAATGCTCGCCGAGTTCCTAAATGCAAACGGAAGTAGCGGGTTGTCAGATCTTGCAAAGAGGACTAACTTCCGTGAGGTGATGTAATAACGCCAGGCTTAGATGAGTGGGCGACAGAGATATGTCTTGATGGAGGTTGTTGTACTGCTTTGCCCTTTGCGACAAAAGAGCGAAGAAGGAAAGGACCCAAATCCGATAGAACGCGAAATACGTAAAGCATAGTTTCGGTACTATGTAACTAAGGGAGGAGTCATGGAGGGGAAGAGGTTATCTTTTTTGGAATGGCTTGGCTTGGCATCGCTGTTCATAGGTTTACCTACTGCAATAGCTGTTGCAGTATCGTTTTCGATTCCTTACTATTTATTGCACAATGTAACTCTAGCTAATGCCCTTAGTTCAATAATTCCACTAGTAGTATTCGTGATCTCAGATATATCCTTTAGGAGATATCTTGAGAGTCGCAACCTTATCTCTCCCTTCATGAAAACGAGACCAATTACGATCTCACCGGATAGTAAGGAGCCTATTGATGAGAAATTCATAAGGAGGTTCGAGTTTAATCTCAGGTTCGCTAAGGGGGAGGAATATATTAAGCGGTTGGCCATGCTCGGCATGATGTATCTACAGAACGCCGTAGCTTATGATAACAAAGACCTCTACTTGAAGGCTAAGGATTACTTAGCGAAGGCTGAGGAGGCTATGGAGGGGAAGAGCGTAAGCTTTGAGACTAGAATGGTGGTTGACTATTTGAGAAGTAAGATTGAGACGTATAAGTATCGCTTCGGGGAAAGATAAAGGCTTGAACGTACAGACTGTATTAATTATCGTTACCAAGCCCTTACTCTTTTGGTAGTTGTTCTTATCGAATAAAGTGTCCGAAATTATCAGCGAAAGAGTACATCTTCTCCTTTCCGGCCCTACTTTTATGCCATTTCCTTCCTATTATCCCCTTCTTAGCTAACCTCGTCAGATGAACTAACAGTTCCTTTTTGCCTACTGCAGTCATCTCATGTAGTTATTCCAAACGGCAGCAGCTCCCTGGGGCTTTAGCCATAGCCATTAAAATTAATTGTGTAAAGGTAAACCTTGACTTATGTTTCTCTATCTTACTTTCCACAAAATTTCATTGAGAATTTTCCCTTAATAAACCGTAACTAGGGTTAACAAAGTGTAGTATTTATGGTCATTATCGCATTACCGAGGTAATTCAACTAAAAAACGTGGGATCCAGGTAGGATTAAATGTAATTTACAGTTTTTGATAGATCCTTGGATTAAAAATTCAAAAAACAACATATAGACCTATTAAAATTTCAAAATTTAAAGAGAAGGAGTAAGGACTATAAGGCTTACAAAGAAAGGGGTTAAGGGGGCGGAAAGCCTCGCCACCGTGGGTGGATAGCCCTTATATTTAAATACCTCTTTATTAAAATTTCTCTTAATAATTGAATAACTGCACACAAGTAAGAGCCACATTCGATAATAATAAAACTACGCACCAGCAATAGGCATACAGCCTCTGCTTACTTAATAGTATTAAAGGGATTAGAAGAATTAAAATAAGGAAAAGTTAAGCCACGGGTAAGGGAAAATACAATATAACTTTATATTTCTGACTTCCTCCCCACCATGGAAGTGTCGAGGGTTCTCCTCTCTGTAAGTGATAACTACCATGAATTTCTTCTCGGTAAACTGGGGAGTTTACTGAATTTTTCTAACGGGAATAGAAAGCCAGGGATCCCATATATGCGCTTATACTGCTTACTTAGCAATTTTTCAAAATTCAATGAGAAGAAAGTCTATTAGCCACATTATTTTATTAACCTCTGCGAGAAATATGTACATATGAAGACTGTGAAGGAAGGGGAAGACACTTTTGTTGAATTCAGTGACTTTAATGAAGTAAGGGAAGTATTTGAGGAGGCCATTAAAGAAATTGAAGAAGAAGAAAAGGCTAACGCCCGTAGACCTTCTTATGAGGTCCGATCTCCCAAATGAATACTATACAGTATTTGAATCAACGCTGTAAAGTATTCTTATATCTTTCGTAACCTCAATGGAGAACATTGGGTTCCCGTATTTATCTGCTCCAAGTTTCTCCCTAGCGTACCTAAACGGATCTTCATTTATTAACTCTAATTTTTCAAGAATAAGCCTCAGAAGTTTCGATTGAGGGAAATTCCTTTTTAACCATCCTATGAACTCTTTTCTATCCATTTCACCCTTAACTAGAAATCTGAAAATCCAGTTCTCACAAACCACATTAAAAGATATAGAGAACTTACTTAAAAATCTATTTCTATCTCTTTTCACATATTATCCCACTAGGAATAATAGTTGTAATAATGATAATAGTGGTAGTACTGACTTCCTCCCCGCCCTAAAGGGCGAGAGTTCCCCTCATCGGTTCGGGATTACATCCCTCATGTGGTGGGCAATCGAGAGGGTCAGAGACCTCAGGGTAGTGAAAATTCCTTATTATAGTGCTGTCATCCCTAAGGAGATGGGGAAAAGCTTGTAGGCGAGAAAGTCTTAGTAATTGTTAAGATAGAATGAACTCCCCAGCTTGCTAAGAAAAATTCAACTACTACAAGGGTTCGCCCAGGGAAAAAGATTGAGTGAAAGTTCAGGCCCAGTAAAAAGAATGTAGGTAAGGCCTTCTTTCTTTTCATAAAATTTTTCTAAAAATAAAACAAAAATTCAATTAGCTATAATTTAGCGTAAAATTAGCCCACATATACGTTAAAAATCGAGAGGCATTAAATTCTAGGATTTCTCTCAATTAACTATATCAGAAAACGCGTTAAATATTACGTAGGTGCCGCCGCGGGGATTTGAACCCCGGACAACCGGACGTTTAAGACGTCCAAAAGATTTTGGCTTTAGCTACGGCTTCTGGACCTTGAAGCTCACAGCCTACATACTTATTCTACATATTCCTCTATATTCTAAATGCAGTATCTTTATTAAACGCACGCATAGTCCACGCTGGTTAAGATGGAAATCAGTTCTAACGGGGAATAATCATGGTTGAGGAAGCTATTATTCAACTTACTGGAGGAATAGATTCCACAGTGTTAGCGTATTATCTTAAAGATAAATACGTGCTGCATGGAACTTTCATACATTACGGCTTTCCTCCCCAGACAAGAGAATTAGAGTTAGTCAAAGAACTATCTAAAAAGCTCGATATCCCTCTAAAGATCATCGATTTTTCCTCTTACATTAAGTCCTTCGATCTCCCTCCAATAGATTCTATACAATATATAATTAAGCATCGGTTCGTGATAGAAATCCTGGCATCTTTTTCAGCTTATCCGAATCTAAATACCATGTTTGTGGGCTGGCTTAAGGATGAGTGGAGTAATAAAGTGAGTATCTTAAAAGGCATTGAATCCCTTTTGGGTCTTAGGGTTGTGGCACCCTTTCACACAATGGCAAAAAGTGAAGTTATTAAGTTGGGTAATGAGTTAGGCGTAGATTTCACAAAAACTCACAGTTGCATCGTATCTGGGAAAATGCATTGCGGCATATGTATGCCGTGTAGATCTAGAAGAAGAGCTTTCGAAGAGGCGAAAGTCAAAGATCCTACTATCTATTACTTTAATTCGCCCCTTGCTGAGATAGACAAGTTATCGAGGGAACTAAGCCTGGAAGAGTTGGTGGAGAGGTATTTCAAGCCGTTCTTGCAGTACACTGGAGAATATCCTAAAGACTTCGTGGATAACTTAGTCAACATTTTGAAAAAATATAACGGATGAATCTAAATGAAGATTTATTACTTAGCATATAAGTCAATTTTCTCGTTTTTCATAGGTTTCATGAGTTTCGCGTTCATAGCTTTAATGAAAATATCGGGCCTAAACGACTTTCAAATAGGGTTAATATTGAGTACTATACCAATATCTCAGTTTATCACATACATTATTCTGGTGTCTTTCTCGATAAAGAGGAATCTCCTGGTCTCAGCGGCGTTAGAACTTCTCATACTAATAATCTTAATTGTCCAAAGGTCCTTCCTTACTTTCATCCTCTCCGCAATTTTTATGGGCATCTCCAACTCAATATATTCCTCCGTTATAATACTTCAAAAAGGATTTACGAGAAAGGATTATTCAATAATGATGACCTTAACTTACACCCTGGGCTTAGCAGGAATAGGAACATTCTACTTAAGTAAAGTAATAGGGATAGAAATTCTCCTCACGTTATTTATTCCTCTATTGCTCGCAAACCTAGTGTTGACTTCAATGCTTAGATATGAAGAGAATAAAGAGAGTCTATCGGAACTCTACTCTTGGTTGAAAAACGTTGGGAAGTCAGTTTTATTCTTTGGCTTCTTCGCGAGTTTAAGAAGAGTCGCAATCACTAGTTACATACCCTTAGTTCTGCTTACAGTATTTTATACATATACCCCGCAGGAGATAAGTTTATACCTCATGATAATTCAAGTTCCTTTAATTATTTTCTTTTATATAGGCCACAAAATAAGTGAGAAAGTTTTCATAATATTAAGTATAGCAGAATTAATTCTTTTCTTATCGCTTTCTTTGTTTTACTGGGAATCGATATTTCTCTTCTTATCCCTAATACTCTTAGCCAACATATCCTCATCCTTAAGGGCACCAGTCGTTGAAGAAACAGTAGTCAAACTGTTAAATTTCAGCACAAAAATATCTTCTCTTTACCACTTGATGGATACTATCTTCTCAGCGCTAGCGTCAATCTTGCTAGCATTTATCGTAAAACTGGATTTGTTTTACGGAATTTTCATAATAGCAGGGTTATCTTCACTCTTGCCGTCTTTGTTTGTATACAAGGTTATGGCAGAAGGAAACATTAAATAATGCAGTGTTTGATGTATCTTGAATCACCTTATTGAGTCAGTGTGAGCGTAGTGCAGTCATTAAGCTATGTATATTTCGTATAACCAGAATTGTTTATGAGCGGAAGGCCTGCAATTTAGACAAGACCTAGCACGTCCTTCTTGTAGTGGTCATCATTTTGTCAAGTGTTGTAGGCCTTTGGGTAGGCAGAGGTATTTGTGTAGGGACTGCGGTAGGTATTTCCTCGGTAATGCTTCTTATTATCATCGCTTACGGAATTCCTTCCAGACTATAGTTACCTCGTTTATCCTTCTTCGTCTGATAAGCTCTTCTCCAGTGTCCTCTCTAATATTTTGATCATCTGATGCTCCGTCAGCCCGAAAATGTACATTATTCCTACCTTTCCTAATAAATACGTCAGAGACCTAGTTGATCTTATTGCGTTTCCAGTTTCTTCCTCAGGCGTTCCCAATCATACTCCCTCATAAGAACGTAAATCTCTTTCAATTCATGATAAAGGTTAGGGAAATGCCGCCGCGGGGATTTGAACCCCGGACAACCGGATGTCCCCCGACCGTATGAGTCCGGCGCTCTAACCAGGCTGAGCTACGGCGGCACTATCTGAAATTTATGATCGACCTGGTTATAAAAGTGTTTACCCGTGGCGTAACTTTTCCTTACTTTTAATTACTTCTAATTCCGCCACGGGGCACCCCTCTTAAGGGATCATACACAGTCACCCTTAAGTCCTTGGGGCTGGTCGAGGGAAACACCACTACCCTCCCATCCACCTTTCTTGCCAAGTTAAGAGGAGCAATAGAGTCCCTCTCCAAAAGAACTTCACCGCTCTCCAGGTACCTAGCGTTCGCCTTCAGTACTTTTACACCCCCACCCTCGTGAGCGGTGCCCGTCATCAGGTAGGGGTTTAAAACTTTGATAACCTTCTCAACTACTTGTTTTCTTTTCTTCAGCTTCTCACCGTTAAACGGGTTGATAGAGGAAGTGTAGGACTCGGAAACCTCATCAACGTCTATCGCTTGAGTTTTCAACATCTCCACGAATTTAACAACACTCCACTGGTGAATCCTATGCCTGAGCTTATCATATTTATTACCCTCCATCTTCTCCTTAGACCTTGAGGAGAACTTACCTACAATAACCTTAGCATTTAAACCCCTAGCCAATTCCACGACTCTCTTAACAGTCTTCCTCAGAATGTCGAGCTTCCTCTCCTTTTCCCTCAATTTCCTCAACTTCTTCTTAATTAGTTCGTCCTTAGTTGATTGCCCCTTAGTAATCTCTTCCCTCCTCAAGGAGTAATTGACCACAACCCTCCCTAACCCAGTCTCATATCTCCTCAACTCCTTGAGTTTAAAACCTTCAAAAATCGCTAAAGTGACGTTATTCTCATTAACGTCAATAGAGATATAATTACCCTCCTTGGACTCAACCTCAACCTCCTTCTCGAAAGTAAGCCAAACTAGGACTTTCCTACCGACTAACCTCAGCTTAAGCTCTTGAGAAACCCTCCAACCCTCATATACGTAGCGGGCAAATTGCTTGGTGAACTTGAGGGGTATCTCGACCCAACCCTTGTGGGTTAAAACGCTGACAGAAACCTTGTTAAACTTCCAATTAACCATGTTAGGAATAGTGATCACAACCCTCTTGTACTCTGGCTTATCCTTCCTCGTTAACCCTCTCTTCTTCCTCTCCCTAAAGCTCTTAACAATCCTTCCAGCTACGATATATGAACCTTCAATAACCCTTGAAGGTAAGAAGGGGTACTTCTCCTTATAATGATTGTAAAACCTCTCGTGCAACCTCTTCCTAGTAGTTGGTAAGCCCTCTGATAGGATTACCCCAATCATCTCATTAACGAACTTCTTCTGATATTCCTCAACCTCTCTGAGAACGCGATACTTCCACTCGTTCAAGAAATCGCTCTCCAGTCTAACCGTCCTTTTCAACGTCTTCAACACATTTCATCACCTTCTCATATTTATGAGATCTGTGACCGTGAATTCTAGAGGCGAATGACTTGGCGATTTCTACAAAGTCCTCCACTAGCTCTTGCATGTAATCCTTTGGCTCTTCTGGGAAAGCCACAATAACGTTTACTCCGTAAGCTTTGAACAACTCTACGAGATATTCGAAGCCGAAACGTGTTAATCTGTCCTTATAAGCTACTACAACCGTATCAATTTGCCTTCTCTTGGCTAATTCTATTAACTTCTTTAACCCTCTCCTATCCTCTTTTAGTCCAGAACCTATATCCTTAATTTCTATTAGACCTACTTCTCCGAAAGTTTTCCTAGCCCATTCTCTCAACGCGACCAATTGCCTCTCCAAGTCGTCCTTTTGCGTATTCGATGAAACTCGAGCGTAAACCGCTACTTGTTTAACCCTTCCACCGCCAGATAGTAATCTTTCAATTTCGCTGTAAGGTATTCTCCACCTACCGTTAACCTCAACAGCCTTTATCTTCCCTTCCCTAATCCACTTAATAACGCCGCTCCTGCTCATGCCGAATATTTCAGCAACCTCGCTGGGTGTTAGATACCTCTCCACAGTAATTAAAAGTAACTAGAAGTAATTAAAAGTTACGTGAAAGTGTTACAGTCTACTCACGTGGGTCTCGCAGATCGCTTTTCGCGCAATGAGCCCTTCTGAAGCTACGTTACTCTGAGATCGCTCGGACCTCGGAATTAGAACTGAAAAGGATTCTGAACCTCTTTTACTGTAACCGATGACCACCGATCTTTCCTCCAATTTTAACTCACTCCCCCCCCCCCCCCCCCGCCCGCCCTCCTGAAAACCCCCAAAACTTATTGTTTCTCCCCACAGAGGACCTAAAACACGGCG
>Ga0080005_142361_pt1 | contig 12453 bp, 8 predicted proteins | sample JossMetagenome_2_FD_69208 | JGI IMG/M metagenome (GOLD analysis project Ga0080005, IMG submission 69208) | Hot spring sediment microbial communities from Joseph's Coat, Yellowstone National Park, USA - JC3_ASED (SPADES assembly) (version 2) | ecosystem: Environmental > Aquatic > Thermal springs >... | reverse complement strand
GTTTAGCAATAATTAACTTTAATTCTTTGTCTGAAACATATTTTAATGGAATTGATATGGGATTTGTATATGCTGATGTTATTGTTCACGGCATAAAAGGTTCTAAGATCCTTAAAATGCTAATTGACACAGGATCTACTTATGTCATTCTAGACCCAGAGACCATATCAGAGCTTGGATTGATCGAGACACCTTATAAAGTTAAAATTACTCTGGCTGATAGAAGAGCCTCTGAGGCCAAGCTTTATATAGGTGAGGTCGAGGTGAGAGAGAGGAGAGGTCCTGTATTTATTGCAGAGCTTAACACGCCCGTGCCGCTTCTCGGCGTTCATGCTCTTGAGACCCTCGGTTTTAAAATTAATCCTAAGACTGGAGAGCTTGAAGAGATATCGCCTGAAGGAGGATACATTCTTTATAATATATGATAAATAGATTCTTTTCGATCATCTCTCCATTTCGAGAAATGAAGCATTCTATCGTAAAGACGTTTTTCTATAATTTCTCTGAGTGTAGAAGAGATGCGGCGGCCGGGATTTGAACCCGGGATCGCCGGCTTGGGAGGCTTGACTCTGATGAAAATCAGTTCACGATCGATACGTGAAAACGTGAACTTTAACTCATATATGAGTTTTCTTAGTCACTCTATTTTTATTTTTGTGAACTTTCTGAATATTTTTTAGTAGATGCTTCTAAAAATGTTGCGTTGAATATTGCGATACCTTGGAGAGCGTCTACAAATGTTTTCAGAGTGTCCCAACCTTTTTCTTCAATGATTGTTGCTGTATATATGACTGCTTTTATCATTTCTTTAAGCTCTTTATTCCATAACTCTTCAAGTATTTTTTCAACACCTTTTTTACTAAACGACATTAGAGAGATCCATGTTATTCTTGCGAGAAAATATGCTAGAAAAGATCCTATGATAAAATAGAGAGCATATTCTCTCGTCGCATCATTTTTTAAAAACTCTTCTAAACTACGTCCATAAATATTGAAATGCCTGAGTATCAACTCAGCATATTCAGGCTCAATTTTTTTAATAAACCTCAGCCTGGCTCTCCCTTTCTCAGTCAACACATAACACCTACCAATATTCTCAACAAAACCTTCGCCACAAAGCCTTTTCACACGTTCATGAACTGATTGTCTCGTAATGCCGAGCTCTTTAGCTATACTAGAGAGACTGACACAAGTCGAAGACGATGAGACTGACAATCTCTCCAGAATATACAGATCTTTGACATCAATCTTTATCTTTTCGTCAAGGCCTCTTATTTCAGACATGTCAGGCTCAGCCATATAATTTTTATGACTTCAAAGTTTAAATGTGAAAAGTATGTCAAAAGAAAGCCACAAGATCTTTGACGTCGTTGAAAACGTCATTAAAAAAGGTCTGGTGGACGTTGGAGAGCTCAGCATTTCTAGAACTAATCTGGGCAAAAGAGGGAGCTTTAGAGAGAGATATTTAATCTACTTACCACTCACTAGAAATTATATGTGGCGTGCTCTCCACAGCAGAAGAGTCAAAGTGCGAGTTTATCTTGAGATCCCATCAGAATCAGAAAAAGATCGAATGATGGAGAAGGATCTCTATGGAGACCTTAGAGAGACCTGATTTATTAGGTCTCCCCGAGGCCCCCAAGACACCCCCAATATATAATGAGGCTAAAGAGAGTTTAAAACTTTTTGCTGAAAAGATCTATGGGCAGGGTCTTAATGTTATTCCCCTGGATGATCATGAGAAGCCTTTAGTGAAATATGATTTTGAGAAGAGAGTTGATGTTAAAGAACTTAATAAAGTGATTAAAAACGCATCTGAATATGCCATAGGATTAGGAAAAGGAAACATATTTACCGAGAAAGGCGTTGAAACATATTTAGCAATAATCTATTCGAAAAATTATGATCTTGTTAAAGAGAGAGGTCTTGAAGAATATTATCAGAATAGCGTCTCATGGATCTCTGATAGAAACGAGGCAATAGCATTAGTGTTTCTATCTAAAGAGGCCTACGAGGTTTTGAAAGAAATTGATGACGGGATCATAAGTGATATAGATATAATCTTCAAAGGATATATATCGCTTCCAAAAGATCCTAACAAATTCCTCAGATCTTTTGATTTTCACATGGGAAACCTAGGGATTCTGTCTATAACATTAAGAGAGGAAGCTGCAGAACTTCTTAGAAAGATCCGTAGGAGGGATAAGAGAGAGACTTTAAAGAAAGACTCGACAGATTTCATGATAAACATATTAAGATCACAAGAATCAGCTGAAAACAAAATCAGATATTGGAAGGATCTTGTTGAGAGAGGGTATAAAGATGATGTTGATCCAAACGAGTATATAAGGGTTATAAAGAGATTAGCCAATATTGATGAAAAGATTCTTGTTGAAATGATCAATATATTAGCTGATGTCTATAAGAATGAGGATCTTAAGAAGAAAATTGATAAAATCAAGATCCTGAGAGGGCTGAAAGAAGTTAAAGATGAAAAAATCAACAATCTATTTGAGAGGATAAAAGAATATGCTAAAGAAGGTTATCGAGAGAAAATTATTTACACACTACTTGATTTGTTTAGGAAAAGCAATATCTCATACGAGTCAGGCTATAAACTTGTTGAATCGTTTCTAACATTAGATGTTGAAGATCCTGAGAAGCTATTCAAAATCCTTGATTATATCTATGGTGATGATGTCTCTATCGAGAATATAGATGAATTAAAAAAGATCTCAGGGCTTAAAGAAGTTATCGAGGAGATTCTCAGAGAGGAAGGTTTTGATAAAGATGTTATCGAGAGAAAAGTCTCTGAGACTCTTATAGATGTATATTCAACACTTGATATAGGAAAGATCCCGTTTTCAGCATGGATCAAGAGGAAAGAAGATAACAAAATCGTTGAGTGGATATACGCAGGTGATGAAGGCGTCTATTTCTTCAAAAGAACATCTGAAGGATCTGTTGTTCAGATTGTTTCAAATGCTAAAATAAATAAAGTTAAAAACGTGAAAATTTTAGGTCTTGATCTCTATGGTCTTTATAGAGTATATTTCAGAGACATATATATGACTGGATCGCTTGATGAAATAATATCGTTTATATCTAAAAACTATGGTATTGAATATAAATACAAATATGCTATTGAAAGACTGATTCAGTATATGGCTGATGAAGAAGAGCCTCTATATTACTCAGCGGGGCCTTGGGTTGTTGATGATAAAATCGTTTTCGTAAAAGAAGCTGGATACACACCATCATGGAAGATCCTTAATATATGGAAGATCCCTGAGGATGATGTTGATCCTGAGATTAAAAAGAAGACGCTTGAGGCAATAAAGAAGCTTGTTGAGACATATAAAGATCCTTCTAAAGCATCACTAGTTTTGAGCTATTCAGTTGTGACACCTTTAGCTCATTATCTCAGAAAGATCCTTAATATTACTTTTCACATGATTATTCACGGTAGAGAGGGTTCTGGAAAATCGTTATTGCTGGATCTTCTTAAAGAGATTTTCGTGATCGACTGGCCAGAGCCTTTTCCAAAAACAGATTATCAGACTCGTGTGTTATTATCTTTATCAACACTTCCAGCAATAGTTGATGAACTAGGAGAAATAATAGAAGGTTATCGAGAAGGAAAGAAAGAGAGTGTTGAGGTATTAGATATTTTACACAGGTCATCAACACAAGAATTATTAAGAGTATCAGGGGGATATCAATACGCCGGATATTTCTTAGCAATAAGAGTTATCATAGGAGCCTCTAATAAAGATATAACGTTAGTCCCATGGCAAATGGATAAATTCATATTTGTTAAGATCTCTAGAGAAGAAGGAATAGATATCTCTAAGGCCGTAGGATGCACACCTAGAACTATGGATCCTAGTATTAAAAAGGCCTTGAGATACATCGGGAAAGAGCTTCTAATAGAATTAGAAAAACTTATTCAAGAGATTAATAATTTGAAAAATCTATCGAGAGATGAAATAAGAAAAGAACTTGTTAAAATAGGTTACAAAGCGTGGACTAGTCTCTATAGAAAGTATGGACTGGAACCGTTTCCAGAACCTTCAGAGCCTGAGACAGAGATAGAGAAAGAGAATATAGAGGAGCTTTATAGAGACGTCTTTTTAGCATATATATCCAAGATCTTGGCTGGAGACATCAAAGATATCAATAGTAATGACATCCAGATTTCTCCAGAGGTAGTTTTAGAAGATCCTAGTAACATGAGTGTGTTAAATAGATTAAATAGATACGAGATCATAGCAATAAACTATAAAGACTATAGAGAAGTGATAATGAAAAAATCATTACTATCAAAATTCATTCAATACGCAAAAAAGGAATATGGACTACCAGAGATAGGAATAGGAAGACTATTAGAGATCTTAGGATTAAAAGAGACATCAAGAAAAATAGCTGGAAAAACAATTTCACATCTGCTTGTGTTCAAAATATGATCTTTTTTCACAAGCTTATCCATAAATTTATGGACTATCGAGATCTTTTCTATAAGATGAGGATTACGATGAGGATTAAAAGATTCTTCATCGGATCTTTTGAATCATCATTAGATCATAAGGGATCTTTTTCAGCGATCATAATCCTGATCTAGTTAGGATTACAAAAGGATTACGCAAGGATTAGATGAGGATTATGACAGCGATCATTCTAAGGGGGGATACCCCTGTTACAAATTTTTGATCGATCTAAAATCTGAATCATAAGAAAAATAAAAAATTAAAAAATTAGATCATATATCGATGTATATCCTCATCTAATCTTGATTTAATCTCATTTAATCCTATTGTAATCCTCATCTAATGAGGATTAGGCGCGAAAGATCTATGAAGCTTCTCTTTAGAAAGATCTATAGTTTTTTTGTGATAATAATTTCATTAGAATAGTGGAATGAGAATAAATCAATTAATGAAAAAGATCTTTCTTTTCTTCTTTAAATCAACTGGTTTTAGCTGATCAATATATTTATAATAATAAATATTCTTATAATAAATAAATGACTTAGAGAGTGTTTTTATTGTTAGAGAAGATCTCTTCTCTAACTCCTGAAAAAGCTTATGAAGAGCTTCGGAGGATTCTTTTTAATTATGGTTGCAAAATTGTTTCAGAAGATCCTCCTAGAAGCATAAAAGTGGAGCATGGTGTAAATCCGTTTTCAGTCGTGATATTTACGCCGAGAAATGTTTTAAAGATAATAGAATTCTATTTGACTCCGTTAGACAATAAAACTAGGATAATTGCGATCACAACTATACACACATCATACTGGTCTTTCAATATCATAGGGTATATCGTGCTTATTATGATCGGTATAATGATGATATGGATAGCCTCATTCGCATGGATTCTTACAGGAATTCTAACACTTTTTGCATTAATATTATTTATAGCTGTTCCAATAGGTGTGTTATGGGACATCTATTTACATACTAACAGAGATGTGATTGCTGATGAAATTCTTAGAATATTAATTTGAGAAATACCAGACTATGAAAAGCGTGAGATGACATGATATATATTCTATTTAAACATAATTTTTCAGGGTATATTATATGTCGTCTCAGACTCAATCACCATCTACACCACCTGTTAAAGTAAAAGAAAGTAGATGGCCTTTATATACCGCCGTAATATTGGCGGTTATCGCTCTCATATTAATAGGAGTATATGCTCTGAATCTGCCTTCAAAATTAAATCCGCCAAGACCTGAGATCATTTCTATGAATTCACACGAAGGATTTGTAGGATTAAACTATGTTATATATGTGGACGCAACCATTAGAAACAATGGCGGAGAAGGATGGGTTAAAGTTATTGCCGAATTATGGTGTGGAGGATATGAAAAACAAGAACAGAAGATCTATATGAAAGCAGGTGAGACGCAAAACATACGATTCACATTTGACGTAAGGCTTTTTCAATGTTTCAGTTATAAATATAGAGTAAATGCTGTGCCGGCTTAAAATGATTTTAAATTCAAAATTTTTCTCATCAGAACTTTTCGATCATATATATAATTGTCTTAAAAAGATTCTTTCACATAATGAAGCGATCAAAAGTTGTAGATCATGATCAACAGATAGGCTATGTGAAATATTCTATAAACTCCAGAATTCTGATAAGATAGAAATAATATTGAGGCTCAAGTTTAGGAAGACCTTCTAAGCTTTTCTTTAGAGGAACAGTATCTGGAGAAGTGATAATAAGTCCTTTTACTGGCAATGGCTTGATCGTGTGAGTAAGTGTTTCAAGCTCTATGATGTTTGTATATATTTGATCTCTGAAATGTTTTTTGATAGTTTCTAATATTGTTTTTGTCTCATCAGCTATGTTTAACACGATCTTGTGGGTCCCAGGTTCTAAAAGATATTTTAGATAATCTCTTTCTGATAAATAATACTGAGGATCTCTATTGAAAACAAGTAGCAGATATTTTCCACCTTCATTCACATAATATTTCAGTCTCAATAGATCTGTCAAGATTAGGGCAATATTCTTCGTCTTTGTTTTATTTGATAAGCTTCTCTCAGCACTGCCGAAAAATTTTACTTCAATCCAATTCTCTTCACAGACACCGCTCTCAGCCCATCTATGTAGAATCTCTGGCGGAAGCTTATTCTTAGGAATTCTGAAGTATATATCTACTCGTTTATTTCTTTCATTAGGATATGGTCTTCCTAATTGTATATATGGTAGTAAAAATGAAAATCCTCTATTCTGAAGCTCCTGATATAATGCTACAGCAAATATAAATGCAACCTGCTCTTCATAAAGCTCGCTAAGAGACTCAATAGACTGAAAATAATCTGACAACTTGAAAAAAGCAGCCTCAATTAACATGGCTGATACATCCATTAAAAATAATGTTTTAGGCACAAAATATTTAGCTAAGAGAAGATCGATTTTTAATAAGATCTTTTATAAGAATATGAAAGATCTATGAACCTCGATCTTTTTATAGGTCTCAAAAATTTTATCAACATAAAATCCTTCGGCTATGAGGCTATATCTCGGAAAGATCTGAGTCTTTAGAGATAGTTTTAATTATCTGGTTCATGCTTCAGTATATGATTGTCTAAAAAAGATTTAATCAATGATTTTAAAATAGTTAATAGTAGAAGCTAAGCTATAATTTTAGAGGTCTTAAAATGTCTGTGAGACCACATGAAAATATTCGAGTTCAGGTAGTAGCACTTCTAACTGATATTCTTAAAAATGTGACAGATGTTAAATGTATTAATTTCAAAGATCTTTACTCTTGCACATTAAGAAAACTTCTTGAGAAACCTGAGGAAGTAACTATTCTAATGCCTCAAGAAGTTAGGGTTGGCGCTGAAACCAGATGGATTGATATGGCCTTAGGCTCTGAAGTAATTTTTGAGTTTAAATCTAGTGAAAAAGAGTTTTCAGACGCTGAGAAAGCTGCCAGAGAAAAGTATTGGCCGATTGTTTCAAAGGCGAAGTTTTTCATAGTGACAAACTGGAGCAAATGGAGAATATATGAGGTTGTTAAAGAAGATTTACAACTTCTTTATGAATGTGATGTAAAAGAAGCCTTAAATATACTTAAGACACAGATTATTCCACAATTAAAAGAACTTAAAATACCTCCGATCCCTCAGAATGTTGAGGCTTTATACACCTTAGATCATAAAGATCTTCTTGGCGATCTAGGAGAAGTTTTTAAAACTTATAAAGACAGAGTTAGACCGCTTTATGAAGCTTATAAAAGTATTATGAGTATGCTTTATGGCGAAGCTTCTGAAGAATTTTTCGAAGATCTTTATATCAGGCATACATATATGCAGATGGCAATATCAGCTTCATTAGCAACAGCATTAAACGTTGTTGAAAGTTCTGAGGCTGTCTGTGGCGGTTCATTTCTTAAAACAGACAACATGATATTAGATATTGCACTGCCATATCTAAACTGGTGGAGAACAGCTCTTTTTGACGCCTCATTAAGAGGATATGTTGAAAAAGTTTGTAATACTATTGTTGAGAGAGCTCACATGGTTGATTGGTCTCTTGGTGCTGAAGATGTTTTTAGAATGTTATATGAGTTTTTGATAGATCGTGACACTAGAAGAAAGATTGGCGAATATTACACACCTCTATGGCTTGTAGAGTTTATGCTTAACAATTTTGACTTAAGAGATAAAATTGTTTTAGACCCGTTCTGTGGTTCAGGAACATTTCTTGTAAAGACATTCTATATAAAAATTGAGCAGGGAGAAGATCCTGATAAAGCCTTTAACGAGATTGTCGGTTTTGATGTGAATCCTCTTGCAGTTGCTGTTGCTAGAGCAGAGCTTATCTTAGCCTACTGGAGGAAGACTGGAAGAATGCCTAGAAATCCGCCTCATATATATCATATAGATACTTTATCAATGTGGTTTGGCGGACCTCTCTTAACTCTACCTCCTCTCTCAGGTCTTGTTAGTAAAATCACTTCATATCTTCAGCCGTTGATAAACTTTAATCAACTAAGGTTTAGAGGAGTATCAGAGATCCTTGCTACACTTAGAATATTAGAAGAAGGCTTAGCTTTTTCATTACGATTTGCTTACAACGAGTGTAGCCGAGGCAAAGAGATAAATGTTACATGTCTTGAAAAAAAGATCGAGCATTATATAGAGATGAGTTTTAAAGATTCTGAGAATCCGTTTATTCAAACCTTTCTGAAACAATTCAAAGAATCAAAGCTTGGTAGCATATTAGCAAATATCATCGTATCATCTGGAGGTAATAGCGTGTGGAGCACAGTGTTAGCGTCTATTTATGCCACAATTTTAATGACCAAGTTTAAGCCTGATATAATAGTCACAAATCCGCCGTGGATACCTGTGACTGAGTTCAAATCTCCTTATTCAGATCGTATTAGAGAATATATGTTAAAAGGAATTAGAAACATCGTAGGATCTGGGAAAACTGCTCAGATACTCTCAGGAGCAGATATTGCCACAGCAGCCTTAGGAAAATCAGTAGAGCTTGCTAACGAAGGCGTGGCGTATGTAATGAATAGAGAACAATTATTTTATCATAAGTCGCCTATGAGCGCAGGTGTATTAGCAACATATGCTACTCTAAGATCGTTATTAAAAGATGTTAGTGCAGAGATAAAGCTTTACGACTTTGATTTTGATGTTTTTGAACACGGCATCTACCCAGCCGTTATTATTATTAGAAAGAGGTGATGATTATAAGCTGGAATACAGAACTTTATATAGTTTCACGCAAGCCTGGCATAGACTATAAAAAAAGTTTAGAACTTAATGAAATAAAGGAGTTTCTAGAAACGAGACGGCTCAGCAAAAGCTATGATGAATATGTTAAGCAGAATCTACTTTACTTTACAGAAGATCTGGACGATCTTGCCAATGAACTTAATATTAAAAAGATAGTGCCAAAGGGTCTGTATATAATGGGTATTTACGGTGGTGAAAAGAAGAGGGGCAAGAAGATCTATGCAGGCATTGCTTTACATGAATATCGTTATGACAATATAAAGTTTGAATTCAGATTATGGAACACTAGAGATCGAATAATAGTGCCTATTAATCTGTTAAAAGAATATGGAATCAAAGTATATAAAGTGATATACATGGGTGAAATCAATCCTTTTAGACTTAGAAGATTCATTGATGTTATACTATCAGATCAAGGTGAAGCTTCTCTTAAACAGTTCCTCCAGAGAGCGCTGAAGATCAATGTTGATAGAATTGCACGTAGTGAAACTATTGAAATGATTAAGATGCTCATAGAGGAGGTTAAGCAACCGAATAATATAATAAAACTGGATATTGATAAACACTACATAATATATAGATGTTCAAGATCTTTTACGGCATTTGCATATAGATCTCAAGAACCTAATGTTATTATAGAGTCTCATGTCGCATATGCAGAAAGTGAAAAAGAGGAGATAGCATATTATTATACAGCTATTCTCAATTATCTTGCATATAAGGTTATCCAATCAGGCAAGGCATTTATTAGAAGTCAGTTTGCTAGACCTCTCTTTGCCGTTTATATGGCTGGCCTGGCTTGGAAAGATATTGATGATGCCACTAAAGATAGGGTTGTTGAGCTTTCAAAGATCTTACATAAGAAAGCTCCTGATAAAGACTATCCTAATCAAAAAATTGCGCTTAAGGATCTTGAGAGATATTCTGAGTTTAAAGAACTTGTAAAATTGCTTGATTCAAAGGTGGATAGAGAGAATCTTGATAAAGCTCTAGATATGGTGTCTGGAGGAGGAGCTGAAGAAGAATAATGCTTATCCAACATGTTTCTAAAGAACCTCATATCTAAGCCATAGACAGAAAACCTTCAATAAATATTTTATCACAGATTTTCTTGCTTCTAAAAATCATGCTACTTGCTGCTGAAAGTTAATCACTCATAACGTGAATTATGTGTGTTGCAAAAAGTGTGAACAGATCAGAGTTCACATGAATCTTTCACATGTGCAATGCACATGTGCACTGATTCTCGCGGAGTGTGAATTTTGATCTGTTCACAGTTTACACACAGTTCACATGTATCGTTCACATGTGAACTTCGAGAGAATGAATCAAATTATAGCCTAGATCAGTTCACATGTGAATTGATCTATGAGAATTGATTGACGTGTGCGAACTCTCAGTTCACGTGTGAACTGATCCATGTGAATTGATCTATTGTCTGTTGAATCAAGGCACATAGATCAATTCACATGTGAATTTTGTATTCGCGTGAACTCTGATCTGTTTCTCGGAGTTCACATGTGAACTGCACATGTGAACTCTGATCTGTTCGCGTTTTTATAACATACGGTTCAGTCGTAAACAATTAGTTTTCGGCATCAAGTCCCATGATTTTTAGATTCAAACCATGGCATTGTTTATGTATTGACATGCTCTTCTGATTGATCTTGCGAAAAAATTCTCAAAAAATCCTCAGGATCTTTTTCAGAGACTTAGCTCTTTTAGATAAGCTAGATATTTAGAGTAATGATCATCAGCTTCTCCAAGAAGATCCTCATATCTAGCCTCAGAAATCTTAAGCTCTCCAAATCTGCTTTGTATAAATCTCGCCACCTCTCTAGACATGACCTTAATCATCAGTCTCCAAGAGATCTTTCTAACATATTTAGGAGGCAATAGATTACGTCTTTTAACATATTTCTCAAGAGCTCTTCTACTAACATTATTGCCCGCATATTCCTCAAGCAGCCTCAGAGTATCTAATGAGAAATAAGCCCATTCACAAGGCTTAACGCTCTCTCTAAGACCTACATAATATCTGCAGAAGCTTTTATCCTCAAAACATACTAGTCTAGACGTCTCAATATCCAAACCGTTTATCTCGATGATCTCATCAGGATTGAAACTCTCAATAATATATATGGCGTGTGATAATCTTAATCCTCCTTCAAGCATAAGTCTATAGACCAAATAATAAAGCTCATGATTTTCTCTCAAGACGGATAAGGTCTTAACAAGATCCTCGATATTGATTGGGTAGGATCTCACATCAATCTTATAGCTTCTGCTAGGAACTATCTCCATTATCCATCCATATGTCTCAGGCGATATTCTCCTAAGATAATAAAGATACTGAATATAATGTCTAAACACATTTCTAAGCCACTTGTTCTTATGATTAATAACGTAATTAATAAGATCCTCACTAAGAGTTTTACCCTCAAGATGTTTCTTAAAGAGATTACGATAATAAGCTATTGTCTCAGGATCCATTATTTTTCTTCTCTTCTTTCTCTCACGTAGAAACTCTTCAAATCCTTGGCTCCATGTGAATACTACTTGTGAGAGGCTTAGGCCAAGCATCTTTCTAAGATCCTCTCTAAAATTCTCTACCGTAAACCTCAGTATAGCCTGCCTCAGATATTCATCTTTAGAGGCTAACGCCACAGCCTGCAAGATCAATGAATAGTCTATAGATCCATCTTCTCGAATAATCCCCACAGCTTTTAATCTGTCTATGCCTGCAACTATCTCATTAAACTCTTTTTCATCAAGATATTGAAGAGCTTTTGATATTACATCATCAGGGATCTTTCTAAGGCCGTTCAGATAGTTATGAAGAGATCCTTTTGATATATCAAGGATCTCTACAGTTCTGTTGAAGCCCAGCTTCTCCTTGACTCTTCTAAGGATCTCTCTTCTAACATCATCACCAAGACCCTTAATATTAACCTTGCGAATCCATCCCGAAGAAACATTTACATCACCTATGAGTTCACTCATGAGTTCACACTCCCCAAGTAGAATTGTGAACTTCGGGGGTTAATAAGCATTTTTATGCGGCGGCCGGGATTTGAACCCGGGATCGCCGGCTTGGGAGGCCGGCGTCCTAGACCAGGCTAGACGACCGCCGCCCCAATATTTTTATTAGATACAGTTTTTATTTTTATATAGATGA
>Ga0080005_142323_pt1 | contig 12476 bp, 14 predicted proteins | sample JossMetagenome_2_FD_69208 | JGI IMG/M metagenome (GOLD analysis project Ga0080005, IMG submission 69208) | Hot spring sediment microbial communities from Joseph's Coat, Yellowstone National Park, USA - JC3_ASED (SPADES assembly) (version 2) | ecosystem: Environmental > Aquatic > Thermal springs >... | reverse complement strand
CCATGACGGGCTCCTTCAGCTCCAAGACATCTTTTGCCAGCTTGACGCCCCAGCTCTCCAGCCGCTTTAGGAACTCGGCTCTGCTGTTCACGGCGGGTGGGAGCTATTAAAATATAAAGTTTTCAAGTAGCCGAGCTTGAGCTGGGCGAGAGGGCGACGTCTTGTACCTCTCTGCCTTGACGAATCTCTAGCCCTGTTAGGGCGGTGGGCTATTGCGCGGCGACCTCCTCAACGGTCTGCGATGTCGTTGAGAGAGAGGCTGCGTGTTTAACAAGCTCCTCGACTGTTAAGCCGATCTTCGTCTCAATTAGTTTATGGAGATGTTTGGCTATGTTGTCTTTGTCGAGTCTGGCGATAATCGCTAGGTTGTATGCGACCTCCTCTACATACTTGGCTAGAGACACGTACTTGTTCAACATCTCCATTTCTTTCTCCTTTCTAGAGAGGTAGAGTCTTAGCTTCTTGGCGGCGTCTCTAATCGCTAGACGTATCTCCTTCTCGATCTCCGGGACTTCTGCTATGGCCTCTTTACCGGCGGAGGCGTATGGTATTTTGGTAGAGCAGACGTGGACTATGACGGCAAGAGGCGCCGGGAACTTCACCTTGTAGCTGTCCCAGTGGAACTCGTCGACTACCTTTCTCGCCACATCGGCGCCTTCGTCGTAGAGCAGGGGTATCTTGTTGGCGTATCGGAGCAGAATTGGTTTCTCAACTGGCGGTATCTGGCCGCCCCAGGCCACTGCCGCCTCAACGATGAAGGGGTGTCCGCCGTAGGACTCCGGCTTCCGTGTCACGGCGAAGACGGCCTCGGCGCCCAGGATGGCCTTTGCTCCTATCTCCAGGAGCTCCGGCCCCACGGGGGAGAGCCAATCGGAACGTGGCCTCCTCCAGCCCTCGTACTGTTTCATCTTTTCCACTAGTCTCACCGTCTCCTCAGGCGTCAGCGCTGTGACTTTCATATTCGGGTCGAAGCCAGCCCACTCCAAGAAGCCTTTGGCTGTGCCTTCGCCTACGGCGTCGAAGTTTTCGGTTAAGAACTCGAGGAGAGTCATTCCTCTGCTTTCTGCCTTCATCTGTTTTAACGTATCAACGTCGACGCTTTTCGGATGCGGCAGACCTTCCTTAGGCGCCGGAGGAAGCTTGGTGGTTCGTCTCTTTAGCCAAAGCTCCATGTCGGGTCCCTTAAACACGATCTCGGCGTAGGGGGCGATGATCGCCGTCCTCCTCAAATAATCTTCAATCCTCTTCTTTGCCCCCAGCCAGTTCCCCTCTAGGTACACCTTTACAGCGGTGCCGTGCCACCTATACTTGTTGGGGTATTCTCTCCTGTCGAGTATGATGGGGCTGTTGCTGTTGGTGTCGATCATTATCTGGTACTCGTATATCTTGTCGGACTTCAAAGCGGCCGACCTGACGTACACCGGCTTGTTGGTGGTGCTTTGGGCGTATAAGACCACCATCTTGAGGCCAAGCCCAAAGACGCCTCTGTGTTGCTTTATCTTGTATTTACTGCTGTAGAAGACGCGGCCAAAGACGTTTGGTATCTCGGCTCCGGGTATGCCGATTCCATTATCCTCGGCATACACCGACACCCAACTCTTCTGCTCGTCTTCTACGTTTATTCTCAGATACACCGTGGGAAGTATCCCATAGGTCTCTGTAGCGTCGAGAGAGTTCTCCACCAGCTCTCTGACGGTCTGGTACAACGCCCTGGTGGGGTTGTGAAAACCTGCGAGCTCCCTATTCCTCCGAAACCACTCAGCTACTGGCAAGGCCTCGTAGGCGTACATAGACGACACGTCGCCACACATAGTCACAGTTATAAGTTTTCAAGGCGTTGACTCATAGGTGTAGACGACATGTCGACCTAGCCGCTTTGTTTCAACCATTCCCTGGCCGCTTCATGCAGCTCTGCGTATTTCACGGAGCTGTCTAGGTGTCTCCTAGTGCGTCTAATTCTGTACTCTTCTAGAGGTGATTAACGGCTCTTCGCCCGTCAACACCTAACGCCGGAAGTCTCTCTAAGTCCTCCTCTCTGCCGCCGGCGCCTTTGCGCTTGCAGGCGCGTTCCATGGCTTTATCTCGGTAGGAAGTCGACACGTACCCCTCTCTACGCCGTTTACGTCGGCTTTCACTGCCAGGGGTCGTCGTCGGCTGTAGATGAGGTTTGTGTGGTAAGGCTGGGAGACACGCCGTTCGTCGTCAAAGACTGGAAAGCCAGCGCACTAGTAAGGAGCAGGCGAAATTGTTAAAAACCCGTTCAGTCAAACCCCTCCCATGGCAACCGAACAGACAATACTGGTAGGCAAAAAACCAACTACAAACTACGTAATTGCCACAGTGATGGCGTTCAACTCCGGCGTCAAAAAAGTTGTGTTGAAGGCAAGAGGCGCGGCCATTTCCAAGGCCGTGTCCACTGCGGTGATGGTGAGAGACAGATTCCTGCCTGGCAAGGTGCAGATCAAAGACGTCAAACTGCTCAGCGACAAGGTCCAAGGCCAGGGCGGCAGAGAGCGCACGGTGGCCGCGATAGAGATCGCCATCGAAATGGCCTAAAAGATTTTTTCCGCCTCGACGCCTCTTTTTGATGTCCCTCGCCGATGTGGTGCGGAATCTTTCTGATTTACGCGTCCACGGCCCTCCCTATGGGGAGTTTACCATTGCCCGTCTCCTGAAGGAGTCGGAGGGCCGGTGGACTCCGCTCTTTGAGAAGGTCCGCGAGGGCTTTACAGGCGTTGGCAATATATTGGACAGTCGGGCTAAGTTGTATAAGTACCTAGGCGTCACAAGCGACGAGGATGCCTACGTGAAGCTTCTAGATGCCTTGGAGAAGCCCAGTAGATTTGAAAGAGTTTCTACGTGGAGAGATCTCTATAGGGAGGTTGACTCGCTTTACAATTTGCCTATGGTTCGATACTACGAAAAAGAGGCGCGGCCTTATATAACCTCAGGCGTTGTGATAGGCGTCGGCGTTGATGGGGTTATGAACGCCTCTATCCACAGGTTTTCACCTATTGATGCAAGAAAGGCAGTTGTTAGACTGGTTCCACGTCACTTGTATCACATCTTCAAATCCAGTATAGAGGCTGGGAGAGAGGTGCCGGTCGCAGTGGCGTGGGGGGTGCATCCGCTAGTCTTGTTGGCGGCCGCGTCTTCTCCTCCATTTGGCGTATTTGAGTTGGAAGTTGCCTCCAGTTTGATGAAGGGGTTGAAGGTTATGGAGTTGGACAACGGCGCTGTGGCGCCTTTTATGGCTTCTGTGGTTATAGAGGGGCATTTGACCGGGGAATACGCCGACGAGGGGCCTTTTGTGGACATAGTGGGGGTTTACGACCGCGTAAGGAGACAGCCGGTGGTCCGGGTGGAGAAGATATACGTGCTTAGAGACGACGCGGTGGTCCACTACCTACTGCCTGCAGGTTTGGAACACATGTTGTTGATGGGGTTTGAGAGGGAGGCTAAGATCTGGCGTGCCGTGAGGTCTGTGGTGCCGCGGGTCAAGAAGGTTAGGTTGACGAGAGGCGGGTTCGGCTGGCTTGTGGCGGTTATTTCATTGACGAAGTCAGTGGAGGGCGACGCTAAAAACGCCCTCTTGGCGGCCTTCGCGGCGCATCCAAGTCTAAAAATTGCGGTAGCGGTAGACGAAGACGTGGATCCGGACGACCCCGTCTCTGTGGAGTGGGCTATAGCGACGAGGCTTAGAGCCGACCGGGGGATCTTCGTGGTGCCGTATGTAAGAGGCTCCACCCTAGACCCCGTCGCCCTCAACGAGGAGGGGTTGACGCATAAAATTGGTATAGATGCCACGCGCCCCCTCGACGCCGACCCTGCGCTTTTCGAACGGGCGAGGATACCGGAGTCGTAATTATATAGGAGATAGATCTATAGTCCGTGTCGCGTGAATATGCCAGGGAGGTTGTTCTCAAGATAGCAGACGCCGTAGCTGAGGGTGAGGTAGTGCCTGTGGAGACTGCCCACATCTCTGGCGTTTCTTACCTCACCATTGGGGAGTACGGCGTCGAGTTTCTAGAGTTTTTGGCATCTTCCGGCGCAAGGGTCTCCGTCTTTACGACGTCTAACCCCGCCGCGGCGGATCTCCGCGGCGTGCTGGACGTGGAGGAGAGGGTTTTGAGGGGGCAGGAGCGGATTTCGAGGGCGTTGCGCGCCTTAGGCGTCAGCTTGATGTTTTCCTGCACGCCTTACGACTTCGTGTTGACTAGGCCACGCACCTTCCACGCATGGGCCGAGTCCAACGCCATAACTTACATCAACACCTTCAGAGACGCTTGGTCTGACAAAAACCCCGGCCCACTGGCGTTGTTGGGTGCAATTGCGGGTTTTGTGCCAAAGACGAGTCTCTACACTCTCGAGGGCAGGCGCCCTACCGCTTTGGTTAAGGTCGAAGGGGGGTCTCTAGACTCGCTGGAGGCTGGAGTGGTCGGCGCGCTTATTGGCGAGCGGCTGGGGGCCGGCGTGCCTTATTTAAGAGACGTCTCTTTTGTAGATGAGGAGAGTAGACGTGAATTCGCCGCGGCGCTCTCGACGTACTCCTCCATAGTTTTTGCAGTGGTCGAGGGGGTGACGCCTAATTGGAAAGAGTATCAAAACTTGGCGGAGTTCCGGGACAAGATAGAAATCTCCAAAGAGGACGTGGCGCGTTATCTAAAAGACGCAGGAGACCCGGACGTTATATACTTCGGCTGTCCTTTTGCAGATGTGGACACCATATTGTGGATCTTAGGCGAGGTCAAAAAGAGGGGCAGGGCCAGGAAGCCGGTGTATGTATCGACATCGCCTGGGGTGTACAGCCAGCTGGGAGACGTGGCGAAGGCCGCCGCGGAGTTGAACGTGCATATATTCGCAGGCACGTGTCTAGTCGTTTCTCCGCATACAAGAAGATTTAGGCGCATAGCCACAGATTCGCTTAAGGCTCTTTTCTACATCCCGCGGCTTCAAGGCGTGGAGGTGTTTCCCTGTAGGAGAGAGAGATGCATCGAGTTGGCATATGCTTAAGCCTGTCGTAAGCGGCAGGGGGCGCGTGTCGGCGTCTGTCGTCAGGTTGTCAACGCCTGTCTCGTTTCTAGGCGACCTCGACCCCGAGACGGGGAGACTTGCTGGTCTGGACGTGGCTGGGAAGATAGTAGCCTTGCCGTTTGTCAAGGGCTCTACCGTCGGCCCATACGTCTTGTGGAGCGCGGCTAAAAAGGGGAAGGCGCCGCTGGCCATAGTGGCGGAGAGGCCCGACCTCATGCTGGTCACGGCTTGTGTCCTCGCCGGCGTGCCGCTTTTCCAGGGGCGCGTAGAGGCGGACTGCATAAATATCGACCTAGAGACGGGGAAGTATGAGCGGTGCCGATAGAGAGCTTTTGGCGAAACTTGCGCTTTTGATGCTGGAGGAGCTGGCCCTCAGACGCGGCGGCAGAGTTAAGCCCAAGTACTGGAAGACGTACAGAATGGCGGAGTTTTGGCTTGGCAGAGAAACTGCGCGGAGGGTGTTGGAGAGGCTGGCTGAGGGCGGCTATGTGAGGATTGACGGTGTGTATGTGGTTTTGGCTAGGCGTTTTACTCCTCAGAAATCTCTCCGCGCCGTGTTGAGAGATGCCTACAGTCTCCTCGCCACTGGAGCGTCTCGATGACGTAACTTGGTATGTTGTGTACGTTTTCCCCGTAGAGGACGGCTCTTCCCGCCAGCCACAGAACTGTGTCTATATGAAGCGGAGGCACTCCGCTTTCTTGAGCCACGCGGCTCCACACGGCCTGTACCTCTCTCTGCCGCCTCATGGCCTCTGTAGGCGGCATGTCCACGAGAGCTGCGCACCAAGTCAAATGCGCCACCCGGAAATCCACAGGTATTGGGATTTCAAAAGGCATAGGTCTCTCTACGCCTCTGCTACACATATACGCGTAGTTTAGTATCTTGACAGAAAAGACGACAGTCTTCTGGCTGGGGTCCACATTTAGCAGTTCTGAGATCTCCTTTAAGGTGTTGACTAGGTTTTCTAGGTTTGGGCGGTATCTGCAGATTTTTAAAATACGCTTCTTCCGCGTCTCTACGCCGATTCTTAAATAGGGGCTCGTCTCTAGATAGGTCAGAAAGTCTTTGCATATGTCTACGATTTTCCTCTGGGAGAAGTAACGCCCGAAATATTGCCAATGCTCTTCTCCCCTGCCTGCGAGTCTGTAACTAACTAACGCGTTCAGCATGGCCAACGCGGCCCCGACCTCCTCGCCACGTCTCTTAACTACGTTGCACACCGCAACGTACTGAGGGTCTTTCTTTTCTAGGTTCAGTATGGCCTCCAAGCCTAGACGTCTAAAGACGTCAATTACTCTTCTTAACTGCCGCTCTGCGGCCATACTGAACCGGATTCTTTATGCCGCATCCTAGATTTGTGGGACACAGCCCCCAGGAGTTCATGGTATCGCAACTGGGCACTGCGTATTGTTTTCTGCCGCCGGCGCGTCCTGCAATGTGTTGTACTTGATACCTGGTGATCTTTTCGTTGAAGTCAGGCGCGGTGCGGAAGAGATCTACTATTTGCTCCACGTCCCACCCGCGCCACAGCAAATAGGTCGTTATGGCAAACCTGGCCGTATGTGGGAGGTTCTCACCGTTTTTAAGGGCTTCTAATATGGCCTTCATACACGGCGGGTCGTTTCCCCCTGCAGGCCTTTGGGTCGTCTGAAGAGGAGGTTGTGCAAATTTCTTAAGCACATCTTCAAGCTGAGACAAATCCACAGATGCGGCGACTCTGCCAACTGCCAGCTCGTTGTCTCGGACTATTTGGAGGATGCGTTCTTCATACGCCTCTTCTAGAAGACGCTCGAAGTCGTGGACAGGGAGAGCCACCCATCCCTTGATTACCGGCCTGTTTATCATAGCCCAGTAGGGATCCTGCGGAGCATATCGCAGGTAAGACGTCCACCTCACGGCTATGGGAAACAACGCCGCTACGACCCCTGAAATAACCTCTTGAGCAAGACGGGCCTCTACGCCGAGGTCTTTTGCTATTTCAATCTTGCACCTGGGGTCCTGTACGCCTGGGATCTTTCTTAGAAGGTCTGTGAAGAGTTTACTCTCGGCATCTGCAAATCTCTTCAAGATATAAGAGTTTTTTGTAGCGGCCGCAACGTAGAGAGCCAGCCTAGCCGCGATAGCCGACTCCTCGGGCTTGTCTATGCACCGCCGCGGATTGAACGGCTCTCTTGCTAGAGACCTCTTAAGCCTCTCCACAGCCCCTCCCACGGCGGCTTCGTCGCTTAACACGGTGTCTAGAAGAAAGCCTCTCCGGGTGAGATAAGCCGCCGATTTATTTAAGAAAGGGAAATAACATGTCAACTCGCTAAGGGCGATGTTGCAACTCACAGATTTAATGCCTCTCCTCTTTAAAAACTAGCTATGTAGACTGAATATGTCTAGAGTAGGCGTGAGCTCTCTGTAACGTCCCCCGGTTATTTTAGCTATTTGCTTTAAAAATTGGCTTCTCTCCGTCGCCACTATGTGAAGCCTTTTGAACCTTCTGGCGAGGTTTAGGACTCTCTCGGCGTCTGCAGTTCTCCCGTCGGAGATCACCACCACCTCGCGGCGGGCGCCGTGGCTATGTAGAAGCTCCAACGCAGACGCCAGCTCAGTGCCGCCTATGGCGTATATGTATTTGACGATTTCTATCATCTCTCTGAGGTAGAGGTGGACGGGGTACGGCGTCCACATAAATTCGGCGTCTACGTTGAAGAGCACTAGAGAGACGGCGCCTCTCAGATACGCCATCTGGCGGAGGTATTTGATCAATGCGCCTTTCGCAACTTTAAGCTTAGTCTTGTTGCCCACGTACTCTTTCATGCTGCCAGAAACGTCAAGGGCTACGTAGATAGGCTTATCCACTATATGGACGTATTCACGTATGTAGATGTCGCTGTCGGAGAGCGGCTTGTTTTGCACAGTTTTTCTCATAACGGCCATCGCGGTCTTAATCATGTCCACGTCTGTAGCAGAGACGTAGGGATGGTAATGTTTTACTATCTTCACGGCAGATTTCATGTGTAGAGCCCCCTCGCTCCGCGCCGTTATCCAGCTCCGCGTCTCCTCTAAAGCCTCCTTTGGGAGGTTAAGCCGTTTTATTACTTCCAGTTTGACGCGTGGAGAGGCATTTACAGGCACATGCCTATTGACTATATGCGCGAGGGTGGGGGCTTTTTCACTCCCCACAGATCCCACGGCCAGCGCCGTAGCTGGCTTCTCTACGTCTTTGACACACTTAATGGAGTCTTCTACGATCTTTTCCGCGGTGTGTGGATCTACGCGAAGAGCGCCAGCTAAGTTCTGTGCAAGAATTTGAAGAAGTTTCTCTCTGTCTACGTCGCCAAGTTGTGCTCTCGCATAGACGTCGGCGACGGCGTAGATAAGACTACGGACAGAAACGCCACCTAAGCACTCGTATATTGAGGCAACTAAATCTATTAAGTCATCCATAGATAGTCCGATTGAGGATATTAAGCAACGTCTCCCCAGTCTCGGAGATGTGGGAAAGGTTTGCCGCCACCGCTTTTCTCAAATCTCTCAGCTCCGGCTCTCTCCGTTGCGTCCACGCTGAGACAACGGCGTCAGCCAAGGCATAGCTCAATGACCGTATTGACGGCTGGTACCCCGCTTTCTGCGCCTCGACGGCGAAGGTCGCTAAGATTTCGGCCAGCTTGGGCGGAATCTCCACTTCCAGCTCTCCCAACGCTTCTCTGGCCTTCCACAGCAGAATCGACTTCAACACCTCCTTATCGGGCATTTTAACTTCAACGAACTTAAATCTATCTGCCAACGCCTCAGAAAGCTCATATACGCCCTCGTATTCGCTGGGGTTTGCAGTGCCTATTAGGGCGAAATCTGTCCTAATCCTGTAGCCTCTGATGTAGACGTAGTGCTCTTGTATCGCCTGTAGCAATGCCGCCTGTGCGTAGGGGTTTAGCCTATTGAGTTCGTCCATTACAAGCACAGTGCCGTGTGCCATTACCAGCGGCCCCGGTATGTATGAGAGAGGGGGGTCTAACCCCGCCTGTAGAGCAACGGCGACGTCTATGTCGCCAGTTAAATCGACGGCTGTCATGTGGGAATGACAAGCGACCTCTATGTAGGGAGGATCCCCCAAGGCGAGTAGCTCGGCCACTGCCTCAGCCAAAGTGGTCTTCCCAAGCCCCACCGTGCCTACGAGAACTACGGGACGCCCAATCATCAAACCGCTTAAGACGTCTAACACCACATCGTCAAGACCTCTCAACACGCGGTTTATCCTGGCTTTGACCTCACTAATCCCCATATGTCTAATCCTACTTCTCACAAGTTTGGGCACGTCGATCGGCTGTCTCTGTAGAAGCTCAGATAGCTTCACAACCTCCTATAGTCTCACTGTTTTAAATAACTAAAGAGACGGGACAGTTAAAAAACGGATCTGTTGCCCCTTGACGTGACTATTCGCGTGCTTAAGGCAGGCGACATCTACAGAGTCGAGGGGCCCGCTAAGGTTGTGGTGAGGAGGGGTCAGATCTACGCCACCGGCGTGACGTACACAGAGGGTCAAGTCTTTACCGTATTGAGGGCGCGGCGGCTGGCCATAAAGGCTGTGTCGGACGCGGAGGTGGAGTTCGTCTTGGGCCCCGGCGCCCTTTTGGAAAAGGCGGCGCCTGGCGAAGAGATAATAGATGAATGGGAGCGCCACCTCTCCGCCCTAGATCCCAGAGGCGTGGTTTTGATCCTCGGCATGATGGACGTGGGGAAGTCCACCGTGGCTGCAATGTTGGGAAACAAGGCGTTGGCGAAGGGCTACAAGGTGGCTATTATCGACGCCGATGTGGGGCAGAACGACTTAGGGCCGCCGACCACGGTGTCGCTGGCCAGGCTCACGCGGTATGTGACACATCTCAGACAGCTCGTCGCGGAGAAGAGCATATTCCTCCAAGCCACTAGTCTAGAGAGGATCTGGCCGAGGGCCGTGGAGAAGATAGCCATGGCTACGGAATATGCGAAGAATAAGTGGAAGGTGGACACAGTAGTTGTGAACACAGACGGCTGGGTGTTAGACGAGGAGGCCGTGGTTTTTAAACGTCAGCTAATAGAGAGAATAAAGCCTACGGTTATAGTAGCTATACAAGTGGAGAACGAACTCGCGCCCATACTCAACGGCTATGGCAACGTGGTCGTTCTACCGCCGCCTCCATATGCAAAGAAACGCACAAGAGAAGACCGGAAGATACATAGAGAGATGGGCTACGGCAGATATATATTTCCGCCTGTAGAACTAGCGTTGCCGCTCGACAAGATCCCGCTCTGCAACCTGCCCCTATTCAGAGGCGTCGAGATAGATGAGGAGTTGAGAAAAATGCTCACCAAGGCGATAGGCATGCCTGTGCTGAGGGCTCATCAAACGGGTAGCCGCGTCTATGCCATAGTGAGCGGAGACGTCTGGGCCACGAAGAAGGTTGGCGGCTTCCAAGTGTTTTGTCTTCCCCAAGATTTTGAAAAAGGCTTGTTAGTGGGGCTTGAGGACAGAGAAGGCTTCTTAATCGGCCTCGGAGTGTTGAAAAAGATCTACTACGACAAAAGGAGGGCTGTGATCTACACATCCCGCGACACCGAGAAGAAGCTGGGGGAGGCGACTTGTATAAGGTTGGGCTTCGTCAGGCTAGACGACGGCTTCAACGAGGTTGAGAAGGTGATCGGTTTGCTACGGGCGGAGACCTAGTTTAAGCCATTAGGGGGAGAGGACAGTTAACGTTATAAGCTACAGACTAATCCAACATGCGATGAGCAGAGCGGGCAGCGTCAGATAGGTGACGAACTCATCTCAAGGTGATCTAGATCTCGGCGGCAAGCCCTCCACAAGTGGATGCCACCTAATACGCTTAAGACGCCAATTTTCGATGTGAAAATATAAAGGGGGAGGAAAAAGCGGTTAGAGCAACCTCACGTATTCTCTCGCCGCCGCGGCAAATGCCAACAAGCTCTGGGAGCTGTAAACCTCTCTTACCTCCCCCTCATATACCTCGTGAGAAGAGGGCTAGACACTGGCTGGAGAAGCTGGAGGGCGGCCTTACGCTGAGGGAGAGCTGACCCAAGTACATCATACAACTGACCGAAAGCGCATTTAGGGTCAGATTCGGCTCCACCAACCCCGACAGCATAGAGCAGGAGGCACAGCGGTTTAGGGACATGGGTCTCGTGGAGGGCGCCCACTTCACAGTGAAGATGCCGGAGGGCGGGAAGGCGGGCTACGTCTCGGTCTTAAAAGAGGGCTTGTCCTACGCCGCCTGGCTCTCCGTCCACGGCTCCGGCGAACAGCAGAAGCCGGCGGCGGAGTTTGTAGAGTACATACTCCAGAGGGCGAAGGAGAAGGGCGACGACGTCTATGAAAAAGCTAAAAAATCGTAGAGGAGGGGATGTCGAGGGGCTCCCCGACGCTAAAGGGCTTCGAGGGGGTGGCCGAGGTGGATGGCAGGGAGCACTTGGTGAAGGTCATAGGTAGCTGGGCTGAGTTCGATGTGGGCAGAAGCGGCAAAAAGTTAGAGAATTAAAATAGCCGACGAGGTTGACGGCGTAAAGGGCGAGTACGCAATCACCTACGGCTATGGGAAAGACAACGCGGCCTTGGGCTTCGCCACGGCGAGGGCCAGTGCCCCCGCGGCAGGGAGGCGGATGCAGAGAGACTCGCTGCCGTGATAAAGGCCTTGACAGGCAAGGAGCCGAAGGTGTACCAGAGGAGCGACGGCAAGATAATGATAGAGTATTACGAGGGGCATCTGGAGGGCTTCAGGCGCTACACCGAGCTCGCAGACTCCATAGAGAAATGGCTGAAGGAGACGAGGTAAATCTATGGAAGAAATGCAAACTGTAGATCTGCCAACGTCCCGAGAAACGTCATGTCCACGAGATACACCTCTACGTCTTCAGGTTTCCACTCTATATACCTAAGCAAGGTGTGTCCCTCCGAGGCCATTTGAGGGATTTCGCGGACGTCGACGCCGGTTATGAGAGGGTGAGAGGCCGGTAGCACTACGATTTTGAGCCGTGTCCGTCTTTTACACGGCTCGCCGTATAGGGCCTTGCAGAGCTTAGTCCTTGAGGTCTTTATCTTAAGCACTGCCGGCTCCTTCACGGCGTAGCCTATATCGTCTCTTATGAGGACTGCGGGGTGAGTATGCCCCATAATTAACGTGTCTGCCTTTTCCAAGTCTTGTTTCGCGGGTTTTACATGTCCATGCACAAGTAGAAACTTGTCAATAAGGATGCCGCGGGTCGGCGCCACCTCGACGCCGTCTATCCCACTGGCGATCTCCTGGAGAAGTGAGTCGTGGTTGCCCGGGATGAGTAGCAGGGGCACCTTTTTCGCTACAGTGGTTAGAAAAGTCCTCACCTCATCGACGCTCTCCCGAGGCACGGGCAACTCATGTTTAACGTCGCCCAGAATCACCACTGCAGTGACGTTATGTAGGTC
>Ga0080005_140821_pt1 | contig 12478 bp, 11 predicted proteins | sample JossMetagenome_2_FD_69208 | JGI IMG/M metagenome (GOLD analysis project Ga0080005, IMG submission 69208) | Hot spring sediment microbial communities from Joseph's Coat, Yellowstone National Park, USA - JC3_ASED (SPADES assembly) (version 2) | ecosystem: Environmental > Aquatic > Thermal springs >... | reverse complement strand
AGTATATACCATTAACTTTACAAAATTCCTCCATTTCTTTGACTATCTCGGGCCTGGTCGAGTCGTCCAAAAGATACACGTCGCCTCTACCCTTAAGTGCGGCCTTGACTGAGAGAAGCGTGTCCTTAATAATACCTGGATCCTCATTGAATGACGTGACAAAGGCCGCAATCCTAAGGTTTAGGGGTTTCCCTACGTATCTTGTATCATACTTTCTGTATCGAAGTGTCACATGTGTGTAGTTTAGAAATACGAAGAAACCCGTAAACATTGCTAGCCAAACGCCATATGCAAGCCACACCAGCCAAACGTCACTGAGGGTAAGATAAGTTGCTATTAGTGCCGCGAGGAAAGGCGAAAAAAAGAGAAGGTAATTGGTTAGTCTCTTCATGTTTCTAGCCAGGGATCTTTGATTGGAGAACTGTGCATTTTGGAATCGCCTTCTTGTAGTCTGAACGTATAGCTATGTCTACCAGTCCCCTCAATGCTTGGCACTGTGCTCCAATAGGCTCGCATAGGAGGATTATAGAAGCATTTTTTGTTCCATGCTTAAGGCTTTCTAGGAACTCCTTCCAAAATGCCCTAGAGAGCTGGGGCGCTTCTTGTGAGGGGTATATGGGTTCGAGGTCATTTGTACTTGCGATTACAATAATTTTTTCTGTATCGTCCGCCTCTATCTCTCTAATGAAGTCCTGTGCCAGCTTTTTGGCAAGTCTTATAACTTCTTCGACACTCCCTGTTTTTAGCTTGGTTGACTCATAAGAATATGTTGTTGCATAGTAGTCAACATAGCTTGATTCTAGGATTAGGGTCGAGAATCTCTGTGTTGAGAAAATTAAGGCCTTGAATTCCTCAGAGTATATTTTCTTTGGAACCTCTAGTATCTCCTGTATGCATTGAGGAATATTAGAAGAGTCTGTCTCAATAAGCATAGTGGACCTTGTATAAACTGCTTTCTTTAAGGCGTCTAGATGTGAAGGAGTATACATTATCTTTTTGTTTCTTTCCAAGGCTAGCGCTATTTCCATGACGCCCACGGGAACCGGATAAAGCGTGAAAGCCCCGGGTCTATAGAGGATATAGTCATTAATAATAGGGATAAGCGCGCCAACCTTGGCGCCGCTATATTCCATGGCTTCCTCCAGTATCTCTCTAGCTCTTGCTATAGTTGCTTCGTCTGTGGGAACCTTGTTAACTATGATGGCCGAAAACTGTAGCTGTTCTTTTGTATTTAGAGCGTCAATATACCTCTTTGTAGAGCTGAGTGACACTGGGGTCGGCTCGAGAACTATTATTATTCCTTCTGGGATCCCCTTGTATGTCTCGTGGAAATTTTTTCTTTCAATAGAGAATAGTGGATCTTCGTGAGACAGGGCCGCTTCATGGTCAACAATAACATAGTCAAAGTCTTCAATATTAAGCGCTCTCATATATGTCTCGGAGAACTTGTCTTTAAAAGACAATAAGTCTCTCTTCTCTACTTCTAAGGGAATCCTTTCGCTATATATCCTCAAAATAGTCAGAGATCCAGTTCCAGTATCAATTGTTTTTAGTGATGTCCTATAGTCAAGATTTTCTTTTACAGCCTGAATAATGCCCTTAGCCTTGTGTCCAACAAGCTCAGATATTGTGCTTACTGGATCCGCGTCTACAATTAAGACTTTTGAACCTCTTAGCGCTAGAAACTTTCCAAGCGAGAGTGCTAGTGATGAGCCGCCAACACCACCTTTAACCTTTAGGAATAAATATCTACGCATGTATATATTTCCGAGAAGGAAGTATTTATACTTTTTAGTTCAATTTAGACGCTTGACTGAGCGTTCCCGTTTAAGGGAAAAGTTGCTCCAAAATCTGTCCCTGTGACAAATATTTTCCTAGAATCTTTATTTGTATCAATTTTTCACCTACGACATGATATGTCGTTTTTCCATCAAAAACAAACAAAGAGTATACGACTCCTTTATGCTCGAGCTCCATATTCTTGATATCGTTCAAGATTCCTTGTAAAGGACTTCTCTTTGAGAATTGCCTGAAATACTCCTCTAATTTTCTCATAGCGCTTTGGACGCCTAGCATTCTTACGGCCAAGTAGTCAGTTTGTTCAAAAGAAACATTTGGATGAATTTGGAGCGGCTGTTCTCTATACATATTTGTAAGACCTTCTAGAACATCTCTTTGGCAATCCTTGTCATGGTAGAGGGGAAACTTGTAGGGAATATTTTCAGAGCTTGCCAGGTACTCTTTCTCGATCCGTCTAGACAATAAGAGGCTCAATGAGTTGTTCCCTAGTTTACTTGAAAATACGCAGTCAAAGAGGTAAACATATTTTGGGTTGTGGAGGCTTGTATAAAGGACGTAGGGGAGCCAGACCTTCTTCCACGTTTTAATCTTTTGTAGCACTCTCTCCGAGACATTTATATACAGCATATGGATAAAGCCAAGCATCTGCTAGTTAAATCTCACTGTATATCTTCTAGCTGTGTTTTCTTATGAGGCTGGCATAGCCTGAATGTAACCTTGGATGATTATCTTCAAATATTGGGCCCTCCCTGTTATATAGATAGGAAAATCTTTCCTTTACGTTTAACCCTTGGCCCGAGGCCATTTCTACAAAAATTTTCCTCGCAAGCAGAGAGTATCCGCTCCAAGACTCTACGGGAAATTGGTCAAGATGAGAGGTACCTGCTACAAGGTTTTCGCCTATTCTATAGAGACGCATATGTCCGTAGAGATACCCATTAATCAGAGGGAGATAGATGAGTCCCTTTGTTCCCCTGTCTCCCGTCCAGGAAGCGCTTGTCTTCACAAGCATCTTCATCTCGTTCCCGAAAGGTGTCTCGCCAAAAAAGTAGTTTTTTACTTTTCCAATAGTGCGGAACCCCTTGAAGATAAAAGATACAGGCCAGTCAATGTTTCTCGCAGATACATATTCGGACTGGAAGTCGTAATTGTAGGTTATCGAGGAATCTATGGAGACCTCAGCTAAGCCACTAACAGGATGAACTAGGCGCGAGAAAAAGTACTCAGCCCAAAGAGACCTAAGATTGAAAACACTGGCATTGAAGGCTTTTCCCGAAAAAATCGGCTCAACCCTTGAACCCAGATAGCCAACAATTGTGGCCTGTTTTCCTTCCCAAGCCTCATATATCTTTAGCTTCCCTCCAAGTCCAGCAAGCCAGAATTCACCTAAAAGGAAATGCTCTTTTCCATCTAGGTCTATAGGAGCCCCATCATTATCCTCTAGACCCTCCCTCTTTAGGGAACCCGAAACGATGGGATCCACTAGGACAACTCTTTCCTTTTTTGCATCGTAAAATACATGCAGGCACTCGTCCAAACTCTTGCCTTGTAACTCCGGTTGTGTAGAAAATCCCAGAAAGAACCCTCAACCTCGCTTGGCTCCTCGAATCTTACAAGATAGGCGCATCCATAGTTGCCTGTCGACCTATTGAACCAGTCATGAGTAAATACTACATGATAATCTTGCCTTACAAAAATTTGAGCATACTCACCGTCTGCTGCCCGTGGTTTTTGCATTTTCCCCTTTAAACTGCAAGGTTCAAAATGCAACGAGGTACTTGCAACTAGCTGTTTTAGGCTTGCCCTAACTTTTGAACGTTTATGATTCATGATGATTTCTATCTTTAAAACCAAATAAAAAAGTAAAGAAATAAACTTATAAAGGATAGCTAATTTTTTCAAAGGAATTAAAACGGTTGTTTCAAGGAATTTGACATATTTGTATCTTCTCCTTAAGGAAATTATTCGAGAATTTATTTACGACTTCTTTATTTAATAAAAAATCTTTAAAGATAGTTTGTAGTTTGTCAATGATAATACTTTAAATAGTTATTCTTATCCTTTAATGTGTGCAAACAACAAAATCCAAAGGCTTAAATAAAAATACCTTATACGCCGTAATCATTGCTGTAATACTTCTAAGTGTTGCGGTAATAGTTTTGCTTCCAAAGGGTCCCACACCCACGGGACCAGTTGCACAGGCTAGACCCTTCCACAAGCAAATACTCTACGTAATTGTCAACGATGAGGGAACAAGAATCAACATGTATAAAACTGGGGTATTCGATATAGCTGTTGTAACCCCGGCGAGATGGCCTGATGTAAACAATACAAAGGTAGGTAACTTTACCCTCCACCTGGTGAGGAGACCAGACAAGCCACAACTTACAATTCAGTATGTAGGACTTAACCCCATGAAGGAACCCCTCAATATTCCGGAAGTTAGACAAGCACTGGCATATGCTGTGCCCTACGACGTCATACTGAAACAGGTGTTTGGAGGCCTATACACCAGGCTCTACACTATAATACCCAAGGGGATGCCTGGCTATACAGAGTTCGGCATAAACAAGTACGAATACGACATGAACAAGGCACAACAGATAATGTCCCAGCTTAAGGCTAAAGGCTTCGACCCAAGCAAGTACGTTATAACCATTATCTATAACGAGGGCAACACTGCGCGCCAGCAAATAGCGACACTGCTCCAGCAGTCATGGAGCCAGCTAGGATTCAAGGTGACAGTAGAGTCTTACTCGTGGCCAAAGTACCTCGACCTCGTAGACCACTTCCAGTACCAAGTCATGCTTCTAGGATGGATCCCCGACTACTTCGACCCAGACGACTACTTGATGCCATTCGTCTGGGGAGGCGCAGAGTTCACAGACCTAGAGGTCAATAGCAACGTCGCTCCCGGAGACGTTGGAAAGTATCTCGCAAACGTAAACATGACTGTCGAGACGGAGAAGTTCATAGTTGTTGCCGGCGAGAAGGGTACCGGCGCGAAATACACGGGTCCAACAAACAAGCCAATAATCACTATTGGCTACGTGGTTGACTGGGACACAACCAACAACAACTGGGCAAACCCAGTAAACATGGTCACCCTGGGAACAGGAGGACTCAAAGACGTTGCGCTAAGCGCCCTATGCAAGGCTGCCCAGAGAATAGTAGACCCAACAATCAGGGAAGCGGTGCTCCAGGCGGCAACGATCTATTTCAACAAGCAGGCAACATTACTCATGATTGGGCAACAAATCACGGGCGAAAACTATGGATCATGGGTACACGACATGTACTACCCCGTAGCCACCTTTGCTAGATACGACTTGGTATGGGAGGATCCCAACGCCCCAGTCGCAGACACTGGTGTAGCAGGCGTCAAGAACAGTCCAGAAACAATGGTTATAGGAGACATCGGCTGGCCAGACACATTTGACCCAGCAAAGTCCTACGAGAGCTTTGGCTGGGAAATATTCTGGCACACCTATGGAAAGCTAGTCACGATGTGGAAAGAAGATACCGAGCCTATCCCAGAGCTTTCAGTCGCGTGGGCCTTCAGCAAGGATCTTACGGAGCTCTACTTCGTAATGAGGGGCAACGTTAAGGCATACGACCCGTGGAACAATAAGACCTACCCCATTACAGCTGTAGACGCGCTCTTCAGCGTGTGGCGCGCAGTTAGACTAAACCTGCCAGGCGGGCCCCAATGGATGATCGACAGCTACATAGATGTTAATGCTTCAAGCGTTATGACAGAGAGCGAGTTAGACAACCTAGCAAAGACAAATGGGCTAGTAACATTCTACATGGGCAAGTCTGCAGAAGTCCACAGCCTAAACGAGTTGTTAAGCTTCTTCAAGTACAGCGGGCCGACAGCGGGCGTGGTAAAGTTCAAGCTACGCTTCCCATACGTCCCGATACTCCAGATATTCGTCACAGGCGTCGGCTCAATTATACCGATGCAGTATGCCCTTGGAAACAACTATCAGGCGGCTCTAGCGGACTCAAACAATGGTAGAAACCCCGCGGCGTGGGCTAAATATGTGGGTGTAGGCGAAGATGACCCGACATTCAAGCTACTTTCAACAAAGCCTGTGTCAACTGGTCCATACTATGTTGCAGACTACAAGGAAGACAGCTACATCCTGCTCAAATACAACCCATACTACTGGAACGCGACGTTATGGCAACAACTATACGGATTCAAGCCCTAAAAACTCAAAAACTATTTTTCTTTTTTGGTGAGTTGGAAAATGGGACTAGGAAGTTATCTTTTAAGGAGACTGCTGACCTTTCTGCCCAGCGTGATAGGGGCGTTGCTGATAACTTACCTAATTGCATACGTTATACCCACTGACCCCGTCAGGGCATGGGTAGGAGAAAAACTCATGGATCCATCAACCCTCGACAAGCTAAAAAAGGAATACAAGTTCGACGCGCCCTGGTACGAGCAATTCGCTTTCCTGATTGAAAAGTTGCTGAGTGGCACACTTATTGACCCGGTTCGCGGAACCCCAGTTGTCCAGCAAGTGGCACAGAGATTCCCCATAACAGTTGAGCTGGCGATTTTTGGGATGCTGTTTACAGTGGCCATAGGGATACCTCTAGGCATAGTTGCCGCCGCAAAGAAGGACAGTGTCATCGACTTTTTTGTAAGGATATTTGCATTGTTCGGTAGCTCTATTCCAGCCTTCGTGCTATACTACTTTTTGATACTCGCCTTCTACGTCTATGTCAGGGCCTCTTTGCTTGCCGGAGTACCGTTCTATTCCCTCTCCTGTGCCGCCCGCCTAGACTCTATAAGGGACACTGTGCCAGTGCTGGGCTACGTGGTATGGGCAGTTGGGCAAGTCCCAATCTTTGGCGCCCCAATGTGTGGCGAATTTAGTGTTGTTTCCGAGACCGTGGTAAGGATGTGGCTTCCAGGACTGGCTCTTGGCCTGCTGTCAGGGGGATTCATTGCCAGAATAGTGAGAAACAGTCTTCTCGACGCCTTCACATCAGAGTCTATCCTTTTTGCAAAGGCCAGAGGGCTGACAAACCAGCGGATATGGCGCCACGCTTTGAAGAACGCCTTTGCACCAATAGTGACCATTCTTGGACTTGATTTTGCCGGGCTACTTACCGGGGCAATTATAGCTGAGACCGTCTTCAATATTCCTGGAATGGGGCTCTACATGTATCAGGGGATAACTAGGCTTAACTTCCCGATAATCATTGCTGGAACATTCCTATTCTCCATAATATACATAGTCATGAATCTCATAGTAGACCTCATCTACGCCTTGATTGATCCCCGGGTAAGATACTAGAGGTCGAGAAAAATGAACCCGGTTTACCGTTTTGGAAGCTGGCTCATAGACAAATATGCAGGTCTAAGGGAAAAGATAAGCCCGGGATGGCTCGAAAAGAACAGGTCCAAACTCGTCGAGACAAAGCTCTCCGTCTATGTCTTCACTTCTTCCAGGATAGGGCTCACCGGTCTAGCCCTTGTTATCATTACACTTTTCCTAGCGATATTTGGCCCCTTTATTGCATGGGAACCGTACGACGTATACCCAATACTCAACAAGCCCGAGCTAGCTGGAAAGTTGCCTCACCCACCGTGTTTTGGGAACTGTGAAGGTCTGCCAATGTTTGGTACAGACCAGTATGGAAGAGACGTTTTAAGCCTAGTGGTAAGGGGTTTCAGGATAGCACTTGTTATGAGCATAATAATTGTTGTGACAAGCTCTCTTATAGGCATCCTTATTGGCTTAGTCTCGGGATATTTCGGAGGACTAGTAGACGAAATCCTAATGAGGTTTACCGACATGATGCTTGCTTTCCCAGGGCTAATCCTAGCTATTGCATTCAGCTTAACGCTCCGGCTCTCCCTTAGAGACTTCCTGATGGCAAACCCAACGGCAACAAGCATAGTTGCCTCAATATTTGCCCTTAACCCCAAGGACGCGCCTAACCTCGCAAACCTGCTCTCTGTCTTCCTCGCACTTATACTCGTTTGGTGGCCCCCATACGCAAGGGTTGTGAGAGGCTCCGTCCTATCAGTAAAGGAGCAGGGCTTCATAGAGGCCGCAAAGGCTCTGGGGCTTTCAACGTGGAAGATACTTACCAGGCACATTTTCCCCAACATCATGTCTCCACTCCTAGTCATGGTTACATTCGATTTTGCGACCGCGACACTTAGCTCTGCGGCCCTATCGTTCCTGGGTTTGGGCCCCCAGCCACCTGTCCCCGATCTGGGCCTCATTATTTCACAGGCGGGGCAGTACTTCCCGGAGAGAAGCTGGTGGATAGTAATAGAGGCCGGGACAGCATTGCTACTAATATCTCTTGGATGGAACCTAGTGGGAGACGCTCTGAGGGACGTCTTCGACCCGAAGACTAGGCGCTCAATTGAGTTAAAAGCCAAGATAGAGGTGAGAAAATGAGTAGCACTTTGTCCGAAAACCAGGTATTAGCGGTAAGAGACCTCTCGGTGAGGTTCTACACGTATGCAGGCGTTGTACACGCTGTCTCGCAGGCCTACCTAGACGTGTTCGAAAGGGAAACAGTGGCCCTCGTAGGAGAGACGGGCTGTGGGAAGTCTGTTTTCACAAAGGCGATTACAGGCTTGATAGATCCCCCTGGGCGCATTGAGACTGGACAAGCATTGTTCAGGAAGAGAGACGGGACAATTGTCGACCTGATAAAGCTGTCGCCAGAAGAGATCAGGGAAATAAGGGGAAACGAGATTGCCTACATATTCCAGGACCCCTCAAGCTCACTAGACCCACTATACACTGCAGGAGACCACATAGCTGAAACCATTCTTGAGCATAGACCAATAACTAAGGACGAGGCTTATCAAGAGGCTGTCCAACTGCTCCGAGACGTATTGATCCCGAACCCCGAGGTCAGGGTCAGGAACTATCCGCATGAGCTTAGCGGGGGGATGAGGCAGAGAGTTGTGATTGCCACTGCTATAGCAAACAAGCCGAGGCTCCTAATTGCAGACGAGCCGACAACCAACCTAGACGTAACGGTCCAGGCACAGATCCTAGACCTGTTGAGGGGGCTGAAAGAGAAGTACAAGATGAGCCTCCTCTTAATCACACATAATCTAGGAGTGGTAGCAGAGACAGCTGACAGGGTTTATGTCATGTATGGAGGCAGAATAACCGAAACAGCAGACGTAAACACTATATTCGAGGCGCCAATGCACCCCTACACCCAACTCCTATTAAGGGCCGTCCCAAACCCATTGAAACGAATCGAGCGGCTAGAATCAATACCGGGCACCGTTCCCAACTTGATAGACATGAAGCCTGGTTGCCCCTTCGCCCCCCGATGCCCATTCGCTTTGGAGATCTGCAGAAAGGAAGACCCTCCCAGAATAGATCTCGGTAACGGTCACGTTGTTCACTGCTGGCTACATGCAAAGAGGTGAGAAAAATGGCGGAACTTATACGGGTTGAAAACCTGAAGAAATACTTCAAGGTAAGAGGCTCCCTATTTAAGACTGTCAAAGCCGTCGACGGCGTCGACTTCACTATAAGCCAGGGCGAAACCCTTGGACTCGTGGGTGAAAGCGGGTGCGGAAAGTCGACACTAGGCAGAACCGTTATACGCCTCCTAGAGCCAACGTCTGGAAAAATATTCTTCAATGGAAAAGACGTCATGTCCCTTAGGGGTGAAGAGTTAAAACAGTTCAGGAGGAATGCCCAGATAGTCTTCCAAGACCCAAACACATCTCTAAACCCCAGGATGACCATTTTCGAGATACTCTCTGAGCCACTCTTCGAGCACAATATCCCGGTCGGAGACCCCGAAGAATACATTGTAAAGCAACTAGAAAGCGTTGGCCTGGGAAGGGAGCACCTATACAGGTACCCCCACGAGCTCAGCGGTGGACAAAAACAGAGAATAGCTATCCTCAGGGCGCTCACCCTGAACCCAAGCTTCATAGTCCTAGACGAGCCAACATCTTCCCTAGACGTTTCTGTGCAGGCATCTATACTAAACATGCTTAAAGACATACAGAGAGAAAGGAAGATATCCTACCTCTTCATATCCCACGACATAGGAGTAGTCAAATACATGAGCCACAGGATAGGAGTAATGTATCTAGGAAAAATCATCGAGCTAGGGCCATCAGATAAAATATTCGAGAACCCCCTGCACCCATACACAAAGTTCCTACTAAGCTCAATACCTATACCCGACCCCAAATATGCGAAAACCAGGCAGAGACTAGCAATCCAGGGCGAGCCCCCATCGCCAATAGACATACCGAAGGGATGCAGGTTCCACCCCAGGTGCCCATTCGCCACAGAAAAATGCAGGACAGCCGAGCCGCCACTAATAGAAGTTGAGCCCGGCCACTATGTTGCATGCTGGCTACATGAAAAAGCCTAGAGTAGAAGGTTATTAGGCTTTATTTTCTCAAAGTCTTCCTCAATCTCTATTAAACAATAGAGTGCGTCATTTTCTTCTGGCCGAAATGTAAAGCTGTCATGCTAGCGTGCAAGAACTAGTTCCAGCTTGTTGTTTCTCAAGGCTTAATGTAGTACTCCTAATCCTTCTCTCTCAACGAATAACATACTCCAAGTTATTATACTCTAAAGTATCATACTTGTGATTTTTTATCTCCACAACGTTAATCTTCAAATCCGACAAGCATGGCAATATTGAAGAACATAGTCAATAAAAAGCTAAAAGAGACAGACATGATGCAACTCCAGGCTTGTATACTCTCTCCTAAACCTTTTCTTCTACACTCCCGATCTCTACTATTTTTGTCCTAGACTTCCAGCCAGAAACAATTTTTACCTGAGAAGATGAAACCCCAAAGTACTTTGCAAGCTTCTTAATAAGCTCCATGTTTGCTTCTCCCCTTTCCGGCCTCGACTTGAGACCTACAAATATTTTGTCGCCCTCTACCCTGACATAATCCTTGTGAAACTCGACCTCTACTTGATACCTCAAATCATCACCCCTATGCATAATAAATTTCGGAAATAAATTTTGGTTTGGACGAGTTTTTGAGAGCAGGTTCTCCTTATTTTTATGGGGTTGATGTCATAGTTAGCTTGAAAAAGTATTCATTTTTGGTAATGCACATCAATAGATCAGCCCGCAAGAAGCTTTATTGCAAGGGAGGATAGTTCCTTATAGGAAAAACGTTGACTAAGGTTATCTTTTTATATAACCCTAGTCAATAATAAAATGTGAGTTTCCCACTTAGAAAAGTACTGAAAGGAAAATTGCTAAAAATCGCTGAGACACAGGATGCGGTTATGTTGTATCTTGTCGAAAGAGGTGTAGATTTCATTCTCCATGGCGGTACTGCTATCTGGAGAATTTATGGCGGAAAAAGGTTATCAATAGATATAGATATCTATGCTGAGAAGCCCGAAGAAATAATTAAAATACTAAGGGATGCTTTTCGCATTGATAGGTCAAAGGTTACATCTACTGGCGTTGCTTATGTGAGGGTATATGGAACCGAGAGTATAGAAATTGATGTAACACCTATTTCTGGAAACCTTGAAAAAATACAGGGCGACTATAGACTTATCGATGGAACCACGATAGTTGTATGGACGTTGAAGCCTGAGGCACTTTTGCTTGAGAAGGCTACAGCCTACACTGAGAGATGCAAAGCTCGTGACTTGTATGATGTCTATTACTTGCTGGATATATGTGATCCACATTTCTCTGCAGAAGTAGCCAGAAAATTGCTACAGGCTCTCTGTGAACCAAGGGACATGGAAGCCCTACATGAACTGATACTAGTGGGACTAGCTCCAACATTTTCTACTTTTAAGAGAAAGGTTGAGAAATATGCCTCGCAGGAAATATGACGCGTTTATAAACAGGCTTCTAGGATCCAGTATATTTAGCTTTCGCATGGTTGCCTCTGTTTGTGGAGAGAACTACGCTAAACAACTTATCTATAGGCTAAAGAAGAAAGGCTTAATTGTTGAACTTGTTAAGGGAATATACTCACCGAAAAAGTCTCCCTACATGATTGTGAAGGCTATACCCCTGAGCTATGTTGGCCTGGGTTCAGCGGCATTCCTACATGGAGCACTTAGCCAGGTTCCAGTACTAACTATTTTGACTCCTCTGGCCTCGAAAATTGTCAGGCCAGGGCTCAGAATTATAGCTGGGCAAAAGGTTATAGTTAGGAAGATTTCCCATGAAATGTACTTCGGCTATGACTATATTTATGTGGAGGAAATAAACGAGCTTGTAAGAGTAAGCGACCCCGAGAAAACCCTGATGGATGCGGTTTATTTTGGTTATCCTCTTTTATCTGAGATGTTGCCAGGCCTCCTAGAAATAGTTGACAGAAACAAACTGTATGGTTACCTTGACGAGATGAAGAAGAAAAAAGTCAAAGGATGGAGAAAGACACGAAAAATGATAGAAGATATCCTGGAAAAGTACAAGTTTTAGTGTTCACGACCTTAACAAGCGATATTTCACTGCTAGAAGCCTCTCACCAAGTGCAATACCCACTTCCTTATCCTCACAGTTGTGCCACTCCTTTCGACAAGCCCACTCCTAAGGAGGACGTCTAGCATCTCTTCGCCTATCCTTTTACGTGCCTCCTCTAGTTCGACCTCTTGATCGCCTAGCCGCTCGACAATTCTCATCATGGAGTCCTCAAGCTTTACAGGTATAGCTG
>Ga0080005_133121_pt1 | contig 12501 bp, 22 predicted proteins | sample JossMetagenome_2_FD_69208 | JGI IMG/M metagenome (GOLD analysis project Ga0080005, IMG submission 69208) | Hot spring sediment microbial communities from Joseph's Coat, Yellowstone National Park, USA - JC3_ASED (SPADES assembly) (version 2) | ecosystem: Environmental > Aquatic > Thermal springs >... | reverse complement strand
CCCCCCCCATCATCACTTCTTCCGCCGCCTTTGTCTCTTTCTTTGTCTCTTACAATGTCTTTTTTATTTTTCACGCCTCCTTCATTATCCTTCTTCTATATTATTATTCTTATTATTTGTTGTTTTTTTCTCCTTCAACTACTACTACATCGACTACTACTACTATTAATAATAATATAGGCGCGTGTTTTTAGGGCTAAAGGGTCTGCTATATAAATGTTGTGTTGGTTTTTTATTTTTATCGGGAGAAACTGAAAAGGGGCTAAAGGGGGAACACTGAAATTGAAACTATATAGAGAAAGATAGTTTATAAAGGGCAGGTTAAGGGCTAGGCTGGGGCGAGTCTCCTTGTGATTCGCCTTGGCTGGGGTTGTCATTTTGTTCGCCTTGTTTTTGCTTTTCTTCAAGTCTTTTTTGCAGAATCCTGTTTATAAGCTTTTCTGCTTGCTGTGGGTTCAGCTTGGCGATTAGTGTGGCTTTCCTTGTGTCGAGTGTTACCTCGTTGCCGTAGAGGTCTCGGCCTCTCAGGTAGGGCATGTTCTGTGTTGATGTTACTATGATATACCATGCGTAGCGACCATAGACGATTTTGACTACGTCTCCTGTCTTGATGTCGAAGGGGCTTTTCTGCTTTGTCTTTAGGTGTGTCTGTAGGTGTTCCTCGAATTCGTCTTCGTCGATTAGTTGTCCGCATATCGGGCATGGTATCTTGTGCGGTAGCCTACTCAACATTAATCACCTTACTGCAAACATTTTTCAACATACAGGTTTCACATACGTTTTGCGGTGGGTTGTAGCCTGTGTATTTCGCTGGTGGCTCTAGTGCGCGTCCTTTTGCGCGTTCTCGTAAAAAGTAGTCATAGACTATTGCTGTGTGTTTGCCCAGCATTGCGGCGTAGTATTGTGCTTGTAACAAGCCCATTTGTATTTGTTCTTCGTGTGGTGGCTTTATCTCGATAACCGTGTTTCCTAGGACTGCGTCTGCGTAGCCTTCAATTATGAGTTTACCTTTTATTGCTACTGCGTGGACTTCGGTCTCGTATCCTAGGAATTCTAGGACTTGTTGAAGCTCTTTGTGGAATTCTCTGCCTTCGCGTAATATTTCGTCGTCAGCGTTTGGCTCATACATTGGGCATTGTCTTACTAGCCTTGTTATTGGTAAGTGGAATTTTGCGTGTGCAATGTATAGCTGAATTACTCTGTCCTCCCATTGGTTGATTGGCTCTAGCCACCTCTTTACTGTTATGTCTTGTTCGTTGTATTTTCCTTCGAGCCGCAAAATCTGGGTAAAGTCAAAGTTTTCCCTTACCTTTGCTAGCTTGCAATAGTCCTTATCTGTGTTCAGCTCTTCGCTTAGCGTGTTGCATAGGTCGAATATCTTATTTGGCTTGGCATAGACGCGTGTGATAATGTGGTATCCCCGCTTGGTTGAGGCTAATAGGAAAATTGGGACACCTTTATAGCTGAAGTGTTTTATTATGTCTCGCTCGGTCATTTTGTGGTTGTCAATCTCTAGGAAAAGGACATTTCTACCGTCGGGCAATTTGTTTGTAAAGCCTTTTGCCTCTCGTTGGAAGTTGTGTATTCCTACATAGTAAACTACTTGGACTACTGGGTCTTCTTCGGTTATCTGAATGATATAGCCTTTGGGGTGATACATTACTCTCATATATCTACACCGTGGCTTCTTGCAAAGGAAACTAGGTTGTAGATTGACTTTTCGCTGTATCCTGCTTCTCTGGCGGCTTCTGCTATGCTTGGGACTCTTTCCTCTTCCATTGCTATTCTAGCCATCATCATCATTACGTCGTATATTTGTTGTCCTGCTGTCTCGGGTTTTGGCAAATGCCATCTTGCCGCGTCTTCGGGGAATTGGGCTACTGCCGTCATGACTTGGCTTGCTTTCCACTGCGCTATTCGCTCTACTGCTGGCTTTATAGCCAGCTCTTTTAGTCTCTCTGTCCCTTCGGGTGTGGCATTGGGAAACATTCTTCTTGCCTGCAAATAATTTCCAATCCATATGCTTAGGTCTTCCATTGTCTCTAGATAAGTCTCCATCCATTCGGCTAGCTTCTCATAGTCCGATTTACCCATGGCTGACACCTAGCGGAAAAAAAAGAGAAAAAAAGACTCATTTTATAGTTCCTCGGCTTTTACAAGCCTCATCTTTAAGACATACTTGTTGCTTGGTTCTGTCTCGTATTTTATTAGCTTGGATATCTTTGTCCATTCTCGTGCTATTTCGGTTGGTAGCTGAACTAGGTATTGTGTTGTCCCATTCAGTTTCTTTTCGCGTATCATGTAAACTGCTTTCACTTTTCAATCACCTTTATTGGCATTGGGCGTGGGAATCCTATTCGAAAGGCCACTTTTTTGAATTGGTATTTTTTGCCTACGAGGTCGTCCTTTGTCTTGATACCCATTTTTGTCATGAACTTGACTAGTTCTGCGATGTGCATTGGCGTGTATTTCATCACGGTTATTTTTCCGTCTTCTAGCTCAAGTCTCAGGTAGAGGCTTTTTCTCCCCTGCTTGTCTTCTTTGATTTGTGCGTCGATTATTCTTGCTTCGAATGTGTCTGGTAGGTCGTTTGCGCTAATTAATACTGGTATTTCTTTCGCTAAGTCTATTATGTCCCATTCTTCTGACATATGTCTCACCTCCCCCTTTCGGGGTCATGTTATTGGTGTCATGGGGGTTTATAAAGCTTTTGGTTTTATTACTGCCATGCATATTTTAGGTGGCTTTGACTGCTATAATGGTGTTTCCCTCTCGCCTTATCACTCTAAGCTGGTCTGTGTCGATTTCCTCGAATGGCTCGGCGTTTATCACTATCCATAGTCTTCCTATGTCGTCTCTGCCTGCGAATCCCAATGGTGTGAATATGCTTGTTATTATCTTCATTCTGTCTTCTCACCTCCTCCTATTGGTTGTCCTGCTTGGACATCTACCAAATATCTCAAGAGGTCTCGGTATAGTGGGACAAGCCTGTATAGAATTGCGGATATGTTGCTATACATCGTGTATGCGTCTGGGTTTGAGGCTATGTCGCTCGGTGCATTGGATATTATGTCTCCTAGGAGTATAGCCACGCTTATGGCTTGATACCAAAGCTCGGCGGGTAGCGTCTTGGGCGGCGGCGCTTTGACTGTTATTGTTGTTGTTTTGGGTGCTACTGTTGTAACTGTTGTTGGGGGCGCGGGTATTTCGCCTATTAGCTGTTTTAAGGTATTGATGTAGTTGTTCATTAGTTCATTGGATATTTGTTGGGCCAGTTCCTGCGGGCTTGGCTGTGTGGGCTGTGCTGGCTGGCTTGGCTGTGTTGTTGTAACTCCTTCGTTTTGTATTGCGTTCTTTATCGCGTTTTGTATTTGCTGAATCCAATAGTTTTCGTCTAATATTTGGTCTATTGAACTCATGGTTTCACCCCTTCTGGTGTATCGATGATGTTGTATTTACGTTTTAGCTCGGGGCAATCTCTCAGCATGGCGTTCAGTGCTGTCTGTGCGTTTATCATGTCTTTCTTTGCTTGTTGTATCCTAGCTAGTGCTTGCCTGTTTCTGTTTAGCCACGTGTTTATCTTTGCCTTTATTGTTGCCACTATTTGCTGAATCTGTGCGTTTACCTTAGCCCAAAACTCTGTCTCTGTTATTTTGCCTGCTTTGAGGTTCTTTATGTCTGGGATAATGTTCTCGATTAGTTTAGCGATTAGCGCCTGTATCTCTGCGTATTCTTCGCTTTGCCTAAAGTCATTTACTACTAGTGGCTCGTTTTGCTCTATTGTGGCTTGTGCTTGCTCTATTGTTGCCCTTAGTTGCTGTATCTTTTCAATGAATCTTGTCCTGATTGTGGGCGTGTCTGGTGGCAAATTGGCAATTTGAACGAGATAGGCTCGTGTATTGTCGTTCTTTGCCTTGTAGAATGTCTGGACATCTGTGGGGCTTATTATTTTCTGAATTTCGGGGTCTTGAAGCATTTGGTCTATCTGTGTGCGTATCTGGTTAAGTCTGTCCCTATATGTGTTGTATTGTGCTACTAGTGGGTCTAGGAGCTGTAGCAGTGTGCATGTGTCTGTCGTGTTGTCCTCGATTATCTTGTTAAGCAATGACATTATCTTTGAGCTTAGCGTCCTGGTTGTTGTTGCTAGTGTCTGTGCTTCGCCTGTTAATGCTCGGAGTAGTTTTATTTTGTTGCTTATTGCTTCGGATATTATCCACTGCGGTGTTCCGCTTGCTCTTGCTTCACCAGTATAAATTTCTATTTCCATGTTCTCACCTATATAGGTATGTATTTCTTTTCAAGCTCTTTGGTGCTTGGTGGATGCGGTTGTGGCGTGTATGTTGTCTCCTCTTTTTGCGCTTCCTTTTCTGGGGCTGTTTCTTTGGCTGTGGCTGTCTGTGGCTGTGTTGCTGTTATCGGCTGTGCTTTTGCTATTCCTAATATTTTCTCAATTTGTTCTCTTGCTATGTTTAACAGGCTACCTGCAATCATTCCTAATCCTACTCTATTTAACGCATCTGCTAGTTCTTGAACTGCGAACCAATAATCTAGTGTTGCTGGGCTGAATCCCATTAGTTTGGCGGCTATTCCTGCTATTTCTGGTGTGTATGGGACTATTATTGTCCCTATCAATGCAATGGTTATTGCCATTTGTTTTTCTCTTTCTCTTTCTATTTTTTCTTTTTCTGCCTCCCAAACCGTGTAGGTTACTACTTCGACATAGTTGTATGGTGCGGGTAGGACTATTGTTCGTTTAACTATTCCATTAGGTGGCTTTATGAATTGGTCTTCTATGTCTCCTTTTGCTGTGCGGAATTTTATGCGGACTTTTATTCCTTTGTATGTTTTGATGCTTTCGCTTAGTCCTCCGTATTCCCATGCTTTATTTCTTGCCCAGTCTTCTTCTGTTTGTGGAACAAACCCAAAGAAAATTGATAGTGGTTTTGTTGAGCATGTTATTACGAGTATATAGTTTCCGTTTTCGTCTATGTTGGCGCCTGTTATTTCTAGTCTGATTGGGTCTGGGCTTGGTAGTCCTTCTACTTGTCCTTCTTTAAGTAGTCTTGCTCCGTTTTGTAGCTGCTGGCTTAGCCATAGGAAGTCTTCCATGTATTCTTCTATCATCCATGCGAGGCTTCCCCATGAGCTGTAAATTATGCTTGCCGTTTTGCCTCACCTGAGAAAAAAATAGAAAAAGACCTATTTATTTTTATTTTAGCTTCTCAATCGGGCATCCTAGGCTCTTTCTAAGCCATTCTCTCAGCTTGCATGGGGCCAAATGGACGGTCAAGATGTGCTGTTTCAGCTCGTCCTCGCTGTTTGCCTCGTAGTTGCAGAATGGGCAGTTGTGCTTTATCATGGGTTTGCTGTGTTTCTCATATACGTGCATCGTTAAATCGACTGCGTCTTTTGCCTTGTATCCGCATATTGAGCATGTGTAGTCGCACTGGGGGCATGGTGGGCAAATTATGTCTTGGTGCTTTTCCTTGATGTGCTGTGCTAGCTTGTCTTTTTCTTCGGTTTCATAATCACAGTATGGGCATTTCCATTTTTCTTGTGGTGGGCTTGGTGGCTGGGGTATTTTCCAATTGTCGTTTCCAAACCTTTTTCTCCACTTTGCGTCGTATCTCAAAGTGTCGGCTACGTCTGGCTCGACTCTGTCCCATTTCTTTGCCTCTTCTTCATATGCCTGCATCATGATGTCGTATGCCTCTTTGAGTGTCTTGCCTTGCAATATTGCTTCTCTAAACTTGAACTCTGGGATTAGGAATGAGGCTAGGTATCTGTCCTCGTTTAGGTCTTCTCCTTTGTGTTCGCCTGTGAATGCGATATAGAACTCGTATTCTACTAGCTCGCCTATTGCTACTGTGTTCACTCCTTTTTCTACTATGTCTGGGGCTAGCCTATTTCCTACGAGACACGAGACTGGGCACCATGTCGTGTCTTGGTATTTGCCTTGTGGGACTGGGACTTGTTCAAGTATGAATAGCCTGTAGCCTGTGAATGTTGTTGAGTTTCCGTGTCCTACTCCCGTTATCATTACTGGTCTCTGCGCTACTGCGGCGTCGTAGTTTTGTGGTGTTACTGCGTCTCTTTCGAGGACGTATGGCTCGTATCCTAGCTCTTTGACTTTCCTAGCCCAGTATCTAGCTTCGAATGGCGCCCATGCATCGGTCGCGATGTCGTTCCATCCCCATGGGGCGAGAATCAATACTTTTTGTTTGGGCATTTGTGCTATCACCTTATGTCCTCAGCTTTTCAAGCCACGTTTTTTGAATCTCGGGGTCTTTTACGAATAGTATGGGTAGGTCTTTCCTCGTGTAAACCTTGTTGCCAAATCTAGCTATTACTACCTGTTGTTGCTCAGGGGTCATGCTATTAACGTATTGTTCTAGGTATTTTGCTATCTGTGCTATTGTGTCGGTGTCTAGGCTTACCTTTTTCGCTAGCATTTTTGCCTGTCTATATGCTTCGATATTTATTGACATTTGGCATCACCTGCTTTTTGTGTAAGTCCTCCAAAGACATAGCCCGCGAAGAATGATAACAATAGTTGTAGGATGTTGTAGTATTGCTCTGGTGGCATGGTGGTTAAGACGTATGCTATTGTTACTGCGGCTATGGCGCCAATGAACATTATTACTGCTTGCCAGCTGGGCTGGTTTAGTCTTACCTTTTTCATGTTCTCACCTCGGATAATAATCTAAAAGAGAAAAATATATGTTTTATGATGGGTTTTTATGCTAGGATAGTTGCATATACTTTAATGTTGGTGGATTTCAAGCCTGTGCTTGATTGTGTGTATGTAGTTGACCATGTTGTTCCTCTAATTGCTAGTAACAGGGTTTCGCCTGCGTTTAGCTGTGCTTTTCCTATGATTGTTCCGCTTATTGTTCCTTCGTCATACCACCCTGCTGTTGAGGCGTTGTTTCGTGAGTAACTCATAAGTGTAACTTCTTGTGATACGTCAGTGAAACTTGTGAAGTTTGATGTCTTGACTAGTTTACCATAATATTTGTAGTTGTATGTTACACCGCTAAGGTAATCAACAAAGATGTGTCCTGTCCCTTTTATCAAGATGGATGCTAGGATGGTTCTACTGGTTGGTGCAAAGGCTAGTAATATGTAGCGTGTAAAGGTTGTTGTCTCGGTTGCTACTTTTTGTGTTGATGGTTCAAGTGTCTCGGTTGGGTCTGCTGTAAGTAAACCTATAAAGTTAAAGAGTGCTGATATATAGTATTGTGATGTGGCTGGTGTTATGTTTCCTAAGTTAAGTGATACATTTACCAATTTATCATTGTATGTGGGCATTCTAGCTCACCTCATTTTCAGCATTATCTGGTGTGTGGTATTTAGCTCTTTCTAGTTCTTGGTCTTTGGCTATCTTTCTCCATGCTTTTATGCTTTTTATCCATTCTCCTTTGTTTTTGACTTCTTTCCATCTCTTGTTTGCGTAGCATTTTGGACAATATACTTTACCGTCTTCGACAAAGAAATCGCTTGTGTCTGTTAGGTCTTTTCCGCATATCGAGCATATTGGTTCTATCTGTGTTGGTGGTGCCAGGCTTACTGTGGGATTCTCTGAACCGGACATGGCATATCTTCCTCCGAAGCGAAAAGCTGTTTGCGCTATTGCTCCGTTTACCCATACTGCCCTAGCATATCTAGCCGTTACTACCTGGCTCAAACTCACTGCGCCAGCTTCTGTAAGCGTGGCTGAAACCCCTTGATAATCCCAGTTAGTGCCGTCAAGAGACAACTGAATATATACACCATTGGTAGGTGTAGCTTGGTCTGCGTAGCCCATGACGTTCATGACGCTTAGCCTTGAATAAAAGAAGTCTCTGCTAGGAGAGTAGTAAGTTGCGTTTGCTCCTAGGGGCGTGGTGGTAAATGTCTCTGCATTCCCAGGGTGATATAACGTCAAATAAACACCATATGCATAATTTTCAATGTTACCCAGTCTCCTTAGCACTGTTACACCTGTCGTGTTTGCTGGGTTTGTGCCTGCGTCTCCAATGCTGTTGTATATGGCGTTTATTTTTTCTAATGCTTGGTCGTCTATGACGTATAGCCTGTGTGCCGAATCGACTCTTAGATTGTAGTAGTCTGGTTTTGTCTCGTTTGGTGGCGAGGTGTAGTAGTATGCTTGTAGCCTTGATGTGATGAGTGATGGTGTCTCGATTAGCTCGAATACTCCTCTTTCTCTGTTAAAGGCCAATGGGATTGATAGTGTTGGCTGTATCCTGTTTGTGAGTCTGTATTTGAGTATTAGCTCTCTTGTTTGTATGTCGATTTTTAGCCTTGGGTCTATTATTTCGCTTTCTTCTCCTGTCCTTAGTTGCTCTGTCTGGTATCGCTTTGGCTTGAGGAATTTCTCTACTATTTGCTTGCTCATTTTATCGCCTCAAGAAATAGAGAAAAAAAGACTATTTTATTTTTTATGCTCGTGTCTCTTCGACTACTAGCTCGAGTATTACTGTTGTGTCTGCTGTCGCTGTGCTTGCTCCCTCGATGTAAATCCCTGTCCCTGCTGGGATTTCTAGGTCGAAGGAGTAGGGGATTGGGTATTTGTTCCATACTTCTGCGTTTAGCTGTGCAATGTATTCTGTTTCCCAATATAGGTATATTTGGACTCCGCTTGCGTTGCTAAAGTAGGCTCTCAGCTCTCTAAGTGTCCTTCTTACTCCTGCTGGCGTGGTTAAGTAGCCTAGCCTCGTCCTCTTTGCGCCTGCGGGGACTGTAACGCTTACCGTGTAAACCTTCATTACCATCTATCTATCACCTCATTGTCTCCTCTAAGCCAATTAGTATAGCGGCTAGTGTGTTCGCGGCTATTGCGTTTGTCCCGTCATAGCTCGCGTCGAAGTTTATCGTGAGCTTTTGTCCTGCCTCGAAAGTTATGTCTGGGATGTCAAAGAAGTCGTTCCTCGTGATGTCGAATGCTAGCGTGTTCTGTCCGTATTTTATGCTTACTCCTCCGTGGTCTGGCGTGATGTATTCGAGGTTTTCTTTCCACAGGTGTAGGAATGTTGGCGTGGTGCTTCCCGCTTGGGCGCTTCCGAAAGCTAAAGCCTTAAGCGTGAATCTTTTGCCGCTGGGGCATATCCACCCGTCCTTTATCTCCATGAATCCTGTGGGTATGACTGGGGTGTCTAGCGAGTAGTTCTTTGTTGCGTTGATTGCGGCTGAATGCGTCAAGATGTGGAATAATACCTTGGTTGGGCTTAATGAGCGTAGGGGTCTTGACTTGTCAATGTTTTCTGTGTGTTCGAGGTAGAATACGTGGATGCCTGTTACTGTGTTGTTGAACTTGAATGCAATGTCTTCGCTCGAGTCTCCTTCTATCTTGTAGTCTTCTCCAAAGAGTTGCCTAATCCACCCTAGAAGAGATAAGTTGTTTATGCTGTATGCGTTGGGCGCCACAAATAGGTTGTCTCCCCATTTGACGGGGAATCTTGCCACTATCTTGCTCCCTACATATACGTCCATGTATGTCTTGTCTGGTGCTGAGTCAATGTATATCTCCAATATTGTATGGTTGTATCCTGTCTTGGCTGGGATAGTCAAAGAGTTGCCAGAGGCGAGGTAGGCGTAGCGGAGTCTTTCTGCCATTTGTTAATCACCTAGCCTTAAGTCTTGCCTGCGGCTTGCTTCCATGCTCTGACTACTGGCTTAACTCTTGCGTCCACGTTCTGTAATGCGTCAGGGCTTCTGGGTGGCAGGCTCTGAACTACACCTAGGACGCTCTGGTATATCGGGCCAAACCTCTGTTGCCACTTGTCCAATGCGTTTCTAAGCCTTGTTGGGATTAGGTCTGCAGCGGCTAGCGCGTGCTGTCTCCATACCTCGTTAGATGTTCTTTGGACACCTTGTTCCCATCTGTTTGTTCCTACGATTTTCTGCATTGCGGCTTTCCATGTCTGAGCGGCAGCTAGTGTTTTCTGTTGCCATTCGGCTGCTGCTACTCCTGCCCTGTAACGCTCAGGGATTAGGGATAATGCTTGCTCTAGCCTTTTTCTCGCTTCTGCTAATGGAGTTGGCATATTTTGTTCTCACCCGTGTAGTATATCAATAAAATATGGATATATAGTTTGTGGGGTTTCTAGGTGTCCTTGGCTTCTTCTTCTCCTTCTCCTTCAGCTTCCTCTGTTTCCTCGGTCTGTATCGCTCCTCCCATCACGTCTTGGCTTCCGAGGTGCTGTAAGACCTCCTGAATAGCTTGGACATTCGAGTAGTCCATCCGCTCTAGGACGTTCTCGATTTTGTAGTTGTTCTCTAGCGGGTCGTAGCGCCTAGCGGTCTTCAAGATGTAAATGAATCGTGGCTGTAATACTACCCTTGCAATCATTGTCAAAAATGCTTCGTTTCTACGGTTGATTATGACTGTCTCTTTTCCGATTAGCCAAAGTAGGAATCTGCTTTCATCGTCCAAATTGAGAAACATGTTCCTCCACATGGCTACCTCTTGTTTTAGCTCCTCGTCTGTCATCTTGTCTATGTCTTTGAGTTCAAGCTTGTGCGGGCCTAGTTCTATAATCATATATGTATTATTGGCTAAGTCAAATTTATTAATGTTTCTATCGTGTATAGTGTCGGTGGAGAAAAATGGGGAAGAATAAAAATAATACGCGAGGCAATAGCCTTATCGCTAGATATAGACTAGAGAAAAAAATAGGATTAGAGATATAGAGTTGCGTCTATGTTTCTATGTTGTGCATAGCTAAGGAATAATGACTTACCATGTTCCATGTCTTTTAGGAATTCAGAAACTAGGTCTGTTATTAGCATTATGTATTTGATAGGGAAGAAAATTATCATTACGTAGTTGTGTCCTGTCTTTATCTTTATCATTGGTCTGTCTATTTTTTTGCTCGAAATCTTTATCGAGACTACGTTGTAGTAGTAATCGATATCTATTTGTAGTGGCTTTCCCCTGTACGCTCTTAATAGTTCATTGATTAGTCTGTCTTTTGTTGCTTCCTTAAAGCTCATGAGCGCCTCTACTTTTTCGGTTATCAGCTTCATTTGCCTCTCACCAAAGAAATCAAAAAGTGCTATATATTTCATATTCGACTGCGTCTGTTAGCTCTAGGAATGTTGTCATTAGTCCTACTTTTTCGCTTATAACGAATGCTTTGATTAGCTTTGTTACTACATATGCGTAGTATTTGCCAAAAAATGTTATCTCTATTAGTCTTGGCTGGCGCCTTATCTTTATTGCGCCTTCGCCTCTTATCTCCATTGTTGGCTCTGGCTCGATTGTTACCATTGCCTTGTTGTAGTCTATGGTTACCTTGGCTGAGCCTACCTCCTCAAGTGTGTCTAAGAGCTTTTGATAAACATTTATGTAGCTGTCTAACGCCTCGAATGGGAATTGCCTAATCAATATGGTATCACCTCGAATACGATTGAGCGTTCACTTCTTTCGATTATTCTTACTTCTCTAGCCGTGGCTAGTGCTTTCATGAATTGTTGTAATGATATGACTATGGGCGTGGGGCATTTTACGTTTATGTCTCCTGCTCGACACAATGTGGCTTGTTCTCTATTGCTGTATTGTTCTTCAAGTATTTTAGCAATTCCGTCCATTACTAAGACCAATGTATAATACCTTACTATCATTATATTTCACCTCTCGCTTCTGCGATATTCTGCGTATCTTATACCGCTATTGTAGCTTTTCTTATATGTGTAGGTCTCGTGGCTAGCTACGTGGCTAGGGCTTACCCCCAACCCTAGCCCGCTGTCTCGGGCGTTAGCCCGAGCGGGGGTTTTGTTTCCCATATTCATGTTGTTTGCCATTTTTCTCACCTATGGGTTAAGAGGGGACTCAGGCGAAATATGTCTTTCCTTGGAATATGTATATTCGCAATTGCCTAGGTCTTATTGTCTTTGTGGCTTTTTGCTCTTCGAGGTATTCACGATAAGCGTCTTCCTGTGCTTTTTCTAGCCATTGCAAATAGTCATTGTCCACTGCGTAATCGTGTCCGTCATATTTGCGGATAATGTTTTCCGCTATTTTCAAATTCTCGCCTAGGCTTAGGGAATTGTCTAAGTTATCCACGATTTCGTTGATTATTTGCCTTATGTCATAGTTCTTTAGGTATTTTTCCTTGCTAGCTAGCAGTCTTGCAATTTCGAATTCAAGCTGTGGCGCTAGGGAATAGCCCATTGACTGCAGTGTCTCCCTGTATTCATTCACTCTCTCATTGTATTCCTCAATCCTCATTGTCCCCTCTAATACCTATGACGCTAAAGGGGTATATAAACCCTTCGCTTAAAATACCGATGTATTTTAAACAGAGATTAATCCGTGGCTTTTAGCCTGAAATTCCCTTGGGCTAATCTCTGTGGGCGAAACATTTATAACCGAATAGTTTTTAATGCGTCTCCCGTGTATGCTAAAATTCCTTCATATTTAAAGGTTTCGTTCGACAATTGTCTGACATTGTCATTCGCGCGACATTTTGCGGCGCGTGGGAAGGCTTCGGCGATTGT
>Ga0080005_161988_pt1 | contig 12553 bp, 9 predicted proteins | sample JossMetagenome_2_FD_69208 | JGI IMG/M metagenome (GOLD analysis project Ga0080005, IMG submission 69208) | Hot spring sediment microbial communities from Joseph's Coat, Yellowstone National Park, USA - JC3_ASED (SPADES assembly) (version 2) | ecosystem: Environmental > Aquatic > Thermal springs >... | reverse complement strand
CGCTTCAGCGGCTGGAGGTGATACAGGTGGCGCGCCAGCGCATATTGAACCTGCGGGAGAAGGGCTTTCTGGTAAACGGCGTTGTTGTGGGGAAGACGGCGGCCTTCTCCACGGGCCGGCCGGCGGCGCGCATAGACGCCTTCACACGGGACCTGGCCGAATTCACGCCCTACGCCCTTCTGCTCGCCCCGACGGAGTGCAGGGAGACCAGCGTTGTGCTGGGCACCGACGACGCCGGCCGCACCGTGTGCCTCAACCCGGAGGAGCTCCAGACGCCGCATATGATCGTAATCGGCAAAACCGGCGCAGGCAAGACCACCCTCGGCATCAGCATAGGCATCCAGCTACGGCGGAAGCGCGGCGTAGCCCCCGCGGTGATCGACCCGCACGGCCACTGGGCGGCGCTGGCTAAGTGGCTACCCGACGTGCAGGTAGTAGACGCGAGGCACCACATGCCGCCGCTTCGGCTGGTGGACGAAGACGACGTAGACCTCCTCCTGGACATACTCAGGGCGGCGGGCATACAGATATTCGACGCCCACTTCACGGTGTTGTTGGAAGCGCTACGCCGCGCGGCGCAGGAGAGGGACACATCCTACAGAAACATCCTCAAGCACCTGGAGGCCCTCAGGAGGGATCCCGCCTTCGCCTTCGCCATAGACTCCATCCTCGGCCGCCTGGCGACGCTGGCGCAGATGAAGATGGCTAAGGTGGATCTGACTAAGCCGCTGGTCGTCCACACCAGCGGCGACACCTCGCCCAGCTCCACCATGAAGCTGGTGGCGTGGATAATCTGGCTCGTCACAGAGGCCAAAGCCACATGCCCCAACCCGCCGTGTAAGATGCGCCTGTTCTTAGTGGTAGACGAGGGCCACATCCTCATGAAGAACACGCTGGTGCTGTCCAGGACTTGGCGCGAGCACAGAAAGTTCGGCGTAGAGGCGGCCGTCTTCACGCAGAGCGTTGCTGAAATCCCCCAAGACCTAATCGAAAACAGCGGCGTCAAGGTGGTTCTGGCCATCGAGCCGGAGGCGGTGCCGTATATCGAGCAACGCCTCCACATAGACCGCACCGTCGTGGAGCGCGTCGCCTACGAATCCCTCCCTGAGGAGAGAGTCGGCATCGTACGCGTGGAAGGCAGGGCGCCGATATACGTGCGGCTGACGCCGCCAGAACGTCGGTAGCTGTTTTTTCATCACCCCTTTGCAGGGCCAGCTGTGAAACCTGTAAGGAGGCGCCTGCGGGGGCCGCAGAACAATTCTTCCCAAAATTGAGCGTTCTAATTCTATTTCTGCAACAGTTAATAGATTGGCATGTTTCTCGAACTGCTCCTAGAGCCGACGGCCACGGGGACATACACCACGCCGATACCTGGGGCAGACTACCAAGTCGTCCTCCCAGGGGGTCTTGCGTTTACTTGGAACAGCGCAGTTACCGTTGCAATACTTGCCGTCGTCGTGTTGATAGAAACCCTCAAGCTCTTCGGACGCCTACAGAGGTTGGAAGCCATGTTTGCCGACATTCTGAAGGAGCTTGCCGTCTTGTTCATTGTGGTATTCTTCATCATGAACCTCTGGCAGTTCATCCCGGTAAAAGTCACGTCGCCAAATGAGGTGATCAACAAGCTCCAGCTGGTCGTCGACGAGGCCTACTGCAGAGTCGTCAAGATGGAGCAGTGCGTGGCGAACCTCCGCCTATCCGGGCCTCTGGGCTCCTACGCCGGATACGCCGAGGCCAAGTTTTCTAAATATAAATCGCTGTATGAGGAGGCCATATGGATATACAGCCAGCTCGTCGGCTTGGCGCGCTACCTCGCCACCTACGGCCCCCCCATCCTCGCGGGGGGGTTGCTGATATACGTTGCGTGGCTGAGGAAGGTGGGAGGCGTAATCCTCGGCATATTCATCGGGCTTTGGGTGGGCTTGGCACTTCTGGCAGGCGCGGTGGAGATAATCCCGCAATGCTACGTAGTATCCAAGATGGGCTCCTTCATCCCCATTTCATTTCCCATCCCCGTCCCAGGTCTTGTATGGGCTGAGGACTTCAAGCCCATTGCGGCTGTCGGATGCGACAACAGGATATTAGACGCGCTTAAGCTTCCTGCACTTGACGACTACGATCGGTGGCAACTAGCCCTCGCATACGCTTCTCTGTTCCTCATAGCCGCTCCGGCAATTGGCGGCGCAGTAGGCTACCTCATAGGCATCTAATTCAATATTTTTCACTTTGTCTTCAACGGCCATGTACGCCAAAACAATAACAATAGCGTTGCTGATGCTGGTGGCAGTGGTAATGGCCCAAACTACCAGCATTATAGATGTTCAGAAAGTCGAAAGCGCTGGCAAGGATACCTTGAAAAACGCCAAAATAGTGGCTTTGGCGTTAAACTACGTCGCTCTTGGTGTTATGATTGGTGCTTCAATATACGTACTCTTCGTGAGGAAGCGTAGCTTCCCGGAGCTGTTCGGCGAGTGGTGGTTCTGGGTGCCGATTGCGCTCAACATGGTGCCAGTCATACTGTACCTGCTCAGCGACTTCACGCCGCTGGTTAAGTCGATATACGACTGGGTAAAGCAAGAGCAGTGCCCGTTCCTGTACTGCCCGTAACCTAATTCAACGTTTTTTCTCCAGAGATTTTTTCCATGCGCATTGAACATGTATTGGTCGCCGCCGTAGGCATTGCGTTTCTGTTGGCGGCAGTCTCGCCGCTGATTCCCGAACCTGTGTACACCCAGTGGCACGACGCGCTGTACGCCGCGGCGGCGGCGTGGGTCTTGGCCACGGCGCTGTACAGGATCTTCAAGAGGGAGCCGGTTTGGCGCATCAACATCCTAGGCGCAGTTATGATGCTGGCAATTATGGCGCTGTATATGACCTACGTCAAAATCTACGCCAAGCCTGCCTCGGTTCAGATAGAAAAGGACTTAGAGACGCTGGAGGAGGTCAGGCAGATTTTTGAGAACCAGTTCGCGCAGACGGCGGCGCATACGGCGGTGGCCGCATCTGTCGTGGTCACGGTTGCGTTCGTACTTGCACCCATCACCTTGGGCGCCTCGGTTGCCGTTGCGCTGGTACTCATCGACTTGGCAATAGACATCATCAACGAATTCATGTCGATGGTAGCCTCCTACTTGGGCTTTGCATATGCAACTGTGACCGTGCTGGCGTCGCTGGTGCGCGCAATGGAGATCTTCCCCGCAGTCTTTGCGCCGATCGCCGCCGTTGCGGTGCCCAGCAAGAGGGCGATCGCGGTGGCGGCCTATGTAGCCGCCGTGCCCCTCCTCCTCGCCGTGGCGGTGGCCACCGCGCCAGGTCTGGCCCCCCTGTCGCTTTCTTCCGTTGCCATTGAAAAATTCGTCAACCCCAGCGCGGTTTATATATCCACCAACGCGCCCGTCTTGGTGGAGTTCACCGGGCCCTACATCTACTACAACGGCACCCACTGGGTCAACTCCACGCAGACCTGGTGGTACACCGTGTTGCCGCCGGGCTCGGTTTTGATGCTACCCAACGGCACGTGGAAGCTCACCAGATACATCTACGCCTGGGTGGAGTACCCCGTCAACTTCACCTTCACGCTTCAGAACGCCACGTATTCAATCAAAAGCCTCAACTACACCCTCACGCATGCCAACAGCACCTACAGCTTCAACACCACGTACCTATACCCCATCCACAACGCCACGTATGCGGTCCACGTCCCGTACAAGTGGTTCAGCTGGTGGGACGCCGCCGCGTCGCTGGAGCCCAACTCCGTAGACCTCACAGACAACGGCAGGCTCAACGCCACCTGGACGTTTAAGTATGAATGCTACGGCACAGTTGACCAGTGCCCCGGCACCCGGTGGGAGCTGGACGGTCTCGCCGCCGAGTTCCGCGACCTTGTAGTGAAGGTGCTGAACACAGAATACGCAGAAGTGACCTACTCCAAGTCGGAGACCACAGTGGCTATGGACAAGAACAGCTGGAAAAAGATATGCAACGCCACGGAAAGCGCCGTCCTCTCTGCCCTCGGCACCGGCTGTAGCGGCTGGCACCCAACGAAGCAGTGGAGCGTGACGATCGACGTGAAGAGTCAGCCAAAGTACGAATACGTAACTGAGGGGAACAAGACCCGTCTCAAGGAGGTGGAGACCTGGCACAGGGCCACAGTTGCCGTCTCCCTGCTGTACGTCCCAGCCCCGATGCCCATCGTGATGGGGTTCCAGCGCGGTTCACACGCCACCAAAGATATGGTGGACATAATATTCGGCTATGCGTTCTACGCGCTTTCGTCAATCAACCCGCTGGGTGGGTCGTTTGCATCGCTTGCCGCGAAGTTCATAGAGCCGTTTGCCTGGATCTGGACTTCGCTGATCCCCTGGGCGTTGCGGCTGATCTACACGCTCATCGCCGTCACGGCCGGGACGGCGGGCGTGCTGTTAATAGTCGGCGCAGGTGCGCCGATACTGCGGATCTTAGGCATTTCGCAGTTCTTCCAGCTGAAGCTACGGGTAGGTTCGCTTGAAGCCACGGCGTTGCAACTGGCCTCCAGAGGCCTCGCCGCGGTTGGCAAAGGAGGGGCGGCCGCGGTAGGCCGCGTCACCGCCGACGCCGCCGGAGAGGCAACCAAAGACGCAACGGCGTCTTTCACCCGCTATGCCCAGATGTGGGCGCTCTACGCCTCTTCTGCGCTCCGGTGGACGGTTTGGCTCTGGCGCTTCGACCCAATCCGCCTCGCGGCCGCGGCGTGGCTGTCGGCATACGTCGGCTCCAGGACGTTTATGAATGTGGTCATAAAGGCCCCGCATCCCCGCCTCCAGCCCGCCGCAGATGCCGTGGCGAAGCTCGTTGAGGTTGCGGCTAGGCAACTGAAGGGGATGCATCTGTTGGTGCACCACGGCTCTCCTCTGACACCAGAGGGCTTAGCCGCCAAGCACTCATCCGAGGCGCTGGACTGGCTTTGGGCTACGACGCACATGCGCGTGGACTGGATCATAGCCAAGCTGATCGCCTACATCCTCCACAGGGCGTACCACCTGAGCGGCGGCGATATGAAGCTGGCCGTGCTGTGGACAGTGACGACGCTCAGGCCGCCGCAACACACAGGCCACTTAGCCGCCTTTGCTGTAGTTTACGGCATAAAGACGAAGCCGCTTATGGTTCATCCCACTCATTTGGTGCAGGGCTTCAAACTATTCGGCTACAGCTACACGCAACAGCAGGCCGTTGCCAAGTACCTGGCGCATTTCGGCTACAATTTTGAACATCTCAAGCTGGCCTGGCAGAGGTACTACGACTGGATCAACCTCATCGTTCCTGATCCAAGCCTATTCGCATACCTGCCAGCCGACCTCTCTATGCGCCTAAAGCTCGCAGACTTCGCATTGATGAAGTACAGAGAGGGCGATCCGCATGCGCTGTACTTCTCTTCTATTCCGGAGTTCCGGAAGCTGGCAAGAGAGCAACTGGGGGTGGAAATTACGCCCGACGGCAAGACGGCGCCTGTGTGGAACATGTGGCTGAGGGGCGCCGCCAGAGCCGCGGAGAGGGGCGACGTAGAGATGGCGCTGAGGCTCGCCCCAGGCCCCATGGGCCAGAGGATTCAGCTCAACGAACCGCTTACGGCAGACGCAGAAAGCTTCACCAGGCTGAAGGGCATAATGGAGCACATCGTCGACAAGGCGGCCCGGGCCGCTGGCATGGATAGGGAAACCGCCGTGGCTGGGGTCTGGAAGATGCTTGAGGATCCGCAGATGCGGATGATGCTTAAGCTGGAGGGCGACTACAAGAGGCTTGAAGACGCGCTGAGGCAGGCCGTGGACGGCATACTGCCCCGAGACGTAGCTGAGAAGGGTCTGCCGAACATCATGCAGAACGGAGAGGCGCTGAAGGCGCTTTACGAGCTGGCGAAGGAGGACAGGCCCGAGTGGTTCGAGCGCCTGCCGAAGCACGTCCAGGAGCAGGCGCTGGAGAAGCTCCCGTATGGCGACTGGTCTTATGCGCACTACGCCAAATACGCCAGCGAGATAGCCGACATAACGTGGCGCGAGATCAAGCCGACGGGGGAGGTGGTGGAGCACAGGGTTCTGGACTACCTGCCGCCTCCGGTCAGGGAGGCGGTGGCCGTGCAGAGGCTTGCGGCGCTGGATACGCCGTTACCGCAAACTGTGTCTCCTGCGCCTGTGGCTGTTGACTACTCGCAGTACGCCAGGGCCGCTGAGATGTTCGGCGTAAAGAGCTATGAAGCAGTTGAAGGGGGCCAAGTGGTGGAGAGGCAGATCAAGCCGGAGGACTTGGCCGCGTTCGGCACGCCGACGGAGGTGAGGCGTATGCTGGCGGAGGCCGCTACATTTGCAAACGCCTCAGAGAAGTACTACGACGAAGGCAGGGACTACATACCGCTGAGAGTAGAGGGGAAGGATGAAGAGAGGGAGAAGAAGTTGAGGGAGTTCTTAGAGGGCCAGTTGCGGGAGGTGAGAAACATGGCGCTGGCGGCGGGGCTTGACGAGACCGAGGCGGAGGCCGCCGCGGAGCGGTGGCTCAAGATGCTGACGTCGTCAGAATACGCCGACTTCAGAGACAAGCTCCTGGAGTTTGCGCTGTATGAGGACGGACCCGACGCCTACATGGCGCTCCTCGGCATGATAGAGGTTGCAGGCAGGCTGTCGGGCGTGGAAGCTGAGGTGGAGCATGTGCCAGACGCGGTGGAGCATGTGCCGGAGCGGTACGCCCCCGTCCCCGGCTTCGAGGCGCCAGGCGAGGAGGTTGTGGGCGAGGAGTTCGAGGTGGTGGGGGAGACGGAGGAGGTGGTCGAGGCGCAGGTGGGGAGGATAGCAGACGTCAACCACGAAGAGGCGGTGAGGCGCATCCTCGGCTTCACTGAGGAGGACGCCATAGCCGAAGAGATAGTTCAGAAGTACAGGCTGGCCAGCGACGTCGCCATGAGGCTCGCCGAAGACTTCGGCACCTACGCCGAGACGGTGGCTGAGGAGGTGAAGCGCGTAGACGACTGGCTCGCCGCGGCGGGCGCCGACGACGAATTCCGCCGCAGGTACATAGAGCAGAACCTAGACCGGATTGTAGTAGACGCCGACAGCGTCATCAGAGAGCTGGCGGAGCAGGCCGCGGAGAAGGCGCCGAAGGAGATCCGCGACCTCGTGGCGGAGGACCTGGCCAAGGGCAGATTCGACGAGGTTAACTGGAAGCTGTCTCAGATAGAGCGGCACTGCGGATCTAAGGGCGGATGCACGCCTGAGGAGAAGAGGGACTTCTACACCAAGCTCTAAACTCAGCTTTTTAAGCATCAGGTTTATAAATAGGCGTTCTTATTTTTCATATGGAGCGTGTCTTGGTGGACGGGTTCAGGTACCTCGTCTTGCTAGACCGCATCCCCCCAGACCTAGACCTCTACGTCTTGTGCATCATCCTCAAGAGGATGGGCTTCCTCCCCGACTTCATACAGGCGGAGGTGTGGGCGCAGGGCCAGCCAGTTGCGTACTTCTACTTCCGCCGCCACGGAGGCGGCTTCTACGTAGGCCCCTCCAGGCGCCGCGTCGGCGGCAGGTGGCGGGTATTCGGCAAGCGGTACTTCGTGCGGCAGGGGTACATCACAGACGGCCGCACCAAGTGCGTTATGTGAATCTTTTTCTTTGCTGTCTGCCGCATTTTTAATATGCAGATTGTGAACGTTGTATCTACTTGCAGAAAGACAGCCGAAGTGCCAGAGGAGGTGCCCTACGAGGAGCTGAGGAACGGCAGGAAGTACTACTTCCTGCGGGAAGACGTCATCGCCGTTGTCTTCAACACTGGGAAAGTCAAGCTCTTCTCATCGCGGTACCCGCCGCCGAACCTGCCGTATTTTTCGGACTGCAGAATTGAGAACTTGGTGGTCGTGGCGGAGGTTCCAGCCATTCCCCTTGAGGAGCTCCTGGAGTTGCTGGAGGAAAGAGGCTTCATCATGGGAGACAGGGAGAAGGTAAACGCTGTGCTGGCGTACCGCGGCAAGACGACAGTCAGAATCTTTCCAAAGACAGACAGCGATGCGTATAAGGCGGTGATCTTCGCCCGCTCGGAAGCAGACGCCGAAGAAGCCGTACGCCTCCTCACAGCACGCTGACAGGGATTAGCTCACAGGGATGATTATCCCTGTCAGTCAACCCCTGTAAGGACCCTGTAAGGACGTCCCTGTCGTTGCACAGCATCTATAGATGGAGTCTTTAGCCGTTTTTCGTTTAATTACATTTATTCCCTGTTTAACGGCAGACGCATGCAGATGGCTAGCAAATCTGTGGGGCACCTACTGGGGCCGCTTGGCTGGCTGAACGTGAAGTTTGTTGCCCCAGTTGGCGATGAGGTGTTTGGCGAGGCAAGCGCCATCTCGATAGTCCCCATGGGGCCCACCGCCCCGAAGCCTGCGCCGCACGTCTCCGAGCTGACCGCGTTTGTATGCCTGTTGCTCATGCCTTCAATTGCTTTGCCGCAGTACCGCGCGATGGACATGGGTCCGCACAGCAAGACGCTGTCTGCCGCCGCCACAACTGTGTGCATGACGTACTACGGCGGGAAGCGCTACAGGCAACATAAACACATAGAGCTGAGGCTCGGCCCCCGGAGGTACATAGTGCTCCTGTGGCCGGACTCAGTCGCCGCGGCGCCTCTGGGACACATGGCCCACAGGCTCTACATCTTGTGCATGCAACCCGACTGCGACCTGTCCCCGCTGTTTGCCCTTGCCGACCCGCTCCAGTACCCGCAGTACGCCGCCGCCATCGCAAGGGCGATCTACGTGCCGCAACGCGAAAACATCCAGTTCAGCCGGTGGCTTCCCATCTGCAACTACATCAACTGCAAAGACACCATATTCACGGCTCCCAACTACGAGCAGACCTTCGCCCGCGCGGCCCTGGACATACTGAGCAGTCCGGAGAAGCTCCAGCTGTTGATGCGCCTCGTCTACGACCGCTCCAAGGAGGCGAGGAAGCTCGGCTTCATGGCCGGCCTCTGGACGCTGAACCCAGACGCCGTGCCAGGCGACATCTGGAGCCAGATAGAAGACGCAGTTAAGAGGCGCGACCACATGCAACTCTGCGACCTCTCCAAACACGCAGAAGAAGGCGTAGACAAGGGCCAGTTCTCCACCGCCGCAACGGCGGCCCTCGGCATGGTGGCGCATACGGTGCCCATGCAGATGATACTTCCGCTCCTCAGGCTCACCTTATGAGCCCATCCCAGAAGCCGAAGGTGGTTGCGTTGCTGGAGGAGCTGGGCCTCTACAGCCGCAACTCGCCAGGCATCTACATCATATACGGCGCCCCGGCGGTGGGCAAGACCACCCTCATGGCCAGGCTCCTCTGGGAGCTCGCCGACTTAGGCATTGCCACCTTCTACATAGGGACTGAGCCGAACCTAAAGCTCTACGGCCAGCTGGAGAAGATAAAGGAAAAACTGCCGCGCGTCTTTAAATGCGGCTACCGGGAGATAGCTACGGTGGAGTACGTGGACTCCTACCTGCCCCTCCTCCAAAGGGCAGTCGAGGTGACGGGGCACTGCGGCGAGGCCGTCTTGGCGGTGGACTCCATAACGGCCGTGGCGCTTCACGAGCAGGGCCGCTACCTCGCCGCCACGGGCAAGCTGGACGTCCTCCCCATAGTGAGGACTATGAGTAGCTTCGCCAACGCCATGACCCAGCTCGTGGCGAACAACATAGCCAGCAAAGCCATAAGCGTCTACTACGTGGCCCAGGAGAGGCCCGCCATAGGCCAGACCTACCACGGAGAGCCGGCGGCGCCCTCCTTCGCCATGCGCGCCCAGCACAACGTCCAGGCAGTGGCCAGGCTCACAGTCGGCGCAGAAGGCAGAAGGATACTCAAGGTGGTGTGGCACCGCATTTCGAAATACGCAGGAGCCACAAGGGAGGTGCAGATAGAACCCCTACTATAAGAAAAAGGGCTTAGGAATAAGTGTAGGCAATTTTATCAACGTCTTTTATCGGTAGTTCCCACCTCTGGTGGTCAAAGATAACAACATAGTGGTATGGCCGTGCTAAACGATAGAAACCAGAAGCGCCGCCAGGCGTTATTATTATCGGGTTAAATCGTAATAAATCTCGGGATTCGAGATAGTGATTTATTGAAACGATAAATGGTCTCATCATGGCAACAAACGCCTCTGAATAAACTTCGTTTGTTATAAACGATAACGCATCGTCTAAAATTATCGGAACGCCAATTCTGCTTCGCAATACATAGAGTATTCCTACCAACAATCTCTTTACCAATTCGTCAAAATTTTGCAAACATGTTGGAACAACGACTTTCTCGCCATTAATAAATCGCGCCAGCATCTTAAGCCGCGGTTCGAGCCACATAGCAACGTCTGGCTTATATTTTTTATTCACAAAGTCGATTAGGCATTCTACGCTGTTACACTCAGCTGTAACCAACGCGTCAAATGAACTTCGAAAACCGTCCGACGCGGTAAACTGCAGAATACTACTGATTTTTCTAATAATTATGTCGGCGCCACGAACCTCAACAACCTTTTCTCTACAGTCTTTTGCTTGGATAAAGATTGCCTCTATATTCATCTTTTTTGCAACTCCAAGCAATTTTAAGATAATCTTCGTTTTACCAGTCCCAGGCGGGCCTATGGCTGGGCCCGCGTAGGTTTGCCCCAGCCCACCTGGGATACTGTGATACGATCCACTCCAGAATTTTTTCCGTTTTCATGTGTCGTTTTTACTTAGGCTTTATTGTGGAATTGGTTCTATTTTTTCTGTGTCTGTGGGGGTGTCATGTACCTGTATTCTGTGCCTGCGGTGTCGGAGGAGGAGTTTCAGCAACTCATCTTGACGCCTGGGAGGAGGATCGGCTTGGACATGTCCAGGGGGTTTATCCTGTCTGAGGAGCCGCTGGCTCCGCCGTTTTTGGTGGAGGGCAGGGAGGGGGAGGCGGTGGAGCTGTGCGCGGGGAGGCCTCCGCTTCCGGTCGTGGGCCACTACCCGGCCAAGGGCAGAGGTGCGCCGAGGGTTGGGGCCTCCACAGCGCCTAGGGGCGTGATATGGCTCGACCCCATCGGCATATTCCACAAGGGGAGGGAGTGGCGCGTGGCGACCAGTTGCAAGACCAGGCCGCCGCTGATGGGCTGGGAGCGGGTGACGGTAGACGCCGTGGCTGAGGTGCTGAAGTACATGTCCTACTGGTACTGGATCTTCTGGCCCAGGGGGATCCGGGTGGATCCCCGCGGCTCGCAACTGTGGGCAGAGGGCACCGCGCTTCTGGCGAAGAGGAGGGGCAGAATTAGCCACGTGGTGAAGGGCGTGGAGGGGAGCGGCGACGTCTTCAAGGTGGTGGACGAAGACGCCTTGATTGGAGACGTGCGGTCAGCCGCATCTGCGGACGAGCTGATGCACATGTTCATCGCAGGCGCGTCGGCCTCTGGGAAGACCACCCTTGTGAAGAGCATCATAAGCGGCCAGCGCTACGTGGTGGTGGACATCACGCCCAAGGGGGAATACGCCGCGTCTCTGGGGCCCACCGTCGAGGGAGGCATCAACTTCTCGTCCTTCACCGTGGAGGAGCGCGTCCAGCTCCTCACATTGGCATTCGCCGCGACGCTGGGCAAGGAAGACGCCAGCTTCTCCCCGGTGCAGTTCGGCGCGTTGCGGCGCTTCGGCGCAGTGCCGCTACAGAACCTCCTCACCGCCATAGCAGGCGCGCCAGATCTGCCCCAGCTCAGCAAGCAGGTCATGATAGAGAAGCTGTCGTCCCTCTGTGCTGAAGTAGATACAGAGTACAACTGCACACCGCATCCGCTCCTTGCCAGGCAGGTAAACGTGAAGCCCCCCGTGGTGGTGAGGGTGGCGGTGGAGGATCCCTTCCTGCAGGCCGTCGTAGTCCACGGCATCTTGATGCGCCTGCTGAAGACCCCCCAGCCGCAACCCACCTTTGTAGTCATCGACGAATACCACCGCGTGGCGGCTAAGGTGGAGAACATAGAAGACCCCGTCGAGAAGGTCATAAGGATGGGGAGGCACGGCAACTGGCACATGATAATATCCACGCAGAGCCCCCTGGAGCTGAAGACCGCCGTCATCTCCATAATCCCCACGCATGTATACTTCCAGCTACACGGCGAGGCGGCGAAGCTTGCCGGCGCCGTCCTCAACGTGGACCCCGCCGTAATCTCCTCCCTGGGCCCCGGCCAGTGGCTGGCGGTGGTGAGGAGCGGGCCGCGCAAACCCGCCTGGCACAGGAAGTCGCCTTAATGCTCTTTCTGACATATACCAACTCCGTCTTCCTCCAGATCCCCCACCCAGCCATGACGTCTCCACAGTACCTCAAGTACCTCCCGCCCCACGCCGCTCCGCGGTGGCTGGACTCCGGCGGCTACCTAGCGCTTAAGAGAGGCGCCCGGCTCCCCACCCCACGGGAGCTCTGCAAACTATGCGAAGATGTGGGGGCCGAAGTGTGCTTCGCCCCAGACGTCCCGCCCCCGCCCGACGCCGACTCCCTGACCTATTTCCGGATCGAGGCGAAGAACCTCTCCACAGCCAGCGACTCCCCCTGCCCCC
>Ga0080005_132027_pt1 | contig 12553 bp, 13 predicted proteins | sample JossMetagenome_2_FD_69208 | JGI IMG/M metagenome (GOLD analysis project Ga0080005, IMG submission 69208) | Hot spring sediment microbial communities from Joseph's Coat, Yellowstone National Park, USA - JC3_ASED (SPADES assembly) (version 2) | ecosystem: Environmental > Aquatic > Thermal springs >... | reverse complement strand
CGGGAATGCCTCGTCGACGAGTACGGCCACCCTCCTCCTGCCCCACCTGTCGAGCAGCTCCCTAACTATGTCTATGGCTAGGTTAGCCAGCTTCAATTGAGCCACGCCTGAAGTCTCTGCCGCAACGTCGATAAGTCTCTTGGCGACATCCGCTACGTCCGTATGGGCCACGAAGTCCACGCGCGCGACGTCGACGTAAATGGCGTCGTAGCCAAGGTCCCTAAGTATGGTTGCCGCCTGCCTAAGGAAAGCCGACTTGCCGCATCCCTCCGGGCCGAAGATGACCACGGGGCGTAGCGTGCCCTCTCCGCCCCACTCGGCCACCTGCCCGATGGCCCTGTCCCTATCCGTAAACTCGATGTCTAGGTTGGCGAACTTAACCGTGGCCCTCCTCACCTCACTTCGCCGAGCGCCAGCCTGCGGCCTCCCTATGTAGCGGCGTATGCCAGGCCGCGCGTCCGCCGATTCCCAGCTCCAAGTCCCTCTCGGGCGGGGGCTGGTCTGCCCATAGGTGCTCCTGCCCGCCCACGATGTCGGTTGCCATGTTTAGCTCCGTCTCGGGTCTCCGGCGTGCGGCTGGGGCGCCTCACGGCGTTGCGACGTCCCTCCTCCACCTCCTCGGCGTGTTTAGCCACTGCAGGCCGAGGGCCAGCGCCTTCTCCTCGTCCACCTCCACGCCGAGGCGCCTCGCTATGGCGTACCCCACGGCCCTGGCCAGCACGCGCACCGGCGCGGCCAGGCGGAGCACCTCCTCCGCGGCGCGCCTAAGGGCCTCGACGAGGGCCGGCGACCTTATGCGGCCGCCCCTCCTGAGGTAGAGTATGGCCGCATCTATGAGCGCCCTGGCGGCGGGGCGCGCCCTAAGCCAAACCCCCCTACGCAAGGCGCGGCTCTTAAGCCCCCGAAGCGACACCAGCGAAGGCACAAACCCCGCCGCCAAGAGCATAGCGACGAACGGCCACAGATATATAAGCGTTTTGGGCAGAGGCGTCGGGCCAACCCCGCCGCGGCGGCCATCGGCGTGGCCCATCGAGGCGCTGCGGCTTCCATCTCCCGCGCCTGTCGGGCCTTCGCGGCGTCTGTGGCGGGGACAGATATTTAAGGTCGCGCCATATGGTTTTTCGTGGTCGAGGCCGTGGAGAGGCCTCTTCCCAAGCCTACCGATGCGGCCTATGTGGAGGCCCGCCTGCTGGAGGCTCTCGTGGAGGCCCGTCTGGCGCTTCGCTTCCTTGAGGAGGGCCTTACGAGGAACGCGGCGGGGAAGGCTTTTCAAGCCTGGAGGGCGCTTATGGCGGCCCTACTGCGGCTGGAGCTGGACAGGCTCAAGGCGTTGGCCAAGACCGAGGAGGAGCGCCGCTGGCTCGAATCCACCGCGGTGCCTAGGGTCCCCACGACCAAGATCAAGGTCCTCGCCAATCTGCTGGAGGACTTGGGCCATGAAGGCATCTCCGCCTGGACGGACAAGGCGCTTAACCTACACGACTACCAGTACAACGGGCCGGATCCCGACATGGCCCTCTCTAAATATACGACGCGGGGGGAGGCGGCGGTGGACGTAGGGAGGCTTGCGGCCGAGGTCGCGAGGCTGGTGGAGTCGCTCAAGCCCCGAGTGAGGTGGACGGAGGAGCTCGAACGCGCGCTGGAGGAGCTGAGGTAGGCCTTGGGCCGTCGCTGTTCGTTACCTTGGAGGGTGCTCTGGAGTCTGTGAGGCGGAACATAATTGGGCTGGAGGTTGGCTACGCTGAGATAGATGCGAGGAGTTGTCGGGAGAAGGCAACGACGCTCATAGGCTACCTTCTGCCTTTGGCATTTGTATCTCCTGGTATATGTGGCGCCCGTGGCACGGTAGTTGCCACGGCTAGGAGCCGTAGCTCCGGGGCCGAGGCCATCCGCTTTATAGCAACCGCGTTTTTTCTTGTCCATAATACCCCCTGGCGCTTGTCATACGCCCCTGGTACTCCTGGTCGCCTTCCTCCTGATGACTAAGTCGGCGTGGCGCGGCCTCTGGCTGGGCGGGAAACGCGGGGCAGGCGACCAAGCTATCGTGCAGGGAAGTACGAAGAAGATGTGCAGGAGATGACGTAAGGCTGCCTCGCCGCGATTCGGAGGAACTCTGCGAGACGATCTCCAGCCAACGGTCTTTTGGGTCTAAGCTTCCTTTGCGGAGGTAGGAGTTAGACCGGCGAAAGCCTAGACACGACGACAAGGTTATATAATATAGAAACGCTAGAGAATGCGGAGCAAAGGTACAGAGACACGATAAGGCCTGTACTCAACGGAATGGTTGCTATTATTGTTTTTATATAGAGTTTATTTTATAATGGTATGAACCTACCGGAGATTTTGGAATATGTACCTAGGTTCCCTGAACCTATTGAGACGTTTCTGGCTTATTTATCCCTGCTACTTATATTCGGGTGGTTAATACGGCGTAATTGGAAGGTATGGTCTTGGCTTCTGCGTCCTTTGGCTGTTCGCTGGAGGCGGTGGCTAGGTAGGCGTTATGTGGAGAACGCCTTGAAGAGTCTTACCAAAGACGGAATGGAGGTGCCGCTGTCCGGCGAGAGGTACAAGGTCAAGATTCGATGGGCTGAGAGCGAGGGTGTTGATGTTTTGCTCGACGAAGGGGCGTTGATCGTCAACATGCCTTATGCGGAGGAGCTAGAACATGTAATCGCAAGGGCGTTGCTTCTCGCATCGCCGTATTTGGTCTCGCCGTATCTTGCGGCGGTGTTTGGAGAGAAGCTGGCGCGCGCCTTGACTGTCAGCATCGCATATCGCCACGCCTCCCGCGACCTTAGGGTACTTACGCGTCTGGACGATCTTGTAAACGGGCTTACAGCCAGCGATGCCGAGTTTAGGGATGTAGTGGAGCTCGTCAAGAGAGCCGATCAAGTATCATACTACTCCCACATTTTTCTTCCGGAGATTGGCAGGACTCTACAAGATTTCGCTGCTACTGAGCTGGACAGGGAAACGTTTAGGAGGGAGGCGCTGGAGTTGTTACGGCTTTTAGCCAACCTAGATGAGATCGATGTGCCGTACTTATGTGGGTCGTATCTCCGCCTTGTGGTTGTGAGAGCCGGGCGGCTTGAGAAGGTGATGCTAGATATGTGGGAGCCCTATGTGGGGTTTGTGGAAGGTGTCCGGGCTAAGTGTAGGGGTTTGTGGAAGATCTATGTGGTGTCTGCCGGGGGCGTGATACGCGGAAAGGTCGCACATGAACTTGTCAGTTTTATGGCGGAGAAAACTGGCGCGAAACTCGTTCGCGCCGAGCTTTACACGGCCCTGATGTTTAGGGGGAGGCCACGCGTACCTGCCTACGTCGCTGAGTTAGTGCTGGCGCCGCCTGGCGGTTAGTTGTGCCGCCTCGTAGAGGCACTTGACGTCGTTGCAGACCAGGCGGATTTGCCCCTCGTGTTTGAAGATGCCGCCTATGTTCTGCATAGTGACAGATCTGCCGCAGATGTAGCAACGGAATCTGCCTGCCACTACGTCTTGGTAGATCCCAAGTTTTTTAAGAACATCAACGAGATTTCTGTCGTCAACGGCGTAGAGAGTGATCTCGCCTATGCGTTTTGCCTTAAGCTCTTGCATGGATACAAATCTCTGCGCATTTATAAATTAGACGCTTTGGCGTGGAAGCCCCATGGGCAAATCACCCCATCCCAGCCTTAATTGCGGAGACAGATAGGCTGATCCCCCGCCCTAAAGGGCGTGGCTTTCCCGTTTTATTATTATAAGGCATGTCGCCGCGCTGTCCTTGCATACTGGGCATCTGAGCCCTACGCCCAGGTTGAAGCTGTACCAGAACCTCTCTAAGGACGAGAAGAGACCGAGGGCTAGGAGTATGCGATATCCCGCTAGTCAGCTGAGAAAGGGCGCCAGGCGGTGGATGTGGTGAATAACGTGAACGTCTCAAGCGCCGTACAGCCGCAGGGAAGGCCGGGGCGGCGGAGGGCTCTGTAGCCGCTAGAGGGCGCCGACGGCGTCGTGGTCTACGACCTGGACTAGTGGCGCGCTCTTTAGCTGCAGTCGCCAGAGGTCGGGGATCAACGGCGAGCTGTTGATCGGCGTGCAGGAAAAAGTCGCCGGCGTCGACCAGAGCCCGCGCGTCGACCTCCTGTTGCGTGAGCGGATTTGCCAACTTGGCCCTGACCCACAGGCCCACGGGATCTCTGCGGGCTTGGGTTAAATCTCTTTCCGCATCGCGGCGCCTCGGCCCGCGCCTAGATCCCTGCGGGCCTCCGTCAGGGACGGCTCGGTCGGCGCTGGGGATGGCGGCCTGCCCCGCGGGCTCCGTCCGCCGGGCCTCATGCGGACGGGTCGGCCGTGTTCGTATTTTTATGGGGGCGTCTTCGCGCCTATGGATCTGCTGACTGGGTATAGGCTGTTGGTGGAGGCCGCGTCGGCCGGGGCCAACGTGACGGTCCTCGCCGACGAGTTCAACAGGGCTCTTGAGGGCGGGGGGTCGCTGGGCCCCGACTTCGGCGTGTTGGCGCAGCGGCTGGCCGACGAGGCGAGGCGGTCGTTTTTGGTGTCTGTGGCCGTGGCGGTCGTCGTTCTGGCTGTGGCGGCCGTGGCGGCGGCGTTCCTATTCCGCTATAGGCGGAGGCTGGCGGGGTGGCTGTGGCTTAAGGCGTGGGGCGGCGGGGTCTTGAGGCCGGGGGACGGAAGGCCGAGGACTCTGCTGTTCGATGGGGAGGTTCTGGCGGTGCTGGCGGCCGTGGCGGTCGTGGGCGTGGCGCTGGTCGCGTCGCTTCTGTTGAGGCCGGCGGCGGGGGAGCCCTTCTCGGCCATAGGCCTGCTGGGGCCCGGCGGGAAGATCGGCGGGTATCCGGCCGAGGTTCAGCTGGGCGCCCCGATCTCGCTGTATATATATGTCTACAACCATATGGGGACGCCCATGTGGTTCGTGGTGTACGTCAAGGTGTCCAACTCGACGGCGGAGCCTCCTCTGCCTGGACGGCCGGCGGTCGTGATGCAGAGGCTCCTTCTGGACAACGGGACTTGGATAGCCCCGTTCTCAATCGCCCTCAACTCCACCGGCAGGCAGAGGATCGTGGCGGAGCTCTGGGCCGTGTACCCCAACGGCACTCTGGCCTACACCGGTAGGTACGTCCAGCTCTGGGTCGACGTGCGGGGCTAGACCAAGAGGCAGTTGCGCCTGCAGAGAGGCCTCGCGAGGGGCCGCTCGCCTATCAAGATGTCGGCCTCGGGCGGCTCGGCCCTCGGGAGGAGGCCTGCGAGGTCGGCGTACGCCGGGGCGGGGGAGGCGTCCAGCGGCTCGGCCATGGCTATGAGCCTCTCCACGGCGTCTCTGTAGTTGCTCCTCCGCGCCTCCACGCGCTCGGTCCCCCTGCGGGTGATCGCGATCACCTCCACCTTCTCGGCCCGCGTCAGCGCGGCGGCTACGGCGCCTGCGAGGGCCTCCAGCACCCTGTCAAGGGCCTTGGGCGTTGTGGCGTAGAGCAGCGCGGCTATGCGCGGCTCCCCGGCGGCTCTGCCCTCCAGGATCTTGACGACGGGCTTGGCGATCTTGGCCATCTTCTTCCAGTGCAGCCTCCTGAGGGGGTCCCCCGGCGCGTACTCCCTGGCGCCCGACACCTCCTCGGGGACCCCCGACACCAGCCTGGCCCCAAGATCTACGGCGGCTCTGGCGCGCGGCATCACGTAGATGGGCGGATGCCTCACGGCCCTTCTGTACACCACGGTCCCCGTGGGGCTTACGTAGGTGAAGACCAGCCGCGGGGCGTAGAGCCCGGCCGTGTCGAACAGCGCCTTGACGTCGACCGCGGCCTCGCCGTCTACGCTCACGGACCTTCCGTCCGGCAGATCCACGACGGCGGGCGCCCCCGTCTTGATCCTCAGCCTGTACGCCAGAGGCCTCCCCGCCACGGCCTCGAGCCTGCGGGGCGCCTCGACGGCCGGCCTGTCCCGCGCGAATCTGGCGTGGTACCAAGCCGCCTCGGCGAGAGTGTACAGAAGGGCGGGGGCGAGGGCGGGGCTGAAGGCGGTCGCCAGCGCGAATATCAGGAGGTGGACGTGCCAGCGGAGGGAGTTGTCCCTCGTCTTGGCCGCGTGGAGCAGCGGGATCAACGCGGTTGCGAACGCGGCGGCTGCCGGAGGGGGCAGGAGCGCCGCCACGGCGTAGTGCAACAGGAGGGCGGCTGTGTGGAGGCGCGCGAGGGGCTTGAGCTCGAGGGAGAACAGGGCGGCGGCCGCCGCGACGGCGGGGAGGTTGGGCCAGGCGGCGGCTAGGTATAGGAGGGGGAGGGCCTTCCTGGCGGCGTCATAGATAGGTGGGGGGCTCCACCTGGGCGAGGGCATCCTCAACGATCTGGCGCGGGTCTACGTCTCCGTATTCGTGCTTCGGGATTATTCTGTGGTCCAGCGCCGGATGCGCCGCCTTCTTGACGTCGTCGGGGATCACGTAGTTCCTCCCGTCCAGGAGGGCGAGGGCGCGGGCCAGTCTGTACATCGCTATGGGGGCCCTCGTGGATAGGGGCACGGCCGCCCTCTCGTCGCGCCGTATCCGCTCGACTATCTTGAGTATGTAGTCCACCACGTCGTCGGCGACGTAGACGCTCTTGGCGTCGACGGCGAGGGGCTTGGGGCGGGCCGGCCTGCCGTCGAGGGACTCCAGATCGTCGGACAGCTTGACGACCCAGCGCTCCGTGTCGAGGTCCACGTACTCTATATGTAGTGCGGCAGTGAAGCGGTCCAGTATGGCGAGGGGGAGCTGAGGCGCCGCGCCGGCGGCTATCTCGGTGACGTTTATGGTGGCTATCACCATGTGGGGGGCGGGCATGCGGAGCGTCGCGCCCTCTATCGTCGCCGTCCTTTCCTGCATGGGCTCTATCAGCGCCGAGAGGGTGCGGGGCGGGCCGCGGTTTATCTCGTCTATAAGCACCACGTTGTTGAATATAGGCCCCTTCACGATGCGCACCTCCCCCTGGACGTAGACGCCGTAGCCCAATATGTCGGAGGGGAGCGTCTCGTTGGTCATCTGGACGCGGGCGAAGGTCCCGCCTATGGCCTGCGCCAGGGCCTTGGCCAGGGTTGTCTTGCCTCCGCCCACGGGGCCGAGGAGGAGTAGGTGGCCGCCCGCCAGGAGGGTGGCCACGGCTATCTCTATGGTGCGCCTGTCTCCGAGGTAGTATTTAGCCACGGCGTCCACCACATCCTCCGGCCGGATCGCCGCGTCTCCCTCTACGCTAAACACGGCCACGGCGGGCTTTCAATGCCAAATATAAAAACATCGCTGTGAGGGCCGCAGGCGCGATCCAGGGCCGGGCCGCATATAGATATTCGTGGATCCACTGCGACGGATCGCCGCCGGCGACGACTATCTCGACAGGCCGGGCGCAGATCCTCTCGGCGTAGGCCGAGTTCCACCGCATGGCGAGGTTTGTAAAGAGCGAGGCGTGGTAGATGTACACGGTCCTGTTGCCCTCCCTAACGGCGAGCGCCAGGGGGTAGGGGCCGCGCGCCGTGCCGGCGAAGCTCGTCGGGCTCGTGGCGATCAGGACCTCGCCGTTGCCTATCAGCGGAGTCGCGTTGGGGGCGGCCAGCGCAGTTCCGTTCACGTCCGCGGCGGCGGGGATGTAGGGGCTGCCGAAGTTGGCGAGGGGGTCCACGATCTCGGCGGTGGAGGCCGACACGTTTAGATTCGGCAGGGAGGCGCCGGGCGCCAGGATCACGACGTCCGCGTTGGCCGAGGTTCTGCAGATCTGGGCGAGCTCCGAGAGCCCGTTCGGCCCTGGGTTGTAGGGGCTGTAGGGCGTCGTCGACGGCGTGAGATAGAGCACGGCGACAGCCAGCAGGAGGGCCGCTATAATCGCCCCGCGCATATCCGGGCCTCGGATATCTCTTGTGACGTCGGCACATGCGGCGAGTAGACGCTCCTCTCGGCCAGCTCCACTATTTTCTTGAGGCATCCCCCGTCCTTCGCGTAGCTCCCGACGCGCGCGGCGTATTCCCTATAGGTCATCGTCCTGCTGTAGCGGACGCCGGCCCTCTCCCCCAGGACGTGGAAGACCTCGGCCAACAGGCCCAACGCCGCCTCAGCCCCCTCGGGCAAAGGCCTGCGCCCTGCGGCCTCCGCCACCTCGCGTCTCACCTCCTCGAGCCCGCCGCGCCTCGGCCGTAGGCGCCGCGCCACGACTAACAAAGCAGCCGCGGCGACCCCCACCTGTATCGGGTTGACCACGAAGACCTGCGCCGAGGCCTGCGCGGAGGCGTAGGGCGGCGCGGCTTGGGCGACCGCCCGCACCACGGCGGGCCCGGTGGGGGCTTCCAGAGGGACGTAGCCGCCCAGCGGCGTCTCCCCCAGGAACGTGGCCACGGCGAGCTTCGGCTCCACGTACACCTCAAGAGGCGCGGGGGCCCCCGCCACGAGCACCGGCGGGGCGCGTAGCGATATCTGCGGCTCGGCGGCCGCCACCGCCACCTGGGCGCTCGCCGAGGCCGGGGCCCAGGGCCCCTTGGGTTGCGCCGTGGCGTTGATGGTGTAGTTGCCGGGGCCGAGCCCGGCGGTCGGGACCTCGAGAACCGCCTCGTCCCTCACTACAGCCCTCAGCAGCACTGTCGAGGTCCCGTTGCTCAGGGCCACGACGACCTGTCTCTCCACGGGCGGGCTCTGGCGTATCTCTATCCGGAGCGGATCCCCCCACCGGACCGTCGCCGGGACCGACAGCGCGAGCTCCGTCGCGTTGAACAGGACCCTCAGCTGTATCGAGGCGCTGGAGGGGGCGTAGGGCGAGCCCGGCGGCGGCACGTAGACGGCGGTTATATTGGCAAGGGAAACGTACACCGATATGTACACATTCGCGTTGAATCTGCCCCGCGCGTCGGTCAGCGCCAGCGCGGCGAGCCTGCCCTGGAGATATATAGCGATCAACGCGCCGGCCACGGGCCTCCCGCGTGAGGTCAGACCGCCGGAGACGGCCACGTGGCTTCCGGCCCGCGCGGCCGTGGCGTTGGCGCCTATGGCCATCTCGGTGGGCGCCGCGTTGGAGGGCGTGGGCGATGTGACATTCGTGGCGTTGGAGGGCGTGGGCGATGTGACATTCGTGGCGTTGGAGGGCGTGGGCGATGTGACATTCGTGGCGTTGGAGGGCGTGGGCGATGTGACATTCAGATGCGTCTGGTTGAGGAACACCACGGCCTCAGCGAGGAGCGCGGGGTCCGACTTGATTATATTAGCCAGCGCCCTGAGGTCCACCGGCGTCGTGAGCGTCGGCGCCGTCGGCTTGATCAGCGCCGCCAGGGCGAGGACCGCGGCGAAGGCCAGCGCCACCGCGAGCCGCCTCACGGCCCCAGCAACGCGGCTATCCTCAACGCGGCGAAGTAGGCGAAGGCGGCGAGGAGCGCCACGCCGATGGCGGTGTGGATATGGCCGACGGGCTTGGGGAGGGGACGCGCGAACGGGGCCGCGGCCCAGTATATGAGCGTATACACCGAGACGATGATGTCGATGGCGTGTACGCCTAAATATATGAAGAACGCCGCGGCGACGCCGGAGAGCGCAACGAGGGCCATGTAGGGGGTCCTCATCGCACCACCACGACAAGCCTTCTGCCCTCTGCCCTCTCGTCGGCTATCTCCACCGGCCGTCTCCACAGCTCCGCCGCCACGGCGGCCGTGATGGAGGCCAGGACGCCGCCGAGCGCCGACCTCGCCAGGAACTTGCCGTAGAGATCGGGCGCGGCGGCCCCTCCGTACTCGACGACCGCGCCGTCGGGTCTCTCGGCCACGGAGACCGATCTGGCGAGCCCCAGGGTGTTCACCACGCAGCTCCTCAAAGCCTCGGCGAGATCTCCCGGCAGCTCGCCGCAGAGCTCCAGGGCCTTGGTCCCCGGCGTCGCGAGGACCACCGCGGGGCCGGCCTTGGTCTTGAAGGTGAGCGCGCCTCTAGGCACCGCCTCCGGCCTCTCGCCCGCGACGACGGCCACGGGCCTCCCCGCCGCCGAGGAGGGGACGTAGTAGGCCTTGGGCGGCGCCCCCACGGCCTGCAGCAGCGCCGATGTGTTCTCCCACCCGGCCTCGCCGAGCTTGGCCAGCACCTTCTCGCGGGCGGCCGGCTCCCACGTGGCCAGCAGGCCGGCGGACACGGCGGCGAGCCCCAGGGCGAGGAGCGGCGCCAGGTTGGGCTGGAGCAGGCCCAGCGCCGATACGGCGGCTCCCAGCACTATTAGGGAGGGGCCTAGGTCGCTCTGCATACGGCGGCCAGCGCCTCGGTCCTGTACTTCCGATAGGCGGCGTATACGGCGAGGGCGGCGGTCAGGGCGGCGAGGCTGGCGACCACCGGCTCCAGCCTGATGCCGAAGGGGGTGTAGTTGAGGACGAGCCCCACCAGGGGCACCACCGCCAGGCTGAGGCCGATGGACAGCGCGAGGCGCTCGAGGGGCGAGAGCTCGTCTCCCCTGGGGTAGAGCGCCTCGACCAGCGCGTAGCCCGGGAGGAACAACACGAAGAGGGTCCCCAGCACGTACCTCAGATAGAGGAGCGGGGGCTCCGCGGCGAGCAGCGCCAGAGCGGCCGAGGCGGCGGCCAGGCCTAGGACCAGCCAGAGCCAGATCCCGCCGGGGCCGAGGACGTAGGCGAGGGCGCTGTCGGCGCCGCTCTCCACGGCCAGCTCGCCTCTCTTGACGCTCATCATGAGCTCGTAGGCCACCTCGTATTTGGGCTTGCCCGTGCGCCTCGCCGCGTCCTCCACGGCCTCTCTAACGGTGGCGCACCTCCTGGCGTATTGGGTGAAGTCCACGCCGGCAGTTCACTTTATAAATATAAACATTGCCTCCGCCGTGTCTGTATATAGGGCCGGGCTGTGGCTGTACCTGTCCAGCATAGCGGCCTCGCTGGGGGGCTATCTATTCTGGTTCGTCGCCGCGGCGTCGGTGAGGACGGCCGTGCTGGGCGAGGTGGCCTACGTCGTGTCGCTGGCCTCCATAGCGACCACCCTGCTGACGCTGGGCGTCCCCACCGCCATGATGAGGCTGTGGCCCGCAACGCGCGATAGGGGATACGCGGAGGGGGCCCTGGCCTTTACTGCAGCCGCGGGGGCCGCGTCCCTACTGCTCGCCCTGTGGAGGCCCGTCCTGGCGCTCCTCGTGCCGTCCGGACTGCTGTCGTCGTACTACACGGCCTACTTCCAGACCACCTACAACACAAGGCCGGTTTTCTACGCCACGGTGGTCGGCCAGGCGGCGAGGATCGCGGCGGTTCCCCTCCTGGCGCGTCTGGGCCCCGACGCCCTGGCCGCCACGTATTCGCTCCCGGGCCTTCTGCTGGCCGCTCTGGGCGCCGCCTCCTCCCGCCTCAGGCCGAGGCTCTTCGGCGTGAGGGAGCTCGCCGAGGCCGGGCTCTCCGTGTGGCTTCCCAGCGCCGTCTCCGTCCTGGGCACCAACCTGGGCGTGGTGGCCGCCTACAACCTCGCGCGGCCCGAGGTGGCCGGCTACGTCTACATCGCGCAGATACTCGCCGGCGCGGCCGTGGGCCCGTCGACCATCGTGACCGGGGTCCTCCTGCCCTATCTCTCCTCCTCGCAGGACCCCGAGGCGGCGGCCGTGAAGGCGTTCCGCCTGTCTCTAGCCATCTCCATCCCCCTCGCCGCGATGTTGATCACCGGCGGCGCGCGCTTCCTGTCCATCCTGGGGAGCCAGTACGCTGAGGCCGCGGACGCCCTGGCGGTGTTCGCTGCGGCCAATTTGGTGGGGCTGGCGGCGGGGTCTCTGGGCAATTTGGCCTACGCCCGGGGCGCATACCTCTTCTATCTGGCCGTGGGCCTCGCCGCAAACGCCACGAGGATCGCGCTGTACGCCGTGCTGGGCTCCACCGACGTGGGCGTCGCCTTGTCGTCCCTCGCGGGGACCGCCGTGTCTCTGCTCTACGCGGCCCGTTGCGGATCCGCGGCCCGCCGCATGGCCGCCGTGACGCCTGGAGCCCTCCTGGCCGCCCTGCCGGCGCTCGCCGCCGCGCCCTTCGGGATAGCTCCGGCGCTCGCCGGCGCCACGGTCGGGTACGCCCTCGCTGTGCGTCTGGGGCTGGTCTCAAGATCCGAGCTGGCCGAGTTCGCGCAGCAGGTCCTCCCCACGAGCCTCTACCTGAGGATAGCCCCCGTAGCCTCCAAGCTGCTGGACGTGCTGGACTAGGCCCGGCCCCTCAACGGCCTTCCTTTTCGATGATCTTATAAACTGGGGCCAACGGCCGGATATGAGGGTCGTCGTCACGGGCGGCGCCGGCTTTATCGGCAGCCACGTCGCGGTACGTCTCGCGGAGAGGGGGTTCAAGGTCGTTGCTGTGGATAATCTGGAGAGGGCATCCTCAGTCAAGCGGCTGGAGGAGGCCGGCGTGCCGCTGGTGGCGGGCGACGTCCGCTCCGTCGACCTGCCGCCGGCAGACGCCGTGGTGCACGCCGCCGCCTATATAAGCGTCGATGAGAGCTGGGAGAGGCCGTATGAGTACATGTGGAACAACGCCGCCGCCACCGCGCGGGTCGCCAAGCAATGCGCCGACCGGAGCGCCCGCCTCATATACATCTCCTCGGCGG
>Ga0080005_143260_pt1 | contig 12567 bp, 12 predicted proteins | sample JossMetagenome_2_FD_69208 | JGI IMG/M metagenome (GOLD analysis project Ga0080005, IMG submission 69208) | Hot spring sediment microbial communities from Joseph's Coat, Yellowstone National Park, USA - JC3_ASED (SPADES assembly) (version 2) | ecosystem: Environmental > Aquatic > Thermal springs >... | reverse complement strand
ATAAAGGCGGAGCCGCCCACCACCCGCCCCGCCCTCTGGCTCTGGATAGCCAAAAGACGGAGGTGGCTATATAGACTCGCCGCGCAACACGACGTGGTATATATACCCCGCTACGCCTACCCCATGGTCGATATAGCCCACGCCGCCGGGGTACCTGCCGTCGTTCATATGCACGGCTACCCCACCTACAAATCCCTCGGCACACCCGGCGACTGGAAGCTGGAAAAAGGCGCCGCCATGCTCTACGCCGCCGTTGCGCACGGCCCCGTCGAGAAGGCCATAGACCGCTGGCTCAGACGCGCAGACGCCGTCATATGCGTGTCAAAAACCCACTGCCGGAAGCTGGCGCCGTACAGGCCCACACACGTGCCGAACCCGCCCCCCGACGACTTGCCCCCGCCGCAACCCCCACGCCGCTACTTCGTGTACCTCGGTGGGGATCAACGGCACAAGTGCCCCCACCTCGCCCGCGCCGCCGCACACGCCGCAGGCATGCCGCTCGTCGAGCCGAGAGGCGCGCCGAGGCAGGCCACGCTACGGCTGGTGGCAGGCGCATGGGCCCTCCTATTCCCCTCATGCTGGGAAGAACCCATGCCCTACGCCGTGTATGAGGCGTTGCTGATGGGAGTCCCCGTAGTCGCCCTCCCAATCGGCGGACAGGCGGAGCTAATAAGCCAGACACCTTCCGCCCAGTTCGCGGCAGAAGACACATCAGCAAAAGCCTTCATAAAAGCTACCATACGCGTAGCCACGACCCCCAGACAAGAGATAGAAAGGCTCAGAAAGGCAATTGCAGAAGCCACAAAGGCGATACACAGCGACGCGGAACTGCTTCACGTTCTGTGCGGTAAAACATATTAACTGACGTATTTTCGGTACGTGTACTCTTTACATTTATCCGAGCCCAATAACGCCGAGAGGCCTAAGGTCAGCGTCGTGATACCCTCCCTCAACGAAGAGAAAACCATAGGCAGAGTCATCCAGAAAGCCAAGGAGGCGCTCGAAGCCATGGGCCTCACCTACGAGATCATAGTGGCCGACAACTCCACAGACAAGACGCCGGAGATAGCCCGATCCATGGGCGCCACCGTCGTCACGCCCGACCGACGGGGCTATGGCTACGCCTACCTCTACGCCTTCCGCCACGCCCGAGGCGATATTATAGTCATGGCAGACGCAGACGACACATACGACATGCGCGAACTCCCCAAGCTACTCCAGCCAATACTAGAAGGCAAAGCCGACCTCGCCATCTGCACCAGACTCAAAGGCAAGATACTTAAAGGAGCAATGCCCTGGCACCACCGCTACATCGGAAACCTCCTAATCACCTGGCTCCTCAGCAATTCTACAAAGTAGGCGTCTCAGACTCACAATGCGGATTCCGAGCCTTCACACGGCAAGTCCTCGAAAAACTGAAGCTAGAAGCCACCGGCAGGGAATTCGCCACCGACATGCTCATAAAAACCCGCCACGCCGGCCTCAGAATAGCCGAACTACCCATCACCTACTACCCACGGACAGAAGGCGCCCCCTCCAAACTAAAAAGCTTCAGCGACGGCTGGCGCCACGTCGAATACATCCTCACCTACACCCCCAAACACCTCTACCTATACCCCGGACTCGCACTAATCATCTTCGGCGTAACATTCATGGCCATAGCCCTCATAAACGCCCAAATAGGCTACAGCCCCGGCATCCACACCTCAATAACAGGCGGGATGGCCACAATAGTCGGCTACAACCTGCTCCTCCTTGGCATCATAACAGACCTTGCGCTCGCCAAAAAATTAGGCCTACAACCGCATCCAATAACTCAAAAATTTGCAAAACTTACACCACCAAAGGCGATAGTCATAGGTACAGTATTAGTACTTATCGGCGTTATCTATCTTGCATTTCTTATGATAATATGGTTAGAAAGCGGCTACAGAAAGCTCCCATTACGAGGTGAAAATATGATAGCATTTACAAATATAGCACTAGGTATCGAAATAATCGTAAGTAGTTTTGCATTAAAATCAATATCATAAATCATGTCGCTACTATTTTCGATAGTAACATATAATCCGTATGAGAATAATACTATAAAATACATAGAAAAAAACTACTCTTATCTAAATTATAATAAATACGAAATTTTATTGATCGATAATAGTGACTCGTCTAAATCTAGAAAACTTTTATCAAAAAAATTAAATAAAGCATCAATTTACCATACAGGGCAGAATCTTCATTATCCAGGTTCGCTTTACTTAATATTAAAGTTGTTTTTAAATAATCATCAGAAGCATAATTTCTTAGCTATTTCAAATGATGATGTGATAATAAGTAATAACTTTTCTAAGTTCATAGAGTCTATTGAATACATAGAAGCCGATATATATAATGGAATACTGTTAGATCCCTATGGTCGCCTATACAGCGCAGGTGGCGGTATCACATATAGCGGATACGCTATTGGGCTTTGTCACTTATTGGCTCCCCATAAATGTAGAGTTTTGACGCCGTACTACACCTCATATGCTGATGGTGCATTATTTGTTCTACGGAGAAACGCTGTAAAAACTTTGCTTGAGGATAGTACAATCAATTTATTAAAGCTACGTTATCCATATCTTGATGACGTACTTCTTGGTCTTATTGCATGGCAGAACAGACTTAAGATTGTTACGATACCAATAGTAATCGGTACGCATGTGGTATCTCAGTCCTACGGAAGGGCGGGAATTATATTGACACGTCCTAAGAGAGCTTTTTACATTGGGATAAGTGATGGATTCAGACTACGGCGGTTCCAGAACAAATTTAGATATTTATATATACTAAGAAACCTCTTAAGAAGCTTAAAAGTAACCAAGAATTATATAGAAGGAATTACAACAGGAGTTAAGATAAATGTAGTAAGATGTAGAAACAGCATTTTGCCATTAGCAAGCGATAGTCTTCGCACTTTGCGTGGCTTAATATTACCAGGAGATCTACATTTTAAAAAGATAAAGATATGTCTTTAGTATTAAATCCTCTTATATCAATTATTATATCTAATTACAATAGTGATAAACTTTTGTTGAACTATGTCATGAATATTATAAATACTACTTGTACTAAGGAGTATGAAATAATAATAGTAGATAATAATTCTAAAGATAATTCGGTTAATTATGTATATGATTTCATTAAAAGAAATAATATTGACCATGTTAAAATTATCAGATTAGATAGAAATGCAGGCTACGTAAATGCTATTAATACTGGGCTCCGCTATGCTCGCGGTCAATATCTCGTTATCTCTAATGAAGACATTTTAATAAAAACGCATTGCTGGGATCGACTCCTTCTAAGATGTCTTCAAAATGAAAAAGTAGGAATATGTGCTCCTCTGAAACTTTCCTTCAATCCGCGACTTCTCGATGGATGTGGCAGTTGTCTCTCGAGGTTCTTCATAGGTTACGACTTATGCTTTATGCAACGGACAGATACATACCGGCCTGTAGGTGTCTCTCTTATTCCTTACCCGCCTGGTGCTTTCTTTGCAATAAAGAGGGACATAGTAGATAGGTATGTATTGAATCCGCTCCTTTACATGTATTATGATGACGTAGAAATAGGCCTTCGGACATATGCGCAAGGAAAGTTGGTTGTATATACGGACTTTGTTGTTGTCGCACATAAAAGGGGTACGGTAGGAATCAAACCGCTGGCTTACTACCTTTCACGTCGTAATCATATCTTGATTGCTTTGCTGTACGGAAATAAACTAGCTCTCCTTTTTGCATTGATATACAGCTTAGGTTCAGGCATATTCCTGTCTCTCATGAGAAGGAACAGATATATGACACTCTACGCAATCTACGCAATAAGAAACGCCTTCCAAGTTTTCAAAAGGTATGGTAGGAAGTTTAAAAAATATAGCTATATTTATTCTAAAAAATGTTCATTAATGACGTATCTTAGTCAATATGTTTAAAAACACCATTACTGTTAACCTGGGGCATTTAACCCTAGTAGCGATTATTTTAATAATCTTAGCCCAAACTGGCTTGTTGCCTAGCACAATATATGCGGCGTTATCTCCGTTTGTTAGTCTCATTATTGTAATTATGATAGGCTCCTTATTAAGTTTATTTATACCTAATTCTACATTAATTTTTCGTCTACTTTTTGGTATAGTTATATTATCTATGATTTATCTTGGTGGTATTATTATATCAAATATATTTTACATTGGATTAGAGTTTAGAATTGTAGTACTCATCATTTTCTGTTTTTCATTAATTTTGCAATGGCGAGATATTAGTAATAAATCAATTGAAATAACTATGTCATATGTTCCTCTTTTTATCATTGCTCTGATTCCACTAGTTCTCTATAGAATAGTTTCGTATGGACCTACCTTCGGGTTGAATTATGATGTACCTATATCACTAGTTCAGCCGATTATTAGGCTTTACTATGATAATTACTATACATTTGCTGTAAGAATTGGTGAGTTAATCATGCATACGGGAGTCCTTTTTTCAGCGCAACTTACAGCAAATGAAATTTATATAGAAATCCTCTCATACCAGATTCTAATTATATTAATACTGAGTCATATTATTATAAAGTTTGTGTACAACTATTTAATGAACAAAGCCAACATTATTTTGCTTTTGGTTTTGTTTCTCTTCTCGTTTCAAGGTTGCCTAAATCCCACAAGTTGCCTTTTCTTTGATACATTGTTTCATGCGTTCAAAGGTAGTGGTGCAATTTTACCAACTCTCTTTATATTTATACTTATTGATATTATCTATGACCAAAAGATGTTGGAATATTTCGGATATCATGAGAAAACGAGGATGTTGCTTCTTCTTTTTTCTATTCTTGCCGTAATATGGTTCTTACGAATCTATCCCTTGGATTATATGTTAGGAAAACCAACTTATGGTTTACTTTATTTTCAACCAATTATCTATTTTAGTTTATTTCTCGTTACTCTACTGTTCAAGAAATTCAGATACTTTATGCTTCTATTTTCCTCATATCTTCTTATCCATGCAGAAGAAACTATTTTCTATATTATCTTAATCACTAGTTTTATGGTTATTCTCAAGCTTGAAAGATATCGTTATATCTTCGTTAGAATAGCGATGCTTTCACTCTTTATATTCCTTATACTAGATATTTCTGGTTTTAACATTTCAATTCCACTATGGTACGGTTCACTCGCCTTCCCCGTAATTTCAGAACGAATTCTTTCATTTAATGCTATGGATCCTTTTTCTCTTGGACTATTATTAATTGTTGTATTTTTAATTTTAAAGAACTATAAAAAAGTTCATAATATAGATAATTTTAAGTTTAGTCTTTTCTTATCATATGTTCTGCTAGTAATTTTATATTTATTGCCAAGTGCTGGCTCCTATAGGATATCTAAGCTATTTCCTTTCGCTCTTCTTCTTGGCTTTATTTTATTAGAGAAAGTTCGTACTTTAGCTTGGGTTAAGTGGCTTTCTTTAATTTTTGTTATATTTATTATTTTCGTGGTTGTTGGTAGAGCTTTATATACACAACCTGTTTACTTTTTCAAACCATATACACAACAACTTCTCTCTCCTGATGAGTTGAACCTTATCTTAAATGCGCGATTTTCAGGCCATACATTGATTCTTACTGACTGGTTTTCTGAGTTTGCCGTTATCCCGAATATCCCCGGAACCGTTCTACCTTACGGGAGGTTTATGACATCAATAGAGGAGGAGAGGTATGGAAGCCCAGCAAATTGGAACCTTACGTACAATATTTTACGTACGATTATAGTATCCAATTTTAGTTATATAAATACAATCAATATTACATATCTAGTCAAAAACTTACCGTTTCAGGAATATAAGTATACACTCTTTTTGTGTAAGCAGGGTAAATCTATAACTGTCGGCATCATGTTGACACCACGGACTCTGCGTGCAGTAGACCACTATAGAAATTTAGGGTACAAGGGCTTTGTTTTTGATATTGAGGGAAAACTTTACGATGAATATATGAGAAGATTAATGACTATGTACAATATTTCTAGACCAATATTAATTACGAGATTCTCAGGTATCAATATATGCAATACTATAACTTAGATTGTCATGATTAGCGTTATAGTAATTAATTATAATAGTTCTGACATTTTAGCATTAGAGAATCTTATAATCAATATACTTTCAAATAAAAGCAATATAAAATTATATTTAGTTGATAATAGTAGTAGTGACAATAGCAATGTTGTACTGCTGAAATTGTTAAAGGAATACGATTTGCCTTATCGTTATTATCGTTTACCTTATAATATTGGCTTTGTTCGTGCAGTAAATTTTGCATTTCGTAGGCTGGATAAGGATGTTAAGTATGTCGTGCTTCTTAATAACGATCTAGTTCCGGTAGGAGGTATCATTGGTCGGCTTGTGGATGTGTTAGAGGGTGGCGGTTTTGCTGGGGTGCAGGGTACTATTATGCAGTTGTTGAGGCCGTGGCTTGTGGATAACGCTGGACATATGGTCGATAGGTTTGGTCTTTCTTATCCTGTGTGTCGGGGGCGGCCGTTTTCTTGTGCTAGGGATTATGAGCCGTCGTATTTGAGTGGGGCGTTTTCTATCTACCGCGTAGATGTGATTAGAAAACTGGGGGTTCCGTTTTCTGATGTCTACGAGGCGTATTTTGACGATAAGCTTCTTGGGGCGCGGCTGAGAAAGCGTGGCTACAGGATTTTCCATAAGGCTATTGTCGCGGGCTTTCATCTGGGTTCTGCTACTTATGGGCCGCGTCGGCTTTTTAAGTCGGCCCGGTGGTTTAAGTATGTGTCTATGGCTGAGCTCATCCCCGTGTTTAAAAACGCGCCTCTTCCTGTTAAGATTTTTGCTTTGTTAAAATTCTTGGGGGCGGGTATTGTGGGTTCTTTATTTTCGGGGGAGGACTACGTGAGGAGTTTCGTTGAGGCGGTGAAGTTCGCGGCTTTGGAGCACCCTGAGGCGGAGTTTGTGCGGTCTGAATTCTTCAGCTTTTTGGATTTCTTGTTGCAGAACCCGTTTGTTGGTATAAAGCCGCCGAAATATTCAAAAACTAATATAAGAGGAACATAATGCAAGCGGTCATCCTCGCTGGTGGTATAGATTCAAAGATATTTATTAGTTGTTGTATAAGTTTTCCATGAATCTCATCCGCAAGCTTAGAGCATTCCTTAAAAGCAGGGAGTTGTTCCGGAATTGGTTTTCTGCTGGCCTTAAGTACTATCTGTCTACACATGGACTTGCTGATAACTATATAAAGATCAAGTGCAGTAGCGGTAAAGAATACAGAATAAATAGGAACTCGTATTCGGGAATTGTTTCTGCCTATTACAACGGCTTGATTTATGACATGGAATGCGGCGACTCGATATATTTAGCCATTGACGCTGGCAACTACAAGCTTCGTCTTCATGTCGATTCGGCACCCTTCATATACGATATAGTTCTTGAGAACTTCGTCGGTGGTGCCTACTACGACATAGATGTTGGGGGGAGGATTGTTGTGGATGTTGGTGCTGGCGTGGGCGATACGGCCATTTTGTTCTCTCTGCGCGGCGCAAGGAGGGTTATTGCCCTCGAGCCGTATCCGCGGCTTTATGAAGAGGCGTTGCTCAACATAAAGGCTAACGGCCTTGCGGATAGAGTTGTCCTGGTTAATGCAGGTCTTGGCGCCGTGGACGGAGAGGTCTGCGCCGACCTCAGCGACGTCGAGGGATATTCTGTCTTTAGGCCAGGCGGCCGTTGCGACGTCAAGGTGAGGATGTATACGCTGAGGACATTGATTAAGGAGTTCGAGGTTGATGAGGGCTCGGTCCTTAAGATGGACTGCGAGGGGTGTGAATACGAGGCTGTGCTGAACGCAGACCCCGGCGACCTCGCCGTTTTTAGCCAGGTAATAATCGAGTACCACAACGGCTACCGCAAAATAAAGAAACACCTAGAGGCGGCTGGCTTCTCGACAGAAATCAAGCCCATAAGGAGCGCGGCGATCCCGATAGAGAGGCAGGGATACGTGGTGGCAAGAAGAAAGTAGCCTCCTCCGGCTCTCTAACGACCTACTTTCCGCATTTCGGAAGTCCCCTTTGAGCAGATTGCCGTTCTCGCCAGTCCATCTACTGCCCTCAGCAGGTGTTGCAGAGCCGGCGGACCGGCGCCGAGGGCAATATCCGCCCAGTTGGGCTCCCGCCAATTGCGAAAAACTGTCTAAAGACCCAAACAAACAGCCGCAAGGGACGGTTTCTGTAAGGATCCGTGAGATAAGATATTTAGCTGGGTTATCTCTAGGCTATGCAGGCCGTAGTCCTCGCTGGCGGCTACGCGACGCGTCTGCGGCCGACTTCGCTTTCTATGTCTAAACACCTTGTGCCTCTCGCCAACAAGCCGGTGCTGGGTTGGGTCTTGTCTCAAATCGCCGAGGCCGGGGTGAGAGAGGCGTTCATCGTGGTGGGTCTTCACAATAGGGAGCAGATTGCCGAGTATGTGGGCGACGGGTCGAGGTTCGGCTTGTCGGTCGAGTACCTTCTGCAGGGGAGGCCTCTCGGCCTTGCCCACGCTGTTTCGCTGGCGGAGGGGTACGTGTCGGGCTCCTTCCTCGTGTACCTAGGCGACAACCTCCTTAAGGGCGGAGCGGCGCCGTATCTAAGGCGCTTCGCAGAGGCGCGGGCAGACGCCCTCGTGGTCCTTAAGGAGGTCGAGGACCCCACTAGATTCGGCGTGGCGGTCTTCGACGGAGGCGGGGGGCTGGCTGGCTTCGTGGAGAAGCCCAAGGAGCCCCCCTCCCGCCTCGCCCTCGTGGGTCTCTACTTCTTCACGCCTGTGGTGTTTGACTACATAAGGCGGCTTAAGCCCTCTTGGCGTGGGGAGTACGAGATTACGGACGCCTTGACCCTCATGCTGAGGGACGGCAGGCAGGTGGAGTACGCGGTGCACGAGGGCTGGTGGCTGGACATCGGCAAGAAAGACGACGTCCTGGCCGCAAACGCTCTCCTCCTCGACGAGTACGCCCGCCTGGACGTTAGGGGCGTCGTTGAGAACAGCCGGCTGGAGGGCCGGGTCGTGGTGGAGCCCGGCGCCGTAATTAGAAACAGCGTGGTGAGGGGTCCGGCGGTTATCGGCGAAGGCGCGGTGGTAGAGAACTCCTTCGTCGGCCCCTACACCAGCGTGGGGCCTAGGGCGGTGGTTAGAGGCAGTGCGGTGGAGTACAGCGTCTTGATGGAGGGGGCCGTGGTGGAGGGCGTGGAGAGGCTTGAGGAGTCTATACTCGGCAGATACGCCAGAGTGGCGGCGGGTGGCCGGAGGGCCCTCCGCCTACACGTCTCGGACTACTCGGCGGTAGAGTTTTAAACTGGGGTTTAGTGGCGGCTATGAGGGTGTTGGTGACCGGCTGCGGCGGCTACATCGGGACTACGCTTACGCCGCTCCTCCTGCAGAGGGGGTACAGAGTACGTTGCGTAGACTGGCTTGTATTCGGCGACGAAGTCCTCAGCCACGTGGCGGGCCACCCCAACTTCGAGCTGGTGAAGAAAGACATCAGAGAGGTAGACGGCGCGGTTTTCGCAGACGTAGACGCCGTGGTGGACCTCGCCGCCATCTCCAACGACCCCGCGGGTGAGCTGGACCCCGAGCTTACTCTCTCCATAAACTACAGAGCTAGGGCGAGAAACGCCAAGCTTGCGGCAGAGAGGGGGGTCCCCCGCTACGTCCTTGCCTCCAGTTGTAGCGTCTACGGCAGGCAGGACGGCGTGGTGGACGAAACTGCGAAGCCCAACCCCCTCACCACATACGCCAAAGCCAACCTCCTGGCTGAACAGGAGGTTCTGCCTCTGGCATCCCCCAGCTTCTCCCCAGTGGCCTTGAGGTTCGCCACGGTGTATGGGCCCTCCAGAAGGATGCGTTTCGACCTCGTCGTAAACGCCATGACTCTTACCGCCTATACGGAGGGGAGGATATACGTGGAGGGAGACGGCATGCAGATGAGGCCGCTTGTCCACGTGGTAGACGTGGCCCGGGCCGTAGTCTTTATGCTGGAGCAGCCGCCCGACTCCGTGTCGGGCCAGGTCTTCAACGTGGGGTCGGATGACCAGAACCACAGAATTATTGACGTGGCGAAGGCGGTGCGGGAGGCGGCGGGGGGCGATGTAGTTTTCAGGGGTGAGGTGGATAGGCGGAGCTACGCCGTCTCTTTCGCCAAGATAAGGCGGCTGGGGTGGGAGCCCGTCTACAAGTTGGGGGAGGGGGTGAGGCAGATCTACCACGAGCTCCTCCTCGGCCATCTGAAGCCAGAGGAGAGGTGGTGGACCGTCAAGTGGTACAAGAGGCTGTTGGGGAGATGAGGGGTTTGGCGCTGGTTACGGGGGTGAGCTCGTCGCCTGGCTGGAAAACAGCTCTTAGGCTGGCCTCCGCCGGCTGGGACGTGCTAGGCGTATATAACCAACACCCCGTGGAGGGGGTGCCTGCGGTTAGGTGGGATCTGGCGGAGGACCCCCGCGGAGTCGTGAGGCTCTACAAGCCGTCTCTGGTGGTCCACGCCGCGGCGCTGGGCGACGTAGATAGATGCGAGGCGGAGCCCCAGCTCTGCTACAGGATAAACACCGTTGCGACTAGGGAGATCGCCGGCGAGGCGTATAGAGTGGGGGCAAAGGTGGTGTATCTCTCGACGGATTACGTCTTTCCCGGCGACCGGGGGCTCTATAGAGAGGAGGACCCTCCCCGGCCTGTGAACTACTACGGCCTCTCTAAGCTCCTGGGGGAGGAGGCGGTCTTAGCGGTGGGAGGCGCCGTGGTGAGGGTGGCTTGGATATACGGCTTCGGGCCTGGGAGGCTTAACTTCGGCCGTGCCGTTGTGGAGAAGCTGGCGCGCGGCGAGGAGGTCAAGGCAATAGCAGATCAGTGGGGGTCGCCGACGTTAAACACCCTAATTGCCGAGGTGGTGGCGAGGCTGGCGGAGAGGGAGTACGCAGGGGTGCTCCACGCCGCGGGGCCGCGGATGTCTCGATACGAATTCGCCTTGGCGATTGCAGAGGCTTTCGGCTTCCCTAAGAGTCTGGTCAAGCCTATCTCCATGGCTGAGGTGGGGTACAAGGCGCCTAGGCCCAGGGATTCTAGTCTAGTCAGCAGAAGGGCTGTCGAGATGTTCGGCGTGCCCATAGACGACGTGGATTACGCCTTGTCAATATTTAAAAAAGAGTGGCTTGGGCAGAGCCATGCCACTAGTTGAGGTCAGGAGGCTGGCTATCCCCGAGGTGATGTATTTCCGCTACCGCCTGTTTGAAGACGAGCGGGGCTTCTTTGCGGAGCTTTGGAAGCGGACTGAGTACCTGGCGGCGGGGCTCCCTTTCGACTTTGTGCAGGTGAACCTGTCCTATTCAAGGCCGTACGTGGTTAGGGGGCTCCACTACCAGCTGAAGCCGTCTGAGCAGGGTAAGTTGGTTTTCGTGGTTAGGGGCCGGGTGTTCGACGTGGCTGTGGACATCCGCAGAGGCTCGCCGTATTTCGGCAGGTGGGTCGCGGCGGAGCTGGGGCCCGGCGAGGCGCTTTGGATTCCGCCTGGCTTTGCCCACGGCTTCCAGGCCTTGGAGGAGACCCACTTCCTGTACCTCGTCACGAAGGAGTACGACCCTCAGCGCGATAGATGCATAAAGTGGGACGACCCGGCCATCGCCGTGAAGTGGCCCGCCCCCGACAAAGCCATACTAAGCCAAAAAGACAGAAACTGCCCCACGCTAACTGAGGCGGAGAACAACTTCGAGTAATATTCTTGGATAACGGTTTTGTGTCCTTTTTGGGTGTAGTATAGGGTTATTTTTCGGTGTTTGGCGCAAGGGTGTCTCCGGGGGGGTTTCGTAGTATTCTGTCTTGGCGATTTTCTGGCCTAGGCGTGGGGTCTGCCCCTTTATGGCCTGTAGGATGAGGTGGGGGATTTCTGTTAGGGAGATTATTCCCTCTATCTTGGTGGGGATTGTGGTGGCGAGGGGTACCTCTGCGAGTTGGGGGGTTGGGGTTATTCCGTGGAATAGGGCGGGTCCGAGGGCTTCGCCGTGGTCTGAGGTGATGATTATGTGGGCGTCTAGCTTCTTGGCGATTTGGAGGGCGGCTTGGGCGGCGTGTCGTGCGTGTTGTGGGTAGGCTTGTGTCCATATCCTAACGGCCCATTTGGGGGCTTGTCCGGTGCACATGACGGCGTTGTAGATGCGGGGGGCTAGGTAGCTGAGTTGGGCCCAGCCTTGGGTGCGTGTGTAGGGGGGCGTGGGCTTTCATGAGGTTTATTATGAGGAGGTAGGGCTTTTTCAGCTCTATTTCTTCTAGCTTTTTCATTATCGCGGCGGCGCCTTTGTCGAAGGGTGGGGTGGCTTGTGTATCTGGGGGGTGTGTTTGGCGATGTTTATGGTGATGTATTTGGCGGCGGCTTCGATGAGGGTTTTGGCTTCTCCCTGCCTTATGAGGGCTGTGGCGGCTTTTAGGGGGTTCCAGTTGTTTTGTGTGAGGGCGTGGAAGGTTTTTGTGGTGGCTTCTCGCCTGCGTAGGAAGTGTA